>Ga0070730_10001136_pt1 | contig 26319 bp, 23 predicted proteins | sample Coa_R1_3_FD_66447 | JGI IMG/M metagenome (GOLD analysis project Ga0070730, IMG submission 66447) | Surface soil microbial communities from Centralia Pennsylvania, which are recovering from an underground coalmine fire - Coalmine... | ecosystem: Environmental > Terrestrial > Soil > Unclassified ... | reverse complement strand
CTCCTTCGCCGGCAGCGCGCGATATTCGGCGGCTGACATCTCCCACTGGGCGCGATGCAACGAGAGCGACCCGTCCCGATGGCGGAGGTCAGGCGGTGCGAACTTGCCTGCGCTCATGGCGTCGGCAATCGAGCCGAAGCCGAGCGTCTTGCCCGGCTTGAGTGCGTCTACGGTGACCTCGGTGCGACCGGCGGCCGTCGCAATGGCGAAATACGCGCCGGATTGCAGGACTTGGTCATGCGTCTTGGCCCAGCGGTCCAGCTTCTCGTCCTGAACCACGACCATCGGCTCGTCGAACACGGTGCGCTTCTCGAAGCTTCCGGCGAGGTCTTTCAACTCGCTGATCGAGGTCTGCAGGAGTTTCGCGTCTCCGGCGCCGATGCCCGGCAGTTTCACGTCTCCACTGGCGGCCCGGGCCAGCAACTCGTCGGCCCGCGTTTCCTTAAGGTGTTTCAAGCTCATCTGAAGGTCGGCATAGGTGACGCGGTCGGGGTCCGAAAAGCGGTCACCGCCGAGCGGAATCGCGGCTAGTCTCGCATCGACCTCGCCGTATTCGGCATCGTATTTCTCCTGAGCGTTCAGGGTTCCGGTGGTCGCGGGTTCGGCTTTCTCAAGGATCCGCTGGCCCGTCTCGATGGCGTTGAAAATCGCCTCCGCGGCTTTCATCTTCGCAGGGTCCGGTGCCTCGTTGGGAGGCGGCGCGAGATCCAAATCCGGCGTGGAGGATTTGGTGGCTGCGGCCAGAACCTTCACGTCCGCAGCAAGGACCAGGGGCGCCATTGCGCCGAGCGATCGTTCCTGCGGGAGCTTGTGAATCAGACCGTCGGTCGAAAGCGCCTCGGCGAGCTTCCGGCCGGCCCGGTAGATAGCGGTCAGCTGTTCGTCCGAGCCGCGCGGGCGCTGGTCGCGAAATGGCGCGGTTCTCGCCGTCTCGTCGCCAGGCACAAGGTATCTTGCCGCCTTGAGCGCGTCGCGAAGATCACCCATGGCGGTGCCGGCGTCGCGGATCTGCGGCGTCTTGCTGGCGGGGGCCAAGCGGAGGGCGCCGGAGTGATGCAGGCTTTCGAGGATCTGGAGCCCCGCGGCCGCTGCGTCGTGAAGATGGTCTTGGCCCATCGGGCGAGCGCCGGGCGCCTGGGCGTCACGGATTGGCTGTGGATTGCTATCCGGCCCGGGGGCTTCGTGTCGCTGTGCGTCTGCCGCCATCGAATTCGTTCCTTCGACTAATCTTCGTGCTGGGCCACGGGGCCCTTGGCCAATGGGTTACCGTTCGTTCGCGCGGGCATTCGTGCGTGCCCGCTCGGGATCCGTGAGTTCCATTTCGCCGCGCTTCAGGTGGATCTTCATCTCGGGAGCGTCCGGAGAACCGCGAGTGCCCTCCTTGCCGCCTTGGTCTCGGCCGCCGGCGCCCGGGACGACCTGGATTGCGTCGGCTTCAGAGGTTCGCCCGGTGGGGGGCACCTTCACCGTCCAGCCCTGCGGATGGACCGTGTCGAGGACCGTGACAGCTCTGAGGGTGCCGAGGCGCCCACGCGGGAGATCGTGGAAGCTCGTGCCGGCGAGATTCCGACTGCTGACGTCGAGGACCTCCTGCCCGGCGCGGAAGCGAACGTAGTTCGGTCCGCGCAGGACGTCGACGACGGCATTCGACTTTCGCAGATCAGCCTGCTCCGGAGCCGGACCGCCTGCTTCCCGCTGGCGCGCGATCTCGCTTGTGAGGGCCAGCGATGCCAGGGCCGCCATATCACGGGCACTGACCCGGGCAGTAGGAGTTCGGTCGCCGGTCTCGGTGACGTAACGGCTCTCCCGGCCCGGATCGACCTCGGGGAGAAGCGCCATGCGCCGCAGGTCGGTGAACGACTGGGCGACAGCCTTTCGGACCTCCGTCATGAGCTCGCGGTAGTGCTCGTGAAATCCGTCGCGTGCTTCCGCGACGCGGTCCTGTCGGCGCTCATCGATCGTCCGTTTAACAATGCCGCGGTGCTTGTTCTGATGAGGTGTCGTGGACTCCTCCAGGGCCTGACGCATCTCGTCCTGCTTCAGCACCGAGTCCTTGATCCGGGCAGAGAACGGGGCGACAGCGGCGATCGCGGCGATGACGACGGTTGCCTCCTGGCGCGTCGCCATGACGATCGCCGGCCGATCGGTCATGTTCGCCAGCGTCTCGGCGAGACCCAGGCTGCTGTTGAGGGAATTGGTGTAGTAGTTCGCAAGCGCCTGCGCCTTGTCGGTAGCCTTCGGCCGTTCGTTGAAGCCGTCCATTGCGACATGGACGACGGGATCCGGGCGGTTGGCGATATGATCGGCGCGGATATACTCGGCGCCGGAGCGCCATACCGCCGTTGCGTCGGCCTTGTCCATGCCCTGGATATCTGACCAACCGTAAGCGAAGCGCCCGCCGATCTCGACCGGCCGGCTCTCGCCGTCCCGGCCGGAAACTTGACGCGAAAGGCGCTGAGCCATCTCGGCGATCGTGATGGGCGGGAAAGCCTCGAGCGTGGGGCTCTGGGGCAGCTGACGTTCTGAGATCGAAAGCACGGGGGGATTCGAGCCCTGGGGATCGAGCGTGATCGCGGGGAGCTTCTGCCCCTGGTTCTCTCCCAGAACAATGGTGAGCGGCTTTTCGACGAGCCGCGCGAACGGGCCTAGGACTTCGGACAGGAGACGCGGATGGCCCTGTTTGGCCATCTCCGCGAGGGGCACCTTGACCGCATCATTCGGCGGCCCGGCGCGATCGCGGCCAGCGGCGGCTTCGGTCTGAATGCGGGTGCTTCGACGATCCCTGAATTCGCGGACCCAGCCCTCAAGGCTTGCGACCACGCCTTTCTGGTCGCTGCCGAAATCGACCGTCACGACCAGCGGAGCGCCCTGAAAGCCGGTCTCTGGAACCCGCCGGAGCTGAAGAGCGGTTGCGTTCGTTGCCATGTTCATCGCCCTCTAAACTTAACGAACGTTGCCAGTGCGGCGCGCGGCGGCTTCGGCTCGAAGCCGGTCCCGGTCGGCAAGAGCTTGGGAACCGGTATCCGGCTTCTGTGAAGACATCGCCTCGCGAGTGATGTCGGCGGCAGTACGGGCCCGGCTTTTGAGGGTCTCCTCGATCTGGTGATAGCCAGGCGTGGTGACGCCGCGGATGGGGTTCGTCTTGGGGAAGCGCTCTTCGAGTGCGATCCGCGTCTGCTCGCCAAGGCCCAGCCGCTCGGCAATGGCGCCGCCGGACTTGCTGTCCATGATGGCTCGGTTACCCGACAGTTCCGGCAACGACCTCAGCGCGGTGGGGACGACGAGACGCTCGACGCTCTTATTCCCAAGCGCGATGGGTAGGGCGTGACGAGCGAGGCCGTCGTGCGAGATCTGAGTGAGCACGACGCGGTCGGCAACGCCGGCTGCGAGCTCGATCGCTCGGCGGCTACGATCTTCGGTCGTTACCGTGGGCACGCCGACGACGTCTGCGAGGACACGGCTGTAGCTGAAGTCGGTGGCGGTCGGCGGCAACGCCGACACGATCGTGCCGCCATTGCGAAGGACCGCGGCTCGGAGTTCGACATGGGGTGCGGAGAGTTCTTCGCGCAGATGCGTGGTCGCGCGCGTCTTCAGCCGCTGGAACATGTTGCGGCGTTGATCCGCGAAGCCGGAGGCGTCTGGGTTTGGACCCCGCAGGGTCTCCAAGCGGGTTTCGTTTCCTTCGCGGTCCTTCATTATGAGGGCCATGTCGGTCGGCCGCTCCGGTGCTTTGCTGATGACGTAGGTCCTGTCGCCGGCCGTGGCGACCGACTGGCCGTTCTGGCGGTCGGCCGCCCACGACAGGCGGGCATTGTGCCGGGGGAGGTGATCGTGGCCGGATGAGAGAATGAGGATGGAGGGTCCCGTGGGCGCGTGGGAGGGACCAATTCCCTCGACTTGAACGATCGCCGCCCCCTTCGAAAGCGCGCCATCGGACGCTTCGCCGGCCAGGGTCTTCATCACGGGGTGCATATCGCGGTCGCCGATAACTGCGACCGTGTCGCCGAGGCGGGCGAGATCGTTGCTCCCCTGGACGAAGAGGACACCGGGCAGCCTGGCAGAGTGGCTCAGCGGAGATTGCAGCGTGATCGGCAGCATGTCGCCAGCGATCGCCTGGACATTGGCCTTTTCCATGTCTCTGGAGATCAGGGCGAGGTTGTCGGCCAGCTTCTTGACGTTGTCGCCGGCCGTTTCGCCGCCAAGGTGATCAAGCGTCGCGCCGACGACGCCGAACTCGCGGTACAGCTGCTCGCGCCCGCCGGCGTTATTCTCCTGGGCCATTACGACAATCTCGCGGATCGACAGATCCGTCGCGGCCAGCTTCTGGATCGAAGTGCGATCCAGGTGGCCGTGGTGCTCGAGGACGTATTGGGACAGCGGAGCGGCGGCCGGGACGTTCAGCCGCTCGAGGCTCTCGCTCAGCCGCATTTCGGCCATCGACGGATAGAGCGAGGTGGCCGTAGCGGCGACCTCCCGTTCGTTCAGCCGGACACCGTTGTGGTCATAGGCCGCGAGCAGCTTCCCCCGGCGCTGAGCTTCGGCAGCCAGTTCGAGGACGGGATCGCGCGCATCACCGTTCCAAATGACGATCGTCTGGTCGGCTTGACGGATCAAAAGGTCATCCGCGCGACGCTCACCATTGCGGCCCTCGACCGGAACGGTCTGACGCTGGAAACCCGCACCGAGACCGAGCTTGTTTACCGCGGTCTTGGTATCCGGGATCACCTTGGCGATCGGCGAACCGTCGCGGACCAGCAGCCCGAGATCGAGTCCATCCCGCTGTTTGGCGCCCAGCGCGATCCGACCAAAGGTCTGAGCGCCGACAGCGGCGGCCTGGGGGTTGGAAGCGAGAATGGCGACCAGATTTGCGTCGCGTTCGCGCTCGAATGCCGGCGGCTTGACGGCTTTCAGCCAGCTCTCGACCATTTCTGCGGTAGGGAGATTGGACGGGCCAACGGGCTGCTGCGACTTGAGGGGTTGGTCGTGCCCATAGTGATCGACCGCCAGGCGGGTCATCAGGTACATCAAACGCGCCTCGGGGCGGGTCGTCGCGACGACCGAATAGTCATCCGTGGGTGCGATCGTGATGTACTGGGCGTCCGGGCGATTGGTTCTGATTTGGGCAGAGCGCTTCAGCAGATCATTGCCGGTCCTCGCGAGCTCGGAGACCAACTGAACCGTCTTCATGTCGCGGCGCTCAAGGATCTCACGGTAGCGCTGCCACAACAGCAGTCCGGCCTCGTGCGGGGAAACCGCCTTCGGGCGGACCGGGTTGCCCATCGCGTCCGAAACCCGAATATAGCGATAGGCGAATGGGTTCTGTTCGGTCCCGGTCTCGGATTCATACGGGCTCGCGTTCATGCCGACGGCATCATCGCGCTCGCGGTCGAAAATCCGATCAGAAGTGGTGCGGTTCGAGCGCCCGAAGCCACCCAGACGCATGAGGTCGGCATAGTCCATCCATCGCTGCGGCTCGGTTGGCCCTTCGGCCACCTGACGCTCTCGCGTGGGATCGAAATTGAACCGGACATGATCGAAGCGGGGGTTGCTGACGATCTCTTCCAACCAACTCACGCCGCGTGAACTGTCGCTCATTCCCTGCTCCGGTCTATAGATCGAGCGGCGGACCAAACGCCGTCTGTCGATCGGTGTACATTACCGAACGTATCGACGGGAGTGCGATTCGGCAAGTCGTGACGGTACAGATTCAGGATTTTGCCAAAACAGTGTGGCTCTCTAGGTCGATATCTTAGGCCTTAGCCGGTAGAGCGTGCCTAACACGGACTTCTTTCGCGCCCGCCTCCTGGCACTCGACCGCGATCCGCGCAGCCCAGTCGCGGGATCCTGGATCGTCGCGATGCAGCAGGACAACAGTGCGCCCGGAGAGGGGATAGAGATCGTAGGAGATCCCATGGTCCAACCAGGTTTGATCGTAGTTTGGGACGAGATTGCGGGGGAGGGCGGAGCGGGGAAGGCCGATCAGCACGCTGTCGCGGTTCGAGGAGATCGGCAGCAATCGGGGCAGGGCGGTCAAGTGTTGAGGTGTAGCGTAGTCGACACCAATCCGCAGGATGTCGGGTGTCAGATCGCGAACGCGCCCGGTTGGGGCTCTGAAGATCCGTACAAAGGCATTTTCGGCCGCAGCCGGTGCCCACGGGTCATCATGATCGAGCGCCACGATGCTGGGTGTATCGTCAGGAATGTCGCGGTCGGGCTTGAGTTTCGGCTTAACCAGGACATCCAGACCGGTCGCAGCCCAGATGGCTATGCCTGCCATTCCGTCACGGGTTACGACGATCGATCCGCTGGACGGGCGAACCAGCGGCTTGATGGCGCTATCGATATCGGATCGGATCTGGTCAGACCCAAGCGTCGTCAGGACGTCGTTGAAATCTCCCTCAATCAGTCCGGGGATCGCAATCCTGACGAGCTTTCCGCGGCGGGCCCAATAGGAGGCGGCTTTCAATGCCATTGCGATTCCGCCCCAGCTGGGGTCGATGTCCACCGCGATGATCACAGTCCGGACACGGTCCGGGATCGGCGCTTTGGTGAAATTCGCAGTCCCAAGGCAAGCCCACGTGGCGATGCCCGTCGCAAAGAGGATCGACAGTGCCGTTTCCGGACCCTCGGCTAGAATGAGCGTTTCGTCAGGATCGGCCAACATGACCGAAGCGCCGGCCATAATTCCGTAAGTCAGCTTGAGCTTCCGGCCCCCGGACCGAACGGGAACGTCGTTCAATAGAAAGATCCGCTGAACGGCGCGGACCTGACCGAGAGAGTCGGTGGCGGAGCAAACGAGGGTTCCGACGACATCCCCGGGCCCCAGCTTGATTCCGAACTTGGCTGCTTCCCATCGGGTTAGATCAGCATGACGAATCGCAGACGGGAGGACGCCTCGAATTCCCCGGCTGGCGAGATATCGTTCGGTCGCCGTTTGATAGGGAAGCGACGTTGTGGCCCAGTGCGTGTTGGCGACCGCGATCCGCTCGTTGTCATCTTTGCTGAGCTCGACAGAATGGTTCTCGTTCCGCCGCGCTACGTTATGGCGCGTCGTGCTGACGCCGAGATCGGTCAGCCACTTGGCGGCGGAGGTAAGAGCGTCTTCTTCGGTTCCACCGACCAGGTAGGTATAGAGGGCGAGCACTCCGCCGCCGCAGCCATGCTCGTGGTCGTACCATTGGCCTGCCCGGGTTCCCTTGACCTTGGCACAAAGGCTTCCCTGCTTCCCAAATCGAATTTCGTCGCCGCGCGCGCGTTCCGGAACCTTTCCGCGAGACTCGTGCACGACATGACGGGCCCACTCGGCTGCTCGTGTTTGGAGTTCGTCGATGACGGCGCGCTTGGAAGGCTGAGGGCTTTGCAACGGGGTGCTCATGGTATGGTTGTCGCTCCCAGGGCGGAAACCGCCCCAGGAGCAGCTAGGAATATCGCTTGCTTACGATGGCGTCACGAACGTCGGCGATGCCATCCTGAGCCGCAAACACCATGCGATCCCAGGCCAGAGACAAGATCGATTTTGCGGACCATTCGCCTCGCGCGACGATCAGGGCGAGGAGGCCGGCCGGCCCGGCGAGGAAGCCCAGATAAAGGCAAGCGCCAAGTATCGCGGCGAGGAACGGCGAGCCAGCGGTTACGCCCTTCCAGCCCGCTACGCGTGCGACGGACAGAAAGCAAGCCGTCGCGGCCGCGAGGGCGAGGCCCAGCAGTGCGAACGTGAGCCACCACGTCGGGGAGACAACGTCCGGAGTCGACAGGCCGGCGTGGCTGAGGTACCAGAGCATCGTTTTCCCGTCGACGGTGTGGATGCAGCCCAGGGCCGTGCCGAGCAGCAGGAGCAGGCGGGAAGCCTCGATCCGCGGGATGTTGATTTGGCTCGAAAGAGTCCTTTTGGCACTCCTTCGGTCATAGCCAGCATCTGCAGATCGCCTGGCGCCGGGCAGAATGACGAGCTGCAGCATGGCGGCCCGATAGGCAAACACCAGCACAGCGATGACGAGCAGGATCACGCCGCACTCTGCCCACAAGCCGAGGCCGAGACGGTTGATCGATTCCGGCGCCCACGGCATAGCCTGGACGAGATCGTCGAAATCCATTTTTCAGTCCTGATATCGAGTGTCACACCTCCGTTCGCTGTTAATCCTGGTCTCGCATGGTGGCCAATCTTGATGTGGCCTGCTCTCACATATATCGGCCCTTTCACGAAAACCAACTCGACGGTCAAATTTACCGATGAACGGTCCTGATCGGGCGAAATGCTGTGCAGTACGGAAAAGACTCGATATATTCCGGTCGACAGCGGCTAGGATCCATATTTTATGATCACCAAGCGATCTCGCTCGAGCGGTTTTATCACCTCTCAGATCTTTCTCGTGGCGCTCCTGGTCAGCGTCATGGCTGCGGCCAGCTATTTCGGCATAGTGCAGTCCCTCAAGCGATCGGCTGCGATCCGGCTGGCGGCGGAAAACGCGAGCCAGATGGGGGAGTTTCTAAACGCTGTCGCTGGAACAGCTACGCCGCTCGCCGGCACCCCCTGGATGATGGTTCCGCCGGCGGTTGGCACCGCGGCACCCGCCATCCCCGGCGTCACAGCGGGAACCGGTCTCCTCGATGCCTATGGCAACCAAGTCGTCTATTGCCCGAATGCGGCCGCAGCCGCGGACACGACCGGCGGTGCTGTCGCGTTCGCCCTGATTTCCCCGGGTAAGGATGGCATCGCCCAGACCTCGTGCGCGCAGGCCATTTCGGGATCTTTGCCGCAGAGTGACGACGTTGTCGTATGGATGAACCTCCGCCAGGTCGCTCAGCGATCGGTCCCATTGGCGAACCTCCAAGGGAGCGCGGACAATTCTGTTTTCGGCGTGGTCGACACCAGCCTGATTCTGCCAAGCTCACCGGTCCGGGCCGGCTTGGTGCGGATGAGCGCCGCGATGAAACAGTCGATCACGGGGGTCAACTCGGACGCCTGCGACGGCGACAACGAGCGTGTCATGGCCGCCGACGGTACCTGGACCTGGAAGTGCCACGATTATACGCCTGACGTCCTGCCTGATCCCGCGGCCAGCTTGCCCGTAGCCAACGGAGTGCCGATTGCAGCGGCAGGCTCGACACAGAGTTTTCCGCTGGATCCTTCCTATACGACCGAACCGTTCAATGTTCGTATTTGGAATGACCAAACGACCCAGCAAGGCGCAACACTTACGCCCGTCCAGCCACAGCAAGCGGCGGGAACTTCCTCCACAATCAACTATACAGTTAGCGATTTCACAGACCCTGCCTGTGACGCGCAGATCGCGCTGCAGTCCTGCACGCCAGAGACGATTTCCGTGACCGGCCCAACCCACAACTATTTCTATACCGCGGGCCGGAGCCAAGTCGTCAGTTGGGCCGTACAAAGTGTCAAGCAGTGCACCAGCCAAGCCAACCCGTCGATGCCGGGATGTTCTGTAGTCTGCGACCCGAACGTTCAGGCTTGCACTATCTGTGACCCGACCACGGACCCCACTTGCGCCGCTCACCAGGAATGTCAGAGCGCAAACCCGCCAGCATATTGTTACCGGCCGATCGTGAACAATTATGCGGTCGAAGTTCCGAGCGACTGCACCACGCTCTTTCCCGGTGTTTCAAACGGATGCCTAGGGGGTGACGAAGGAAATACCTATTCCGGATTTACGCTCACCAGCGAGCAGTCGAATGCCGCCGCCGAAATAAATACGAATTCCGCCAGTCCGAATTGGAAGGCTCTTTGTAATCTTGCCGGATACACCTACCCGATATTCGGCACCGTCTACCCACACAATATCAACGACAATAATTTCTGGGCATCCTCAGGTCAATATTTTGCCCAGCTAACGGAAACTACCAGCGGCGGCCAGGTCAACGTGACGGCGACCAATTTCGCGGGCTTCCATGTCGGTTTGATCATTTCGCATCTTTGGTGTGCCAACAACCTCTCGGCTCAGCCCCAACCGACGTGCGCCGCAGCAACACTCAACGGCGACGCGCTGCCCCCCATGCTGGTGATCCCGCAGCCGGCTACCTTCGCCGACCGGAAGACCGCGACCGGGGCCGCGGTCGTCCCGGGGAATAGCGGCTTTCAGTATGAGTGCTTGTCGAACTCCGCCGCTCCTGCGTGGCAAGAGATTCCGCCGGATTGCGCGGCCGGCGTGATGCGATACACAGCGACTGACCCGAATACAGGGATTCCAATCACCGGTGTCGATAGCCTGCCATTTGGGTATTTCGGATCGACGGCCACCGGGAGCCCAAGCGGGCAGACCTACTATTGCCAGCCAGGGGGGTGGACGACGACCAACCCTGCTGGGACGCCCAGCACAGGGAACGGGGGATAAGGCAACAGCGAAGACGCTCGGCGTCTCCGCTGTCCATCCGACCGAAGGTAAGCCGTAGGATCCGACCGGGTCGGTCCGGAGGTCGCTAGTTCGTCGCCCGCGCCCGGAGCATTTTCGAAACGACGGCGAGAGCCGGGCTTAGATCGCCGGTGGCGCCGGCTGCGGCTTCATCGATCAGCTCGATCATGTCCTCGTGCGACAGCCCCTCCGCCTCCCGTTCGACCTCGTCGAGCGCGGTCTTGAGGCGCGCCGAGAGCTCCGCGTCCGGCACGTCGGACGCCGTCTCGGCCAGGCGAATCTCTTCCTCGATCACTATCAGGGCGGCGATGCTCGCTTTGTCGACTACGAGGGCAGGGGTCTTTTCGGTCATAGGGCGTCCTTTCGTCGGTACAGTCACAGAGGTGGATAGGTTAAAATTGCCATTCGCGTGGAGGCCCGGTGTCGACGTGGACGAAGCCGTGGCCGTCGGCCTTAGACGGGTAGTATCCGACACCGCCAACCCCCAGCGACAACGCCAAGTCTCGTAAGGCCCGCACGTCGAAACCCTCGACGACAATGTCCGCCGCCCGGCCGTAGAGGTGAAACGAGTTGACCGCCACGCCTTCGTGGCTCCGGGCAAGTTCCGCGTTCGTCTCGAGGGTCCGGTAGCCCGAGTTCACATGGATCGGCCGATTTGTCCGGCTGTAGAGGGAGATGACGTAAAGGATGTCGAAAATTCGTCGATCCATCGGGACATACATGTTTCGTCGCCAGTCGCGCATCAGGAGATCAAGCCGACGGAGTTCGGTTGGGCGGTATGATCCGCCCACGACGTATTGCGCCCTGATTTCCTCTCGCGTGTTGGAATTATAGAGCCATAGCAGCCTGTTGGCCGCAGCGTCGGCTTTCGCACGACCGAGGGGGAGAACGGTCGCTATCGTCCCAATTCCGGCCATGAACTGGCGGCGATCCATCTAATCTGCTCCGATTGAACACCCGCTATCCATATCTGCGCCTCGGCGGTCCAGTCAATAGAAGCCGGTCCAGTTTGACGCTATTCCAAATCCAGATCTAAATTGGATCGGATCTGGCGCGACGCCTCGGTTGTTGTTGTCCGTTCGATGCGGATGACGATATAAGAGGAGGAGCTAAGGGGCGTGTCAGGTTCATCCTCGCAGATGTGATCGGGGCCGGCCGGACCGGCGATGCTATTCATCATGGCGGCGACTGTTGGAAAGAACGGTGCGAGAGTTATGGCATTAAGTCAGTGGGGCCGCTTTCTCCCGGTGCTTATCGTGTCGCTTTCGGTCGCTGACGTGCTGGTTGTCACGGCGGCGTCGGCCGAGACGCCGGCGATCTCGACGCTCTCGGCTGATGCCCTGAGGCGGGCCGCAAACGCGGGCGTGACGAATGCGATGATCGAGCTCGGGGATCGATATGCCGCTGGTGCAGGGGTTCCCCAATCCGATCAAATTGCCCGTGAGTTCTACCGTCGCGCCGCGAAGGCTGGCGACACGGTGGGGAATAGTAGATTGCGGGGTGAGGGGCCAGTCACGGCGACCATGCCCCATGCTGTCGAAGCGCGCGCGGTGGGTCAGCCACCCGGCGTTGACGGAGGAAGTCCGGCGAGCCCGCCAGCACCTCCCGCCGAACGGGCTTCGAGCCCGACACCCTTGGCACCGGTGGAGCGAGGCTCACCGTCGCTGCCCGCGCATGTAGCGGGAGCTGAAAAGTCGCAAGGCGCTGAGACCGCCTCGATTCCGCTTCCGGAGGGGCCGCGCACGCTTCCGGCTTCGGCGCCGCAACCCGAGCCGCCACCAGCGCCGTCTTCGGCGGCGGCCGGGGCCGCAGGGGTCCCGGCGAGTCCCTCTGCGGGATTGGCGGCTCAATCGGCCCAGGCGCCCATGACCGGAGCAGAAACCCCGGCAGGGAGCCCGGGTGCGTCCGGCGCCGAATTCGTGCATGCGGCGGTCGCCGGCGGACGGAGTGTGGGTGCGATCACCGGCTCTGTGGCTCCTCCAGCCGAAAGTGTCCGCCAGGCCGGCAGCGCGAATTCTCCAAATGTAGCTGCGGAAGGTACCAAACTGTCAGATGCTTTGACCCAGTGGGGCCTAGCGGAGGTGGCGCGCGGGCGCGAAAAATGGGTGGTTGTGTATTCATCTCCCGATTACCAATTAGGAGCGACCTCTACATATGATCCAGATTTTCGAAAGGCCGTTGACGATATTCTGGCCGGCTTCCGGAACGCCAACGTCGCTCTCTGGCCGCATTTTCATCTAAATCACGTCTTGATCGTGGACGGAAACAGGGACCCGGGCCAGCCGGGATAATACGGAGAACCATGATGTCTGCATTTCAGCGAGCTGAGTTGCCGGTCGAGGCCCAGCCATTTCTCCAGCGGTACGAGGCCGCACATTCGGACCTCATGGGCGCGCTGGCCGAGTTCAGCCTTGGGAGCGCCGGTAGGAGCCCGGTGCGCAGGGACGCGCTCAAGGCGCGCGTCGCGGTGGAAGGCGACCTCCTCACGGCGGCGACGGGCTATAAGCCTATTGCGGTCAGCGGCACCAAAATTGTCTATCAAGTGGCGTCGGAGTCCGAGCGGGCCGCGGCGTCGGCGGCTGCGGGCAAATTGGTGGGATAGGCGAGGCAGTTGGATGGCTGAAATCCCGACGAGGATGCCTGACGATCAAGGCGAGGACCTGCTGGTCGAGCTCAAGCGGACGAAGGCTATCCTCTTGGTCGATGACGAGGAGGATGCGGTCCGAGAGGTTGAGTATTTTCTGAAGGCGAACGGTTACACCGTGATTTTCGCTGCGTCTGGTCATGAGGGCGTGAGACAGGCAGCGAGTTTCAAGAGCCAGATAGGTGTCGTTGTCACGGACATACGCATGCCGGGTCTCAACGGCATTGCGATGGTAAATCAGCTTCGGGACCTGCTCGGTGGCGACGTGCCGGTGCTCTACATGACCGGCGCGGATATCACCGTCCTGCAGGAGGCGTGGAAGACTGAGCCGGTCTATTACGTGCAGAAGCCGGCCGACCCGGAGCAATTGTTGCGGGGTGTTGAGCGTTGTTACGAGAGGCTGGCGGCCGCCGTTCGGGAGCAGACGCTTCAGACCGAACTGGAGCGTCTGCGTCTCAAGATGCATAGCCTAGAGCGCGAGCGGCGGCAGCTCGCGCAGATCACGGTCGAGATGGTTCCTACCTTGGTGTTGGCCATCGACGTAGCGATCGCGAAGGTGATGGGCTCGGAGGTGGATTATCACGCCTGGCGGATCCTGATGAAAGTTTACGCCCTGGAAGAGCAGGGCGAGGCGGCAAGGCCCAAAAAGGTGCGGACCGCATTGGATATCGCTGCGGCGACCGCACAGAGACGCTACGGCGAACTCATGGAGCTTGGTCTGATCACACCGGCGACCGGAGAGCGGTCGCCGCTCGTTCTGACCGCCAAAGGGCGAGCGTTGGTGGAAAGTTCATCTGCCGGCATCATGAAGCTGTTCGAGGCCGGGCGTGGTTGATCGTAAGGAATTCAGCATGCCGTCCAATGCCAGCATCTCAACCGAGGACGTGGTCCAGATCGTAGTATCTGACCAGGTTCAGGTCCACGTTCAGTCGGACACGCTCCGTGCTCTGCATGCGTTCGAATTTCGCAGGATCGACGCGTGCCTCGTTGCCCACCTGTCGGATGGGAGCGCTTGGGAGATCGGTAATCTCGGCCCCGGGGACGCCGCGATCCTGACGGCTTCCGATGCCGTCAAGACCTTGTTTTTCGAGGGAGACCGGTTGGTTGATGCCCTTTCGGTCTCCCTGGTCGTGGCCTGAACGGGGTGCCGTGCTGGCCGGGCGCGGTCGTCTAGGGTTCTGAGACGCCGCGCTGCTGCGACATGGCCGTGCTAGCAGACATGCCGTCCAGGGTGCTGGAAAGCCGATCGGCCTCGGCCAGCTCCGCTGGCTCGACCCGGAGTTCGATGTTCCGGACCATATCTCCGGCACCTGGGAAACCCTCAGAGGCAGCCTTCCGGAACCAGGCCAGAGCCGTCGGGAGATGCTGGGGAACGCCGGCTCCGTCCTTGTAGGCATATCCGAGATTGAACGCGGCGGCCGGGTGCCCCTGGACGGCCGCGGCCTGGTAGAGGCGTGCGGCTTCGGCGTCGTTCTTGGTCATGCCCTGCCCGGTCGCGGTTCGCACGCCGAGGGCGAACTCGGCTTCCGGGAGGTTGGCTGCCGCAGCCTCTCGGAGGAGATACACGGCCTTTTCCGGCTTCCTCGGGACGCCAAGCCCGCGGTCGTAGAGAATCGAGAGGTTGTAGGCGGCTTCGGGCATCCCCTGAAGAGCGAGCTCGGACAATTGCTTCGCCGCGCGAGGATAGAGCTGATGCTGCATGTCGGCGATCGCGGAGGCGAACTTGACGCCGGCATCACTGTCAGCCGGCAGCGAGCCCGAAAGCCGGACGGTCGGGCTCGCGGCAGGGGCGCCGACGCATGTGCTCGAGGCAACGAAGGCGCCTGAGATAAAGGCCAACGAGGCGCAGGTTATCGATCGCATGTTCTGACTTTCAAGTTGCGAAGCGGCTCTTGGTACGGGAGACCGGATCACTCTCACCGCCGGCGCCCAGTCTGCCTGCTGCGGCTCGTCCGACGGCGCCAACTCCTTGCCCCATACCGGAGAGAAGGGCGCCGGCTGGCGCCATCGTCGACTTCATCTCCATCCCCTGGAGAGAGCCGATTTGCTGGCTGAAGGGATTGACGCCGCTGGTGCCGACCAGTGCCGTTGCGAGGTGCGATACTTGCGGCGTGAGTATCGGTGCCATCAACCCCGCGAGCAACATGCACCAGAAGCCTGCGTTAGTGAAATTGAAGGCATTGAATTTGGTCGGATTGGCAAGCCAATTCAACAGGTCGGTCATGGAAGCCGAGCTGCTGCCCGTGTCCATAACCATTCCCGGAACAAGCGACATCATGCCCGCGATGAGGCCAAAAACGACGCCCGCGCTCACGAGCTTCGCCCCGCTGCCAATCATCAGCTTAAGGGCCTGGAGAGGCCATGGACGCGTGACAGGGAGGACGTACGCGGCAATCAATGCCGGCGAAAGAACCGATACGAAAGTCAGGCTGAAGGCGACATTGAGGAAGTAGAGCGGGAAGGTGATGATGCAAAGACCGAATGCGATGATCAGGGCAACGCCGCTGATGATTTGGAGCGGTTTCAGATCCCACACGCTCGTTGCTCCATCGGCGACCATAGTCCCGCCAACGACGATCCCACCGGCCATGACCTTGTTCATCGAGCACATGGCCGAGACGATCTCTTTCACCGTCGCCTGTGTGTTGGCATCAACGGTGACTGTCGACGGCGGGGACGGCTGTGTGCAAGTTGCCCCGGCCGTGTTCGAATAGGTCGAGGATGACATGGTTATCAGGTCGTTTGCGTAACCTGCAGACATCCCTACGATCGGCTGGTAGATATAGTCCCAAAATAGGCCGTGGGCCGGGCCGCTCAGAGCGCCAGCTACGCACGCGAAGACGAGCCCCTTGTTCATCAATTTTCTGATCGTTGACCCCGCCGGAGGGGAGCCAATTGGGAGCATCAGATCCACCGCGACCATCACGATCCAGAGCGTGAACCCGGCACTGAGGAGCGGGAGTAGCTTTTGGGCGACGCGATCGTACGCCTGTTGCGCCAACCCGTTGCCGATGTAGAGGGCTTCGCCGACGAGCTGGCATGCGGGGCAGTTCGAGATAAAGTCGCCGAGCTCGGTCGCCATGTCGACAATCGCCGGGGCATCTGCCTTTGCGGGCTCCGGAGCCAGCAGCAAGGCGATCAGGAGCACGATCGCCGAAAGAAGCTTTCTCATCGGTTGCCCCGTGGGTTCCATATCGCGTATGCCGCGCCGACGCCGACGATCACAAGACCGCTCGCGATGTAAACGGCCGTCGCTCCGACGAAAATATAGAGAACTCCGAAGGCGACCACGCCTGCGACCATGATCGCGTTTCTGCGCCGCTGGATCGCCTCCAGGAGCGCCGCCTTTTCAAACTCATCCATTTGCGCCTCAGCCGTAATTCTGTCGGACGTATCGTCTCAGTGTTCTTGGCTCGAGCACGACGCGGGTGCCACCGGCGCGTTCAATGAACACCATCAGGATGAACTCGTACGCGAACGGGTCGTTCAAGCCCATCTCCAGCAGGACCCGTCGGCACAACATCCTAATTTCCGCGTGGGGCGGAATGTCGTTGACGACGGACGTGACGGTCTCGTCTAGATCGTCGCGCCGCGCTACGATCATATAGCTTCCTGGGGGAGCGACTATAGGTTTGGTGCTCATTCCATATTATACCGGTGCTCACGCAGGTTCGTCGGTCGTTATCGCGTGGGGCGATTTCTCGTCGGTAGAAGGTGTCAAAATAGGCTGACCAGCGTTCCAGCGTCAACAGATCCGTAGGATCTATTCGATACTGTTTCGTCGAAGGCGAAACTGGACCGTTCTCGATTGTCGTGACAGGATCACCGCGCTCCAGCCGACGTGCCTCGCCAGGCTTTGCAATTCGAGGGAGGTAGCCTTGATATCGAGGCGATTGGTTCTGATTGTAGCGGCATCGGCCGCTTTCTCGACGAAAGCAGCGCTTGCAGACAACTGGATTAGCGGGCGCCTCGATAGTGCCAGGGCACTCGTCTCGCTGCCGGTAATCCAAGGCTTGTTCGTGGTCGAGGGCCAAGCATTCGTCGCGACGCTGCCGCCGGCGATGCGAGGACCGGTTGCTACAGCCTTGGCGCAGTCCCAGGGCCCTTTGACCGAGCTGGCGGCATACGGCGTGGCGCTGGATTTCAGCCAATCCGAAACCGTGGCGATGACGACCTGGCTGCAGGGTCGGACGGTTGCGGATGTGCAGGGCGCCGTGGGTCAGGTGCCCGCTGAAATCACGAATCTCATAAATAGGCTTTCGACGATCGCTGCCCAGGCGTTTGTCGGCATCGCGAAATCGATCGGCAAATAGCGACGGCTCACCTCGATCTGTCCTTGGGGCGCGCTGCGTGGGTGAGGAGATCGGTCGCACGATCGACCAGCTGCGCGCCAGCGATCCCGTGTGTTGAAAGCGCTGCTCGACCGGCCGCCCGTAGCCCCGCCGAAAGGGCCTCGTTCGACACCATTGTTTCAAGGGTGCCGCGTTCGCGTTTGGTGACGGTAGGGGCGGGGATCGCCACACTGTTCTCGCGGTCTTTTGCTGTGGTCACATCCTGGTGCTGGGTGCGCCAGCGTTCGAGTGCGGCGCGGAGGTTGGCCGGCGACATGGCGCCGGGCCCGCTGACCAATAGCGCGGCCTCGGCGCTGGGCACTGACGAGAGACCCACATCGGATGCCGCGGCCTGCAAGTTGTGGCCCTTGGCGTAGGTCTCGCGCATTTCGCGGAACTCCTGGCCGGCCTTCAGAGTCGGATCGTGAAGCGCTTCGGTCCACCGGCCCTTGTAAGACGAGAGAAGGGTCGAGCGTTCGATGGCGTTCAACCCCGCATCTTCCGTAAACGTGACAACAGCTTGATAACCGCGCCACTCGTCTCGACCATCAGGGAGCCGGCGTCCGGCATCCCTCAAGCCCGTGATATCCGCCAGGAGCGATGAGCCTCGGTCCGATGTTGGTGGGTTCGCCCTCGGGTAGCCGAGCTCGAATGGGGTTTTCCCGTCCAACCTGTCCAAATTAGGTGTGCCGCCCGTCATGGCTTTGATAAGGCTTCGTATGGGATCTTCTCCACGCCACGGCGACGGTATGGGCTTCGCCGCGGCGGCCTCCTTGCGCGTGAAGAGGTATTCCTGCGAACTCAGTCCCTTCATGGAGGCTCGCTGGCGAGCCGCGTCGAGCGAGGCTTGCGGGACGTCGAGATATAAGGTGCGGCGAACTGCAGACTGATGGTGGGCGTTGAATTGGCAGAATCGAGTCGGGATTCCGCCCCCGGCAAGACTGGTGGAAAATACGCGGACGTGCCCCCAGTTTGCTGGTTTCAATCCGGGAATTGCTACATCGGCTGCAAAGCTGGCCTCTGCCCCAAGGAAGGTATCGAGCAGGGCGGGGTATCGCTGTATAGCGACACGACGATGGGTCGACAGAGAAAGGTCTCCGCCCGCGCTTAAGTAGTTATACCGGTCGAGGCCCCATCCGGATTGCTTCAGCAGGAAAAGCAAGTCGGCGTCGAGCATGCTGGTGAATTTATCCCAGAGGCGGATTGCATCGGCGGATATTGCGTCGCAAAGGTCTGTTAGCTCTGAGGCGATGGCTGGGTGGACCGTTTCCAGGCTTGCCCAGTGATCTGGGATTTGGTCGGGATCAAAGTTTGCTTTAGCCGCTTCGATGGCAGTCGCTCTCGACCAATCGAGGCTCGTGCCCGCTGGATCAAGGTGCATGTCGCGGAAAATCCTCGCCACGTCGTCGGCATCGGTGCCGCATAGCCTGACGATGGAATCGAGAACCGTGGCCGGATTGAGGGCGCTTGTGTCGAAGCCCCCGTGGAAGATCGTCCCGAACGGTTCCACGGCAATGAAATTGGAACTGTCGGTGGCTCGGTTCGGGATGATGAATGCAAGGAAGCCTGTCCTGTCGTTCAGAAGGGCGCAGCGTGAGTCGACCAGGTGGTCGACCGCCAGCGAGAGCCAGTCTTCGGCTGGGAGCACGTGGCCGGCCCTCTGCCGAACGACGGAGGTGATGAGTTCATCCGGCGATATGCGGAGGAGCCCATATGGTTGTTCCTGATCCATCGAAGTCTGGTCCTGTCAGTCGTGTCCGGTCGAGGAGCCCGGTTTTACGGATCTCATTCGATCGAGTTTATACAGTTCGATGCTGTTGACGCGTGACATAGGTCCTGTATCGTTGTAGCAGTGGCTTTGTGGCGGAGAGCACCGGCTCCAAGTCGGTCTCTACCGTAAGCGCTGCGGTAGTTTCTATGGAGATATCGATGAAAATGTCAACGAGCGCGCAGGTTTTCGTGTGCGTTGCCGTCTTTGGGCTCTACTGCCTCTATGGGGCGGACCCGGCGTATGCCGACTGGGTCAGCACCGGCACGAGCAAGGTCTGTCGCTTTTATACCGGCGCCAAGACCGTGATCTATTCCATCGGCGGTCTGGGCGTCATGGTGTGTTCGGTGTTTGCCTATTTCGGTCGTATCAAGTGGGGGCACATCGGGGCGGCTCTTTTGGGCCTGTTTTTGGTGGCGACGGTCGACCAGGCGGTTCAGTTCTTCGGCGGCACCAGCACCTCCTGTTCGTCGGTTTAAGACACGCGCGCGATGGAAGTGTGTCTGCGGCGCGGTTTCGGTCGGTATCTCGGATCGGGACCGTCTGTCGAAGAAGTTTTCGACGAAAGTGGGAAACTCGTCGCAGGCAGTTCCACCGGCTCCTGGAACATGGGCTGTCGCCCGACTTCACGGCGGTGAACCGAAATGGCTGAGCGAAAATATCCAACGTTGCCGGCCGTTGCTCACCCAGCAACGATACTGTGGGTTCCGCAAGTGTTCTTCGGGGTGAATGTCGGCTTCCATGTGGTGATCTTGGAGGCCGCGCGGCTGCTCTTTGGTATCGGGCCGGTTTTGCCGGCTCTGAGCCTGATTGTCGTGCACGTGGTGCTTGCGATCGTGACGATGAAGGAGCCGCACCTCATGGGGCTTTCTAGAGCTGCGCAACGCCACCCCCGAACGACCCGGAACCTTGTCAAATTCGAAGGCGGTACACGCTATGTCCCCTGAGGTCGCGGCTTATTTCGCTGGCGGTGGACTGGAAGCCATCAAGGGCGGTGTGTTCGGTTCGCTGAGTGTGGCGGCAGCGGCCGCCAGTGCCGCTGCGTTGGTCCCGCAGGTGGCAAAAAGGGTCCTTCCCCAGCCGAAGGAAACGCGTCTATCGGATTTCATTACATTTCGGCGGATCCACAAAGATCAAAAGACGGTCGTCCATCAGGATGGGCGGCTGACACGCGTCTTCTCAATCACGGGCGTGGATCAGGGCTTCTTGAATGCGGTGGACGAAGCGGAGACCTTTCTGAAGCGCAAAGACCTCGTTGACGGCCTGGCGGATTCGGAGACGAAGGCAAGCATTCGTGTCTTCACGATGCGGGAGCGGGTCCGCTATCAGGTTCCGGTCGAACAGCGGACGGAAGTAGGTCGCGCGATAGCGACGAAGTGGAATAGTCAGTTCGACGTGTCTTACGTCACCCGGACCTACATGGCCATCTCGGTGCCGGGCGACGGCGCCGATCTTACCAAGATCGACGAGGTGACCTCAGAAGTCGACAGCGTACTCGAGCCGTATTTGCCGGTCCTGTTGACCCAGAATCCGGAGGATGCTCCGGATAAGGAAACGACGCTTGCTGGATTTCTCGGTCGGCTCATCGCGCCTGTGAGTCGCCCTAGCCCAGGCGGGTTTGGTGGCTACTTAGCGGAAGCGCTAGCCGTCGATGCGATTGAGTTTCACCGCGACGGCATGATCGTGTTCGAGAACTTTGGCGAAAAGAAATTCGCCACTGTGATGGGGATACGCCGGCTAGCGACGGAACTGACGTCCGCGTTTACCAATGAGATCAACTCGCTTCCCTGTGAAGCGACGGTCCTGCAAGTTATCGAACCCCAGCCTAAGCTTTGGGCTATCTCTGAGTTGATGCAGAATCAAAAGATTGCTGCAATGACCAGCTTCAGCCCCGATGTCTGGACGCAATTTCAGTCTGCCATCGAGATGGTTGAGGGCTCGGACGAGTCCAAGGCGTCGATTGCCTACTTCACCGAGGTGATCTTTCTCTTCGGTGAGAGCCGGGCAGAAGTCAAAGCGTCCGAGGCCGTCGTACGCAAGATCGTTCGGGCTCACCGAATGACCTGTACCAGGGAACGAGGGGCGTCTCAGGCGTCCTGGTTCATGCAGTTTCCGGGCTATCCCGTCATGCCGCGGCAGTACCGCCTCGTGAGCCCACTCGTTGCCCTGCTGGCGACCTTCGACCGGCCGGCGACGGGGCTCGAGTCTTCAGATTGGGGCCCGGGCCCAATCGCCATGTTCCGGACGACATCGAACACCGTTTATAGCCACCAGTTCCACAACTCCCACAGGAAGGGTGCGTTGGCCCATGGCGCCGCGATCGCGCCCTCTGAGGCCGGTAAGAGCACCCTGTTCTCGTTTTTGAGCCTGCTCTCAAGCCGGCATCAAGATCTGCAGCAGTTTATGTTCGATCGCTTTCAGGGCCTGTACGTGTACACCACGGCCATGGAGGGTGAGTATCTCGGGTTCAACTCCAGACCGTTGACGCTGTCCAAGCCTGGAGGAATGAACCCCTTCCAGTGCGATAAGACTGACGAAGAGACGAAGTTTTTGACGACATGGCTGCATGGGCTTGCTGGGGGTGGTGACGCCGCTTCGTTCGAGGATATTGGGCACTTGGTTGACCTCGCTTTCGAAGTGCCGCTCGAGCGACGCACGTTTGCGACGGTGTTCGATTCGGCGCTGACGGAAGGCTCGGCGGTCAAGGAGGCCCTAAAGCGGTTCGTGGATCCGAAGCTCGACGGGAAGATGTTCAACGCCGCGAAGGACTCCATCAATCTCGAAGGAAACTGGCTAACTTCCTTCGACATGACGACGCTGATGAATGATGAAATGCTCGCCGGCGCGGCGATCTCGTACATCATGCATCGCATTCGAAAAACCCTGGAAAAGCGGAAAGCTCCCGGGTTCTGCTTCATCGACGAGACCGAGCCGCTGTTGAAGAACGATGCATTCAAGTCGATCTATTTTGCGATGTTGCAGGAGTTCAGGAAGCTCCGAACCAGCGTGATCTCGGTCTTCCAGCGACCGGGCGCGATTACCGATCGCGGAATCTCGCAGCTGCTGCGTGGACAGTGCTCGGCCTTCTATTTCTTTCCCAACGGCTCCGCTAAGGAAGAGGACTATAAGGATTTCGACCTGACGCCGCGCGAGATGGAGTTTGTCCTTGGTAAGGGGCGAATGCAGCGTCGTGTCGAACGAGGCCTTTTGATCAAAAAGCCGCTTTCTAAGGAAAGCGTGATTGTCGATGTGAACCTGTCTTCTCTGGGTCCGCACCTCAAAGTGTTCAATTCGTCAACCGACAATGTTGCCCTCGTCTCGGAATTGCAGGCTTCCTTCCCCGCTAAATGGCTAACGACCTACATCGAGCGAGACGCGGCTTAGCTCGGCGATCTCGTCCGAAAGTGTTGCTTGTCGAAGGAGAGTTTCATGAATTTTTCCCGTTTTGGGCTTGGGGGCCGGGCATCGGGCCTCGTCAAGCGCGCGCTCATGATCTGTGCGGTTCTCGTGTGCTGTTCGGCGGGTGCCAGGCCGGCCGCAGCCCAGGGCCTTATCCCGACGTTCGACACCGGAATGATTGCCAACGCGGCGAGGATTGCCGGGCTGAGCGCCGAGCAGGTGAACCAGCTGATCGATGTGGTGAACGTCGGTCGACAGATGCAGTCCACGCTCGGCGCGAGCGGAGGAAACCATCTGTCGTTGGGTAGCTTGCCGCTCTACAGCATGTTTCAATCCGGAGGCGGGCTGCTACAAGGGTTGTCGAATTTCGGTCCGAACAAGTGTTTCGGGACGAGTTGCGCAACGTCCGGCGGGAGCAACTGGGTTCCGCCCGATTACACCTCTCTGAGCAGTACGCGAACCGCGGTCACGCAGACGTTTTATGCGCCTCGGGACCTTCGGCCGGAGGAGAAGGGGCCGTATGTCACCGCTCGGCAGCAGGCCTTGCGAACCGCAGCGACGGACGGACTTTCCCTCGCCACCAAATCCCGTCAACAGATGGCACAGTTCGCCCAGGGCGAGAAGAGCCTCCAGGACATGGTGGACGCAAGTACGGACATGCGAGGTGATGTGCAGGCAAACACCGCGGTCGTGCTAGCGCTGGCGCAGCAGTTGGGCATGGTGCAGACCGAAGTGACATCCCTGCTTGAGCAACAGTCGCTCGTCAACATCGGACAGGATCCGTCGTTCAATTCGAACGGCGGCATCACGGCCCAAAACTAAAAGGCTGGTCGAGGCGGCTCCATGCGCATTCTCCTTGGTTTTGTCGCCCTGACAGGCCTGCTTTGGCTTTCTTTGCCACAGCAGGCCCAAGCGTTTGCGACGTGTAGCCCGTATTGCCCTTCTCTTATTCATCCTTGCTGCTGCCCGTCGCCGTGTCCGGTCTCTGACAACCAGAGCATTTCCGACATCGCTGACGAGTTGTCGAGCACCTCGCAATATCTCAAGATGCTCGGCGCCGTCGGCTCGCCGCAAAAGTTCACTGCAGGCTCGGCGCTGCAGGTTGCGGCAGGGTCCGGGCTTGGTGGGGCCTATTCACAGAACTTGTCGTCGCTCGCGGGGGTGGTCTCGCCGACGCCGCGTACGAGCATCGAGGCGGAACTCTCGCCGGCGATTGGATTAGCTTCCACGCAACTGCCCGGCCCGTACCAGCAGTTGGCATCGTCGGCCTCCAACGGTTCATTCTCCTCGGTCCGGTCGGCGCTCAGCAGTCAGCTCTACCCAAACTCGCCGCTTTCGGCCGTCGCAGCCGGTGCATTCGCTGCCGGCAGTACCAAGAATGCCGCGACCGCTTCGGTGAACAGCTACTCGTCTGTCCAGGTCTCCAGGAAGACTCTCGCGAGCTTGGGTCCAGAGGTTGCCGCGATACAACAGCGAGCGGATGCCAGTCAGTCGTTAAGAGACGACTGGAAGGTCAATTCGGCCGCACGGACCTTGCTCGCCCGACGGATGGTCGAGGTAGCGAAGCTGCTCGCGTCAGCGCTTGACGCTAGCGGGTACGCCATCGTTGGTCGGCAGTATCCAACGCCGCAGGCGCCGCCGATCTCCGTGAGCGTCCCAGGCCCGTCCGGGCCGACACCGGATCAGGCCTCGTGGCTGCAAATGATGGCCGCGGCGCAAACGGTGCAATCGAACTTGAACGCGGCGGTGGCCGCCCATAACGCGGCAGCAGGCCAGGCGGCATTGTCGGCTCAGGAGGCGAGTCTTCTCGAGGTCGTCCAAGCCCAGGAAGGCGCCAAGGCTCAGATGTTCTCGATGATGCAAACAGTTATCGGGGCGCTGGGAACATTGTATGTGGATCCCGCTTCGGCGTGGCGGCGCTTGTCTGCCGACCTGGCGTCGCTTGACCAGGCCACCTATGTGTCGGGCGGCGCGAGGCTGGGTGTCGGAGCGACCGTCGCCGGCCAACTCGCCAGCGCATTGGAGGCCCAGACAGCAACCACAGCCTACGGGGCGCGGGTTTCTGATCAGACGTGCGACCCGAACGCATTCAATTCTGACGGCAGCCAGGTCCAATGCAACCCGTTCACCGTCGCGCCGGCGTCGCTTTACGACGCTGCGGCGACCTTGGCGGGACAGAGTGGTGCCGCCATGAGTGATCCGATCGGGCTCTGCGCCCAGGCGGGGCCAAATTGCATAGCGGCGGTCACGCTGAACTCTGACGGCAGTTCACAGCCGAACGATCCGCTATTCGTCGCGCTTCAGGTCTATCTGGAGCTCGACAAACGGAAAGAGTATCTCGACGATCTGCGCCGCGGTTCGCCGGACGATCTCCTCGTACCAACGTCGTCGCTGTTCAACGAACTCGCTACCTACGCTCCGAGCTGCCTGACCGGACCGATGCCGCCGACCGCGCAGAACATCGTGAATTACGCCACGTTTTTTGATGTTGCCCCGGGGTGTCCGCATACGACGTGGCAGAGCGGGCCGCTGGCGGGGCAGCCCATCGATCATACGGCTCTCGGTGGGGTCGATGAGACGCTGTGGTTGATGAATGCGTCACGGGCCAAGTATCAAGCGACCTACGGCTCTGGCCCGACCGAGGCGCAACTGATCGCGGCTGCGAGCACTACCGCGCAGCAGTCGAATTTGGCCTCGCTCGCTCAACGGTTTGGTCGGCCGGATCTCCAGGCTACCGTCAATTCGCTCGGGACTGTCAGTGGCGCCATCGCCAATGATCCTGGCCACTCCACGGTGATTCACTATTAGATCTGCTACCTGTCGATCTCTAATCGGTCGAGTGCGACGAGTGAACGGTAGAGACGTCATTCTCTATTGATAAAAACAATCCTCTGCGGCTATCTTGTTCGCTATCGGTCAGGGAAGCAAAGCTTGACCGTAGAGTGGCGGTCCAGTCTCGAGGGTGGGGTTTATGAAAAACGGTGCCAGCCTGACCATCTTGGTTCTGGTTTGCGGTCTCCTATCGGCCTGCGGGACTGCGATGCAGACCGAGCCCGTCGGCGTCGGACGGGATGTCAACGATCTCAAGATGTCGCCGTGTGCGTGTAATGCGGTCCCCATGCATTTTCCACCTGGTGCGCTCTTCCGGCTGCCGGTCGGCCTGCCGGCATGAAATTCCTTCCATCGTTCAAGGCGTCGACGAGCGCCAAGCCGATAGTCGATGCGGCGGAACCCGCCGATGACACGGTCGAGGAACCCTATGTAAAAGGGACCAACGTAGAGGGTCTGTCAGATCGCCGCTATAAATGGGCGGCCTACATTTTTGCGACCATTTCGATGTCGCTCTTGTTCGCGGTGGTGTCTCTTGCCTTCGCGATAGCCGCGATGTTGCCGCTCAAGGAAATTGTTCCGCTCCCGATCGAGTTTGGTCCGGCGAGCGACGTTGTCACAATCGTCCATAGCCTGTCGAAATCAACTCGCGGTCTGGACAAGCTGACCGAGTCCTTGTGTCGGCAATACGTGATTCAGCGGTATGCGATAGTTCGCGACGAAGACGTGATGAAGGAGCGCTGGGGGCCGGACGGCTTCATCCATTTGGCGAGCGACGACGCTGAGTGGGGCAGGTTTGTTCGTGAAGTGGTAGTGCCGTACAAGGAGCTCAAGCTCAAGGACACCACAAGGGATATTCACATCCACAGTTCATCACGGATCGGTCCAAAGATTTATCGGGTTGATTTCCAGTCTTCGGAACGCGCGAGCGACGGCAAAGTAAATGTCTCGACCGTGAGGGACTACGTCGCAACATGCCCT
>Ga0070730_10001135_pt1 | contig 26325 bp, 21 predicted proteins | sample Coa_R1_3_FD_66447 | JGI IMG/M metagenome (GOLD analysis project Ga0070730, IMG submission 66447) | Surface soil microbial communities from Centralia Pennsylvania, which are recovering from an underground coalmine fire - Coalmine... | ecosystem: Environmental > Terrestrial > Soil > Unclassified ... | reverse complement strand
CGAACCTGACCGCGGATCCCGCCAACGCCTACTTCGGCGACACCGCCGCGGAGGCGATCGGCGACACCTTGGCGGTCGCAGCCAAACTGCGCGTGTGTCCCCACGCGGCGGCTCTCGACTGGGCCGACCGCGGCGGCTCCCCGCAGGAAGTGGCTGACGGGTTGTCCGCCAGCGCTCTGCTGGAGGGCGGGGCCAGGCGCTCGGCGGAGCTCGTGCATTTCGAGGTGCGGCTGCGCGCTCCGAACGGGACGTCGCTCTGGTCCACGATGGTGGATCGCCCGGTGAACGAGGTACTGGCCGCCCAACTCGAGATCGTCACCGGTGTCTTGGGCGCGCTGAAGATCGACGTATCCGGTGAGGAGGTCGCCCGGATGGGCCGTCCTCTGACCGCCGACTTCCGGGCCTACGACCAGTACTTGCACGGGAAGATCTTCAGCCGCGAGCTGTTGCGCCGCAGCCAGGAAGCCGCCCTCCACCATTTCGGCGAAGCGATCCGGACCGATACCAAGTTTGCGCGGGCCTACGCCGAGAGCGCCGTTTGCCATGGCATGATCTACCAATACTGGGACTCCAGCGCCGACATGCTCAAGCGCGCGGACGACGCGAGCCTCAAGGCCCTGGAGCTCGACCCCGATCTGCCGCATGCGCACATGGCCCGCGGGCTCGCGCTCTCCCTCGCCGCCAAGTACGCCGAGGCGGACCAGGAGTTCAGCGTGGCGCTGCGAATGCGGCCCGATCTCCTCGACGCCAACTACTTCCGTGCCCGATCGGCGCGCGCGCAGGGGAACTACGCGGAAGCGGTCAGCTGGTTCGAGAAGACCTGGGCCTTGAGACCCCTGGACTACTCCGTCCCGGCCTTGCTCGCGAGCGCGTACGTCTCACTCGATCGCAAGGATGACGCGCTCGCGACGAGAAAGAAGGCAGTCGAGCTCGTCGACAAGCGCCTGATCCGTCACCCCGACGACTCCCGGGCGCTGTATCTGGGAGCCGCCTGCCTGTCGACCCTCGGCGACGGCACCAAGGCGCGCTCGTGGGCCAAGCGGGCGCTGGCGATGGACCCCGACGACTCCGCGGTGCTCTACAACGTCGCCTGTGTGTACGCCCTCCTCGGTCTCGACGATTCGGCCATCGACTGCCTGGAACAGGCCATCAAGCACGGATTCCGGCACTGGGACTGGATCGAACACGACTCGGATTTCGATCAGGTCCGCGGCAATGAGCGGTTCAAAGCGTTGAAACAGGAGTAATGTCAGGAAACCACTCGCTCGTGCTATTCTGAAACGTTTCAGCCGCAGTCTGAAGGCTCGTTCATCAAATCTTCACGATCCGCGTATCCGCCCTGTCGCAGTCTTTCGGTCACCTTCACGAAAGCCTTTGGCAAGGAGCGTACATGGGTCGCGCATTCGGGTTGTCACTCTTATTCGGGCTGATCGCCGCCCCGGCGTGGGCGGGAACGGGGCATCCGGCTTCGGGGGCCAAGGCGGCACCACCGTCGGAGACCGCACTCCGGGCCTATGTCGCCAACTACATGAATGGCGCGTACGCGACGGCGACGCCGAGTTTCGCCCGGCAGACCGGACTCGCCTGTAGCTCCTGCCACACCCACTATCCCGAGCTCACCGCGATGGGCCGGGCGTTCAAGCTGAATGGATACGTCTTCCGCCGTGGCGGTGACTCGATCTCGGCCCGCAGCTCGTCCGGCGACCAGAATCTCCTCCTGAACCTCGTGACGCCGCTCTCCTTCATGCTGCAGACCTCGTATACGGTGCTCCGGAAGGCACAGCCGGGCACGCAGAACGGCGTTGCCTTCTTCCCGGATCAGCTGAGCCTCTTCACCGGCGGCGAAGTGACGCCGCACCTGGGGGGATTCCTGCAAGTGACGTTCGACCCGCAGAGCGGCCAGATCGGGATCGACAACGCGGACTTCCGGTACGCGACGCACCTCTCCCTGCTCGGGAAGAACTCGACGTTCGGGATTTCACTGAACAACAACCCGACCGTACAGGACGTGTGGAACAGCACGCCGGCGTGGGGATTTCCGTACGGATCCTCGGCTGCGGCCCCGACGCCCGCGGCGGCGACGATGATCGACGGCACCCTCGGTGGCCAAGTGGCGGGCCTGACGGCGTACACCATGTGGGGCAGCCATCTCTATCTCGAAGGTGGAGCGTACCGGGCAGCGCCGATTGGGACTCCACGGCCACTCGATTCGACGGCGACCGGTGTGCTGGCTGGAGCAGCGCCGTACTGGCGCGTCGCGATTCCGAACACGATCGACGGGAAGTACGTCTCGCTCGGCGCGTACGGGATGTCGTCACGGATCTATCCCGCCGGCGTCACCGGACCGACCAATCGATTCACGGACGTCGCAGCGGATCTCAGCTTCCTCTGGCCGATGGGGGAGAACAGCTTCACCACCGAGGCGACGTACATCCACGAATCACAGCGCTGGGATGCCGGTGGGTCGGCGAATTCGACCAACACGCTCAAGACCTTCCGCTTCGACATGATGTATCACGTGGGACACACGTACGCGTTCACCGCCGCGCCCTTCTTCACGAGTGGGAGCAGTGATACTCTGCTCTACGCGGCCGCCCCGATGAGCGGGAGCCGCATCGGCAGTCCGAACTCGAGCGGATTCATCGGCGAGGTGGACGTCATGCCGTGGCAGAACCTGCGCTTCCAGCTGCAGTACGTGGCCTACTCGAAGTTCAACGGGGCTTCGAATAATTACGACGGAGCGGGGCGCAACGCATCCGACAACAACACTCTCTACTTCCTGACCTGGGTACTCTTTTGAACACACCGATACGCAATTTCGTCATCGCCGCCGCGCTGATGGGCGCGGCGGCCCCCTGCACGCTGTCGGCGCAGGGTGCTCCCCTCAAAGTCGACCCCTCGTGGGTGACTACGAGGATCTCGGACTCCACGGTCGAATTCCGGTTGGTGGCGGGGATGTCACCGGCAAATGGCGGGATGAACTTCGACGGTGCCACCGGTGGATCACTGACGCTCACCGTTCCGGTGAAATGGCACGTGGTCCTGCATTTCCGGAATGATGACGAGAACATGCCGCACTCGGCCGAGGTCATCGTCGCGAAGACCCCGGTCCCGGCCATGCCCGATGCCAAACCGGCCTTCGCCGGCGCCGAAAGCAAGGATGCGACGCAGGGCGTGAGCGTGGGGACGAAGCAGGACATCCACTTCACCGCCGATCAGCCCGGATCCTACATCATCGTGTGCGCGGTGCCTGGGCATGGCGCAGCCGGGATGTGGATCCGGCTGGTGGTCAGTGCCGCGGCGCCGAAGCCTGAAGTCGCAGTGGGGCCGCCCACGCCATAGCGGCGCGACATCGCCTTGATGCGCCTGACCCCGGGCTTTCTCGCCCGGGGTCAGCTCTTTCCGGGCCCTTGGTGTATCTCCCTCGAACCCTGAGCACGCGCCACCCGGAGCCCTCGTTGCGGTCGAAGTGACCGCGGTGACCGGGAGCAGCGGGTTCTGATCGCCCGCTGAAGGACTAGAGGGTCAGAAACGCCGCGGTCCACTCCGCGGCGTTTTGGTCCTGGCGGTAGTACTTGTCCACGTCGACTACGATGTTGTCGCCGTCACGGCGGACACCGAACCGGTCCATGCTTCGCGTGGCGCGTCCCGAGATGAACACGCCGTCGGGTTGATACCGCGAATGATGCTTTGGGCACTGGAACTGGCTGTCTTCAGGATGCCAGTGCAGGGCCGTGTTCTGATGCGGGCAGGAGAGGTTGAAGCCGTACGCCTTGCCCTGCCACCGAACGATGATGACTTGGTTCTGCTTGTCGATCATCGCGTCATCGGATGCGGGGATCGGGTACGAGTGTTCCTCATCCTCCGAGCGGACGGGCTTCACCAGGCGCCAGGTCATGGCGCGGGCGTCCGCGGATCCGATCCCGAGCGCGGCCACGACACCGGCGACGGCCACGGTGGCGTCCCGCATGAAGTCACGCCGCGACTCGAGTGGACACTGCTCGCATGCTTCGCCGATCTTCTTGGTCATCCGTTCCCCGACAAGACGGTTCCGAGCAACACCAGAGTGAACCACAGGATCAGGCTGGCGACCGACGTGCGACGATACGCCGGCCAGGCACCGTGCTGCCCACGCCGCACCCCGTTCTCAGCCCGGAGACGGATCCACCCGTTGCCCAGGAGCACGGCGACCAGACCCATCTTGGACCAGAAGACGACCGATGTGAGGTAGGTGTCCAGGTCCGCAAAGGTCTGGAGCAGGCCACTGACCACCACTACCGTGAGCCCGGTGAGCACCAGCCGGTGGACTCCGGCGATTTCCGCGAGAGCCCAGGAGGAGGTTCCCCCATCCACGGGGGTGCGGGACAGGCGGAGCGTCGCTCGATCCGCGGCCACGGCGAGTCCGCCGGCGAGCAGGACTCCCCCGAAATGGATGAAGTTCACCGCTTCGGACACGACCTTGTGATCGCTGTAGAGGTGGGCCCAGCGCGCCACGAGACTCATTTCTTCCATATCAGCATCATCCCGTATCCGACGAGGGCCACTCCCATGGAGGTGAGCGCGATGGTGCGGTGGCTTGTGGCGGCTGACGGGTCGGCGAGGACTCGCCGTCGACCCGGCGCCGAGGCCCCCGCGGCGACGAACCCCGCGTCGGAGATGAACATCAACGCGGCGTGGATGTAGCGCCGGGCCTTGTCATTGGGGTCATGCCGGCTGTCCCAGAGATTCCATGCCCCGGTGACGGTGTTCACCCCGAACAGTCCGGCGAGGCCGAGCGCCGTGATCTGGTGGGCGGTAAGGGTGGCGGACGTCCCCGGTGGGTGGTTGTAGAGGGATTGGCCGAGTGCGTACTCACCGATGACGAGGGGCAGGGTGGCGTAACTCGCCGCCTTGTGGATTTCCAGACGGACGCCGTAGAAGTCACTGTATTCGATGGCGCGCGGGCGGCGCCCCCCGGTGTCCGCGGTCGCGAAAAAGGCGGTGGAGACGACGGGCGCCGGCGCGGGTGACACCGGCGGCGGGGGAGGAGCGACGTCCAGCAACGGGCCCAGGTGCTGCAGGGCCGCCAGCGTGAGATATGCAACGGCGATCAACCGGTCTCCCAGGAACGGGTCGGAGTCTCTACACCACCCAAAGTACGGGTTCCTCACGAAGGGTGATGAACACACGAACGCCCCGGCACGGAAATGCCGGGGCGTTCGTTTCAAATCGCAGCCTTCAGCCTTCGACGATGATCAGGTATCTCGACCCCGCCCAGAACTGCCCCGGCTTGGCGATGGCGAGGCTGTTGGTGTTGTGGATCTCGCCGCTGTTGGGATCGGGTGGGGTGTTGAGCGCCGTGAGATCGTTGCGGGACACGATCCGGTAGGCTTGCGACGAGTCCGGCAGCGCGATTCTGGTCACCTGGCGCTGATCGATCGCGGTGAACTGCGCCGGATCGAGCTCGCGGGCGGGCACCAGCGTCTTGCCCGACTTCCAGAGGACGAACAGGAACCGGGCGCCACCCTCTTCGGTGATCACGCCCTTCTTGATCAGGTCGTCCTTGGTCCCGATGACGTAGTAGACCGTATTGTCACGGGTGGTGGTGGCATTCAGGGTGTCGTTCAACGCGATGTTCACGCCCGTGAGCGAATCGACTCGCGCGGTGAGCGTGGCGATCTGCGTCTTCTGATCATCCACCAGCTTCTGGAAATTCGTCACGGTGCTCTCGAGCGTGGCGCGCAGCGAATCGGACAAGTGCGTCATCTGCGCGATCTCGGTCTTGCTGCTCTTCACCTGGGCGTCGGCGTTGTGAACGCGGGACACGAGCAGGCGAACCTTCTCGACCACGGTGTCGCGCCGCGCCGCGTCAGGCGACTCGGCGGGCTGGATCTTCATCTTCCCGTTCAACCGCACGGATGCGATTTCGCCGGAGATGTCGGACAGGGCCTTGGCATCGGCGGCGACCTCTGCCATCGCGCGGTCATGATCCGCGGCGACGTTCTGCAGACTGTCGGCGCGCGCCTGCGCGACCTTCAGGGCTCCCTGGTCGCACCCGGCCGCGACCACGGCGGCGGCGACGACCGCGATAGCGAGTTTGACGGACATAAGCGCATCCTCCCAAAAAAGTGATCCGTATTGGCCCCCCGGGTGTGCGGGCACGGCAGTTCCGGGCTGGTCGATCGGTCCGACGTGAATCCGATGTAGCCTCGGTCGTACACCGGCATTCGGTACACGTTTCAATTCCCTGAAAGGCGGCAACTCGCGTGCCCGACGTCGGGCCCGTATCATTGCACCTCGATCCGAAGAGTTGCAACCCCGAAACCCCCAGCCGAGTGACGCGCACATGTCACGTTCGTATCGTGCCCAACACGTTGTGATTCTCCTCACGCTTTCTCTGTTCCCGGCGCTCGCCGCCGGACAAACGCCGACGGTGGACACCGCGCGTTACGCCGGACTCCGGTGGCGCGAGATCGGTCCCTTCCGCGGCGGCCGCGTCGACGCGGTCGCGGGCGTAGTCGGTCAGCCCCTCATCTACTACATGGGAGCGACCGGCGGCGGCATCTGGAAGACGGTCGACGGCGGCAACACCTGGGAGCCGGTCGCCGACAAGTACCTGACGTCCGGGTCCGTGGGCGCGATCGCCGTGGCCGAGTCCGACCCGAACGTGATCTACGCCGGCACCGGGGAGGAGACGGTACGCGGCAACGTCTCGCCCGGTGACGGCATGTACAAGTCGACCGACGCGGGGAAGACGTGGAGCAGGATCGGCCTCGCCGACGCGGGGCAGGTCGGCCGGATCGCCGTCAATCCGAAGAACGCCGACCTGGTCTACGTCGCGGTCATGGGACACGCGTTCGGTCCGAACGCGATGCGTGGGGTCTATCGCTCGAATGACGGCGGGAAGACCTGGCAGAAGGTTCTCTCCCGCAACGATTCGACGGGTGCCGTGGACGTCGTGCTCGATCCCACCAATCCACGGATCATCTACGCCGCACTCTGGCAGGAACAGCGGACCCCCTGGGACTTCTCGTCCGGTGGCGCGGGGAGTGGACTCTTCAAGAGCACGGACGGCGGAGACACCTGGACCGAGCTCACGCGGAAGAAGGGCATGCCGGAGGGCGTCATCGGCCGCATCGGGATCGCGGTCTCGCCGGTGAGCCCGGACCGGATCTGGGCGGTGGTGGAAGCCAAGGAGGGAGGCGTCTTCCGGTCCGACGACGCGGGAGACACGTGGCACAAGACTTCCGACGATCACGAGATCCGCCAGCGGGCCTGGTACTTCAGCAACGTCTTCGCGGACCCGGCGAGTGCCGACGTGGTCTACGCTCTGAACGTGTCCTTCCGCAAGTCCGTGGATGGTGGCGTGACGTTCGAGGGAATGGACGTCCCCCACGGCGACAACCACGCCCTGTGGATCGATCCGACGAATCCCAGGCGCATGGTGCTGGGCAATGACGGCGGGGCCACGGTGACGGTGGACGGCGGGAAGTCGTGGACCACGCTCGACAATCAGCCGACGGCCCAGTTCTACCACGTGATCGCGACCACCCACTGGCCGTACCAGGTCTGCGGGGCGCAGCAGGACAACAGCACCGTCTGCATCGCGACGTCATCGGATGGCAGCGGGATCACGGACCGGGACTGGGAGGACGTGGGGGGCGGCGAATCCGGGTGGATCGCGGCGCGCGCCGACACGCCCGACGTGGTCTTCGCGGGCAGCTACGGCAATCACATCACCCGGCTGGACCGCCGGACCCACCAGGAGCGGAACATCAACGCCTGGCCCGACAACCCCATGGGCCACGCGGCATCGGATCTGAAGTACCGCTTCCAATGGACCTTCCCGATCGTGATCGCCCCCACGAACTCCGCGGACCTCTACATCGGGTCGCAGATCCTCTTCAAGAGCACCAACGAGGGCTCGAGCTGGCAGGCGATCAGCCCCGACCTGACGCGGAATGACACCACGCGCCAGCGGTCCTCGGGCGGGCCGATCACGAAGGACAACACGTCGGTCGAGTACTACGGAACCATCTTCACCATCGCGCCGTCGCCCAGGGATTCGAACCTCATCTGGACGGGCACCGATGACGGGCTGGTGCAGGTGACTCGCGACGGCGGGAAGACCTGGACCAACGTCACGCCTCCGGGGGTGACCGCCGGCACGCAAATCAGCATGGTGGACGCCTCGGTCCATGACGCCGGTACCGCGTACGTCGCCGCCAATCGCTACAAGCTGGACGACTTCGCGCCCTACGCGTTCGTCACGCACGACTTCGGCAAGACCTGGAAGAAGATCGTCACCGGGATTCCGGCGACGCACTTCGTGCGGGTGGTGCGGCAGGACCCCGTGCGGCCCAACCTGCTGTATGCCGGTACCGAGTTCGGGGCCTACGTGTCCTTCAACGACGGCGCGAGCTGGCAGTCGCTGCGGCTGAACTTGCCGGTGGTGCCCGTGCACGACCTCACGATCAAGGACAACGACCTGATCGCCGCGACGCACGGGCGCGCGTTCTGGATCATCGACGGCGTGGGACCGCTGCGCGAGCTGGCCGGTACGGAGGCTCAGGCCGACCGGGTGCTCTACCAACCGGAGGACCCGTGGCGCACCGGTGGCTTCCGGGCGGGCCGGCGTCAGGCGACCGTCGGGCAGAACGCCCCGCGCGGTGCCCAGATCTTCTTCTATCTGAAGGACAAGCCCGACTCGGCGGTCACGCTGGAGATCCGGGATGCTCACGACTCGCTCGTTCGCCGGTGGTCGACCAAGCCGGCGGAACCGCAAGACTCGCTCGAGGTGAAGGCGGGGATGAACCATTTCGCATGGGATCTCCGTTACCCTGGCGCGCACCGGTTCAAGGGCATGATCCTGTGGGGTGGGGGCACCGGCGGTCCGGTGGCCGTGCCCGGCACCTATTCAGTCCGGCTCCACACCGCGGGGTGGACCGCCTCGAAGACCTTCCAGGTGAAGGAAGACCCCAGGGTGTCGGTCACGACGGCGGATCTCCAAAAGGAGTTCGATCTTCTGATCCGGATCCGCGACCGGCTCTCGCAGGCCGACGACGCGGTGAAGCAGATCCGCGACCTCGTCAGCCAGCTGGACGGCGTGGAGACGCGCGTGAAGGGTCAGCCGGGGGCCGCGGGAATCGACGCCCGGGCGGACTCGCTCAACACGCGCCTGGGTGTGATCGAGAAGGCGATCTACCAGACGCAGAACCAGTCGGGGGAGGACCCGCTCAACTATCCCATCCGGCTCAACAACCGGATCGCGGGTGTGGCGGGCGTGGTCGGGAGCGCCGATGCGGCGCCCACGGAACAGTCGTACCAGGTGTTCGAGCTGGTGTCGGGCCTGCTCCAGACGCAGCTGGACCAGTTGCAGGCCATCGTGACGACGGACATCCCTGCGTTCAACCAGGCGGTAGCGGCGCAGAACGTACCGGCGGTCATCGTTCGCTGATCCCTATCCGTACCTGGGATGACTCCAGATCTCTGGTGCTGACATGAGACCGTTGACGCTCGCATTGCTGATGGCTGCAGTGGCCTGCCACCCTCCCGGCGGCCACGCCGTCGCGACGCCCGATACCACGGACGCCACGGCGGCAGGTGCCGCGGATCGGGAGATGTCCACCATGACGGGGATGAGTGCCGATCCCCACATGGCGATGACCCCTACGTGGCCGCTCGCCGCGGGGGACTCCGCACGGGCGCGGGCCCTGGTCGACCAGATCCGGGCGAGCTTCGCCAAGTACAAGGACGTCAGAGTGGCCGAAGCCGATGGCTTCAAGGAATTCCTGCCGAACGTGAAGAACCAGAAGGTCTACCATTTCACGAGCACGCGGAACGCGATCACCGCACGATTCTCCTTCGATCCCCTGGCTCCCACGTCTCTCCTCTATAAGGAAGAGGCCGGGGGCGGGATGACCCTGGTGGGGGTCATGTATACCGAGACGCCGCGGGCGTCCCTGGAGGAGCTGAACGCCCGCGTCCCCCTGAGCATCACCCATTGGCACCAGCACGTGAACTGGTGTCTCCCCCCTCGCGACCGGCCCGCTCGGTGGCGGGATTCTACCGGCGGGAAACCGGTCTTCGGTCCCCTGGGACCGATCGCGACGCAGGCCGCCTGTGACAGCGCCGGTGGCCGCTTCTTCCCGCGGGTGTTCGGATGGATGGTGCACGTGAACGCGTTTTCCGGGGATGACCCCAAGGTCATCTGGGGCGGTGAGGATCACGACGACCACATGAAGATGTGACCGCACCACAGGACGGGCGGCCCCGACGGCCACGCCAGCTCCAGTTGATGGGGCTCGTGGCCGTGATGTTCTTCTGTGTGTCAGGAGGCCCATTCGGGCTCGAGGGGATGGTGGGACCGGTCGGGCCGGGTCTCGCCCTCCTCTTGCTGGTCGTCGTCCCCATTCTCTACACGATTCCGGAAGCCCTGCTGATCGGCGAGCTGGCGTCGATGCTCCCGGCGGAGGGCGGCTACTACGTCTGGGTCAAGCGCGCCTTCGGGCCCTTCTGGGGGTTCTGGAACGGGTGGCTCTCCTGGGTCTACTCGCTGGTGGACATGGCGCTCTATCCGGTCCTCTTCCGCGACTACCTCCACTACTTCCTCCCCGGGCTCACGCCGCTCGAGGGCTGGATCGTCGCCCTCAGCGTCATCTGGCTTGCCACCGGCCTGAATCTCCGGGGTACCCGTACCGTCGGCGCCGCGTCGACGGGATTTGTGGCTCTGGTGGTGGCACCCTTCGCCGTGCTGGCCGCCCTCGCGGCCGTGAAGTGGCTGGGGGACCCGGCGGCGCATCTGTCCCTGACGCCCTTTCACGCCGAAGGCACCACGTTTTTCGCGGCCCTGGGCGTGGGCATCAGTCAGGGGATCTGGAACTACTCCGGTTGGGACAACGCGTCGACGATCGGCGATGAGATCCAGTCGTCGGGCCGCACTTATCCGAAGGCACTGGCGCGCGCGGTCCCCCTCGTGACGCTCGTCTATCTCGTCTCGGTCGTGCCGACCCTGGCGGTGAGCGATTGGCACATGTGGACCGACGGCGCCTGGCCGGCGATCGCGCGGGCGATCGTGGGGGGGTGGCTGGCGCAGTGGATCGCCCTGGCCGGCATGGTGAGCGCCTTCGCGCTCTTCAACGCCCTCCTGCTCGCCTATTCCCGAATTCCCCTCGCACTCGCGCGCGACGGACTCTTGCCCCGGTCGTTAGGCGGGACCGACGCACGGGGCACCCCCCGTACGGCGGTGATCGTGTCCGCCATCATCTACTCGGTGTGGGTCCTCTTGCCCTTCGGAGACCTGCTCGCGGCGGACGTCCTGCTCTACACCCTGGCCCTGATGCTGGAGTTCGGCGCACTGCTGGCCTTGCGGCGGAAGGAGCCCGGCCTGCGCGGACCATTCCGGGTACCGCTCCCGACGTCGGTCCTGGCCCTTCTCGCGGCACTTCCGCCGCTGGTGCTGGGGACGGCGGTGGCGTTGGAGCTGACCGGCGAAGGCGCCGGTTTCAAGGGAGTGCTGGTGGGGCTGGCGCTCGCGGCGGTGGGGCCGGTGATCTATGCCGTCTTGATCCGACGGGCCCCACGCGCGGCGAGGGCGGGCGCTGCGGCGCCTTAGCGGCCGAGGAGGGCCGGCACGGTGTAAGCGCCCGGGCCGTTGGCGGCCAGGAACAGGGCCACGGCGATCAGCGTCAGGTTGTACTCGAACCCACCGTTGGAATTCCAGACGCCCTTGGGGAAATGCACGGTCTTGATGGCGACCAGCATCACTCCGACGATCATCAGGGCGCCGACCCACGTTTCCACGCCGAAGATCAGCAGCAGGCCACCGAGCGTTTCGAACGTCGCGGCGATGGCGGCGTGGACGGGGGCGGGTTTCAAGCCGATGCTGGCGAGCCAGCCGGTCGTCCCCTTGAATCCGGGTCCGCCGAACCAGCCGAACGCCTTCTGGGTCCCGTGACCGACGAACAGGGCTCCGACGACGAGCCTGAGGAAGAGCAGCGCGAGATTGGTCCACATACCGACGGCCTCCAGTTGAGTTTGCTCGAATTCGAGCTAGTTTCGAGTTGCCTCACTGGGAACCGCCGGGTCCGCTTCCAGGTTCCCAGAGCAGGGGGGATATGTCGCAGAATGGAGCATCGGGCCGGGATCCGGCCCTGGAACTGTGGATCGTGCTGGCCCGCGCGTTCGACGCCGTCGGGCGGCACGCCCGTGCCCAGGTCACCCACCACGGGCTGGCGGACACGGAGTTCGGCATCCTGGAAGTGCTGTATCACAAGGGACCCCTGCCCGTCTGCGAGGCCCAGCGGCGGATCCTGCTCCAGAGCGGGAGTACGGCGTACGTAGTCGACAAGTTGGAGAGGAAGAAGCTGGTCCGGCGGACCCCGAATCCGCGAGACAAGCGGGGCACCCTCCTGGTGCTGACGTCAAAAGGGCGCGCGCTCATGTCGAAGGTCTTCCCGGAACACGCGGCGACGCTTCAGCGGGCGATGCGCGGATTGTCGAACGCGGAGATGAAACGCGCGGCGGCCCTGGTCCGGAAGCTCGGCCTGACCGCGGCGGCTACAACCCCTGATGAAATCCCAGGGTGATGGCGTGATACCGGAACGCGCCCACCGTGTTCGACCCCGCCGAGTTCGTATAAAGTCCCTGCAGGGTGATCTCCCCGCCATTCCAGTTGTGTGAAAGCGTGGCGGTGAGGTGCCACTCGCCCTGCCACGGGAAGGTGCTGAAGACCTGCTGACCGCCCAGGCCTCCGTCCATCCGCAGGCCCCAGACGCCCCGACGCAAGTTGTAAATGCCGCGCGCCTCGACCACCGTAAACCGGTCGGGGGAGAAGTACCCATGCCGGGCGTTGGCCGTCTGGTATCCCATCATGCGTCCGAACGCGCCGACCGACACCCCATGCCCCAATCCCCCCAACACACCCGCGATCCACGACAGCCGGCGGTTGCCGTCTGAAAACCACGTGGCACTCGATCCGCCCGAGATGGAGATCGTCGGCTTGGGGTCCAGATCGAATGACAAGTCGAGATTGTTGATGGTGAACCCCCGGTCGATCAGCGTCGCGGTCTCGTCGAACGCCGACCGGGAATACCCCAGGCCGAGGGCGGCGAACGGAGCGGGCTGCCAGGAGAGACCGAGTTGAGCGGTCAGGGGACTGTGATCCCCCGAATCCGACACCAGCCGCCGGGCGCCCAGTCCGGCGCGCGCGCCGAAGCCACGGGCGAGAGGGAACGCCGCCAGGCCGGCCAACCCGAAGCTCGAATTATGGTGGAAGCCGTCCGCGGAGCGGCGCCAGCCCGCGGTGAGGGTCCCGCGGGCGTCACCCGTCACGGGGCCGGAGAGCCAGAGGTCCTGATAGTAGAAGGACTCGTCGTCGGAATCGCCGGCACCCGTAAACGACGTGCCGAAGTCGGCGCGCACCGCCGCACGCAGAATCTTCTCGAGATCGCGGGCTGACGCGTCACCAGGTGCCACCGCCCGGGCCCGATCCACATATGCGCGGGCCAGTCCCGGCTCTCCCTTCCAGTAGAGCGTCTGCGCGAGACCTACGAGCAGGGTCGGGTCCTCCGGATGGTCAACCAGGGCCGAGCGCCAGAGTCCTTCCGCGCGATCCAGGTCACCAGCCCACGCCACGCTCTGTGCCCGACCCACCAGCGCGTCCACCCGGCTCGAGTCTCTGACGAGCGCGGAGTCGTACAGGGCGACCGCGGCCGTGGTGTGTCCGGCCCAGGACAACACGCGCGCCTGCGCCACCATCAAGTCGGTGTTGGCGGGGTCGAGCTGGCGGGCCCGGGCAAAACGCACCAAGGACCGGTCCATCTGGTTGTCCCAGCTGTCGAGCAAAGCCAGGCGCCACAGCGCACGCTCGTTGAGCGAGTCCGCCGAGAGTACTTCCTCGTACAGGGTTCTGGCCCGCGCGAAATCCCCGGCGACGAATGCGGAATCCGCGCGCAGGATCTGCCCCGCCACGGGCGTGGCGGCGATGAGGGCGGCGAGGACCGGCACGAGAATCCGTTTCACCATTTGCTCCACAGATCGCGGATGGCGAAGTATGCGGCCTTGAGCCGCTCGTGAGATACCGGCATCTCCCATCCGGGCCACCGGTAGGTCGGTCCCGGCGCCAAGTGGTCCTGCTCCGCTCCCGCCCTGCCCAACACCGCGACGCCGAACCGGAAGCCGTCCGTCGTATCGGTTTCGAAGCCCTGCCGCGCCGAAATGCCGGTCAGCACCTCGTGGGATGAGGGGTCGGTCACGTTCAACAGCCCCCAGGGGATCCGGACCTCGACCAGATTCGCGGGGGTGTCCACGTACCAGTCGGACAGGGTTGATTCCCCTTGGGTGCCGAACCGCAGCCGCCCCCGATCCGTGCCGCCCGCGGGGAAGGTCCGTCCGTCCCGGGCGATGCGCCAGCGGTTGGTCGTCACCCACATCGAATCCCAAATGCCCGTCCGGCTCGTGCGCCTCACCCGGGCGCCATACTGATAGAAGGCATCCAGGGCCGTGGGCCCCATTTCCGGCCTGAGTACGAGGTAGGGGCTGTACCAAGGGGTCACCCACATCCGTCCGGTGGTGTCCTTCAACGTCAACGCGAATTCGTATCCCGTCGAATCGGCGGACTTGAGCCCGGGCAGCACGAATTGCCCCGCGCTCCGGCCGTACGTGTCGATACCCACCACGTAACTCCCACCCGCCGCCGGCGCGGCGCCCTCGATGGCCAGATAGAGGTACGCGGCGTCCGATCCCACGCGCAGAGTCACCGACGCATCGCCTTCGAGCGCCGTGAGCGCGCGCCACTTCGCCGGGTCGCCGCCGAGGACGGGGAGGGTCGCCGTGTCCCCGGAGTATTCCCCGAGCAGCCCGTAGTTCTGCTCCGCGTCCATCGCGTTGTGCCAGAGCCTGGTCCGCTCGGCGGGCCTTTCCAGGTCGATCACCGCCCAGTTGCGCTTGAACCACTCGTCGATCCACGCGAAGAGCACGCCACCGGCAAGCCCCGCCTCGCGGATCTCCGTGGTAAGCCGGACGTCGTACTTCGCCTGGGCCTGCTCGTCATGGCCGCCATGGTCGATTCCTTCCGGCTGCCGGTGCGCATCTCCCCGGGAAGACGGGACGCCGTACTCCGAGATGATGATTGGCATCCCCGGGTAGTGCTGCTTCAAGTCGAGCAGATAGCCGAAGTAGTGGGACGGGCCATAAGACGACCTGGCCTTTCCGTACTCCGGGTCCAGGTCCATGAAGTCGGGATAGTACGGATACGCGTGGTACGACACGTACCACCCTCCGAGGTTCGCCGGCGTGGAATGGACCAGCGCGGCGTCGAGGGACTGGGCGTCGTTGTCGTACTCTTTCAGAGACGGGTTCGCCGGTATTCCGTGTGCCCGGCGCAGCGCGATTTCCTCGGCGGCGGTCGTCTCCGTCGGGTGGTGCAGGGGATCGAGCGTCGGCCAGTTGGTATAGGCGATCGGGCGCGACGCATGATACAAATCCCACTCGAGTCCCAGCATCGAGTCACACTGCGCCGCCATCCAACGGTCCGCGGGAGTGCCGCGCGGCATTACCAGAAAGCGGCCCCTGAAGGTCGTGTCCGCCGGATGCAGCGAATCGAACGCGACGATGGTGGATGGTTCCCACTCCCGGCCGATCAGGTAGGCGAGGGTGTGGCCGGAAACGTCGGCGTCGTATCGGCCATACGAGTGTCCCGGGCGGGCCCCGATGACCGCGTGGCCGTGGATGATGTCCACCACCCGGCGCATCTCCGCGAGAAAATCCGCGCGCCACGCTGGGTTGTCGTAGTCGTTCCCGGGGGGCGGCTCCGCCCATACGCCGTGAATGAGCCACAAGGCCTGGGTCGGGTGCGCGTCGTTCCAATCCTTCAGCGCGCGATAGAACACCGGCGGATGCACCGTGTACACACGCACGACGTTCGCGTGGGCAGCCGCCATCAGCGAGAGCCACCGCGTGTACGTGGACTCCGCCTGCGGAAACTCGGTCGGGAACTTCCCGGGCAGGGCGGCGCCAAGGTTGATCCCCCGCAAATAGAAGTTCTGCCAGCCCGACGGCGTGCGGATCTCGAAGTGATCACCGGCGGTTCGCGCCGGCACTTGAGGGGAATCAGGGCGCCTGGCGGGGGGGAGTGGCGGGGTGACACCCAGCGCCAGGAGTTCGGCCTCCGCGTCCGCGTAGTGGGGCGCGATCTGGAGCGCGCGCCGAAACGCCGCGACGGCTTCGTCACGATGCCCCAGGCGCCGGGACACGATTCCCAGGCCATACTGCGCTTCGGCGTCTGCCGAGTCGGAGGTCGCCGCGCGGAAACTGGCGTCCGCCTCGTCCAGACGCCCTAATCGCAGGAGAGCCAGCCCCTTTCCGGTGTGAGCCCCGCGGATCCCGGGGCACAGAGAGTCCGCCGCCGCAAAGGCTTCCACGGCTACCAGGGCCCGCTCGGCCCGATACGCTCGCCAACCCTCGTCGAGCGCGGCTCGCGCCGTTGAATCGTGTGGGCAAAGCGATTGAAGAAGGAGAAGAGCTGGCAGCAGCATATCCAACGGAATATACGATTAGATTCCGCACCCTATGGCACGCTCCCACAACCTCGGCTTTCCTTCCCTCGGCGCGGCGCGCGAGCTGAAGCGCGCCACCGAGGGGTATTGGGCGGGAAAACTTCCCGCCGCTGACCTGCTCGAGACGGCGAAATCCCTCCGCGCCCGGCACTGGACGATGCAGCGCGATGCCGGCATCGACCTGATCCCCGTCAACGACTTTTCCCTGTACGACCGGATGCTCGACACCTGCGCCCTGGTGGGCGCGGTGCCGACGCGGTATGCCCTCCGCGCCGGGTCGCTGGTGGATCTCGACACGTACTTCGCGATGGCGCGCGGCAGCCAGGGCAAAGGCCGCGACGTCGTGGCGATGGAAATGACGAAGTGGTTCGACACGAACTACCACTACCTCGTCCCCGAGTTGACGACGGGTCAGCGGTTCTCCCTGTCCTCCACCAAGCCGGTCGACGAGCTGCGAGAAGCCCGCGCCCTCGGCATCAACGCCAAGCCGGTGCTCATTGGACCCGTGACCTTCCTGCTGCTGTCGAAGACGTCCGGGGCCGGGGATCGCCTCGGCCATCTCGAGGCGCTCCTGCCCGTCTACGCCGAGGTCCTGCGCCAGCTGAAGAGCGCGGGCGCCGAGTGGGTCCAGATGGACGAGCCGGCGCTCGCGCTGGATCGCACCGACGCGGAGCTCAAGGCCTTCGTGCGGGGGTACGGCTACCTCGCGAAGGAGGCGCCCGGCATCAACATCCTCCTGGCGTCCTACTTCGCCGGAATGGGTGACAACGCCGCGACCCTGCACGCCTTGCCGGTGGCGGGGGCGCACCTCGATCTGGTGCGCGGAGCCGGTGACGTGAACCGCGTGCTGGAGAAATGGCCAACGGGCCGGATTCTGTCGGCGGGCATCGTCGACGGACGGAACATCTGGCGCTCGGACCTCGAGGTGCAGCTCTCGACCCTCGAGCGCATCCGGGACCGTGTGGGGACCGACGCACTGTGGATCGCGCCCTCGTGCTCCCTGCTGCACGTCCCGCAGGACCTGGATCTCGAGAAGCGGCTGGATGGGGAGATCAAGCAGTGGCTCGCGTTCGCGAAGCAGAAGCTCGCGGAGGTGGCCGTGCTCACCAAGGCCGTACAGAGCGGGCGGAGCGCCGTCGCGAAACCGTTGGCGGAAAGCCGGGTGGCGGCGGAGTCCCGCCGGACGTCGCCCCGGATTCATCGCGAGTCGGTGCGGTCCCGCGTGACGGCGGTGAAGCCCGCCGACGAGCGCCGGCCGTCCTCCTTCGCGGCGCGGCGGGCGAAGCAGGTCAAGCTCCCAGCGTTCCCCACCACGACCATCGGGTCGTTCCCGCAGACCGCCGAGGTGCGGAACGCGCGGAAGAAGCTGCATGACGGGACGTGGAGCGTGTCCGAGTACGACACGTTCGTCGAAGGCGAGATCAACCGGACGCTCAAGATCCAGGAGGATCTGGGCCTCGACGTGCTGGTGCACGGTGAGTTCGAGCGGAACGACATGGTGGAGTACTTCGGCGAGCAGCTCGACGGGTTCGCGTTCACCGAGCACGGCTGGGTGCAGTCGTACGGGTCGCGCTATGTGAAGCCGCCGATCATTTATGGAGACGTCGAACGTCCCCAGGCCATGACGGTGCGGTGGAGCGCGTACGCCCAGTCCCGGACGAAGAAGCCCGTGAAGGGCATGTTGACCGGGCCGGTGACCATTCTGCAGTGGTCCTTCGTCCGGAACGATCAGCCCCGCGCGGACACGGCAGTACAGATCGCGCTGGTGATCCGGGACGAAGTGCGGGACTTGGAGAAGGCGGGAATCCGGGTCATCCAGATCGACGAGCCGGCACTTCGCGAGGGGATGCCCCTCAAGCGGTCGGAGCAGGGCGTGTATCTCGACTGGGCGGTGCGGGCGTTCCGGCTGGCCACCAGCGGCGTGACCGACGCCACCCAGATTCACACGCACATGTGCTACAGCGAGTTCAACGAAGTGGTACGCGTGATTGCCGACATGGATGCGGACGTCATTTCGATCGAGAACGCCCGCTCCGGATCGGAGCTCCTGCGCGCCTTCCGCGAGTTCAAGTATCCGAACGAGATCGGTCCCGGCGTCTACGACATCCATTCGCCCCGCGTCCCGTCGGTCGACGAAATCGTCAAACTGCTCCACGCGGCGCGCGAGGTGCTGGATGAACGGCAGGTCTGGGTGAATCCGGACTGCGGCCTGAAGACCCGGGCCTGGCCCGAGACGATGGCTTCGCTCACCAACCTCGTCGCGGCGGCGAAACAGCTCCGGGGTTGAGTTACGCGACCAGCTTCTTCCCCCGCCGGCCCCACCACATCAGGGGACCGGTGAGCGCCATCAGGGGGAGCGTGAGGCTCGCGAGAGCGGCGAGGATGCGGGTCGGCCAGCCCCACACTTCTCCGGTGTGAATCTCCCGATTCCACATCCTGGTCCACCGGTACGCCGCGGACTGGGTTCGGGACGAAATCACCTGCAATGGCTGAGCCGAGCACGCCGCGAGGTACACCAACGTGCGCCCCGCGGGCGTCCGATCTTCCGGATACTTGAGAATGACCCGCGCCGGCCGGGTGACGTCGGGCGAGATCTGCAGCACGGTCGCGCGGGCGCCAGGCACGGCTGCCTGGGCGGCGTCGAGCAGGGTGTCAGCGTCGAGAAGGTGCTTGCCCTGACACTCCGCGGCCGGGCGCGGGGAAGCGGCGGCGGAAGCTCCGGTAAGCTTGCCCATGAGATTCAAGGCTTGCTCGTTCCAGTGGATGACGATCCCTGATCCCGCCAGGAAGAGCAGCAACACCCACGCGAACCCGCCCAGCGTCTGATGAAGATCGAAGGCCAGCCGCCAACCCGTAACGCCGGCCCGGACTCGAACGATTTTCGCGGGCCACCAGAGAATCAATCCGGAAATGGCCAGCAGCGCGAGCAAGACCCCGCTCCACCCCGTGATCGCGTTCCCCAGGTGCCCCGCAAGGAACCGGGTATGGAACTGGTGCACGTAGGACACCGCCAGGCTTGCCTGCTCGGGGCGGCCGAGCGTCTTCCCCGTGTACGGATTCACGATCAGATCTGCTTCGCCCTTGCCGTCCGAGGACATTGCGCTGATGCCCCACGAGTGCCGGTCGTCGGATCCGAACGACGCTTGGACGATCCGATATCCGGGATACGTGCGGTCGAGCGTGTCTTCCAGCGCCTTCAGAGTCAGGGGAGTGGCACCGGGCGGACGTGACACGACGGCGATCTTCGCATTGATCGCGTCGTCGATCGGGTTCTCGAAGACCAGGATGGCGCCCGTCAGGCCGATGCAGAACAGGGGGAGGGCGGCTACGAGCCCGACGACGAGATGGGTGTTGAGCAGCAATGGCCGGAGGCGCATGTCATAAAGATGCGCCTGGGCGGGGAATTGTCGCGGTTGACCCATCCCGAGCCCTCGGCGATAATTCGCCCCAGATGGCCGATATCAAGATCACCGCCGAGCCCACGGACCACACGCGCTGCCGGTTCGTGCTGCCCGTCCCCCTCCTCGAGGGCGGGGCGCGACGCTTCACGTCCGCCGCCGAGGCCCAGGATTCCCCCCTGATCGCCAACATCTTCGGGATTCCCGGTCTCGCGGTGAGCGAAGTGATCGTTTCGGGCAGTACCGTCACGGTCGTGAAGACGAGCGCGTCCAGCTGGCAACAGGTGGGGAAAGGGGTCGGCGACGCCATCCGCGCGGCGCTGACGACCGGCACGACGCCGGTGTCGTCCAAGCGGGTGGAGCACAAAGACGCTCCGGTCGATGACGATGCGCTCTACGACCGGGTTGCCGATCTGTTCGAGACGCAGGTCAATCCGATGGTCGCGGGGCATGGCGGCCGGATCGAGCTGATCGACGTGCAGGATGCCATCGTGCTCCTCCGGATGTCCGGTGGCTGCCAGGGGTGCGGGATGGCCGATGTGACGCTCCGCCAGGGCATCGAGGCGATGCTCAAGCAGGAGGTTCCCGAGGTGCAGGGAATTACGGACATCACCGACCACGCGTCGGGCACCAACCCCTACGTCTCTGCCTCCAAGAAGTAGCTCCCCGCAGGACGGCCGCGACGGCCGACCGCGACTCCTGTTGTTGCTGCCGTCGACCTCGTACCGTACCAGCGCTTTCATCGCGGCCGCCCGCCGGATCGACATGGACCTGACGGTCGCATCAGATTTTCCCAGTACGTTCGAGACCGCGCAGCCCGACGCGCTGGTCACCTTCGACTTCGCCAATCCCGCGCGGGCTACCGAGCAGGCCCGCGCGTTTCACGCGCGTTACCCGGTGAGCGCGGTGGTCGGCATGGATGATGACACGGCTGTGCTCGCCGCCGTGATCGCGCCCGCGCTGGGACTGCCGGCGAATCCGGTGGGAGCAACCGAGGCCGCGCGTGACAAACACCGCCAGCGGGAGCTGTTCGCGGCCGCGGGCGTTCCAATCCCGGCTTTCAGCCTCCACCAGCTCGCCGATGATCCCGACGCCGTCGCAGGCGTTGTGCGGTACCCCTGCGTCCTCAAGCCCCTCCGGCTCGCCGCATCTCGCGGGGTGATCCGGGCCGACAGTCCAGAGCAATTCATGACGGCGCGGGCGAGGCTCGCGGCGATCCTGGCTCAGCCGGATGCCGCGGCCTGCGGAGAGCCGGCGAGACAATACCTGGTGGAAGAGTTCATCCCCGGCGTCGAAGTCGCGGTGGAGGGACTGGTCGAGCGGGGGCATCTGCACGTGCTCGCCCTGTTCGACAAACCCGACCCGCTGGATGGGCCGTATTTCGAAGAGTCGATTTATGTGACGCCCACCAGGCTGTCCGCGGACGTGCGGACCGCCATCGAAGACTGCGCCGTGCGTGCGGCGCGGGCCCTCGGCATCGAGCGCGGCCCCGTTCACGCCGAGGTGCGGTGGAACCAGCGGGGGGCGTGGCTGATCGAAATCGCGGCGCGGCCCATCGGAGGGCGCTGCAGCGCGGTGCTCCGGTTCGGGCCGGAGTTGATGTCGCTCGAGGAGCTGCTGCTGCGACGTGCCCTCGACTTGCCGGTCCCTTCCCTCGAGCGGGAGCAGACCGCGTCCGGAGTGATGATGATCCCAGTACCGGGTGCGGGCACACTGAAGGGCGTGAAGGGGCGGGAAGAGGCGGCCCAGGTCCCCGGGGTGGTAGAGGTCGTGATCACGGCCCACCCGGGCGAGCGGCTGGTTCCGTGGCCGGAGGGGGCGCGCTACCCGGGCTTCATCTTCGCCCGCGGCTCCACGGGCGCGGCGGTCGAGCGCTCTCTGCGTGAAGCACACCGGCGACTGACGTTCGAGCTCGAGCGGTGACGCTGCCCCGGGATCCGTGGCCTCGCTTCCAGTCGGAACGGGCACAACGCGCCGCGATGATCACGCTGTACGCCGTGGTGCTGGCTGTCGCGCTGGCCGAAGCCCTCCGCGCCCTCGGGCGAATGGAGGGCGTGATTTTTTCATCCTACCTGGATGTCGGTGATGCGGTGCTGTCCGGCACCGATCCATACTCCATCACGGCCAATACGTGGCCTCCGTTGTTCGCCGTCGAGGCGGTCCCGCTGGCGCTGGTGAGCCGGATCTCGCCACACCTCGCGCTGTTCCTGTGGCAGGTCCTCGGCCTGGTCGCCACCTGGGGTGTGGTGAAGCTGTCGGTGGAGTTCTTCGAGGATGGGCCGGTCACCTTCTGGCCGGTGAGCCCGCAGGCGTTGGCGCTCACGTCGTCGGCGGTGATCGTGCCGCTGCTCATGACCGCGCGCCTGTTCGACGAGCACGCGCAGCACACGCAGATCAACGTGCAGGTGCTTTGGCTGGTGCTCTGGGGCTTCCATCATTTCCGCCGGGCCCGCCCCGGACTGGGAGGCCTGTCCCTCGCGCTGGCCGCCAGCACCAAGGTCGTTCCGGTCCTGCTCGTGCTGTACCTCCTCTACAAGAGGTGCTGGCGGGAGACGATGTGGACGGTGATCTGGATCGTGATTCTGAATGCCGGGCTCCTTTCCATCGCCTTTGGCCCCGCGGACGCCCTGCATCTGTGGAGAGAGTGGCATGCCGTCGCCGGCAACGAGCTCGCCGACCCCACCCCCACATTCATGAATCAGTCACTCCTCGCCGGCGTGAAGCGAGCCGTCACTTCGGAAGGCGGGCTCCGGGACCCGGTGCACTATGCCCTGTTGAGCTGGTCACCGGCGGCCGCGCGGATCGCGTTCGTGGTGCTCGCGGCGGCATTCGCCGGAATACTGGCCTGGCTGTTCCGGAAGCACCCCCGCGATCTCAACGGCCCCCGGGCCGGCGGCGAGCTTGCCCTTTGCCTCGGCGCCATGGTGGTCGTCGACCCGCTCGCGTGGAAGGCACACTACGTCTCCCTGATCACCGCCTACGCGTTCAGCTGGTGGGTGCTCCGCAAGAACGGCGCGCCGCGCTGGCAATGGGCGCTGTGGTGGGGAAGTCTGATCTGTCTCACGGGAAGTGCGGCGGCGATCTGGGGGGGGCACCTGAGCCACGTCTTCGAAAGTTATGACGTCATACTCATCGGAGCGATGATGCTCCTGGTGCTGGTGGGGGCCCTGCTCGCTCGCGAAACGGGAATCGAGAAACGGGAAACGTAGCGTCGGTCACGTTTCCCGTTTCCCGACTCACGATTCCCCGCTACTTGAGGGGATGAATCCCGATCGCCGACAGATGCACGTCGAGATTGTGATTCACGCGATACCCGATCACGCCTGAGGCGTCGACCTTCGACGCATCGGTGCTGTAGACCTCTTTGCCGTTCACCGTGAAGCTCGCCTTGCCGTCCTTGAACAACACCGCCAGCTCGTTGACGTCCTTGCCGTCGGCGCCGGCCTTGTTGACGGCGGCGTTTGCGGTCCAGGGCACGACGGCGGTGGGCTTGTTGGCGTAGCCGGCGCGGCGCCAGATACTGAATTCGCCGGTGCCGCGGACGATGAGGTACGTGTAGCTCTGAGCGTCCCCGTCGAGGTTCTTCCCACCCACGATCAGTCCATAGGCTTCGGGGTGCATCGGGGCTTTGGTCTGGGTGAACGTCGCGACGGTGTGGTAGTTGCCGGAGGCGGTATCCTGGTCGCGCCACATGATGGCCGCGGGACCCTGGGTCGTATGGAAGCCGTCCCCCATCGCCACGAATTTCACGTTGGCGGTCGGCGCGTTGCGCTCGGTGCGCACGTGCCAGCCGGCGGGGAAGGTGCCGCCGCCTGCGACGTTGTGGTCGGGGTCGCTCATCGGCTTTTGGGCGGCGAGCCCGACCGCGGACAGAATGACGGCGCCGGTCAAGAGAACTTGGGAACGCATCGGACTCCTCGGAGTGTGGGCTGGAGAGGGACGGAGAACGCCGGTAGCTTGGAAGTCCAAGTGACTCAGCCCCGCCGCCTCGGTCAAGTCTGTGAACGCGACCTGATACACCGCTCGGTGCCTCAGGTGGCATGATGGCCGCGTCTACCACCTCAGGTCCGAAGGTGATCTACGCTCGCGCGCGTCCGGAGCGGCGGTGGCCCATCCTGGTGGCGGGGGCTTTGGCGGTGAGCGCCGGAATCCTCGGCTGGTGGGGATGGCGCGAATCCCGAGAGCTGGCTTCGACGCGGGGGCGCCTCAACGACGCTATCGCCGCGTATCGCGACACGCTGTCACTCCTCAGAAGTCCCGGCACGCGCGTGATCACCATTCCCGTGTCAACGAATGGTCAGGTCGGGGCGGTCACGATCTTCGCGGACACGCTGACGCGCCGCTGGCTGGTGACCGCGCACCACCTGGCGGCCAACCAGCCGGGGCAGGTTTATCAGCTCTGGCTCATCACGACGACGGGAATGGTGAGTGCGTCGGTGTTGCCGGTGTCCGGGAGTGCGCCGACGGTGGAGGTGCTCGAGATGCCGAAGGGCGAGGTGGTAACAGGCGTCCAGATGACGATCGAGCCGGGGAGGGGGTCACCTGCTCCCACCGGCCCGATGGTCCTTCACTATCTGCTGTAGGCTATTCCTTCACGAGGTCGTGGACGGTCTCGAGCTCCACGATTTTCAGCTTCCGCTTTCCCATCGGCAGGGTGATTGCGACGGTCTCGCCGATCTTGCCGCCAAGGAGGGCTTTGCCGAGGGGTGAGGCCATGGAGACGGGCATTTCGTCGCGGTCCTCGCCGCCCTCGATGAAGTCCCCCAGCGTCAGCGCGTAGACCTCCTTCTGCTTCGTCTCGGCGTCCTGCACCGTGACGCGGGACCCGAATCCCACGCGGTCTTTCGGCAGGTCCTTCTCGGAGACACTCGAAAGCTTTCCCAGGCGGAGCCGCAGGTGGGCCAGGCGGGCGGTGGTGAACTGCTGGCGCTCCAGCGCGGCCTTGTACTCGGAGTTTTCCCGCAGGTCCCCGTGCTGACGGGCGCGGTCGATCTCCTTCGGGATCACGAAGTTGAGGTCGTTGTTGAGGCGTTCGACCTCGGCTTGGAGTTTGTTCTTGAGCTCGTCGATCATGGGTGTGGTTGCCAACTTGGAAAATAGTAGGCACTTTGCGCAGATGATGCTACCCAACGCGAGGAGCCCGTCATGGCACCTTTCCGTGCGCTCACGAAGGTCGTGTTCACGCTGTGCATTTTCGGCGCAGGGGCGCTAGCCGGCCAAGTTAGCAAGCCGGGCAAGGCCCGGAACCTCCACAGCACCAGAAGCAACCTCTTCTCGGCGCCATCGTCGGCGCCCTTTGCGCGGTGGTTCACCGGCAACCGCGTAGCGTGTGGCATCGACGACCATGGAAACGTCTGCACCGATCCAAGTGACAACGGCGAGATAGAGGGCGGTTTCTGGCCGAACGCAACGAACGACAGCTACATCTTCAATTCAGGATTGCAGCTTGCCGGTTTGGTACCTGCGAATGCTGGGTTCGCCTGGGCTGGTGATACCGTCGGCGTCTTCTTCTACGATCCGCGCGGTGACCAGAGTGGTGGTACCCCCCTGACCGGCGTGTACGACTCGCGGGACACGGCCGAGACTCACACCTGGCCAGTGGGCGCGCTGATTCGCGACACATCTGTGTTTGCCCCGATCCTCCTGGGCCTTCCGGGCGCTTCCAATGAGGACCTCTGGACCCGATTCTGGGACGGCAACCCTCTCCGTCAGGGGGGACGGACTCATCCCATGGGCGTGGCGGTCGACGAGCGTGTGATGGCCTTCAACCACCCGGACCCAAACGCCGACATCCTGTACCTGGTCTACACGATCACCAACATCACGGCGAGCGATCCCGCGGCCTACACTTCGATCGACCCGCTGGTTCGCAGTGACTACGCCAAGCTCGGTGCCCAGTTCAAGCGCCTAAGCGACACGCTCTTCGGCATTTCCCTTCCGACCGCCGGTTTCACTATCGACAGCGTCTTCGTGAATGCCGGCATGGATGCGGACGTCGGGCTCGATCACGTAGCTCAGAACTACTCGACCTTGACGCTACCGTTCTCTCTGGGCTTCGCGTACGAGGCACCATTCAGCGAGCCGCACTGGTCCTTCCCAGCGGATGTGTACGGTGGCGCCGGTCTCGCAGCCGCGCCCGGTCTGGTCGGAGAGAAGTACCTGCGATTCCCCAGAGACAACGCGGGCCAGTCCTTGGGCCCACGGATTTTCACCAACCACACCGGTTCGGCCACGGGATACCCGGACCCCGTGGGCGTAAAGCAGCTGTACCGGTACCTGTCGGGGACATCGGCTCCCGCGGCCGGCGACAACCCGTGCTTGCTTCAGGGCTTTCAGATCCAGCTTCACTACTGCTACCTGGCTCAGGTTTCGCAGGACACGCGGTTCGATTT
>Ga0070730_10001132_pt1 | contig 26381 bp, 22 predicted proteins | sample Coa_R1_3_FD_66447 | JGI IMG/M metagenome (GOLD analysis project Ga0070730, IMG submission 66447) | Surface soil microbial communities from Centralia Pennsylvania, which are recovering from an underground coalmine fire - Coalmine... | ecosystem: Environmental > Terrestrial > Soil > Unclassified ... | reverse complement strand
TATTTCACCCTCAATCCTGATCGGGAGACCACCCTCTCTGACGTGGTCAAAGCGGGATTGATCGTGCTCGTGCCCATGCTTCTGGTCCTGAAACAGCCGGATCTCGGAACCGCGCTGACCTATTTGCCGGTAGCGGTCATGGGCCTGTTTCTGGGCGGGATCAAATTCCGCCATGCCGCCGGAATTCTGGTGCTGGCCGGAGTGCTCATGCCATTGCTCTGGCACTTTGGTCCTCGAGTGCATCTGATCAAGCAGTATCAAAAGGACCGTCTTACCGCTTTTATGCATCCGGAAGCCGATTCGCAGAAGAGCGGCTATCAGCTCGAACAGTCGAAGATCGCCGTTGGCCACGGCGGTATCTGGGGACGGGGCATCCGGGGCGGATCGCAGACCCAGGGCAACTTTCTGCCGGAGCCGCATACCGATTTTATTTTTGCTGCCTGGGCGGAAGAGCGTGGCTTTGTAGGCGCTGTGGGACTTCTGCTGCTATACTTCATGGTGTTGACGCGGTTGATCCAGAATGCTCAGACTGCGCCTGATCGCGCAGGCGGCTTCCTGGTGATGGGTGTGGTTGCGGTTTTATTTTTCCACATTCTGGTCAATGCTGGCATGGTGGTAGGCTTTATGCCCGTCACCGGGATTCCATTACCGCTGATGAGCTATGGTGGCTCATCGTTGCTGTTCATGTTTTTGGCGCTGGGGATCGTCATGAATGTTCGAATGCGCCGTTTCGTGAACTAAGCCGGGCAAAGGCCCGGTCCAGCAGTTTTCAATAAAATTAAACGTTATGTCCTCACGTTATAAAGAGGGCGCCCGGCCACAATTTAAAAGAGCCGGAGATGGACCAGAAGACGTTTTTTCGGGCGGGTAACGGCCCCGTGGAGCGGCCACAAACCCGGAAATTCGAAGGTGCAAAGATTCTTCAAAGTTGTCAGAAGATTGCAGCGGCTTCATGCCGGACCAGGTTCCCGAATCGGGAATCATTCGGGAGCGCCGTCGTGTATTTCCTGTACAAAAATAATCCCAGCACTGGTACGCGCTGCGGCCGTGGCCCACACGGCGCATTGAATCTTTCTCCATCTCCCGGCCGGTATGCCTGGCACGAGTCCAGGCCGGAGACAATGAATGTCAAAAGAACTATTTGTGTCCTCGACCCCGCACGAAACCAAGGTCGCGATCACCGAAGAAGATCAATTAGCTGAAATTTATTTCGAACGCGAGAATGAATACACTCTCGCGGGTTCCATTTACAAAGGAAGAGTAACGCGCGTTCTGCCCGGCATGCAGTCGGCCTTCGTCGATATCGGGCTGGAGCGCGACGCGTTTCTTTACGTCACCGACTTTCTTTTGGAAGAAGACGAAGAAGTCGATGTTCTGGATCAGGGGCGTCCGCCCCGCCACTCTGCATCGCGGGGAGAAGAACATCCGGCGGCGATGGAAGCCCGCGAGGTTGCCGTTCCTGCCGAATCTTCTCCGGAAGATGACGCAGAAAGCGCGGAAACAGCGGAGCAGGGCGGCAGCCAGCAGGAACCTGAAGGTGATGGCGCACGCAAATGGCGTGGCCGACGCCGCCGCCGTGGCGGGCGGAATTTTTCTGAGCGAGGGGAGCGCGAGCAGCGCGCCCCGGAGCCTGCTCTGGAATCGCAGCCCGAGCACGTTGAACGTCAGGAGCGCCCCGAACGTCAGGAACGCCCGGAGCGTCAGCGTCAGGAGCGCGCAGAACGACCGGAAGCCGCGCGCGCGGAAGAGCCTGCCGATTTTCAGGCGATGGTTCTGCCGGGCGAGTCCATTTCCAAGTATCAGCCGCACTCGACTTCCAGCGGTCAGTCACACTCGACGTCGCAGTCAGCGGCACGCAGCACGATGACTGTTCCGTCCGCTCCCCGTCCCCGTCCTTCGACGGAATATTCGATTGATGCCTCGCAGTTTTCGGCTGGTTCCTCGGTTCTGCCGGGCGAATCCATTGCCAAGTACCAGCGGGAAGGCCATGTAACGGCGCCAGCGGCGCAGCCGCCTTTGGCGGAAACCGAGGCATACCGGGAAGCCTTTGGCGGCGGGGTACTCGGCGCCGTCCATGCTTCCGAGGAGCAGGAATCACCTCGTGTTGAGCATTTTGCTCCAGCAGAAGCCGAGGAAGAAGAAATCGAAATCACGCCGGCAGCGGCAACAGAACCAGCAAAGCCGATCGGGGCAACCAGTGAGGCTTTCCACTCCGGCTCTTCCGATCCTGATGATATTGAGGCTGAGCATCACGAGCACAGCGTCGAAGCCGCGGAGTTTTCGCAGAATGATTCACAGCACGCGGCCCATGCCGCGCCGCCCTCCGCTTCGCGCGAACTCTATGCACCGGGAGCAGGACTGCTCGAAGAAGAAGAGATTGAGGAAGACGAAAGCGATCTGCCCGGTTTCATGGAGCACATGGATCTTTCTGACGATGAAGAACTGGAAGAAGAGGTCCTGAATCCTCAGGGGGACCAGCTTGTGCCCATGGGCGATGAAATCGTCGAGGCGGTGCGCGATGCCCACATTAACGAACGCGCTACCGGAGATTACGAAGCCGAAGGCCTGACGGACGAGATGGACGAAGCGGAAGAGATTGAGGCCGCGGGCGAAGACCTGGAAGACGAAGAAGACCTGGAGAAACTGGAAGAAGAGGGAGGCGAAGACCTGCGCGCCGAGCACCGTGCCGGGACCGGAACCGCCGGCTTTCAGCAGCGTACGGAACGCCGGGGTGACCGTCAGGGCGGCCGCCGTACTGGTCGCCGCATGAGAGGGCGTCCACGGCAATTTGCCACGCGTCCGCAGCCTGTCATCAGCGACCTTTTGAAGGAAGGCCAGGAAATCCTGGTGCAAATCGCCAAGGAGCCTATCGCCAGAAAAGGTGCGCGAATCACCAGCCATATCGCGCTGCCTGGACGCTATCTGGTTTATATGCCCACGGTACACCACACCGGCGTATCGCGAAAGATCGCTTCGGATGAGGAGCGCCAGCGCCTCAAGCGCATTGTGCTCAGCGAGCGCGGCGATTCGCATGGCGGCTTCATCGTGCGTACCGCTGCTGCCGGAGCCAGCGAAGACGAGCTTCGGGCCGATATCCGGTTTCTGATCAATATGTGGAACGAAATTCGCAACCGCGCGGAGAACTCGAAAGCTCCCTCGCTTCTCTACCACGATCTTAATCTGGTGGAGCGCATTCTGCGCGATCAGGTGACCGCGAACTTTAGCTCCATTTGGGCGGATACGGAGCAGGAATACGAGCGCATTCTGCGCTTTGTCAGCCATTTCCAGCCGTCGATGGTCAAGCGCGTCAAGCTGTACACCAAGGACACGCCGCTGTTCGAGCAGTTCAGCATTACGGATGAGATCAACAAGGCGCTCAAATCGAAAGTGTGGCTCAAGAGTGGCGGCTACATCGTCATCAATCAGACGGAAGCCCTGGTAGCGATTGATATCAACACCGGCAAATTCGTGGGCAAGACTTCGCGGCTCGAAGATACGATTGTAAAAACCAATATCGACGCGGTGAAGGAAATCGTGCGCCAGATCCGCCTCCGCGATCTGGGTGGCATCATCGTAATCGACTTTATCGACATGGACGAGCGCAAGAACCGTCAGCGAGTGATGCAGGCCCTCGAAGAGGCGCTCAAGGCCGACCGCGCCCCATCCAAGGTGCTGCAGTTCAATGATTTCGGTCTGGTGGCGATTACACGCAAACGCGTCAAGCAGTCCCTGGAGCGTACGCTGGGCCAGCCGTGCCCCACATGCGTGGCCACGGGCATGATCAAGTCGGTAACCACCGTGTGCAACGAAATTTACGTGGAGATGCGCAAAATGAGCCGGCACTTCGAGCACGATGTGATACTGCGCGTGAATCCCGAAGTGGCCAAAGCGCTGAAGACCAGCAGCGGACGCTGGTTGCAGGAACTGGAAGAGGTGGCTCGCCGTACCGTGCTGGTCAAATCCGATCCGCTGCTGCATCCCGAACATTTCGATATACAGTAGCCGCGCATCGGCATTGCACAAATTTCAGGGCGTGTGGCACGGAACCTGTGCTGCACGCCTTTTGTTTTTGGCCACGATTTTTTTCATTTAAATACCTTTAAAGTAAACACCGGATTACCCAGTTTCCACGGAGGGCCAGGGATTACGACAAATAACGGACGATCCCTGGAGGTCCTTAGTAACTACTCAGTTAAAATAGTGAACCGTGTGCATCAATACCACCATAACTTGTGGTTTAACCAGCCTGTGACTCAGGATTTTGATATAACCAGCCCTGAAAACAGGCTTTATGCCGGGAACATACGGGAAAAGCGGGAAGAAACCAGAAGTTCTCACTTGACCCGCCGGTATTAACCTGGTTATAACTCGCTTCGACCTGAAGTTTTCCCCCCGAGAAGAAAACAAGGAACTCCTCCACAGGCCTTTGGCGAGGCCGAGAACCCAACTGTGGAAAGGGCTACATTTTATGGGAGCAGATTCACGCGAGGTAATGAACATTCGTCAGGCGTCTCAGTATCTGGGGGTGAGTCCCGACACGCTGTACAAGTACGTTACTGAGGAAAAGATTCCTGCGTTCAAGCTGGGCAACCGCTGGAAGTTCAAAAAGACAATTCTGGACCAGTGGATGGAGCAAAAAAGCGCGATGAACATGGGCAGCGCAAGAAAAAAACCCAAAGCTGCCAAAGTAGTCGCGGGCCGGTAAAAGCAGGCAGACAGGGAAAATTCAGGCGAGAAGGCGGACAAGTTATGTTTGGAATAGGCTCAGCAAAATCGATTGTCGGACTGGACATAGGTTCCAGTTCCATCAAGGCAATTGAACTGAAACGCGGGCGGGGTGAAATTCAGGTTTCGCATCTGGGCGTGGAACCCCTGGCCAGCGACATCGTGGTCGATTCCATGATCGTCGATTCGGGCAGCGTCTCCAGCGCGATCAGCAAAATTTTCAGCGAGCGAGGCATCAAGAGCCGTTCCGTGGCCACCTCGGTCAGCGGCCATTCGGTGATCGTGAAAAAGATCAGTATGCAGCCTATGAGCGAGGCCGAACTGGCGGAAAGCATCAACACCGAAGCGGCCCAGCACATTCCGTTTGACATTACCGACGTGAACGTGGATTTCGACATCATCAATCCGGAATCCACAGGCCCGCAAATGGATGTGCTTCTGGTGGCGGTGAAGAAGGACAAAATCCTGAACTACACCAACGTGCTGTCTCTCGCCGGGAAGACCCCCGCCGTGGTGGATATCGACGCCTTCGCGCTGCAAAGCTGCTATGAGTACAACTATCAGCCCGCGCCCGACTCAACCGTGGCTCTGCTCAATTTGGGCGCCAGCGTGATGAATATCAACATCGTGAAGGGCACTACTCCGCTGTTTACGCGCGATGTAAGCGTGGGCGGGAATCAGTACACCGACTCTCTGCAGAAGGAACTGGACCTGAGTTTCGAAGACGCGGAGAACCTCAAGCTCGGCCACAAGGTCGGCACGGTGAGCGAAGACGCGAAGCTCCCAATCCTGCATCAGGTGACTGAGATTATCGTGCTCGAAATTCAGAAGACATTCGATTTCTTCCGCGCCACGGCGCCGGGGGAGCACATCGAGCGCATTTACCTGGCTGGCGGTTCATCGAGAGTACCGGGACTGGTGGAGGCGCTGCGCCAGGAGTTCTCCCTGCAGGTGGACGTGCTGAATCCCTTCCAGCGGATTCTGCCCTCCCAGGACGCGGCTGAGAACGAAATTATCGATCAGAATCCGGGACAACTCGCGGTCGCCGTGGGACTGGCCCTGAGGAGCTTTGAAGACCTATGATTCGCATCAATCTGCTTGGAACTCCTAAATCGCGCCGCGGGAGCGGCGGACGCAGACAAGCGCCTGTTGCTGCCTCAGGTGGCGAAGGCCTGAACTCCGTTGTTCTTGGACTCATCGCCGTGGCTTTGGTGGGCGGCGGATTGCTGCTCTGGAATCTGATGCTCACCAAAGAAACCGAAAAGCTTCAGAAGGACCTTCAGGTCCAGTTGCAGGAAAACCAAAAGCTGGCCGGCGTTAAACAAAAGTACGAAGAGAGCAAGCGGAAAAAAGAATTGTTTGAACGCCGCGTGAAGGTGATTGACGAGCTGAAGGACGCCCAGAAAGGCCCGGTGGACCTGCTGAATCTGGTGGCCGATACGGTCAACGGCTCGGACGCGGTATGGCTGGAGACCATGACCAACGATGGCCGGAGTATCGATTTCACCGGCACCGCGCTCTCGCCCAACGCAGTGGCGGACCTCATGGCAAATCTGCGCAGAACGGGTGCGTTCAAGTCGGTGGAAATCAAGGAGACATCGCAGGACGGTTCCGCGAAAGCTCTGCAAATCTTTAAATTTGAACTGATCTGCGAAATCGGCAAGCTCGAAAGCAAGGAACAAAAGAAAACAGCTTAAACGCTTCGGATGGGATTGTTATGAAATTTGATGAGTTGTCGGCATTTATGCGGTTCCTGATCATGCTTGGGGTGGCGGCTATTCTCGGCGCCGGGGTGTTCTACATTCCTGGCTCGCTGAGCACCAGGATTGAAGAAAACAAATCTTTAGCAGCCAAAATCGCCGCCAAGAAAAGCGAAAATGACCAGCTCCGGACCTACATCCCCAAGCTGACGGAGATGGACAATCAGATCGCGCATCTTCAGGAGCAAATCGAGCTGGAAAAGAAGATTGTTCCAGAGGAAAAAGATGCCGATCGTTTTATCAAGATGCTGCACGATACGGCATCGGGTTCCGGAATAGAGATACGGCGCTATACGGCGCTTCCAGGGGCGAACCACGAGTTTTATGGCGAAGTGCCGTTCGCAATCGATATTGACGGGCCGTATTACTCGGTACTGAATTTCTTTGGCCGTGTTAACCATCTGGAGCGGATCGTCAACATAACGAATATGCAGATGGCGAACCCCAAAAATACCGGGGCGGCAAAAATCAAAAGTACCTATAACTTTGCCCCTCAGGAAACCGTGGTCGCCAGTTGTACCGCAACTACTTTCTTCAGCCATGACCAGCAGGCGCCAGCAGCGCCGCCGGCTCCCGGGCCGAAGAAATAGAGGCTGAAGCAGCAAGCAGAGGAAAACCAGGATGATGAAGTCAAAACTGATTCAAATCGCAGTGCTGGCGGCCGCTGTGCCGGTGATGTCTGCCGGACAGCAGAATACAAACCCAGCCAGCCAGCAGACGAACACTAACGGTGCGGCAAAGAAGAGCGGGAGCACGGACAGTGCGAAGAAGCCTGTGCCTGGAAATCCCGCTTCCGGTACTCCTGCCCCTGGCGGCAAGAAAGGGCCGGTAGTGAACGTGGATCAACACGGTTCCGCGAAAACGATGCCTGCTCCTGTGACTCCGGCCAAGCCTGCCGTTCCTGGTAAAAATCCTCCGGTGGTGAACCAGATGGCGAAGCAGGCTGCTGTCGCGCAGAAAGGCACCGCGCAGAAAGGCACCGTTTCGAAAGGCAGCACCATTGGCGGAGGGAAAACCAGTGTCACAAAATCGACTCCGGTACAAACGCCAAAGCCCACGGCCATGCCCGTGAGCAAAAACCCTTCCGCCAGCCCGGTACGGGCCTCGGCGGAGCCGCAGGAAGGCCCGCGCGGACGGCGCGACCCTTTCGTGAGCGTGATTAAGACTCAGGAGGGCGGAACGTCAGGTCCGATACTGCCACCCTGTTCCACAGGCAAGAAGTGCCTGTTTATTCCGCAGATCGTCCTTCAGGGTACCGTCAGGGACCGGGATGGAAAGATGATTGCGCTGGTTGCCAATGGTCCGCGTACTTATTTTCTGCGGGAGAACGACCAGGTATTCAATGGCAGTGTGATCAAAATTACGACGGATTCGGTGATTTTCCGCGAGTCCATTACCGACAAACTGGGACACGAATCAAGCCATGAGGTGGTAAAGAGGCTCACACCGGCTACCTAGGCCGGGTGGGTCAGGTATTGAAACAGTAACTAAAGCAGAACAGTTTGGAGCAGTTTAGGCCGAACCAGAGAAGTAGTATAGCCGTCAGGTGACGGGAAAGCGAAATTCTAAAGCGGCAACAGCTTTTGATGCCGCGTACAGTGCGGAAATGATTTCCGCAGCGTGGGGAGACAAAGATGAGAAGGCTAAAGCAACTGCTGGGAACAATATTGCTGGCTGCCATACCAGGCATTGCAGCAACCACTTCCGTTTCACTGTTGTCCGGAGTTCGGGTGGATACCCGCGATAACGCCGGAGTAGTTACTATTCAGGCGAGCGGGAACTTTACTCACACCGAGTACCGTCCGACGGACAGCCTGATTCTGGTTGACCTGGCAGGAGTTTCCCTCGCCCATTCGGATACTCAGTTACACACAGTTTCCGCACCGGGCGTGCTCTCCTGGCGGGTAGTTGGATACCGTTATGCCAGTGGCGCCGAGGTGGCCAGGGTGGAGCTGAATCTTGCGCCGGGCGCCCAGGTGAAGGTCGCCGATATCGAGCATGGTGTGGAAGTAAGAGTTGCCGGCGCTTCCAGGACCGTCGCAGCGCAGCCCATGGATGCAAAACCGGCGGAGCCGAAGAAGCTTTCGTCGTCCGGCAACGTTGCTTCGTCCGTGCTTCCGGCGAGGACCGCCGGTCCCAGCCATATCCGCAATGTCTCGATTGTTCGGGGCAAAGAAGGACTTGAGGTGGAAATCACGGCGAACGGCCCGATTGCAGCGACTACCATGAAGCTGAGCTCGCCTGATCGCCTGGTAGTCGATATACCCAATTCAATCCTGGATGGAACCAAACGCGAGATTGCGGTGAACGGCGGCAGCGTAAAGGATGTTCGGGTCGCCCGTTATCAAAACGCGCCACCGTCTACACGTGTGGTGCTGGATCTGCTTTCGGCGAAAGACTTTGAGGTGGCTCCTGGAGCCAACAAACTCGTGGTCAAACTCCGCGAGCCGGTCATTGCAAGTCCCAAAGCACCGGTAACCGTTCAGCGGGAAGATAAAGCGCAGCTGGCTGCCTCGCAACAGCCTGCCATGGTTCCTGCCGCTCCGGAACAGGGAAAAGCCGGCGTTCAGCTTCTCGATAAAACTGCAGAAGCTGCGTCCGGGGAAACCAAATTTCTCGCCGCCAATAAGGCTCTCGAAACCAAGCCGGTTCCGGCTTATGTGATTACTGAACCTAAGTTCACAGCCGGCCAGGAGCAAAAGCCGGACGAGTCGCCGAAGAGCCCCGAGCAGGTCCGCGCAGAAATCGCGGCCGCACACTTTGCCGAACCGTCAACGGTTACTCCTGCGGCAAACACTCCTCCATTTCCATCGAGTGCCAGTCTGGCAGCAAGCCCGGCCATGGTGAACGCGGCTCTGTTGCAGCAGCAGGCCCAGCCAGCCGTTGCTCCGGCGAACCAAATCTCCGGATGCAATACCGGGAGGTACACGGGTGACCCCTTCTCCATCAATGCGAAGGACGTTGACCTGAAGGATTTCTTCCGCCTTATTCATGAAATTAGCGGACTCAATATCGTTCTGGACCAGGCTGTTCATGGCAGCCTGACCATTGTTCTGGACGACGTGCCGTGGGACCAGGCTTTGGCCATTGTGCTGTCCAATAATGGCCTGGATTGCGTACTGCAGGGCAATGTGCTCCGGATTGCGACGGTTGATACGCTTCGCGCCGAGGCGGAATCCCGGCACGCTCAGCAGGATGCCCAGGCGCTGGCCGTCCCCAAGCAGACGGTGACGCGATACCTGAGCTATGGACACTCGAAGGATGTGATGCCGATCATTAAGAAATTCCTTTCGCCCCGCGGCGATGTGGTGTCCGATGATCGCAGCAATGCTTTGATTATCGAAGATATACCCAGCGTCATCCCCAAGATCGACGCGCTTCTTCCCCTGCTGGACCGCAAAACTCCGGAGGTGGAAATCGAGGCCCGGGTAGTCTCTGCCAGCCGAAGCTTTGCCAGAGATATTGGCACTCAGCTTGGCGTCGGGTGGGGTGACAGCCACACCTCCATAGGTGGATTGGGTGGCAATCCCAGCCCGATTATCGACAACAATTCAAATCCGAATCTGCTTTTTGATCCTAACACTAAAGGCGCTATTCCACTGTTCTCCAATCTGCCTGCCGCGGGTGGCAATACTGGTCTGTCTATACTGCACAACAATGGCTTATTCCGCCTGGATTTTATCCTGAGTGCGGCGGAAAACCGTGGTTTGGCCAAGATACTTTCCCGTCCTCGCATTATCACCTTTAACAATGTTAAAGCGGTGATCAAGCAGGGGCAGAAAATACCGATCGTCACGCCTGCGCAGTTGAGCGGACCTCCCACGGTCACGTATCTCGACGTGGTCCTTCGTCTCACGGTTACGCCACAGATTACCGCGGAGCACACGATCTTTCTGGATATCGACGTGGAAAGCACCTCCATCAACGGCAAATTCAGCCCTGGAGTTAATCCCAGTCTGAATACCGCGCAGGCCACCACCCAGGTCCTGGTGAGTGATGGAGGCACGGTTGTGGTTGGCGGTGTGATCGTGACGCAAAACACGATCAGCGTCGATCAGGTGCCCTTGCTGGGCGATATCCCGGTGCTGGGCAACCTGTTTAAGCACCGCGCGGTTACCACCTCAACCAACGAACTGATTTTCTTTATTACTCCAAGAATTCTCGAAACCTAGCATTGGGCATAAGGCCCCGGCGGTATGCCGGGGCCTTGTTGTCGTCTGCTCCAATTCAGCGCGCTGGATTACAGTCCTGCGGTGAACGACTGGACGATACCGGCTTCACACGTCACAATTAAAAGTAATGAACTACAGTCTCCGGCAGCAAAAACTTGCGGCTGAACTTGCGCGGTATGGTGTGGACGCTCTCCTGGTCACGCATCTGCCGAATATCCGCTATCTGTGTGGTTTTACCGGCAGCGCCGGTGCCATGCTGATTGTGGCCGGGAAAAAAGCGCCTCGTGTCACTCTCTTTACCGACGGACGCTACACCCAGCAGGCTGCCACCGAGGTCCAGCAGGGAAAAGTAACCATTTCGAAACAGCCTGCGTGGATGGCAGCAGCACTTCGCGCGCGACAGGCCGGGGTTTCTCGGCTGGGCTTTGAGCCAGGGCACCTTACTTTCGCACTCTATCAGGAACTAAGCCGCCAATTGCGCGGCAAAGTCAGCATGAAGCCCGTGGCCGGGCTTACGGAGCACCTGCGCGAGGTGAAGGATTCCGATGAGATTGAGCAGATACGAGAGGCTGCGGCGCTGGGCTGTGGATTGTTTGCCAGCGTGATTGCCGGCATCTGCCCAGGAATAGCAGAGACCACGGTGGCAGGAGAGTTGGAAAAGCTTGCGCGGAGTGCGGGTGCGGAAAAAATGTCTTTCGACACGATTGTTGCCTCCGGGCCGCGCTCGGCGTTGCCTCATGGCAGGGCTTCGTCCCACGGCATTCCTGACAGCGGATTTATAATCCTGGATTACGGTGTTATACTCGCCGGTTACTGTTCTGACATGACCCGCACAGTTCATGTGGGACCTGTTTCCACAAAGGGTCGGCGCATGTACGAAACAGTGCGGGAAGCGCAGCTTGCTTCCATAGCAGCCGTAAAACCCGGAGCCGAGGCTGGCGACGTGGACAAAGCAGGGCGTGAAGTAATCCGCAAAGCAGGCTTTGGAGCTTATTTCACGCACTCAACGGGACATGGAGTCGGAATAGAAATACATGAGTCTCCCCGGCTGGCGAAGGGGCAGACGCAAAAGCTTGTTCCGGGCATGATTATCACCATCGAACCTGGAGTTTACCTGCCTGATGAAGGTGGAGTTCGAATAGAAGACATGGTCCTGGTCACTGAGTCAGGGTGTGAGGTTCTGACACCTGTCTCAAAAGACCTGGCCGAGCTGTAAGTCGGAGAGCTGAAAACATTCATGAATCAAAAAGAGCTGAAAGAGCTTGTTGAATTTTTAATCGAGAAAGATATTTCGGAATTTGAGCTGGAGCGTGGCGACGTAAAGGTCAGGATTAAGCGTGCCCTGGGGCACTCGGAACCTGTCCATTACCCGGTGCATCTGCCCGTGGCCACCAATTCAGCACCGGCTCCGGTTGCGGCCCCGGCGCCAGCTGCCGCGCCTCTGGTGGCGAGCGCACCTGCTGCTCAGGAGCAGTTACACGAGGTGAAATCGCCCATTGTGGGAACTTATTATGAGGCGCCCGGCCCCGGAGCTCCGCCTTTTGTGAAGGTGGGCGATATAGTGGAAGTCGGCCAGGTGCTGTGCATTATCGAAGCCATGAAGCTGATGAATGAAATTGAATCCGATATGGCGGGCGAAATCGTAAAAAAACTGGTCGCGAATGGTCAGCCGGTGGAATACGGCCAGCCTTTGTTTTCCATCCGTCCGCGGGCGTGATTGACCGGACCACCAACTCTGAAACTGCATCCGAATGTTCAATAAGATTCTTATAGCCAACCGTGGTGAAATTGCGCTGCGGGTCATTTGTGCCTGCAAAGAGCTGGGCATTAAAACCGTTGCCGTGTACAGCGAAGCTGATCGCAACTCGCTGCACGTTCGCTTTGCCGACGAGGCCATCTGCATTGGGCCGCCTCGTTCCGGCGAAAGCTACCTGAATATACCCTCGGTGATCAGCGCGGCTGAAATCACCAGTGTTGACGCTATTCATCCGGGGTACGGGCTGCTGAGCGAAAATGCCAACTTTGCCGAGGTGTGCGAGGCTTCCGGCCTGAAATTTATCGGGCCACTGCCGGATGTGATCCGGCTGATGGGTGAAAAAGAAAAGGCCCGGCAGGCGATGAAGAAGGCGCAGGTCCCCATTCTTCCCGGATCCGAGGGCGTGATTACCAGCGCGGACGAGGCCAAAGAGTGGGCGCGGAAGATTGGCTATCCCGTAATTGTGAAGGCCTCGGCGGGCGGCGGCGGACGCGGCATGAGGGTAATTCGCGCCGAAAACGAGATAGAGAATCTCTACAACTCAGCGCAGGCGGAAGCGGCCGCTGCTTTTGGCAACGGCAATCTCTACATGGAGAAGTTCATCGAACGTCCCCGCCACATTGAATTTCAGGTACTGGGGGATAGTTACGGCAAGGTCATCAGTCTGGGTGAGCGCGAGTGCAGCATTCAGCGCCGCCATCAGAAACTGCTGGAGGAGTCGCCTTCGACTCGCGTGACCGAGGAAATGCGGCAGCAGATTGGCAGGAAGCTGGAAAGCTGCCTTTCGGAGATCGGCTATCACAATGCGGGTACGGTCGAGTTCCTGATGGACGAAGATGGCAGTCTCCACTTCATCGAGATGAATACCCGCATTCAGGTGGAGCATCCGGTTACGGAGATGGTGACGGGGATCGATCTGGTGAAATCCCAGATCATGATTGCCGCAGGCGCCCGCCTGAGCGACATTATCCCTGTAATGGACCGCAAGGGCATACGCGGACACTCCATTGAGTGCCGTATCAATGCCGAACATCCGGAAAAATTTACGCCCTCCGCCGGCAAGATCAAGACTTTCCACGTTCCCGGCGGACTGGGTATTCGAGTGGACACGGCGGCTTACGCCGAAGGCGTGATTCCACCCTACTATGACTCGCTCATCGCCAAGCTGATTACTCATGGCAAGGACCGCGCCGAGGCCATCATGCGCATGAAGCGGGCCCTCGAGATGTTCATTGTGGAAGGAATCCATACAACGATTCCGCTGCATCGCCAGATTCTGGATGACGAAGAGTTCAAAGCCGGCCATCTCGACACCAAATTCATGGAGCGGTTTTTTGCCCGGATGCAGGAAGAGCGGTCTCAGAAAGCCGGACTGCCGGGTTGAGTTCGGGAATCCAGCTTCCGCGCCTTTACCCCATCATTGATGCAATTCAGTTCAGCACTGGTTCTGTGGAACCGGTGCTGCGCTTCGCGGAAGAGCTGATTCAGGCCGGAGCGAAGCTGATTCAGTATCGCGACAAGTCACAAAACGCCCGCCGTATGCTGAGTTGCGCGCGCGAGTTGCGGAGGGTCACGCGAGACCGGGCCAGACTCATCATCAATGACCGCACGGATATTTGCCTGGCTGCCGAAGCCGACGGAGTCCATCTGGGGCAGGAAGATCTCTCTCCGCAGGCCGCTTATCGCATATTTTCTGGTGCTGGTAAGCCGCTCTGGATCGGCCTCTCCACCCACAATCCCGAGCAGCTTCGCGAGGCCGGCACGTTCCCAGTAGACTATATGGCTGTTGGGCCGGTCTTTGCCACTAGGGCGAAGGCCAATCCTGATCCGGTAATTGGACTGGAGGGAGTGCGCCAGGCGCGGCGCCTTACCAGCAAACCTCTGGTGGCCATTGGGGGGATTACCCGAGAGAACTGTCGTGACGTTATCGAGTCTGGGGCTGACTCAGTGGCTGTAATCACGGATCTTTTAAGTTCTCCGGCAAAAGCTGTAGAGGACTTTATTCGCATTTTGGGGTAAAACATACAGAACCATGTCAACCACCCCTAAAGCGCAAGCTGCTGCTGGTGAGAGAAGCGGCAGTCCTGAACTGGTTAAAGGCCTTGGGTTAACCAGCGCCACCACTCTGGTCATGGGTTCCATGATCGGTTCCGGCATCTTTCTTGTTTCGGCGGAAATCGCGCGCGAGGTCAATTCGCCTGGATTGCTGATCGGCGCATGGCTGGTCACCGGCTTTATGACCATTGTCGGCGCACTCTCTTACGGCGAACTGGCCGCCATGATGCCCAAAGCCGGCGGACAGTATGTTTACCTGCGCGAATCCCTCGGCCCGCTGTGGGGCTTTCTTTATGGCTGGACGCTCTTTATGGTGATCCAGACCGGGACCATCGCCGCCGTGGGTGTGGCTTTTGGCAAGTATCTGGGATATTTCTTCCCCGGAGTTGCCGCCGACCGATGGATACTCGGGCCGGTACATGTAGGCGTCTGGAAACCATTTGGCCTGGCTCTGGGCAATATGGACATGGGGCTGAACACGCAGAACCTCAGTGGCATCGTCGTCGTCGTGTTTCTCACCCTGCTCAACATTTTCGGTCTGAAGTTGGGCGCGGCCATACAAAACCTTTTCACCATTGCCAAGGTTTCGGCCCTGGCGGCTTTGGTAATTGCCGGAATGTTTATTGCGCGCAACGCCAGCGCCATTGCGGCCAACTTCTCAAATTTCTGGCGGATGGATTTTCCGCACTCCGCCAGCGGCACCGCCGCCGGTCCGTTTGTAGGTGTGCTCACGATACTGGCGGTGGCACAGGTGGGATCGCTCTTCTCCGCTGACGCGTGGAATAACGTGACGTTTACCGCTGGCGAGGTGAAGAATCCAAAGCGCAATCTGCCACTCTCCCTCGCACTGGGTACCGGCATAGTCATTCTTCTGTACATCGCGGCAAACTTCACTTATTTGGTGCACCTGCCGTTCGATGGCGATCCGCATGGCACTACGGTCATTTCTCGCGGAATTCAATACGCCACAGACCATCCCGAGATCGCTTCGGTAAAGCCGGAAGACCGAGTCGGCACTGCAGCCATGCTGCAGATGTTTGGCGGGAAGGGCGCAGCATTGATGGCCGCCGCCATTCTGATCTCCACCTTTGGTTGCTGCAATGGGCTGATACTGGCTGGCGCGCGCGTCTATTATGCAATGGCCCGAGATGGCCTGTTCTTCAAATCAACGGGCGTGGTGCATCCGACCTGGCACACGCCTAAAAATGCCTTGATCGTGCAGGGCATATGGACCTGCATTCTCTGCCTTTCCGGCACTTACGGGCAACTGCTGGATTACATCATTTTTGCCGTGCTGGTCTTCTACATACTGACCATCGCGGGCCTTTTCGTGCTGCGGCGCACACAGCCGCACGCGGAACGCCCTTATCGCGCTTTTGGCTATCCCGTGCTGCCCGCCATTTATATTGTGATGGCGTTGTTTATTGATGTCGTATTATTGCGCTATAAGCCGCAATATACCTGGCCGGGCCTGATCATCGTTCTACTGGGCATTCCGGTGTATTTTGTCTGGTCGCGGCGATCTGCAGTAGAGCGAGCCTAAGTAGTGAAGAAAACTGGACGACCTAAAATTCAATCAGAGCTGAGAGGGACAACATTGGCTAACTCGTTATTTCGGACCAAATCAATTGATCGCCTCAGGACGGAGAGTAGTAACACACCTCTCAAGCGGACTCTGGGACCGTGGTCATTAATCGCGCTTGGTATTGGCGCCATCATTGGCGCAGGTCTTTTCGTGCGGACTGCTGATGCTATTTCCCAGCGGTCAGGCCCGTCGGTGACGCTCGCGTTCATACTCGCGGGTATTGGCTGCGCCTTCGCCGGGCTGTGCTATGCGGAATTTGCCTCTATGATTCCCATTGCTGGCAGCGCATACACCTACTCCTATACCACGATGGGAGAACTTGTCGCCTGGATCATCGGCTGGGACCTGGTTCTTGAATATGCCGTCGGCGCAGCTACTGTCGCAATCTCATGGAGCCAGTATTTCAATAAAGTTTTGCAATATGTTGGCCTGCATGTTCCGTATCAATGGTGTCATTCTCCGTTCGAAGTGATGGCGGGTTCCGGCGTTCGCGGGATCATTAACGTACCGGCCATTTGTATTCTGCTGCTTCTCTCTGCTTTACTGGTTCGCGGCACACAGGAATCAGCCTTCGTCAACAGCCTGATCGTGGTCACGAAAGTTGCCATCGTCATCATGGTCATCGTGATCGGCTGGGGATTCATGAATCCGGCTAATCACACACCGTACATCCCTGCGGCCAGCACGTATACCACTTCCCAGGGTGTTACCCACGCTTATGGCGGGTTAATGGGGATTTTGGGAGCCGCGGGCGTGGTGTTCTTTGCATTCATCGGATTTGACGCCGTCTCCACGGCAGCGCAGGAGGCAAAAAACCCGAAGCGCGATATGCCTATAGGCATTTTGGGATCTCTTGTTGTTTGCACGCTGCTGTACGTTTTGTTTTCTCACGTGCTGAGTGGCGTGGCCACGGTGCAGGACTTCCGAACCACAGGCAGTGAGGCTTCCGTAGCTTTTGCCATCGAGAAATATATGACTGGCTATGCATGGATGGCGAAGTTTGTGACCGTTGCCATTCTTGCCGGTTTCTCGTCGGTCATTCTGGTCATGTTGCTCGGGCAGTCGAGAGTGTTTTATTCGATGAGCGAAGATGGTCTGGTTCCCAAGGTGTTTTCTCAGGTCCATCCCAAATACAAGACACCCTGGAAATCCAACATGCTGTTTTTTGTTTTCACATCTATATTCGCTGCGTTCTTCCCGGAGGATATTGTGGGCGAAATGACCAGCATCGGTACGCTGTTCGCGTTCATTCTGGTATGCGCCGGTGTGTGGATTCTTCGTGTTCGTCGGCCGGATATAGAGAGGGCCTTTAAGACTCCGGCGGTGCCGGTGGTGGCTACACTCGGCATTATCGTGTGCGGCGCCATGATTTACGGGTTGGGCTGGACCAATTGGGCGCGACTGGTGGTCTGGCTGTTGATCGGTTTCGTTTTTTATTTCGGATACGGCAAAAAACACAGCAAACTGGCATCCGAAGCAAGAGAGCTTGCGACAGCTACGGCACACAAGTAAGGTAAAAAACGCGTAGATTTTACGGCCCTCCGCAAAAGCGGAGGGCTTTTGTTTTAGAATGGCACGCTAAACAAAACACTGACTTTGGATACGAGGAAACTGAATGGCCAATCTGCTGGCGACCAAACCGCTCAATACCATCCTGAATGAAGCTCATGAGACTGGGGAGCATTCGCTCAGACGGGCCCTGGGGCCAACCAACCTGATTACCCTGGGCATAGGGGCCATTATCGGCACGGGAATTTTTGTGATTACGGGAACGGCGACTGCGGAGCACGCCGGCCCTTCCATTATTCTTTCCTTTATTTTCGCGGCCTTTGGATGTGTGTTTGCCGGCCTGTGTTATGCGGAATTTGCCTCCATGATTCCGGTGGCCGGTTCGGCATACACGTATGGTTACGCTACGCTGGGCGAAATATTTGCCTGGATCATCGGCTGGGACCTGGTCCTCGAATACGCTTTCGGCGCCGCTACGGTTGCTTCCGGATGGAGCGGCTATTTAATCAGCCTGTTAGGCGACTTTGGCATCAAATTGCCTGCTTCTCTCGCCGGCACTCACTGGGACGAATTTATTTATTATCACGAACACTGGGAGCCGGTGAAGCTGGTCCTGCCGAAGCTGAAGGCGGCAGGTATTGATCCGTCGGCTTTGCCGCACACGCACGGGACCTTTAATCTGCTTGGGTTCCTGGCGATTGTGATCACCACGGTGATTCTGGTGATTGGCATTAAGGAATCGGCCAACTTTAATTCGGCAATCGTGATTGTAAAAGTTTGCGTGCTGATTATATTCATCGCCATTGGAGCGCATTATCTTACGGGGCATCCCGAACTGCCGAAGGCCAACTGGCACCCTTTTATTCCACCGAATACCGGGAATTTTGGAGAATTTGGGTGGTCGGGTATCCTGCGTGCCGCAGGAATTATCTTCTTCGCTTATATCGGTTTTGATGCGGTCTCCACGGCGGCCCAGGAAGCCAAGAACCCGGAGAAGGACATGCCGATTGGCATTCTCGGCTCCCTGGTGATCTGCACCATTTTGTACATTGTGGTGGCGGCGGTGTTGACCGGCCTTGTGAATTACAGATTTCTTGGAGTACGAGACCCGCTGGCGGTGGGCATCGACAGTACAGGAGTGCGCTGGGGCAGTCTGCTGGTAAAGATCGGCGCGCTGATGGGATTGAGCAGTACGATTGTGGTGATGCTGCTGGGACAGTCCCGTGTGTTTTTCTCCATGTCCAAAGACGGGCTGCTGCCCCGGCTTTTTAGCTCGATTCATGTGCGCTTCCGCACTCCGTGGATTTCATCGCTCACGGTGGGCTTTTTTGTAGCTGTTCTTGCGGCATCGCTTCCCATCAACGTGCTGGACGAAATGGTTTCCATTGGCACATTGCTGGCATTCGTGATCGTGTGTGCCGGTGTGTGGGTTTTACGGAAACGTAATCCCGAGCTTCCACGGCCTTTTAAGACACCGTGGGTCCCGGTTGTCCCCATCCTGGGTATTGTGATCTCGCTGGCCATGATGATGAGTCTGGCGACGCTGACGTGGATACGTTTGGCGGTATGGCTGGTGATTGGAATGGTCATTTACATGGGATATGGAAGGAGCCACAGCCGCGTGCAAAAAGGCCAGACTACTGCCTGACAATAAAAGGTTCGCTGAAGCCCTCCACGCGCTGGAGGGCTTTTGTTTTAGAATCAGCTCGAACCGGAGTGCTTCTGCCCCTTGCGAAAATTCCGCACATTGATGATTATTTCCGGCGCGCTGCTCCTGCTTACCGCCGCGGGCACCGCCGGGTTCCACTTTATTGAGCACTGGAGCTGGTTTGACAGCTTCTACATGGTCGTCATTACTCTGAGCACCATTGGCTATCAGGAGGTGCATCAACTTTCTTATGCCGGACGAGTATTCAACATTGGCCTGATTGTCGCGGGCGTGATCATGGTATTTTTGATGATCGGATCACTCACTCAGGCATTGCTGGAATTCGAGCTGGTTCGGTTGTTTGGCAAACGCAAAATGCAGCGCGAAATCGCCAGTCTCAAAGGCCATTACATCATCTGCGGCGCGGGCCGGGTGGGCACCAGCGTGGCCAGCGAGCTCGCGCGCAAGCCGTGTCCGTTTGTGATTGTCGACAGCCAGGAAAAGCTGATTGCAGAACTGGAGCCTGGCTGGCTGACCCTGGCGGGAGACGCAGCCAGTGAAAAGGTCCTGCGCGATGCCGGTGTGGAGCGGGCCAGAGGTTTGGTAGCGGCCACCACCACGGACGCGACCAATATCTATATCGTGCTCACGGCGCGCAGCATGAATCCCGAACTCAGGATTATCGCCCGGGCCAGCGAGCGCGCGGCGGAGAAGCACCTGAAGACTGCCGGGGCGGACATTGTGATTTCCCCGTATGCCGCCGCCGGACATCGTATTGCCCAGACTTTTCTGCGGCCTAACGTCCTCGATTTTCTCGATATCGCCACCTCGAATTCGGGGGCGCTGGAAATGCTCATTGAGGAGATCAGAGTAAACGCGCAATCGCCGCTGGCGGGAGCTACCGTGGGGAGTTCGGGGATTCATCACCAGTTTGGCATCATGGTGCTGGCCATCCGCCGCGCCGGTGGTGAGACGCGCTTCAATCCCCGAGCCGACGATGCCATTCATGCCGGGGACTTCCTGATCGTGATGGGCGAACCGGCGCAGTTAGGGAAACTGGAAGCCCTGGCCGCCCAGACGGTATCGGCGTGAAAATCGTTACCGCAGAAGAGATGCGCGCCATTGACCTCGCCACCACCGGGCGTTATGGCGTGCCTTCGCTCGTGCTCATGGAAAATGCCGGCGTGGCCGTCGCCGATTTCGCGGTGAAGCACTTTGAATTTGCTTCGGTCTGTGTGGTTTGCGGCAAGGGGAACAACGGCGGTGATGGTTTTGTGGCCGCACGAAAGTTGCATGAGCTGGGCAAACAGGTTTCCGTGCTCGTACTGGCGGCGGGCGCCGATGAATTGCGCGGCGATGCCGCCGCGATGTTCCAAAAACTCTCTCTGTCGCCGCTGTGGATCAGCCAAGACGAATCATTGCGCACCCGGGAAGCTCAGCAGGCGCTGCAGTCCGATTTAATCGTGGATGCAATCGTGGGTACTGGGTTCAAGCCGCCACTGAGAGGCATGGGACGCACGGCGGTTGAGATTATCAACCAATGCAGCGCGCCAGTACTGGCCGTGGACCTGCCTTCCGGCGCTTATGCCGACAGCAATCTTCCTTTGCAGGAGCAGGAAGTTGCGGTGGAGGCGGATGCGGTGATTACCTTCACCGCGCCCAAACCCGTCCATGTATTTGGTGAGCTCACCGCCGGGCCCATAGCTGCAGCGCCCATCGGTTCTCCCGAGGAACTGGTGACTGAGTTGGGAAAGCTGAATACTATGGTGACCACCGGGGCGGAGCTGAATCTGGCTTTTTCCCCTCGCGATCCGGCCGCGCACAAAGGCGACTTTGGCCACGTTTTGGTGATTGGCGGCTCGACAGGGAAGGCAGGCGCCGCCGCCATGGCGGGAATCGCAGCACTGCGGACCGGTGCGGGACTGGTTACGGTGGCTTGCCCTAAATCTGTTTTGCCAACGATTGCTTCGTTTGCGCCTGAATTGATGACCGAGCCTCTGCTGGAAACTGCCGATGGCTCCATTGCACTCGCAGCCATGGGCCGGCTGGAACAACTGGCAAAGGGCAAGCGTGCGGTAGTGCTGGGGCCGGGACTCTCGGGCAATCCGGAAACATCGCAGATGGTGCGACAGTTGCTGCCGGTCCTAAGAGAAACTTCTGTTGTACTGGATGCCGACGGTCTGAATGCTTTTGCCGGTCATACGCATGAGTTGCGCGGCGAAGGATGTTTGGTTCTTACCCCGCATCCGGGTGAGATGTCCCGCTTGAACGGCGCTCCGGTGGAGAGCGATGCCATGGGCCGCATCCGCATGGCCCGTGACCTGGCCAATGAAATTAACGCCATTGTCGTGCTCAAGGGCCATCACACTATCACAGCCGTCCCTGGCGGTGAAATCTGGATCAACATGAGCGGCAATCCGGGGATGGCAAAAGGCGGCTCGGGAGATGTGCTTTCCGGAATGATCGCGGCTACGATAGCGCCGCGACGGGGAGGCCGAATCGGATTACTGGTGGCAGCGGCTGTCTACCTGCATGGATTGGCCGGAGACGCCGCGGCTGATTTTTGCGGAGAGTACTCCATGCTGGCGACGGACATGATTCACAACATCAGCGAAGGACTCTTGCTGGGCCAGCAGGAACCAGCGGACAGATTTACTTATTTGCAGCGATGAAGACTTTAGAAACCCATTCCGCCGGAGAGACCATAGAACTGGGCCGCAGTCTGGCTGCCGAACTCAAGCCAGGAAGTATCGTGCTGCTGCGCGGCGACCTGGGCGCGGGGAAGACCACTCTGGTCAAAGGTGTTGCCGAAGGATTCCATGCAGCCCCGGCCGACGACGTGACGAGTCCCACTTTCACTCTGATCCATGAATACCGCGGGCCAAGCGTGACGCTGTATCACATCGACCTTTACCGCATTGATACCCCGCGCGAACTGGATACCCTGGCACTGGATGATTTGATGGATGCAGGTAGTATTCTCCTGATCGAGTGGGGAGAGAAATTTGAGCGTTTCGCGCGGGAACGGGACATGGAGATTGCGATTGAGAGTCTGGGCGGAGACAGCCGGCGAATTTGCCTGTTACAAAAGTAGTCCCGCCCGGCGATAGAGATTGTTACGAATGCGGCGTGTTCCGTATCGTCATTACTACCAGCCAGATTCCACTGAGCACGAAGAGTGCGCTTGCCGGAAGCAGATACCGGGTCACCGGCATATGGTGAAAGGCGCACCACACCACGCCAGCCACAGTGGCAAGATCCATCAGAATATAAAGGGAAAAGATTTGGGTTTTTGACATCAAAAGCCCATGATGTTGTAACCGCAGTCCACGTAGAGCGTTTCTCCGGTGATGCCGCTGCCCAGATCGGAGCAAAGAAAGAGCGCGGTATCGCCCACTTCTGTTACTTCCACGTTGCGCTTGAGAGGCGCGTGTTCGGCGTGGTTCTTCATCATCTGGCTGAAATCGCCCACGCCGCGTGCGGCCAGGGTCTTGATGGGGCCGGCGGAGATGGCGTTCACGCGAATTTTGGACGGCCCCACGCTGTAGGCCAGGTAGCGGACCGAGGCTTCGAGCGATGCCTTGGCCACGCCCATGATGTTGTAGCCGGGCACGACCTTTTCCGCGCCGAAATAGCTGAGCGTAACTACGCTGCCGCCTTCCGTCATAAGGGGCGCGGCGGCGCGAGTAATGGCGATGAGTGAATACACGCTGATGTCATGCGCAACGCGAAAGCCTTCGCGCGAGGTATTGAGGAAGTCGCCTTTCAGGTCTTCGGCCGGGGCATAAGCCACGGAGTGGACCACGGAATCGAGGCGTCCGTAACGCTCTCCGAGTTGGGTGAAGAGCTGCGCGATTTCATCGTCACTGGAGACGTCGCACTGAAAAGCCTCCGCTCCCGGAAGGGCGGTGATGAGATCGTGGGCTTCTTTCTTCATGCGCTCGTTCTGGTAGGTAATGGCCAGTTTGGCGCCAGCCTGGCTCAGGCTCTGGGCGATGGCCCAGGCGATGCTGCGTTTATTGGCAACACCAAATACCACTACGTTTTTGCCCTGCATGGTCAGCATGTTTCAGTCCTCAAAGTGAATTAACAAGATAACATTGCGGGCGAGGAGATTTCTAATTCAGCGGCGCTGGCCGCCTGAGAACGGGTGCGAGTACACGCGTTACGAGCATTGCCATCTGGCGTGCACCGGAAGCTGAAAGATGCAGGCCATCTGTAGTTGCGGTGGGTTGGCCGATAATCCCAATGAGAAAGTGTTTGGGAATCAGAAAGACCTTGTACTGCTTTGCTAAGCGCCGCTGAATCTGTCCATATTCTGTGTACTGGGGCAGCACCGGTGGTAGCTCAAACATGACCACCTTGCGTCCAGGTGCGGACACTTTCGACAAAATGGCCTGAAGGTTATTTCCGAATGTACGTGCGGGTACTCTACTCAGAAGATCGTTACCGCCAATCTCGATGATCACAATGTGATCGTCCGGAGTGATCCGTTCAGCCATGGCTCTGGCATCGGCTGTGACGGCTCCGGCCAGGGCAAGGTTAGTAACTCTTATTCTGGTAGATTCCTGCATCAGCAAAGGCCACGACTTGATCCGGGAATCGATGCCGGAAGACAGCGAGTCACCGATGACGAGTACGTGATCTTCGGGTATTCCGGTAATGACAGGCAGTGCGCGCTGCGAAAGTTCCCCGGCAAAAAGCCAGACCAGCTGAGAAATCAAAACCACGGCGGTTAATATGCGTAGTTCGGGAAATTTTGTCGCCCATGGAACGTTGCTGGATGCGCTCAACCACAGAGTGAAGATCGCCAGAAACTGTACGTCAGTGCTCCAGGGAAACGGTGGACAGGCAAGCACAATCATAACCAGCGCCAGTAGCCCAGCGAGATTTTTGGTTCGGCGCACCCATGCGTGATGCAAACATTCCGAAGCAACAATGGTTGCGGCAAGCAGCGCCGCGCCCGCGAAGAAGGAATCTCCGGCTGCGAGAAAACGAACAACAGGATTCATTTATTGAGAATGCAGCAGCAAGTCGAATTTGCAGCGGAGATTACACCATTTCTACCGTGACCACTTCGGTTGAGGCCATGTTTTCAGTCTGCGATTTTACCGGCCAGCTTCCCGCCACGCACGCCAGCAGATACAGGCTTCCCACGATGGCAAAAGCTGCCGCCAAACTCCAGGTATGGGCCACGACTCCCACGGCGACCGAGAGAATCAACTGGAGAAAGGTTCCCGCAAAGTAGAAGGTGTTTTGCACGCGTCCCATGAAATGTTTGGGCACCAGATCCATCATGGTGCTGGTGATGACCACGCCGCCGGTTCCGCGGCAGCATCCCATGATGCAATAGATGAGCACCGATACCAGCAGCGCGATGCCCATGGACACCGAAGTCATATGAATTCTGCCGTGCAGATGCGTTCCGAGCAGGGGCAGCGAGATGAGGCATAGCCCCATCACGGCCATGGAAACGCCAATGGCGCGGCGGTGCCCTACGCTGCGCGCCAGCGCGGGAGCGAATACGGCGCTCAGACACGCGCCTACCGCCCATCCGCTGCTCAGCCAGCCGTAGCCTACGGCTCCGGTTTTTAAAATCCGGTCGCTGAAAGGTGCGGTGACCACTCCCTGGGTGAGCATTCCGCCAATGAAGAGCGCCCAGCAGGCGCCGAGCAGCAAAACCTGCGGACGCTGCCGGATATAGGCAATGCCTTCGCGCAGTTCGTGGGTGAAGCGGGCGAACTCGCTTTCATGGATGGTTTGCGAGGGAACGGCCACGGTGTGGCGTCCCCGGCGAACGAACAGATAGCAGGAGAAGGAGAGCACGTAGCTGGCGAAGTCGAGAAAGAGCACGCCGCTAAGGCCAATGGAGTTGTAGACAAATCCCACGATAGAGCCGGCCACCAGCCAGCCGCCCTGCACTCCGGCAATGAGAAAGCTGTTGGACTGGAGAAAGGCGGATTCCGGAGTGAGCTCCTGAATCAGCGCCGTGATTGTGGGCCAGAACATCCAGAAGCCGGCGGCCACCAGAATGCTCATCAAATAGACTTCCCACAGCGCCGCCATTCCGCGATATGCGAGTATGGCCACGGCAAGAATAACCAGAGCGCGGCAGGCGTCGAGGGTCATCACCAGCCGCCGGCGGTCTTCACGATCAATCACCACGCCAGTGAAGGGAAGCATCATCAGTGCGGGGATGGTCTGCAGCATGAGCAGCGTGCCCAGCGCGACCTCAGAATGCGTTGTCTGCAGGATGTACCAGGTCACGGCAGCCGAATTCATTCCGCTGCCAACCATGGAGATGAGATTGGCCGCGAAGATGAGCCGCAAGCCGCGATGCTGGAGAATATCGCGCATATTTCCAATTTAGCATTGCAGGTGCATTTTGCATTTCAGTAATGACACTTTCGTGATCTGCCGGATGGGGAAACCCTGGCAGTGCAGGGCGGATTTAATGGGATAATCAACCCGTGCTGGCTGTGAATGTACGAGCGCTGGTTACAGTAGCTCTGCTCTCGGCGATGCTGGCCTTCAGCGATCCCGCGCCGGAGCCGGTGAAGCCATTTTCCGTTTTCCATGAAGGAGCCGAGGTCCCGTTTGCTCCGGAACCGTCCGGCCCCGGACACCCCGTAAGTCTGGGTCCCTGGATGCTCGGTTATCCGCTGGCTGAGGCTAAACCTCTCGACAAGCGGTTGAATCTCTATGTGACTGTTCCGGGAAAGCAGTATCACTCTGCTATTCATCCGGAGTACGACCACACGCTGATTATTAACACGCTTGCCGAAGACAAGCCGCGCGAATGGGACGTTTACTGGTGCTTCATTCTCGATCCATCTTTTCAAACCGATTTGCTGAACGAACATGATTTGCTGATGGCCGCGCAGGAGACTTTCCATCCCGCCGACCTGTTTGACGTGGAAGATATACCGGGACGCGTGCTCATGGCGGAAAAAATGGATGTGCACAGTCTGCCCGACCTCAGGCAGTATCGCCGCCGGGATGGCACCTTACCGCGTATTTTGATTATTCCCGCCAGGCTGGCACTGCGCGCTACCGCAGCCGCACTCGAAACGGACCAGCCTGGGACTGCCATCAGGTCGCTTCGGTAAAGTTACTCTTCTGTTTGGCTCCGCTATACTGAAACATTGAATTAACCGAGGATTCCACTGCT
>Ga0070730_10001130_pt1 | contig 26430 bp, 31 predicted proteins | sample Coa_R1_3_FD_66447 | JGI IMG/M metagenome (GOLD analysis project Ga0070730, IMG submission 66447) | Surface soil microbial communities from Centralia Pennsylvania, which are recovering from an underground coalmine fire - Coalmine... | ecosystem: Environmental > Terrestrial > Soil > Unclassified ... | reverse complement strand
TCAGTCCGTTTCGGCTCCGAAGCGCGGGCCTATCCGATCTCCCAGATGGCCTATCACCACGTGCTCAACGACCTGGTGGGAAACGTGCCGATCGCGGTCACCTATTGAACGCTCTGTCACACCGGTCTGGTGTGGAAAAGCGTCGTGAACGACAAAATCCTGCATTTCTACCTTGCCGGGATCAACAACCAGAATTTCCTCATGCGCGATAAGGAGACCGGCACCTGGTGGCAGCAGATTACGGGCAAAGCGATCTTTGGCCCCCTCAAAGGTACGAGTCTTGAACTCGTTCCAAGCGACGAACTCACGTTCGGCGAGTGGAAATCAGAAGTGCCCGACGGCAAAGTTCTTGCTCCTGTCGCGAAATATGTGAAAGAGTACGACAGCAACTGGGAACGGGACGTAGCGAAGCTTCCTGTGGTGATCAGCTTTCCCGGAACGGAACTGAAATCGCGCGACGTCGTCGTTGGCCTTGAGATTGATCGCCTCAGCCGCGCTTATCCGTGGAACACACTTGTCAAACAATCCCCCATCCTTGATCGTGTTCACGACACACCGGTCCTCGTAGTGGTTGGCCCTGATGGCAAGTCATTCCGCGCGTTTATTAGCCGGGTTGATGGAAAAGACGCTGAATTCTTTCTGAAAGGCGATACCAGTTCTGACCTGCCGAATAGCGCTGCTGCATCACCAAGCAACAAAGTTCCGGCCGCGGCTATCACTCCGCCAAGCAGTGCTCCACCCGTAACTTCCGGCGAAAGGACCTGGTCCTTGCTCGACACTGCAACCGCCAGCGAATGGAATTTCCAGGGTTGCGCTATTGCGGGCTCGGCACAGGGCAAGTGCCTTACCCAGGTCCCCGCCCTGAAAGATTACTGGTTCGATTGGCGCAACTATCATTTGGGAACCACAATCTATAAACGCTGAACCGGCGGACTTGGTCTAGACTTTTGGGGGGTCTTCTTGCCTTCGATTCGCGCAATATTCTGGGATGTAGGCGGTGTATTACTCTCCAATGCTTGGGATCGCAAAGAGCGCACCCATGCTCTTGAACACTTCTGTATCGATCCGGATGAGTTTCACGACCGCCACGAACTGGTGGTCTCTTCTTTCGAGCGCGGCAAAATTAACCTTCAGGAATACCTGGACCGCACGGTTTTCTACAAGCCACGTACGTTTACTGTGGACGAGTTCCGGGCGTACATGTTTTCTCTGTCGCAGCCCTTTCCCGAGACCCTTCAGCTGGCACAATCTCTCACTGATTCAGGCAAGTACTTCATGGGAACGATTAACAATGAGTCGCGCGAACTCAATAATTTTCGAATCGAGAAATTCGGACTGCGTAGGATCTTCGGCGTGTTCGTGAGTTCTTGCTTTGTCGGCCTGCGCAAGCCCGAGCCCGATATCTATCGTGTAGCTCTCGAACTGACCCAGTTCCCTGCCGATCAATGTTGCTTCATCGACGATCGAACGCCGAATCTCGAATGTGCCGCCCAACTGGGGATGCATGCCATCCAGATGCGAATGCTGGACCAGTTGCGGAAAGATTTGGCAAATATAGGCGTGCAGCCTTAAGCGGGTCAGTCGACGCGGCACATTCAGCGAAGCCGGTTCTCTGTGGCTACGAAGTTTTCCGCGGATGATTCGCTCGAACGCCAGTGTTGACGGGAACATCCGCTTCCAGGCCAGAGAGGGTCAGATCGCTCGCCCAACAGTCGGCGGCAAGCTTCCACTCTCCGTTGCTTTGGCGCGCGCAAACCCAAAGATACTTGCCGCGCTCCTCGCGGCGCTTGCCCGTCGAACTCGGGACCAAAGCCTTGCACCGGCCGCCTTCGTACGCCAGATCTCCCACGATTTCCACCCGAATGGGTTCGAGTTCTGCCTCTCCTAATCCGGCATCCAGTGCGCCAAAAAAGAACTCGCGCACGGCCGCGGCGCCACGGATCGGAGGACAGTTCGATCGCAACACCAGCGCATCCGATATGTAAAGCTCAAGTAAATCATCGAGATGTTTGGTGTTGCAGGCCAGCACCCATTCCTGAGTAACCCGCCGCACCGCGGCTTCGGCACGGCTCATGTCCCCGCGTTGCGCAGCAGTCTGCCGTAGCCGCTCTTCGCGCGCGGGCTCGATAGCCGCTCGCGAGTAACTGCCATCCTGACCTGCAGGAAAATAGTGATGGTGGTAATGATGATGGTAATAGTGCGCCTCAGTAACACTCGGCAGGGGCGCAGCGGAGCCCATCTTGGAATCCGGAACTGAGTTTGGCAATTGCGCCGGGATTTGTGCGGATTGGCGCTCGGGCTGTGCGGAATGCGGCGGCGATTGATGTCCATCCGCGGGGGCGCCACATCGGCCGCAAAACCTGTTGCCCTCGCGATAGCGATATCCGCAAGCGCTACATACAATAATGCCGGCCTCCGGAGGGACCTCTTGCGCCACTTTGCTGGCTGCTTGTTCAGCATCGGCTTCGGCGGCGAGCCGCTGCGCGGCCTCCAGCGCCGCGCCTATCTCTTCCTGACTGGGCTTCTGATGCCGCAGAGACGGGCTCAGCCTTCGGTACAGCTCTTTCAACTCCGAGCTGCCAACCGGCGCATCGATCGGCGTACCGAACGTCTTGGGATTCTTGCCTTCCTTGTCCACGGGTCTCCCCCACCGCCTTGAGGAGACTCTAGTTTAACAGCGGTGGCCTTGGTTATCGGCTGGAAAACTCGACCTTACCTTCGGTCTCGGTGGGAATGCCGTTACAAGTCGCAGGACGGTACCTCCAAGTTCGTACGGTCTGCAAAACATGACGGTCGCCGGCAAGGCCTGCGCTTTCCAGAATCAGTGGACTATGCACCCGCCCATCAATGCCAATAATGAAGCTGACCTTCACGCTCCGTCCGTACGCCGCTGAGCTGAATAGGGGATCGGGAGTCATCAAGGCCTCAGGAGGCTGAACATTCCCGCATAACTGGCGCGCGCTGATATGCGGTACTTCAGCGAATTGCGAAGCGCGTGTCAGGGTTCTCGTCAGCTGCTTGGCTCGCCCCACGGCCGAAGCTCGTACCGCTGTGTCAATGGTAGTTAATCCAGGCGAAAGGATGCTTGCGGCACACATCAGAATCGCAGCCCCGAGAAACCCACGCATGACGTTCTCCAATGAGGTCGATGGAAGGCAGAGATACCAGAAAACGTACTTGCAACTTCCGGCCAAGCAGCATAATGCACCAGCGCCTTCTCCGCAACGTGAAGAAGATTGCACAAGGAATCCTTATGCTGCCGCCGACCGCCGTAATGTAAGGAGGGTGATCTCTGGCGGGCAGTTTAACCGGACCGGGACTTCCACAGTGCCGATCCCGGCGTTCGTGTAAAGCGTCAGGGGCCCAATTTGATAGAGCCCCCAGACGTACTTCTTCGCCATCGGCGGCAGGTACAGGGGAGGCAGGAACGGGAACCTTATCTGCCCTCCATGCGTGTGTCCGGAAAGCTGCAGATCAACGGGGTGACGGGCAACTTCCTCTGCATAATCGGGCTCGTGAACCATCATGACCACGGCTTCGTCTTTGGGAACATTATGCAAGGCGCGACTCGGGTCGGCGGTTTTTCCAAGGACGTCATCGAGACCGCTGAGCCAGAATCGTGCCCCATTTTGCTCCATCGGCACCGACCGGTTACCGAGCACCTGAATCCCGACCGAGTGCAATGCGCCGGCCACACGCTGCGCGTCAGTGTTGACATCGTGATTCCCTAAGACCGCCCAGACGCCGTGGGGAGCACGCAACTGTTTCAGCAAGTCCGCGCATGGTTCAGCGGCTTCCGCCCCTCTCCTATCAGGCCCAAACCAAGGCGCTGAAACGAAGTCGCCGGTAAGAGCGATCAAATCCGCATTAAGACGGTTGGCGATGTCGATGCAAGATCGGATGGGGTGTACGGAAAAATACGGGTCGTAATGAAAATCGCTCAGTAACGCGATGGTAAATCCATTCAGAGCGAGAGGCCAACGAGCCAAAGCGACGTCCTGCCTGACCACCCGCAGCCGATTCGGGGCGATGAAAATTGCATCCGCACCGAGAACCCCCACCCCGGCTGCCGCCAGAGCAAGGAACTTTCTTCTGTTGACGGGAAAGCGAGCCAAGTGTTTGTTTGCTATTCCTTTCCCGTGAATTTCTGGCGCAACACCTAGCCGTAACCCTCACTAGTGTACAGGCGATTCGAACGAACTCTTGACGCATTGGCGTGTTTTGCATGCACAATGGCGCGTTTTGCATAGCAAGATCTGCGCCCGTTAACTTACATTATTACCGTATCACCCTGGGACTCGACACTCCGTCCGATCAGATCAGGTGGTGAACGACGCAATGAATAAGCATTTTCGATTCTCCGGCGCCAATTTCAGGAAGCTAAAAGAACTGCGGACCGCTCCCTCCGCGGTTCTTCGCCGCGCCGGACTCCCCCAGTCATTCGCCGCTCAAGCTCGCGTGCTCCTCAAAACTGGGGAACTCTTTGCGCTCTGGCAAGCCATTGGCGATGTCAGCCCGAACCCGGCCATTGGCCTGCTTCTGGGTACAGAAAATAGAACCGAGCGATTCCACCCGATCGGTCTGGCCGCTCTATCCTCGCCGAATTTCGGCGCAGCAATTGACCGAATGGCTCGCTATAAGCAACTCACCTGTCCAGAGGAGATTGTTCAGCAGAAGAATAATGACGAATGGAGTATCCAGTTCCGCTGGCTGCTTGCCGAACACGTCGAGCCTCCCGTGCTGGTCGAGTGCGCCTTCGCGTGGGTGCTTTCGACGGGTCGACACGGAAGCGGCACACGCTTGTCACCAATTCGTGTGGAGTTCATACAACCTCGGACGCATGCAAAAATTATCGAACGGCACTTCGGCTGCCCGGTGGTTTTCGGGACACCTCGAAATGCGATTGTGTTTCGAGCCTCGGACGCGCAGAGACCATTCGTCACGCGCAACGCTGAGCTCCTTGCGATGCTTGCGCCACAATTCGAGGAAGAACTGCAGCAGCAAGATATAAAAGATGAGAATTTTGCCGAACGCGTGCGTATCGCTATCCAGCAGAAGCTCACCGGCAAGCGTCCGACCATCGACGATATCGCGGATGTCCTGCACGTCAGTTCACGCACCCTGCAGCGGCGATTGCAAGACGAATGCTCCAGCTTCCAGCGCGTTCTAGACGAGGCCCGGCATAAACTTGCCCGTCACTATCTCAACAATTCTTTCCTCGAACTGAATGAAGCCGCGTACCTTCTCGGTTACGAGGACGGAAATTCGTTCGTCCGCGCGTTCCGCACGTGGGAGGGGGTCCCGCCCGCTCGCTGGCGCGAACAGCAACGAGCAGAAGCAGCATCATAAGTGACCACAATCTGACTTGCTAAGGAGAAACAGTGCAAAAGCGTAGACTAGGAAAAAGCAATCTGGAAGTATCGGCCCTCGGCCTTGGCTGCATGGGACTGAGTTTCGGCTTCGGCCCCGCCGTGGACAAACAGCATGGGATATCGCTTATCCGGGCGGCGGTTGACCGTGGCGTCACATTTTTCGATACCGCTGAGGTCTATGGCGCCTACACGAACGAAGAACTCGTAGGCGAGGCCCTGGCTCCCTTTCGCCGGGAGATAGTCATTGCCACGAAGTTCGGGTTCAAGATCGATGCTGCCGGCAAGCAGGCCGGACTCGACAGCCGTCCGGAGCACATCAAAGAGGTTGCTGACGCCTCGCTGAAGCGACTAAAGACCGATGTCATCGATTTGTTTTATCAGCATCGCGTCGATCCTAACGTACCCATCGAGGAGGTCGCAGGGGCCGTAAAGGATCTGATCCAGCAGGGCAAAGTGAAGCACTTTGGGCTCTCGGAAGCCGGTGTCCAGACCATTCGTCGCGCCCATGCCGTTCAGCCGGTCGCCGCACTGCAAAGCGAATATTCGCTGTGGTGGAGAGAGCCGGAAGAGGCAATCCTGCCAACGCTGGAAGAACTCGGGATCGGCTTCGTTCCATTCAGTCCTCTTGGCAAGGGTTTCCTTACCGGCGCGATAAATCAGGACACCAAGTTCGACAAAACCGATTTCCGCAGCGTCGTTCCTCGTTTCTCGGAAGAAAACCGGAAAGCCAACCAGGCCATGGTCGATCTCGTTGGAAAGTTCGCGCAACAGAAGAAGGCAACTCCAGCTCAGATCGCTCTCGCGTGGCTGTTGGCGCAAAAGCCGTGGATCGTTCCGATCCCGGGAACAACCAAGCTGCATCGGCTCGAAGAAAATCTCGGAGCCCTCAACGTACAACTCTCGTCCGACGAGGTACGTCAATTGGAAACGGCAGCCTCGAAGATTCCGGTGCACGGCGAACGCTATCCGGAAAGCGCGCAGCGAATGATCAATCGCTGACGGCGATCCTGATTGGGGGGAACATGAAGAAGCTGCTTTCGCTCGCAGTAGTCGCTTTATGTTTCAGTATGGGCGCAGCGAGGCCGGCGACTGAGCATCGTGCCCAAACTGAGAACATTCGAGACCGCTTCCTGGGGGCATGGCGCTTGGTCTGGCTCGAAGAGCCTGGCGCGGATAGGACCATTCAAAAGGCCGACTGTGCAGGACTGCTCGTCTACACTTCCGACGGCCACATGGCTGTCCAGGTCATGTATCGGAACCCACCCGCATCGAGCGTCAATGCCCCAGTGCAGTACGCGCAAGCCGGCTACGAAGCTTCTTTTGGACGGTATGAGATCGGTGACTCTCATACCTTCACCTTTCACGTTGAGGGCGCGCTGGTCCGGTCTCTCATCGGCAAAGACCTGAAGCGGGTTTTCGAATTTTCGGGTAATCAATTGATCGTAACGTCGCCTGATCCGAACGAACACTGGAAGGTAGCCTGGGAGCATTATTGAACCACCTCGCTTGTAATACAGGCATCGAATGTGTCTCCCAGAAGGAGAAAGCATGAGCAAACAGTCGACAGGCGCTCAGAAGTTGATCGGTGATTTTGCACCTAAGTTGGTTGAATTAACGGACCGTGTGCTCTTCGATGACATATGGGAGCGCAAGGAGCTGTCCAAGCGGGACCGCAGTCTCCTCACAGTGGCAGCACTTGTATCCCTGAACCGTCCAGACCAGTTGCGCTTCCATCTGAATTTCGCTCTAGAGAACGGAGTAACAAAGGAAGAACTGGTAGAGGCCATCACTCATCTCGCGTTTTATTCCGGATGGCCCAATGCGATCAGCGCCATCATGATCGCAAAGGAAGCTCTCTCGAAAGCATGATGGAAAGAACTCTTTCTTAACGCGATTAGGACCACTCATGACAAAGCAGAACAACGCACTGAAGGAACGCCTTTCGCAATCTAGCGAACTTACCATCACAGTGACGGGCAGAAAGTCAGGGCGCCCCATTTCAATCCCGATCTGGTTCGCTCTAGAAGGCGACACCCTCTACCTGTTGCCGGTTCATGGTTCGGACTCACAGTGGTACAAGAATGTGCTGGCGGACCCAAAGATTCGGATCGATGCTGGAGGAGCACGGACCGAAACCACGATCACGCCTCTGACGAACCACCAGGAGGTCGAATCCGTGGTCAACAAATTCCGAAGTAAGTATGGAGCAGGAGATGTAAAGAAGTACTATTCGAAACTCGACACCGCTGTCGTCGTTCATTTGTGATCGTGAGGTTGCGATGGCACTGCAATGCCGCCAGTTCGGCAGGTCCATGGCACCTGCGGCACCGGCTGCTGGAACACGTATCAGAGTGACTTCGGCCGGTTGATTCGATTGCTAGGATCGGACATCAGTGCCAGGGCATGCCTGCATGAGGCACCCACGCATCACCGACAGCGCGCTTCGGAAACGAGCCATTGTACGCCCGAGAACATCCTTGTTATGGGGTCGATACGGTTGAACAGCCAGCACCAGGAAGGAGCGGCGGAAACCGCCGCTAGCCGATCGAAAGAATGGCGGGGACGACGGGACTCGAACCCGCGGCCTCTGCCGTGACAGGGCAGCGTTCTAACCAACTGAACTACGTCCCCGGTTTCTCTACGGAATGCCAGATGGTGGGCAGTGCAGGACTCGAACCTGCGACCTCCTGCTTGTAAGGCAGGCGCTCTAACCAGCTGAGCTAACCGCCCCTCAAACCTTCTCGCGACCAGAGGGCCGCAGTGGGTCGGAACTCAAGAGGGGCATCCGCGCGAACCGCGCCTCCCTGAGTATACGCGAGGGTTGAAAAAAGGGTCAAACCGCCGAGGCCGTTACTTCAATGGTGAATTAACATTTGAAAACCGGGTCGTGCTCCCAGCTGCATGATTAAAGAAAACAGCATTAATATTCTCCATACTCCAGGACGAATTTCTGTTTCCCTGGCAGCCTGACGTCAGGTTCCGTCCTGCTACACTCGCCATGTGCGGAGGTTGATCGTCAATGCCGATGATCTGGGGTTCACCTCGGGTGTAACCCGGGCGATCATCGAAGCGCACACCCGCGGGATCGTCACGTCGTCGACCTTGATGGCAACTGGCCCAGCTTTCAATGAGGCCGTCCAATATGCCAAAGCTACGCGAAACCTAAGTGTTGGTTGCCACATCGTTCTGATTGATGGTCAGCCCGTGCTCGAATCAGATAAAATCCCCGCGCTCGCTCCTTCGCAGCGATTCCGCGATGGACTCAAAGGCTTTGCCGTACGTGCTCTCACCGGCCGTATTAGTGCAGACCAAATACAGGCCGAGGCCACAGCACAGATTCGAAGAATTCAAGCTGCAGGAATCACGGTTTCGCATATCGACACGCACAAACATACGCACATCTTTCCTCAGATCCTTAGGCCGTTACTGCGCGCAGCGAAAGAACGCGGCGTCACCGCGGTGCGCAACCCCTTCGGACCACGCTTTCCCGTGCATTCCAGCGAGCTGCTAGCCCGACCGAATCTGTGGACACGATTGGCGGAGGTGCGGATCCTCAGACGTTTTGCGAGTAAATTCCGCGACGCTGTGGATCGCGAGGGCTTTGTCGCCCCTGACGGAACCCTGGGCATCGAGGTGACCGGAGCTCTTGACGAAACACTGTTTCGAGCCATTGCCCGCAGCATTCCTGAGGGCACCTGGGAGTTCGTTTGCCATCCTGGCTACAATGACGCCGAATTGCAGGCTGCCACAACTCGATTGCGAGACTCCCGGGAGATCGAACTGCGAGTTCTCACTATGCCTTCCGGCCGCGAGCTGCTGTTGCGCGAAGGAATTGAGCTGATTTCGTATCACGATTTAGTAGCCCGGCACTTGGCTTCCTGACCACCGCTTCGCTTTGTTTTCTTTCCAATTCTTCCTAATCTGGGGCAAAAACCAACGACTCAGTACGTTTAAGGTACTCTCGTAACGTTTCTCCGTAATCCGACAGGGTATGATTGGGGGAATAATGAAGGGTTGTTGGTAAGTGGAGGACATCCGCTCATGTCGGCTCAAGGGGCAGCGCCGCGTGCAACGCTGGAGTTAAAAATTCGCGTATGGGGAATGGGGGCCAATGGCCAGCCTTTTTTCCAGAACGCGATGGCTCAGAATATCAGTGCAACCGGCGCGTGTGTCTACGGGATCGAAGCTGAACTGAAGGTGGGCGATGTCATCGGCGTGCAGTACGAGGGCAAGAAAGCACGCTGCAAAGTGATCTGGGTCGTAGATGCGGGCGCGTTAAAGAAAACCCAAGTCGGATTGCAGCTGATACTGGATCAGGACTGCCCTTGGGTCGCGGCTCTGCCGGTCGAAATGAAGGCGGACGAACGGACAACCCAGCGGCACGACAACCGCAGAAAGTTTCTCCGCCATAAACTCTCCTTTCCTTTGGAATTGCGCGACGAGCGCGTCAACACTCCCATGCGCGTAAACGCGACCGATATCAGCGGCAACGGTTGTTACATCGAGACCGTCATGCCGCTGCCGGTTGCGACTGCACTGCGAATCGAAATCTGGATGGGCGAGGAACATGTTTCGCCGACCGCTGTGGTCCGCACCCGCGACCCCGGTGTCGGCATGGGCATCGAGTTCACGGGGATGCCCGAGGACATGAAGGCTCGTTTCCAGGCGCACTTGGACAAGCTCGATTCCAGCCGTACCCTCGGTCCGAAATCGGAAGAAACTCCAAGCACCGAATCCGCGACCTAGGCTCTCGTTCTGCGCCGGCATAGCCCGCCGCCGCGTTGACCCTGCTCGCTCGTGTAAAATCTGCAACCATCGGTCGCTCAAGCCATCGAATCACAGGAGTCACCGAGACAGCCCTCGAACATGAAGATCGGGATCACCTGTTATCCGACCTACGGCGGTAGCGGCGTAGTCGCCACGGAACTGGGCCTGGAATTGGCGCAGCGCGGACACGAAATTCATTTCATTTCGTACGCGCAGCCCATCCGCTTGCGCGGCGCCGAACCAAATATTCATTACCACGAGGTAGAAGTTTCTCGCTATCCCCTGTTCGACTATCCGCCTTATGATTTGGCGCTGGCTACGCGCATGGCGGAAGTGGCGCAGCTCTACGATCTGGATCTGCTGCACGTGCACTATGCAATTCCCCATTCGGTCAGCGCGCTGCTTGCGCGACAGATGCTGGCGTCAGGTCCACGTGCGCAAAAGCTGCCGTTCGTCACAACCCTTCACGGGACTGACATTACGTTGGTTGGTCTGGATCGATCGTATCTGCCGATCACGCGTTATTCGATTGAGCAGAGCGATGGGGTCACCGCCATCTCCAACTACCTGCGCGACCGAACCCAGCGCATCTTCGATGTCAAAAACCGCATTGAAGTGATCTATAACTCGGTGAATTGCGATGTCTACTGCCGCAACCATGCCGTTGCGGAGGAGATGCGGCGCGAATACGCCCCCGACGGCCAGCGCGTCCTGGTGCATCTCTCCAATTTCCGTCCCGTAAAGCGCCTGACCGACGTCATCGAGATTTTTGACCGGGTTCACAAACAAATCCCGTCACGGCTGCTGCTGATCGGGGATGGCCCGGACCGCTCGGTCGCGGAGTGGCTTGCCGTACAGAAAGGCATTCATGATGACGTGCTCTTCCTGGGTAAGCAAGATCAGATCTACGACAAGCTATCGATTGCCGACATCATGCTGCTGCCCAGTGAATTGGAGTCGTTCGGACTGGCGGCGCTGGAGGCGATGGCGTGCGAAGTCGTCCCCATTTCGACTCGAGCCGGAGGCGTGCCAGAAGTGATCGACCACGGCAAGACTGGTTATCTGGCCGATGTCGGGGATGTCGACACGATGGCTCGGTACGCGATTGAGTTGTTGAATAATGAGCAGCGCCGAGGCGAGATGGCAAAGGCGGCGCGGGCAGTTGCCCTGGACCGTTTCTGCTCAACCAAGATCGTCAAACAGTACGAAGACTTTTATCGACGAGTGCTGGAGCGTTCCGCGTAGAATCCCTCGGGAACGGCGCTATCCGACTCCACAAGCGGCAAACGAATGCGGATCAGCGTTCCTTTTCCCTCATGGCTGTCGATCGTCATGCGAGCGGTATCGCCGTATAAAACCTGCAGACGCTCGGAGATGTTCGCCATTCCAATCCCCATTCCTGCCCAACTGCTGCTCTCTTCCAGTTGTGCGCCGCCCATACCGACGCCGTCGTCCTCTACTTCGATGATCAAGCGCGACTCTGTCATCCGGCTGCGGAGAAAAATGCTGCCGCCCTCCACCTTCGGCGCTAGACCATGTTTGATCGAGTTCTCCACCAGGGGTTGCAACAACATGCTGGGAACGACCACATCGAGCGAGGCAGGATCAAGTTCCTTCACCACATGGAGTTTGTCGCGCCCGAAGCGCACCACTTCGATATCGAGATAGTTGTCCACGAACTCGAATTCTTCCCGCAACGGGGTAAATGCATCGCTTGTATTGAGCAGCCGTCGCAGGATCGTGGCGAGCTTAAAAATGACCTGGCGAGCCATGTCGGGATCGAAGCGGACCAGCGAGGATATTGAGTTCAGGGTGTTGAACAGGAAGTGCGGATTGATCTGGTTTTGCAGCGCCTCCATTCGCGCGTGCAGCAGCAGTCTTTCCTGCTCTTCCAGTTTGATCTGGATACGGACGCTATTGAAGACCTTGATTTCGATCCCGATCGCCGCCACCGTCGCAGCGTAGATTGCCGCCCACACCCAAGGATTTTGTGGACTCTCTATGCTGAAGATCGATCGGGGGAAGTAGCGCACCAACTCAGTTTGTACAAAGCGCAGCCCAACGATCGTGAATCCGAACATGACTTGCCAGTCAAACAGGCGGGGGCGCGGCAGATTGCGGCGGATCAGGCGAAACATGCTCTGGTCAATGAACGGCGAGAACGACCAGATATCGTCCTTATCGATGGCCATGGTTCGGAGTTGACCGGCGAGAAAACCGCAAAGCACGTTGAAGGGCAGAGCCGCCCACTCGCCGTGCAGGAGTGAAGGGACACCCACAAGAGCGCCACCCAGAGAACCCGCCCAACGTCCACCCATCACCCCCAGCAACAACGAGGTTTCAAAACTTATATCGCTGGCTTGGAAGGTCGTCTGCGAAATTCTTATCCAGACACCGATCATGATCGGCAGCGCGAACCAGAGAACCAAATATACCTTCTGCCGGAAACTGCGTTCCTCCCGGAATAGCAGGGACTTGAATTCCTTGGAACGAACGAGCGTGCTGGAAACCGCAGCAGCAACGCCGAGCTTGATCAGCAGATTGATCAGGATGAGGCGTGGTTCCATGGGTCACTTGTATGGCGGCTGCTCGACGGGGATCGCCCCTTTAGAAAACTGTAGCACGAAGCACCCCCTCAATATCCCTTGTGTTTATCGACAACGTACTGCAGGGGCTGCGCCGACAAGTAGCGTCGCAAATTCTCGGAGAACAGATCATAGTGGCGGTCCCAAAGCTTGTCTGTAAGCCCCGCTGTATGCGGAGTGATTAAGAGATTATCCAACCCCCACAACGGCGAGTCAGGCGGCAATGGTTCTTTCTCGAAGACATCCAGTGCGGCGCCTGCAATGCGACGCTCGTGCAGAGCTTCCGCCAGAGCTGTCTCATCCACCTGCGGACCCCGGCCAACGTTAATGAGGTAGGCGGAGGGCTTCATCACAGTAAGGGCGCGAGCATTGATTAATCCCTGCGTCGCAGAGGTCAGGGGTGCAGCCAAAACGACATAATCGGATTGACTGAGGAGCTTGTCGAGTTCGACCACCGGGAAAACGGCTTCGATGCCTGGCGCGGTGCCCTTGTTCACATGCTCCCGCACAGCGATCACCCGCATGCCCATCGCAGACGCCATCTGTGCAACCCGTCGACCGATGCTACCCACCCCAACCAATCCCAACGTCGCGTTGGCCAGTTCCTGCAGATGCACACCCTCTGTCCACATGGCCTCCTGTCCCCAGACGCGTTTCTGCTGAAAGCTGACGGCCTTGGGAATCTTCTTCGCCAGGGCGAACATGAGTGCCATCACGTGTTCGGCAACGACTGGTCCGTGCACTTCGCGGGAATTGGTCAGTAGTACGTCGCTGTTGATGAGTTCAGGGAAAAGGAACTGATGAACCGCAGCCGTCGGAGCATGGATCCAGTGCAGAGTGGGAGCGGCGGCCAATTGCTCTGGTCGCAGCGAGATCGTAAAGATCACTTCGGCATCGCGAAGGTCGGTTTCGATGCCGTTGTAGCTGTCCCGGTTCACGATCTCCAAATCCGGAAATTCTCGCCCCAGGCGGTCGGCGAACCAGGCAGGCACGTTCCACAGGGGAAGTCGGTGATGGACAACGATCAGGAGTTTCATTATCCGCGGGATCGCCTAGCCGAAAGCCAGTTCCTTCGCGCGCTGGGCTGCTTTCACCACAGCTTTAATGAGCGTCACGCGCAGCTTCCCTTCCTCGAGCTCCATAATGGCATCTATGGTGCAGCCAGCCGGAGTGGTCACGGCGTCTTTCAGCAAAGCGGGATGGTCTCCTGTCTCAAGCACAACCTTTGCCGCTCCTAATGTAGTTTGCGCAGCCAGCAGCGTCGCAATATCCCGAGGCAGTCCGACCTTCACTCCGGCCTCTGCCAACGATTCGAGAATGATGTAGATGTATGCAGGGCCACTGGCGGAAAGCGCGGTAACTGCGTCCATGTGCTTCTCATCGACAACTACGGTTCGTCCGACGACGTTGAAAATGTACGACGTCAACGCAACGTGCTCGGCATTGGCATGCTTGCCCTTGCAAATCGCCGTCATGCCGGCTCCCATGATGCAGGGCGTATTGGGCATCGCTCGAACCACGGGAACATTCGGGGGCAGATTTTTTTCGATCATCGCCGTCGGCACCGAAGCTGCCACCGACACAATCATCTGGTCCGCCGTAAGGTGCCCGGCGATCTCGCGCACAACGTCCTCGACCACCTGCGGCTTGACCCCGATTACAATGATGTCCGCTCCTTCGGCCGCTTCGATATTGTTGGTCCCGACTTTCACCTTCAATTTCGCCGCTAGGGATTGTGCCCGCTCCTCGTGCGCGACCGTCGCGCAGGTGGACGTTGGCGAAAGCAGTCCGTTCTTCAGAAGAGCCTGAAGAATGATGCCGCCCATCTTACCCGCCCCTAAAAAAGCAACTTTCTTGCCTGCTAATTCATTTCCCATAACCTTCCCCGTTTCAGAATCTATCGTAAGGCTGCCTCGCTGCGTTTCTCCATCCAGTTCCATGCGGTATCGACGATTTCCTGCAAACCATAACGCGCCTTCCATTGGAGCAGGTGTTGTGCTTTTCCAGGATTCGCAACCAGGGCCGGAGGATCTCCCGCTCGCCGCGCCACTATTTTGTGCGGCACTTTCCTGCCGGTTACATTCTCTACCGCCGAGATTACTTGCTTCACCGAGGCGCCCGTCCCGGTGCCCACGTTTACCGCGAAGCTGTCCTTGCCGGCGGCCAGATGTTCAAGAGCTTTGACGTGCACGCTCGCTAGATCGTTCACGTGGATGTAGTCTCGAACGCAAGTTCCATCTGGAGTCGGATAATCCGACCCAAAAACCTGCAACTCCGGGCCCGTCCCGGCTGCGGCACTCAGCGCGAGGGGAATAAGGTGCGTTTCGGGCTCATGCAACTCGCCAATCTCCCCGCTCTCATCGGCTCCCGCCGCATTGAAGTAACGCAAGCTGGCAAACCGAAATCCATAGGCGCGGTCGTAACTCTCGAGGGCATGTTCAAGAAACATCTTTGTTACCCCGTAGGGATTTACCGGTTCACGTGGATTGTTTTCCTCGATTGGAATCTTGGCCACCTCACCGTAAACAGCGCAAGTCGAGGAAAAAATAACCTTCTTCACTCCCGCATCGAGAGCTGCATTCAGCAGTGAGAGTCCGCCCTCCACATTGTTTCGAAAATATTTCTTAGGATCTTTAACCGATTCACCAACGTACGCATGGGCTGCGAAATGCATGATGGCGTCCGCACGCGACAAAGCCCGAGCCAAAGCCTTGGCATCCAGAATGTCGCCCTTGATCAGTTCGAAACCCTTAGCCAGAAATTCGTACCCAGTGCTGAGGTTGTCAAAAATGACGACTTCGTGCCCAGCGCTCTTTAGCGCCCTCGCAGTATGACTCCCGATGTAACCGGCACCTCCAATGACCAGGACGATCACTTTGCTTCCTTTCTATTGGCTTAGCTCGCCAGGGTAAATCCTGGCACGGAAGGGGTATTCCATTGTACACAGGGCCGGCCATCCAAGACCTGCTGCCAGGGATTACACTCTTGACTCAAACGTTTCTGACGTTTGGGGTCGGAATCGAAGACCCCGAGTGTCTTGCTAAACTATGGGAACTTGCTCCGCAGTCTGCTCCCGAAGGGATTCATCCATGACCGAACAACTGGCTGACAAGAGATGCGTACCGTGTCGTGGAGGTGTTCCCCCTCTCAAAGGGGACGATTTATTGGAGCTCCAAGCCAAGGTACCGGAGTGGACCGTCACGAATGAACATCATCTCCACCGCGAGTACCGCTTCCCTGATTTCAAACAGGCACTCGCATTCGTGAATCGCGTCGGCGAAGTGGCCGAAGAACAGGGTCACCATCCAGACATAATGCTCGCCTGGGGAAAGGTAGGGGTCACCTTGTGGACCCACAAAATCGATGGCCTGACCGAGAGCGACTTTGTCATGGCAGCCAAGATTGACCGCCTGAGCAAAGGTTAACTCGGCACCCCCCACCATCGACTCGCTGTTATGCACTTCGGCTTGCGTACGCCTTACGGCGGGAGGTGTGGAGAGCCAATGCAAGCATTGCTGCGGGCACCAGCATGAAAATCCCCGTGACCGTGGCGACCATCCGCGCCGAAATCCCGATATCAAGCACGCGTCCGCAAAGGTATGCCGTGGAAGCGAAAACGAAACTCGCCAAGCCAAGATCGGCCGAAAATACCCGTCCGCGGAAACGGTCTTCCGTGTGCAGTTGCAACAGCGTAGTGGAGAAGACCCACACGGTCGATCCACCCGCATGCGCCACCATCGCGCAAGCCGCGGCCATCCAAACGCTTCGGCTTACGCCGAGAGACGAATAACCGAGAGCAATCGTCAGATACCCCATGAGGATTCCGAGCCGCAAGCGTTGATCGTTTTGACCGGCCCAACGCGCCGCGATGAGCGGCCCAACCAGTGCGCCTAGTCCGCGCCCGCCCAGCAGGATGCTCATCCCCAGCATGGCGCCGCCCGCAGCATCGAGGCCATGACCATGCAACGCAAACTCCCCCGCACCCATCACGGTGAAAATGACCCAACTGGGCCCGACCATCAACTCTCCAGCCTTGGCGAAGACCGCGGGTAGCAGGACCCGATGGCTGCGAATGTAACGGATCCCTTCAACAACGGGGGAGAAGTCGACAAGGTCGCGAGCCTGCAGCCGGGGGCTGGCAATCGCGTGAGGCTCATCAAAATCCATTCCGCTGATCAGAACGGCGGACGCGAGGAAGGAGAGAGCATTCAAAACAAATGCGGCATCGCGCCCAAGAAATGCCGCCACCACACCTCCGACCGAGGCCCCAATGAGCAGGTTGACGGACCACGTGGCTGACGACAAAGTATTCGCCACGAGAACTTCATCCGCTCTTGCGATGTTCGGAATGACCGCACTACGCGCCGGCTCAAAGAATGCCGCCATGCTCGTCTCGGCAAGAAGCAGGGGATACACAAGCCAAACCATGGAACGGGACCGCACGAACAACATGGCCAATACCACAAAAAAACGAATCACATCGGCGGCGATCATAACGTGCTTGCGTTTCAGACGATCGTTCACCACGCCTGCTGTCGGTCCTGCCAGTGTCTGCGGCAAAACTTGTAACACTAGCGCGAGCGCAACCGAACCCGCGTGCCCGGTCAACTGAAGGAGCAGCGTATAGATGGAGAGCGTATAAAACCAGTCCCCAATCTCGCTCACGATTTGCGCGAGCCAGAGCCTGCGGAAATTGGGATTGCCGCCGATTAACCTGGCATAAGAGCCGAAGGAAATCGATGCGATGCTATGTTCTGGTTCCGGCTCCATGCTGGACAGCTAGAGTAATCGCTCCTCTGCCAGAGGCGCAAAACCTGATATCCCGTTCGCATCCGCTGCGCCCGGTTGCGGGTTGTGAAAGGAAAGACTTTTATGTCCGAATGGTCAAACTTTTGCACAGAGGTGCCATTGTAATTTTCCAGGCGAAAACGTATCTTACTCAGCCGGCAGATTTTGTTCCTCGCATGCGGTTCCACCTGAGCTTCGCCGGTGGCATGCGGCGTGCATTCATAGGTTGAGGAGAAGTGTGGTCATGCGTCCTCTTATATCACTCGCGATCTTGCTAGTCCTCGTTGCGGCTCTTCCCGCCGCCGCAAATACTTGCAACAATTTCGCTACTTACACCTGCGCGCATTCGACTCCAAACGTTGCAAATCTCGTCGGAACTGGATTCACCCACCTACCCGTTGGCGTCGTTTTGGGAAGCGATACTTTTAACGTTGCCGTGAACGGAAAGTCCGTAGCAGGCGACGACCTGATCATCGCCGCGGTTTTTCCGAATGGGATGAGGGGTTCAGCCAATGGCGTCGCGTTCACATCGCTCAGCAGTTTTCCTGAGAGTGGTGCCATTGCACAGCACAATGGCGTTTGGGCCGGGCCGGTCGTCGATACTTGGAATGCAGCGGGGATTTCCTACGGCAACGTGGCATTTGGATATGCAAACGTTGGCGCGATCGGCAATGGTCAGGTCGAACTTAGCGGCATACCCTATGGTACCGTTCTTTACGCTGAGATCGTCAATCCCACGACCGGCAAAATCCTCTACATTACGCCCAATTCAGAAGCCGGGATTTATTGTGAAACAACCCCAGAGCCCGCATCTCTCACCCTGCTGGGAACAGGCTTAGCCGCGATGGCGGGACTGCTTCATCGCAAACGGAAGAAGGGTTGAATCGCCGACCTGGAAGCTGACGCACGGGTTTCTGACTTTTTAAATCTTATCCGCAAAGCTTGCGTTTGAGATCGTCTGCGATCTGCTTCCCATGGAATCGCCCGTTCTCGATGAAGATCTCATTCGTCCGTGATCCAGCCACGATTACCCCAGCGACGTAAATGCCGCGCACATTGCTTTCCAGTGATACGGGATCGCACACCGGCCGGCACTGCTGCTCCGATAACTCGATTCCCATGCTGCGCAAAAAATCGTAATCAGGGTGGTAGCCGATCAAGGCCAACACGAAATCATTCTTCAAGCGAAGTGGGCCGCGCGGCGTATTGATCACCACATGATCGATCCCAATTTCCTGCACAGAGCTATTGAAGAACGCTTCGATCTCCCCGTTTTTGATCCGGTTTTCAAGGTCGGGCTTGATCCAATACTTGACGTGATGATGAACCTGCGACTCACGGTGAACCAGAGTCACCCGCGCGCCGTGCCTCCACAAATCGAGAGCCGCAATCGCCGCCGAATTCTTGCCCCCGATCACTAGAACCTCCGTGTCGTAATAGGGGTGAGGCTCGCCATAGTAATGCGAGACTTTAGGAAGGTCTTCGCCCGGAATATTAAGCTGATTCGCAAGATCGTAATAGCCCGTCGAAACGATGACCTTGCGCGCGCGGTAGTCGTGCGGACGCCCCGCCCGGTCTGTCGCCGTGATGCTGAAGTTTCCATCTTCTCCCATCACCGTCTTGACCCACTCGTATTGGCGAACGTCGAGAGCATAGTGCTCCGCAACCTTGCGGTAATATTCGAGCGCCTCCTCGCGAGTCGGCTTCTGCTGCGCCGTGGTGAACGGAACATCCCCGATTTCCAGCAACTCCGGCGTGGTGAAAAAAACCATGTTCGCCGGATAATGGAACAGCGAGTTCACCAGGCATCCTTTGTCCAGGATGATAACCTTCAGACCGATCTTCAGCGCCTCGATGCCACACGCCAGTCCCGTGGGCCCCGCTCCAATGACAAGCACATCGGTATGCATTTCAGGACGAGCCTTAAGCGCGGGCTTGGTAAGCGTGTCGAGTTCTTCGGCGGCGAGAAAATCCGGCATGGGCTGGTGCGGAGGCACTCGAAACGACGAGGTCGAGGGCAACTCGGAAACCGATGATTTTAGCACGCAGGCAAGCCGCGACATGCAGTCCCGTTGCCGGTGCTTGCTCGGATTCTCAGCGCCCTCCGCGGCCGTTCTCCGCGGCCTTTTGGCGGTTAAGATCTTTGCCAACAGCGTTTCACCGCTGAGAACGCTGAGAACATCCCGCCGAGGACGCTGAGAAACTCGACCACTAATCGCTACGCGCGGTAGGGTCCAATTGAAATGCACAGATGGCCCGCAGGTCCCCGTATCATTCAAACTGGACCACTTCCCAACAGCGGGAGCACCCGGAAATCTCCACTCTCAGCGCTATAATCTTCGGTTGCACTCATATCTCCGCCCGCTCCAGGAGCCGTCATGTCTACTCTTACCGCCGCCCCAAGGCAAACCCGCATGGAATCCGACAGCATGGGCAAAATCGAAGTCCCCTCGAACGTGTACTGGGGAGCCCAGACGCAGAGGTCACTGCTGCACTTCAATATCGGCCGCGACACCATGCCGCCGGAATTGATTCGCGCCTTTGGCGTTCTGAAAAAAGCCTGCGCGCTCGTGAATCAGGATTTGGGCAAGCTGCCCGCTGATAAAGCCAAGCTAATCGTGCAGGCTGCCGACGAGGTGATTGCCGGGAAACTTCACGACCAGTTCCCTCTTCGTATCTGGCAGACCGGCAGCGGCACGCAAACTAACATGAACGTGAACGAAGTGATCTCGAACCGCGCTATCGAGATCGCGGGCGGCGAGATGGGATCGAAAAAGCCGATTCATCCCAACGATCACGTCAACATGTCGCAGTCTTCCAATGACACTTTTCCGGCGGCCATGCACATTGCGGCAGCCGAGCGCGTGAAGAATGCATTGATGCCGGCAGTCAAAACCGTGCACGAAGCCATCAAGGCCAAGGCAAAAGAATTCGACAGCATCGTGAAGATTGGCCGGACCCACCTGCAAGATGCAGTTCCGTTGACCATTGGACAGGAATTCGGCGGATGGGCCAGCCTGCTGGAGCGTGACATGAAGCGGCTCGAGCAGACGCTGGAAGGCCTCTACGATCTCGCCATCGGTGGAACGGCTGTCGGCACAGGGCTGAACACGCATCCGGAATTTGCCGAGCGCGCCGCCAGCAAGATCGCAGAACTCACAGGGCTTCCCTTCCGCTCTCACTCTAACAAGTTCGCCGCATTATCCGCCCACGATGAAATCGTATTCGCTCAGGGCGCAATGGAAACCCTGGCAGCATCGCTCATGAAGATCTCCAACGACATCCGCTGGCTGGCATCCGGCCCACGCTGCGGACTGGGCGAACTGTCCATTCCTGAGAACGAACCAGGCTCCTCCATCATGCCGGGCAAGGTAAATCCGACTCAGTGCGAAGCGATGACCATGGTCTGCGTGCAGGTGCATGGCGCGACTGCGGCCGTCGGCTTTGGCGGATCACAGGGCAATTTCGAACTAAATGTTTACAAGCCGGTGATCATCTACAACTTCCTGCACTCGGTTACTCTGATCACCGACGCCTGCCACGGCTATGTCGAATACATGATCAAAGGCATCGAAGTGGATCGCGCCAAGGTGGACTGGTACGTAAAAAATTCGCTGATGCTGGTCACCGCGCTGGCTCCAAAAGTTGGATACGACAAGGCCGCTCAAATAGCCCACACCGCGCACGTGGAGCATTCTAGCCTGCGCGAGGCCGCGCTTAAGCTGGGATATCTGACGGGCGAGGAGTTCGACCAACTGGTCAAGCCGGAGAAGATGACAAGGCCGTAGGATGACGCTATTGAGAAAGCCCTAGGAGCAACCCGATTCGTTCCTGGATCGCTTTCAAGGTCTCCGTCGCAACAACTTCGACGAACTTCGCGCGGCGCGCACGCCAGTCCAGATTCTTAATTTGGTCTGCCAGAATGACACCGCTGGTTTTCATCTGGCCCGGAAGGTGAACTTCGAAAGGGTAGCCTTTCACTTGGTTGGTGACCGGAACTGCCACTACCAGACTCGTCTTGCTGTTATAGGTAAAGGGTGACAACACGATCGCTGGACGCCAACCGCCTTGCTCATGCCCTGTGCTCGGATCCATGTCGATCTTAATGACGTGGCCGATATCAGGGATGTACCGTCCGCTCACCAGACCTCATTCCCGACAGGTTTGCCCCAGTCGATTTCCCCGTGCCGGTTCTCGGGCGTAATCCTAGAAACCAACGCCTCCAAAGTAAGCTTCGGCTGCATTGGCTGTACCGTGAGCCGCCCATTTTCAATGGCAAGTTCAACTTCATCTCCTTCTCGCATACGCAATTCATCCAACATCGCCCGCGGAATTCGAATGGCTTGACTGTTACCCCAGCTGACGACTTGTGTTCGCAACGAATCTGGTTGATTTGTGACCTCTACCATGCCGCGACGCTCTAGTTCTCTGAGGTGGTAGCGAATGCTCCCCTTCACGCCGCCGTTCTCTTTTGCCCAGTCATTCAGAAGAGCACTATATCTTCCATTCTGGTCGGCCACGGTCGCTAGCCCTTCAAGCGTCACAGGGGTCTCGCAGGTTGACAGTGCCTCGACCACCAATTCCTTCTGTCCACGGAATTTTGCACTCTTCAATTTGGGCGTCTTGACATACAACTTTCTCATGTGCTTCCCCTACGCCAATGGATATTATACACACACGTATATCCATGTCAAGATATATCACGGTAATTGTCCTGACGGATCCACTTGGCGTGGGCTTCTTATTTGGCTACAGCTTCCACTCCTCCTGGACTCAGCTTTCGGGAACTTTCCCTCGGACACGTCGTAATCACCACCACGCTCACCAATATCAGCAACGTCCCCACAATCGTCCGCGGCCCAATCGACTCCCCACCCAGAAAATACCCAAGCACAACCGCCACCACCGGATTCACGTACGCATACGTCCCCACCTTCGCCGGTGACTCATGGTGGATCAGCCAGACGTATGCCGTGAAAGCCACGATCGATCCAGCGACGATCAGATATGCCAGAGCAAGCCAAGACCTGAGTGAAACCGCCTGCGGATGAAATCCGCGGAACTCTCCAGCCACTCCTGCAGTCAGCGTGAGCAACACACCTCCCGCGAACATCTGAGCCGCCGAACTCATTGCTTTCTGCGACGGGAGAGGCAGTTTGCGAGTCGCAGAGGACCCTACCGACCACCCGATGGCCGCAATCAGCAACGCAACGGCTCCGGCCTTATCGATCGCCGTCTCGCCAAAGCTAGCGGCAGGACTCACTAGAACAGCAACTCCCGCAAGGCCCACGATGAGGGCAGCTGCGAGCCGCACTGTGAGTCGCTGCGTCTTGAGCATGAAGACTTCAGACAACGTCATGAACACCGGAATTGTGGCCATCATCACAGCCGTGACGCCCGACGGAACCCGCCGCTCGGCCCAGAACACGCCTCCGTAATCCAGTACGAAGATTGGAACTGCGACCAACGTCGCCGCGGCCCATTCGCGGCCTGTTGGCGATGGCGCGCCTTTGAGCCTCATCCAACCGTAAAGGACGATTCCTGCGATCAGGAACCGCATCGCCGCCAGCAGAAACGGCGGAACCTCGCGCACGCCCACGCGAATTGCCAGGAACGTCGATCCCCACACCAGGTAGATAATCGCGAAGGCAAGCAGAATTTTCCAGGCGCGTGGATGGGAGGCGGCATCCATGAGGTTGCGCTCGATTAGATCATCCACATCGCGCTCGGACGCAACTTTCGACGATAAAAAAAATTATGAGGGTGTTAGACGGGAGGATGACCTGTCGCGCTCACTGCTTCTTGAGCAGGCTCGTATGGCTCGCCACGCACTGCCACTTCCCCATATCCAGCACCCAGGTATCGGTGAAACGGCCAACGTGGTCGTACGGCTTACCCTGAAAGGTCCCTGCAGTGTGGTAGGTTCCAGTAATCACCGCGGTATCGCCGAAAAAATTCATCTTTACGTCTTGGATGTTGGCCAAGGTAGGCTTGAACAGCGGGTCCTTGATGTCGGCCAGAAAGTGCTGCTTGTCGCTCACTTCGCCGTCGTACTCCGTATTCACAAAGCGGCTCGAGACCAGCTGATCCAGTGCAGCTGAATCGCGGTTCACCTGAGCCTCATTCCATAACCGCTCGAGCACCATCAGCTTGCCCTCGCGAGGATCGGCCTGCTGGGCCACAAGTCCAAGCGGGGTGAGGGCTAACAGAACACCGAACCAGATGTTGCGGATCATGCGCTTACACGTCCCCCCAAACGGGAAACGAACGTTCAACAACGATAACAGGGGAATCTATCGACAAGTGATGGAAATGCACGATGGAGAGTTACCAACGTCACGGCAGCAGTCGGTCTGAGGTCTGGTCTTAGGTCTTAGGTCGGAGGTCTTGGGCCGAGCCTTCAATATCGGCCCGAAACGCCTAACACCTAAGACCTAACAGCTAAGACCCTGGCCACCGCCAGTCGAGCCCCCAGGATTGAGGCCTTAGAACGCCCATCGCAGTAGAGTCGCGCCAATGGTGAATCCAGCGCCCACCGAGGCCAGCATCACTAGGCTTCCCTTCTTTAGTTTCCCTTCCTCAATGGCCGTGTTCATGGCTAAAGGAATGGTCCCCGCGGTCGTGTTGCCGAATCGATCGATGTTTACAACCACGCTTTCCGGTCGCAGACCGAGCCGATCGGCCGTGGCATTGATGATCCGCAGGTTGGCCTGATGGGGTATGAAAACGTCGATATCGGCCCCCTTTAGACCATTTCGCTCCAGCAGCTTCTGACAGAGTTCGGTCTGCTTCCGCACGGCGAACTTGAACACCTGCTGTCCGTCCTGATGCACGTAGTGCATCCGCTTGGCGAGAGTTTCCTTGCTCGTTGGATTCAGGCTGCCGCCGCCCGGCATATATAGGAACTGCCCGCCAGAACCGTCCACTTCGTGGATGAAATCGATGAGTCCGACAGAATCGTCTTCCGCGGGCTCCAACAGCGCAGCACCGGCACCGTCACCGAAAATGACGCAGGTCGCGCGATCGGTGTAGTCAATGATTGAAGACATCACGTCAGAGCCGATTGCAAGCACCCGCTTATGAGTGCCAGCCGCAATAAATTGGGCTCCCACCTGAAGTGAGTACACAAATGCCGAACAAGCCGCTGACAGGTCGAACCCCCAAGCTCCCTTCGCGCCCAGTTTGTTCTGCACCACGCAGGCCGTGGAAGGAAAGAGCATGTCGGGAGTAACGGTGCCCACGATGATGGCTTCGATGTCCGACGGACTCAGTCCGCGCTGGCTCAAAGCTTTCCGCGAGGCTTCTACTGCCAAGTCGCTGGTCGCGACCCCTTTCTCCACAATGTGCCGCTCGCGTATTCCCACGCGAGCCATGATCCATTCATTGTTGGTATCGACCATTCGCTCCAGGTCGGCGTTGGTAAGAAGACGAGGCGGCACGTAAGTGCCCAGGGCACTGATTTTGGCGCGGATTGGTTTGCTCAATGAGTCCCTCGAATAATGCCCGTATTGTGAAGCATCAGAGGAAGAATGTCTAACCGGGGACAACGAAGGATGCCGGTATGAGCCTCTCAAAACGTATAGTCAGGCGGCTTGATCCCTTTTGCCCTCAAATAGACTTCGCATTGAGCCCGGTGATGAGCGGTATGCACAAACATGTTCAAGATCATGGCACGCCCGTCGGGATCAGTGCGCCCTTTCCACGACGGAATATGCCACGTGCGCTGAAGCTCTTCGGGCGTAATCTGAGGCAGGGCAGCGAGAACGTAGTCGAACGACTGATCCAGCAATTTGAGCGCAGTGGCCTTGTCCGACGCAGGCGGATTCTTCAAATCCAACGGAAACGGCGGCTTGATTCCGGTGATCTGGTTGAAGCGGAATACATTGCTCACCGCTATGTGCGTCACCTGTTCGCCGAAAGTCATTTCTTCTGGATTCGGCCTGAAGCTGTACAACTCCGCCGGCATCGTATTTGCCACATCCATCGTGAACTGCTTTGAGATTTCCCAGTCTTTCACGAACTCCGAGATGTCGAGCACGGAACCGAGCTTTGAATTCTGAGCGGCGGCTCCGCCAATATTCAGACAAACGAGTAAGATGCAGAAACTGCGGAACCGCCTCACGGACGCTCCTTGATCAGCTTGGATTTGGACGTCCAACGATTGTATCTGTAAGCGAAAGCGACCCGCGCCTTAGGCTGCCGCACCATCCCGTTCCTGGTCAATCCGTTCACGAATAAAACTCGGGCAGCCGACGAGGCCGAAGCGGCGATTCTCGCCCTCGATCAGATAGCACAATGCATCGCCGTCCAGTTCCCGCAGATTCGAGAGATTTAACAGGGTCCATAACTCGCATTCAACCGCAGACTGCACCAACTGATCGAGATACGCCAAATGTCCCTGGAACAACTGTCCAGATACGCGGATCGTGACATGGGGAGCAAATCGGAGGGAAGTATTTCGAGAATTCATGATCTCCTCGTGGCACGGCGGATCGTCTCCACCGTGACCTACTTCCTATGGATGCCGGGAAAGCTGTTTCTTGCGCAAAGAGTCGTAAAGAGGATGTAAATTTCGGTAATCAGAGGGCCAGAGACCAAACCAGCAGGGTGTCGGAAAAAAGTTAAAGTCAGACACCGGAACCTCACTGCACACGCAAGAGCCCGTTACCGTTGCTTCCTTCCGGACCTGGCGGGGTTGGCGGGAAAACGTCGCGTGAGACCGATGCCTGACCTGCTTCAGTTTAACATCGTCAGCTCCATCCCTCCCGCATCTCGCACCAAATCCCGACCGGAGGCGAATGGAGCGGTCTCTCCCAAAATACTCTTTGAACGGGTGGCCCACTCCAGCCCGATTTTGGGTTGAGTGGGGTATTTCGATTGGCTCAATGAGTGAGATGCCCTGCTTACAACAACCGTGT
>Ga0070730_10001129_pt1 | contig 26447 bp, 24 predicted proteins | sample Coa_R1_3_FD_66447 | JGI IMG/M metagenome (GOLD analysis project Ga0070730, IMG submission 66447) | Surface soil microbial communities from Centralia Pennsylvania, which are recovering from an underground coalmine fire - Coalmine... | ecosystem: Environmental > Terrestrial > Soil > Unclassified ... | reverse complement strand
CTCTCCTTCTCCCAATGATCCGTATCGCGTGGAACGCGATGTCCAATCAGAAGAAGGAGAGGGGCGATCCGGGTTGCAGCGTTCCAGGGGGCGTCGGGTTAGCGGGCGCCGCTGGTTGCCTCCGCGGCGCATCGTGCGGCGGCGGGCAGCAACCAGTGGTTCGGCGCCCACCCTGCTCGCGATCGGTGTATTGTAAGTGCGCGTCATAACGCGCCCGACGCGTCCGCGACGGCGCCACGCCTTCAGCCTCAGCCTTCCGCAACGCGGTTCCCCGTTTCCCATTCGTTGCACGATGGGAGAAGGGGACAGGGGATGAGGGCCAGTTCGGAGGAGAAACGGCGATGGTCGAGATTGGCCGGCTGCTTACTGCCATGGCGACCCCGTTTGACCGTGGCGGCGAGATCGATTTCAACCAGGCCGGGCGGCTCGCCCGCGCCCTGCTCGACTCCGGCTCCGACGGCCTCGTGGTGGCCGGCACCACCGGCGAGGCGCCGACGCTGACCACCAAGGAGAAGTGGCAGCTTTTCGCCACGGTGAAGAAGGCCACCGGCGGCCGCGGCGCCGTCGTCGCCGGCACGGGCAACTACAACACGGCCGAAAGCATCGAGCTCTCGCGCGAGGCCGAGCGCATCGGCGTCGACGCGCTGCTGCTCACCGTGCCCTACTACAACAAGCCTTCCCAGGAGGGGCTGTTCCGCCACTTCGAGGCGATCGCCCGCAACACCACGCTGCCCTGCATCCTCTACAACGTGCCCAGCCGCACCGTCACGGACATGAGCGCCGAGACGACGATCCGCCTCTCGCACATTCCCAACATCATCGGTATCAAGGAAGCGAGCGGCAATCTGGCGCAGATCAGCAGCATCATCCAGGGCGCCCGCGGCGACTTCCGCGTCTGGAGCGGCAACGACGAAGATACGCTGCCGGTCCTGGCGATCGGCGGTTACGGCGTGGTCAGCGTGCTCTCGCACCTGGTCGGCGCGCAGATCCAGCAGATGATCCAGGCGTTCGTCAACGGCAGCAACGAGAAGGCCGCCGAGATCCACCGCCGCCTGCTGCCGCTGGTCAAGGCGATGTTCCTGATCGGCAACCCGGCGCCGCTCAAGTATGCGCTCAACCAGTCCGGCTTCAACGTGGGTGAGCCACGCCTGCCGCTGGTGCCGCCCGACGAGCCGGTGGCCGCCAAGATCCGCGAGGCGCTTGCAGCGCAGCGCCTCGACCTGCCGGTGACCGTCTAGTGGCGCGGTTGGCAAACGGCGCGTGGCCTCACCCCCGGCCCCTCTCCATGGCTGGCCAGCGCGCGGAGCGCGCTTTGCGAGGGAGAGGGGAGAAGAGGAGCGCGGAGGCACAGTCCCACGGTCAGCCTCAATCCTCCGAGCTGAGACCCCCCCTTCCCCTGGTATCGGGGGAAGGGGACGGGGGATGGGGGCCGGTCCCATGACGGTCCTCCGCTCCGCCCTGTTCGTGCCGGCGATCCGGCCGGAGATGATCGAGAAGGCCCGCGGCCTGGCCGAGGCCGACGCGCTGGTGCTGGACCTCGAAGACTCGGTGCCGGAGAGCGGCAAGGAGCAGGCCCGCGCCGCGGCGCGCGAGGCGCTGCCGTCGCTCGTGACGCCGGGGCGGCAGCTCTGGGTGCGCGTCAACAACACCTACTCGCTGCGCACGCGCGACGACGTGCGCGCCGTCGTCTGCGAGCAGCTCGACGGCATCATGCTGCCCAAGGCCGACAAGCCGGAGCAGGTGCTCTACCTCGAAGCGCTGCTGCGCGACGCCGAGGCCGCGGCCGGGCTCGAAGCCGGCAAGCTGCGGCTGCTGCTCGTGATCGAGAGCGCCAGGGGGCTGGTCAAGTGCTACGAGACGGCGCGGGCCTCGAAGCGCACGCTGGCGATCCAGCTCGGCGCCGAGGACTACGTCACCGACCTCGGCATCGAGCGCACGCTGGCGGGCGCCGAGCTGGCCTACCCGCGCAGCCTGATCGCCGTGGCCGCGCGGGCGGCGGGCGTGCTGGCGCTGGATACGGTCTATCCCGCCATCCGCGACGAAGCCGGGCTGGTGCGCGAGGCCGAGGCGGCGCGGGCGCTGGGCTGCAAGGGCAAGTTCGCCATCCACCCCGCGCAGATCGAGCCGATCAACCGCGTGTTCACGCCCGCGGCGGAGAAGGTCGAGGAGGCGCGGCGCGTCGTCGCCGCCTATGAGGAGGCGGAGCAACAGGGCCACGGCGCCGTGCAACTCGACGGCCGCATGGTGGATGCGCCCGTCGTCGCCCGCGCCCGCGCGCTGATCGCACTGGCCGAGGCGGTCGCGGCCAAGGGGCGCGGGGTCGAGAGTGAACCCCCCGTCGAGCAGCCGGCGCGGGGCGCCTAACCCCGATTCGGCTTCAGCCGAATCGGGGTTAGGCGCCCCGGCAGCCCGTCACCGACTGGAGCGCCGTTCAGACACCTGCCATCCCCGTCACAGGAGGGGCGATCGATGTCCGCGACCCTGGACTGGCTCGGCGTAGCGACCTTCCGCCTGCAGGTGGACGGCCTCACCATTTTCCTCGACGCCTACATGGACCGCGTGCCGGCCGCGCCGCCCGTGGGCCTGACCACGGCCGAGGTCGACCGCGCCGATTTCATCCTCGTCGGCCACTCGCACTTCGACCACCTCTGGGGCGCCGAGCGCATCGCCCGCAACACGGGCGCCACGATCATCGGCTCGCACGAGACGGCGCGGCTGATGACCGAGGAAGAGGTGCCGGAGCAGCAGTTGATCGCCGTGGCCGGCGGTGAGCGTGTGCGCCTCTCGGACAACGTTTCCGTGCGGGTCTTCCCCAGCCAGCACTCCTGCATCTGGGCGAGCATGAGCGGCGGGCCGGACGAGGTCTGCCTGGGCGACCGCGGCCTGACCCTGCAGGAGCGGCAGAGCAACCTGCAGGCGCGGCAGGGGCGGCGCGGCGGCGACGAGCGGCCGGGCATGGCCGAGGTGCGGGCGCATCTCGGCGCCAACCGCCAGCGGCCCCGCGGCGAGGGCGGCGCCTTCGCCTACCTGATCGAGACGCCCGAAGGCAGCATCCTCTGGAAGGATACCTCCGGCCACTGGACCGGCATTCTGCGCGACCTGCGCCCCGACGTGGCGCTGCTGGCCGCCGCCGGCCGCGGCAACATCGACGGTGAGCCGGTGCAGGGCAGCCTGGCCGAGTTCATGGCGCGCGAGGCCGACCTGCTGCGGCCGCGGCGCATCGTCCTCTCCCACCACGACGACTGGCTGCCGCCGACCACCAGTCCGCCCAACGTCGCGCCGATCCGCAAGGAGCTCGAGCGCCAGACGCCCGGTGTCGAGCTGGTGGAGATGGGCTACTCGGAGGGCTACCCCATCCTGCGCGGCGTGCGCTAGCGGCAAGGCGGGCATGAACCGTTCCGACGCGCTCCCGTGCGCTCCGCTGTCGATGCCGCGGCTGATCATCTTCGACCTCGACGGCACGCTGGTGGACAGCCAGCAGGGCATCGCCCGCACCTTCAACGGCGCCCTGGCCGCTGGCGCCGGAGCGCGTCTACGCCATGATCGGCCTGCCGCTCTCGCACATGTTCAGCGCGGCGCTGCCCGCTGCCGATGCTCCGCTTGTGGAGGCGCTGATCGCGCATTACCGCGTGCAGTACGACGTGCTCGAAGTGCCGCGCACGCCGCCCTTCCCCGGCGTGATCGCCACGCTCGCCGCCTGCCGCGCCGCGGGCGTCGCGCTCAGCGTGGCGACGACGAAGGGCCAGCGCGTGGCCGAGGCGGTGGTGACCGCGGCGGGGCTGCGGCCGTTCATGGCGCTGGTGCTCGGCGGCGACTCCGTGCCGCGGCACAAGCCCGCGCCAGACCTGGTGCTGCGCACCCTGGCCGAGCTGCAGGCCGCACCGGAAGAAACGCTCGTCGTCGGCGACAGCAGCTACGACATGCTGATGGCCGCCAACGCGAACGTCCGCGCCGTGGGCGTCACCTACGGCGCACAGCCGGCCGCGGCGCTGGCCGCCGCCGGCGCCTGCCGCCTGATCGACGCCATGCCGGCGCTGCTGCCGCTGCTCGGCGTTGCCGCAGGGGAGGGCTGAGGCGATGCCCCGCCTCTTCCGCCGCCGCGAGCCAGCCGGCAACGCCGCTGCCAACCCGCCCGCCAAGGATGCGTCGGCCTCTGCAACCGCGGCGGCGCCGGCCCCCGCGCTGCAGCTGCGGCCGATCGGCGTGGTGCGCAACGGCGTGACGCGGCCGCGGCCGGACGGCTGGCAGGCGGTCGAATCGCGACTCGTGATCATGACGGAGCACGCGGCCGGTCTGTGCGGCATCGAGGGCTTCTCGCACCTGATCGTGCTGACCTGGCTGCACCTCGCTCTCGACGCCCGCGAGGCCGTGGCGATTCAGCCGGGCGGCGCGGCGCGGCTGCCGCCCACCGGCGTCTTCGCGCTGCGCGTGGCCGGGCGGCCGAATCCGATCGGCGTCTCCGTCGTGCCGTTGCTGCGTGTCGAGGGCACTGAGCTGCTGGTGCGCGGGTTGGACGTGGTGGACGGCACGCCGTTGCTGGACCTGAAGCCGTATCTGCCGCCCTACGACAGTGTGCCGGGGGCGCTGCTGCCCGGCTGGGCCTCGGGCTGAGGCGCGTCGAGCGCGGCCAGCGGTTCGAGGCCAGCGCTGAGGATCGAGACGCGGTCGGCGGGATGGCGGCGCTGCCAGTCCTGGGCGAAGCGCACCGCGTCGCGGAAGCTGTCGAGATGGATGACCACCCCGTCATCGTGACGGCGGCGGGAGCGGACGACGACGACGATCGACACGCCCTACCCGTTCCGCGGAGCGCCGGCCGGCGGCCGCTGGAGGAGTTGACACGTGCAGCATCGGCCTCGCCGATCAGCCGCTTGAGCATTCGCCGGTAACGAGGGTGCGGGATGGGCGCGTTGTTACCTTCTCGATCTGGACTCCATCCACTGATTTGCCGGTCGTGCCCCAGGGCCGGCAGCGTGCTGATACAGTCTGCGGAGGGCGAACATCCGCGCCACAACCGCGATCCGCGGGCAAGCTCCGTGCCAGGCGGAAGCAGCAGGCGTACGGTTGTTCATTTCCCGCGAAGCCCGTCGCCGGTCCAGAGGCGGCGTGGGGGCGTCACGATGCCGGTGCGCCGGAGTGCGGACAGGAGGAGACGATGCTGACGAAGAGCGGCCTGCGGCTGGGCATCAGCCTGCCCGGTGTCTTTCCAGGCGACCGCGTCGATACCGATCTGGTTCGGGCTTTCGCCGCGCGGGCCGAAAGCCTCGGCTATGAGGACCTCTGGCTCACGGAAAGCATCGTGGGCGGCCAGGGCACGCTGGAGCCGGTCACGCTGCTGGCGTACGCGGCGGCCTGCACGCGGCGCATCCGGCTCGGCGTCTCGGTGATTATCTTGAACTACCGGCAGCCGGTGCAGCTCGCCAAGGCGGTTGCGACGCTCGACCAGCTCAGCGGCGGGCGCGTGACCGTGGGCGTCGGCCTGGGAAACAGCACGGCGGCGTACCCCGCCTTCGGCATCGGCGCCGAGCGTCCGGTGGCGCGCTTCACCGAGAGTCTCACGATCATGAAGGCGCTCTGGACCGAGCAGCAGGTTCGCCTGAAGGGTGAGTTCTGGCAGTTAGAAGACGTCTCCGTGTCGCCGAAGCCCGTGCAGCAGCCCCACCCGCCGGTCTGGATGGGCGGCCACGCGCCGGCCGCCCTGCGCCGCGCTGTGCGGCTCGCCGACGGTTGGATGGGTGCGGGCGGCGCCCGCAATGCCGACTTCTTCACCCAGATCGCGCAGATCCGTGCGTACATGAAGGAACTCGGCCGCGACGAGGGGAGCTTCCCGCTGTCCAAGCGCGTCTACATCGCCGTCGATCACGACGAGGACCATGCCCGCGAACGTCTCAATGCCGGCATGACGCGCCAGTACGGCAGGGCGCCGGCCGGGGAAGGCGCGGGCGTCGCCGGCACGCCAGGGCAGTGCATCGAGATCCTGCGCTCCCTGCGTGACGCCGGCCTGCAGCACCTGCTGCTGCATCCCTTCGCCGACTCGCTGCAACAGCTCGAGTTGCTCACGACCGAGGTCGCGCCTGAGCTCTAGCCCGCGCTGAAAACGTCCGGCAGGGATCGACCCCGGACGGGCGGTTTGGCTGAGAAGGCGCCTCATCTCCCCTCTCCATGAAATGGAGAGGGGCTGGCGGTGAGGCCACGCGCCGGCTCCGCGTCGCCGGCTTTGAAGCGAGCAAGAAGAATGCGGCGCGGCGAGCGCGGCGCGGGGCGTTCTCTGCATCGTCCGGTCTGGGCGGCGCGTACTATAAAGGGAAGCGCCGCGCGTCGCACCGCGCGGCACTGAAGACGGCCGTGCAGGACCGGGTATGACCTCGCCGCAGACCTTCGGCCGCTACGAGCTGCTCGGCATCCTGGGCGGCGGCGGCTTTGCGACCGTCTACCGCGCCCTCGACCCCGCGCTCGGGCGCGAGGTGGCGCTGAAGGCGTTGCTGCCGCACCTCGCCGCCGACGCGGTGATCCGCCAGCGCTTCCTGGCCGAGGCGCGGGCGATCGCGGCCCTGCACCACCCCAACATCGTCACCGTCTACGACGTGGGCGAGGCGGACGGCCGTCCCTTCTTCGCCATGGAGCTGATTGCCGGCGAGACGCTGGCCGCCGCGCTCACGGCGAACGGCCGCTTCGCGCCCGCGCGCGCGGCCGAGCTTCTGCGCGGCCTCTGCAGCGCCGTGGACGCGCTGCACGCCGCGGGCATCGTGCATCGCGACATTAAGCCCGCCAACGTGATGATCGAGCCGGGCGGGCGCGTGGTGTTGATGGACTTCGGCATCGCGCGCACGCAGGGCGGCTCGTCCTACACGCGGGCGGGCGACAGCATCGGCACGCCGCGCTACATGGCGCCGGAGCAGGTGCGCGGCGTCGACGTCGGCCCGGCCGCGGATGTCTACGCGCTGGGCGTGTTGGGTTACGAGCTGCTGGCCGGCAAGCCGCCGTTCGTGGGCGATACCGCTTCCGTGCTGCACGCCCAGGTCTACGATCCGCCGCCGCCGCTGCGCGAGGCATGCCCCGGCCTGCCGGAGGGCGTCTACGCCGCGATCGAGTCCGCGCTGGCGAAGAGCCCGCCCGCCCGCCCGGCCTCGGCCGGCGCCTTCGCCGCGCAGTTGCAGGCCGCGCTGAGCAGCGCCACGCCGAATGCGGCCACCCTGGTCATGCCGGCGCGGCCGCAGGACCAGGAGCGCACATTGCTGATGCCGCCCGAGCCGGCGCCCGTCGCTGAGGCGCCGGAGGCGATCACGCTTCCCGCCACGCCGGTGCCGCCGCCTCCGGCAACGCCGGCCCACACGCCGCAGCCGACCTCCGCCTTCACGCCGCAATATGTGCCGGCCTATCCAGATTCCAACACGCCGTCGAGCCTTACGCCGGCGGCCGCGCGATCCGGGCGCGGCAAGCGCACGCTGATCCTGGCGATCGGCGCCATCATCGCGACGCTGGCCGTGGGCGGCGCGGCGCTGGCGGCGGTGCTGATCCGTGGCCGCGGCGGCAACACGCCCGCGACCGCGACCAGCGCGGCGGCCAGCGCAACGGCGCCGCCGGCCGCGTCCGCCACGACCGGCGGCGCGGGCACGCGCGGGGTGGGCGGCGCCGCCACGGTCAGCAACCTGCAGGTCTACGACTCGAACAAGCGCGAGCACGCGGGCACCTTTCCCGCCGGCGATTTCGTCGATGTCTGTTTCTCGCTGACGCCCGGCGCCGCCGCGGCGCGGCCGCTGATCGCGCTCACCAACCACGACCAGCCGCCGAGGGGCGACAACGATCCGGCGCTCGTTGGCCTCTCGCCGCCGCTGGCGCTGGAGCCGATCGCCGACAAGTGCTTCGAGGTGCGCTCCACGCGGCAGCGCTTCGCGCCCGGCGATTTCTTCGCCTGGGTGATGCAGGGTCCGAGCCTGGGCGAGGCCGTGGTGCTCGCCAGCGCGCCGTTCCATCTTTCGCCCGCGACGGCGGCGAGCGCGACCGCGTCGGCTACGCCCAGCCCGGCGCCGACGGCCACGCCGCGGCCGACGCCCTCGCCCACGCGCGCCGCCGCGCTGCCGACGCCGGACCTCTCGCTGCCGCCGAATCCGAACGCGGGCGCGGGCAGGCCGGCGCTGAAGATCACCGCCGTGCAGGCGGAGGCGGAGGCGCCGGCGGCCGGCGGCACGTTCACCTTCCAGCTCACGGCGCAGAACTTCGGCGCAGCGGGCAGCCAGGGCAGCATCACCGTCAGCTCGCCGGACGCGACCAGGCTGGCGGCCCAGTTGACCGCCTGCGACCTGAACGCGCGGGCGAACGTCTTCCCGCCCGGCAGCAGCGTGAGCACGCTGGGAAACGGCACGCGCGCCGGCGTGGGCAAGGCCGCCAGCACGCAGTGGATCGCCGAGGCGGACGTCAGCGGCGCCTGGCCGGCTGGCGGCACTTGCACCCTCGCCGTCAGCGCGACGGCGCCGGCGAGCGGCAACCTCACCCTCTACCTGCGCGTCGCAACCTTCGCCAGCGACGATCGCCTCGCCGTCTGGCCCTACACCGGCTCGGGCGTGGGCAGCGTGGTCGAAGACCAGCAGGGCTTCCGCGCCATCCGCTGGACGCTGCCGATCGCGGTGCGGTAGCAGGAGACCGGCGCGGTTCCTACTCGTCGGCCTCGACGGGCTGTACCTCCGGCAGCAGGCGCCGGGCGTAGAAGCGGGCGCGGGCGCGGCGCAGGCGGAACACCTGCGTGAGCCCGATCAGGCTGGGGAAGGGCAGCAGCGCAACGGCGCCGATGAACACGTAGTGGTCGTAGCGGCTGACGGCGTTGCCGAAGAGGTAGCCGAGCATGGTGATGCTGCCGATCCAGCCCACGGCGCCGGCGACATTGAAGAAGGCGAAGCGTGGATAGCCCATCTCAGCGGCGCCGGCGACCACGGGCGCGAAGGTGCGCAGGCCGGTAATGAAGCGCGCGGCCACGATCGTCTTGCCGCCATGGCGCGCGTAGAAGCGGCGGGCCTTCTCTATGTGATCGTGCCGGAACCAGAACGAATCCTCGCGCCCGTAGAGCCGCTTGCCTGCCTGCCGGCCGATCAGGTAGCCGACTGCATCGCCCAGCACGGCGCCGGCGATCATCGCCGCCAGCACGCCGGCGAGGTGCAGGTGGCCGCGCGCGGCCAGCAGCCCGGCGGAGATCAGCAGCGTGTCGCCGGGCAGGAAGAAGCCGACGAGCAGCCCCGTCTCCGCGAAGAGGATCGCGAAGAGCCCGGCGTAGCCGATCGTGCGGACGATCTCTTCCCAGTGCATCGTACTTTCAGCGTATCACGCCGCGGTGGACCGCCCCTTTTGAGTTTCGACCGCCGGGTGGTTTTGCTTACATGAACGCACGTGTACGGCCACTTTCGGCGCGGTTCGGTCGAGCCGCGGCGGGATCACCCGGGAGCATGATGCAGCGCCGCCCGGGCGACAACGTGCGCCGAAGGGCGGATAGGATAAGGCGGGCCGGCAGGCGTGAGCGCCCCGGCGGTGAGGTGCAGCATGGCGAAGGCGGCGAAGGGTGCGAAGCAACGCACCTTCAGCTATCACTGGGGCAGCGGCGTTGTGGCGGAAGAGGCGCGGGTCGAAGGCGAGTACCACGTGCCGGCGCTGCAACTGCTGCGCTACACCGAGGGCGAGGCGGCCGGCAGCGAAAGCGTGCGCTTCTGCTACTACAACCACCGCGGCATGTACCAGCGCGCCCCGCTGGTGCTCTCCGAACCGGAGATCGCGCTGCTGCGCGCGGCGCTGCGCCAAACGCCCGCCCTGCGGGCGCTGCTGCAGCGGCTGCTGGAGTGGGGCCGGCCGCGCCTCAGGCGAACGCCTCCCAGCAGGCGCGGCGCGGCATGGATGCGTCCGCCGGGCTCGCGGCCGTTAGAGCGCCGGCGCGACGCGTCCCTGCCGGTGGAGCGTGGCTGAGTCTACCGCCGTCCGGCGATGAACCTCGTGCGGTTCTGGAACTGGCGCGGCTGGTTCGGTTCGGCCCACATCTCGGCCTGCACGGCCGCCTGTGCCTCCGCCCGCCGCTCGCGAGCCAGACTGGCCGTGGTGACGCCGGCCAGTACCTCCCAGGCGGTCGCAAAATCGGGGAAGGTGAAGCTGAGCAGCTCGCTTTCGACCGTCGCGGCAATCCCAGCCGCGGCGAGCTGTGCCAGAAACGGCATTGGGTCGGCCAGGGCGCCGGGACCAACACCTTGCACCGGCGGCATGGGGGCAAACCGCCCGGCGGCGGCCTGGAAGCGCACGATATCGCACTGCTCGGGCCCCGCCCAGACCGCCGCCACGAGGCGGCCGCCGGGGCGCAGCACACGGCCCAGCTCTCGCGCCACCGCCGCTCGGTCGATGGCATACATCAGGCTCAGCGACGCCAGCGCAACATCGAGGCTCGCCGTCTCGGCCGGGATCGCTTCGCCGCGCCCCTCGACGAAGCGAATCTGCCCCTGCGCCAGCGCCCGGCTGCGCTGCTCCGCGCGGGCCAGCATTGCCGGGCTCGGATCAACGGCCAGGACACTGCCGTGCGGCGCCACCAGCGGCGCCGCGCGCAGCGCCACCGCGCCGGTGCCGGCGCCCAGGTCCAGCACGCGCTCGCCCGGCCGCAGAGCCGCACGGTTGATGAGGCGCTCGATGACTGGCTGAAAGCGGTTGTCGATTTCGCGCACATACAGGTCGGAGATGCCGTCCCAGACGCCGACCTGCCAGCGGAAGCCTGCTTCCTCGCGTGACGGGTCATCCGGCCTGGCCATGACGATCTCCCTCACCATGCTCGCCGTACAGCCGCACCTGTCGTCACATGTGGCAGCAGTATACTCCGGTACCTGTACAGCTTGAGAGGCGGCAGGGGCGGCATCCCGTTCGCCGCGTCTCGCTGAGAATGACGGCATCAGCCGGCGGGGCGCAGCTTGACGGCGGTGCCGTAGGCGACGATCTCGGACATCGTGTTGCCGATCTCCGAAGAGTCGAAGCGCATCATCACCACGGCGTCGGCGCCGGCGGCGGTGGCGCGCTCGATCATGCGCTGCACGGCGTGCTCGCGCGCCTGCTCCAGCAGCGAGGTGTACTGCTTGATCTCGCCGCCGACGAGCGACTTCAACCCGGCGCCGATGTTGCCGAACAGGCCGCGGCTGCGCACGGTGATGCCGAAGACCTCGCCCAGCGTCTCGGTCACCTCGTAGCCCGCGATATCGAAGGTGGTGGCGACGATCATGGCGGAGTGCTCCTTCGCCGAATCCTGGCGCCGTGGCCGCGCGATCAGGGCGCCGCCGGCACCGCCTGCAGGATAGCATCACGCACGACCGCAGCGCCGGCCGGCACGTCAGCCATCGCCCGCTGCCGCAGTCAGAACTTTTCCCCGCCCGGCCTCGGCGCGGGTTCCAGCCGTCACTGGTTCGCTCCTTCAGTCTTCGCCGCCCTCCGCCGATGCTGATGCGCAGTGGCGCCGGCCGCGCGGCGCGGCGCCCTGGAGGCGAGGCGTGTTCATCGATCGCATCTACCGTGGCTGGCTGCTAACGCAGACGAGCGCCCGCATCCTCTGGGCGGACAAGCGGCTGCTACTGTTCACGCTGCTCAGCACCGTCTGCACCGTGCTCGCCACGGCGATCATCCTGGCGCCGGTCTACGGGGCGATGCGCAGTTCGGACCATCTGCACAGCGGCTTCCCGCTGATGCGGCTGTTCATCCTCTACATGACGACCTCGTTCATCTCGGTCTTCTTCAACACGGCGCTCGTCGCGATCGTGCTGGAGCGGCTGAACGGCGGCGAGCTCGGCTTCGAGCACGGCCTCTGGGTCGCCGTCGATAACATCATCACGATCCTGGTGCTGGCGGCGATCTCGGCCACGGTCGGCGTGCTGCTGCGCACGATCGGGCGGCAGTTGCGCTTCGGCGGCCTGCTGGCCGTGCTGCTGTTCGGCGCCGCCTGGGAGATCGCGACCTTCCTGAGCGTGCCCGTGATCGTGGCCGAGGGCGGCGACCCGTTCAGCGTGCTCGGCCGCAGCATCGGCCTGGTGCACAAGGTCTGGGGCGAAGAGGTGAGCAGCAACATCGGCATCGGCATGATCAGCGGGCTGTTCGCCTTGCCGGCGATCGTGCTCGGTCTGCGCGGCTTCTTCTCCGCCGATCATACCCAGGCGCTGGCCTGCATCGGCATCGCCGCCGTCTACCTGGCGCTGCTCAGCCTGATCGTCGCCACGCTCAACCAGATCGTGCGTGCGGCCGTCTACTACTTCGCCCAGACCGGTCAGGTGCCGTCCGGCTTCGACGGCGCCACCTTGCGCAACGCGATGAGCAAGTAGCCGGCGGCAGTGGCAGCTGGTGAAATCAGCGCGGGGTGCAGTTGCCCCAGGCGACTCAGACGCGGGCGTTCGCTGCCTCCCACAGCTGGCGCGTGAGCTGCATCTGGCCGACGTGTTCCATCAGGTGCAGCAGCGCGTAGTAGACACGGAAGTGCCCCGACTGCCGCTGTCCGCGCCGCGGATGCGCGATGCCGACCGGCCAAAAGCGCTCCAGCGCGGCAGGGTCCAACCCGCGCAGCGCGGCGGCGCATTCATCGAACGCCGCGTTCAGCACCGCCGCCAGCGTCGCGCCGTCCTCACCGCGCACGGCGAAGGCACGCACCCGGTCGCGGCCAACCGGTCGGCCGCTCAACTCCTCGACGAGCCACCAGCGCAGATCGTCTGCGCAGTGGTGCGCCAGCATCGCGATTGAGCTTGTCCCGGCCGGCAGCGGCGTCCAGTCCAGCGCCACGCTCGGCAGCCCCTCGACGATCGTCAGCAGCACCGCCCGCCGCCGCTCCAGCAGCTCCAAGTACTCATCGATCGCCGCCCACATCCCGATGCCGCGGTCAGCCGCCACGCCCCGCACCCAGTTCTTCCTGTCCTTCACCCCATCCGTAGCCACGCCTTCAGCCCCGGCTGCCCCGCGCTTAGATCTCCCCTTCCCCTAGGATTGGGGGAAGGGGCGGGGGATGGGGGCCGGGTCGCTCACCCGCCCGCCGAAGCGCAGGAAGCGCACGCTGCCATCCGCACTCAATATGAAGTCGAAGGTCGAGCCCGCCGGCGCGCCGTGGGTGATGCGGAAGCTGCGCTCGCCGATCGGCTCGGCGTGGTAGGGCGGCATCACCGTCTCCGTGCCGGAGAGTGGACTGCGCACGGTCATCTCCACGCGCAGGCCGCCGTCTGCCGGCGTTAGCGTGAACTGCGAGAGCGGCCGCTCGTAGGCGCCGGCGTAGCGGGCCAGCGATTCTGCCGGCAGGGTGATCGCGGGAGGCTCAGCCGTGCGCAGGCCCAGATAGCGCTTCAGCAGCGCCGCTTCGATCGGCCGGTAGGCGGCCGAGCCCTGGCCGCTGTTGGTGAGGATCGCCAGCGCGAAGCTGCGCTCGGGCACGAAGACGAGCCGCGCATTGAAGCCGTTCGTCGCGCCGCCGTGGCCGATCAGCCTGGCGCCGTCGATCGTGTCGATCATCCAGCCCAGCCCCCAGTGCGGCGCCAGCGCGGCCTCCACCTGGGGCTGCTGCATCGCCCGCACGCTTTCGGCGCCGAGCACGCCATCGACCGGAAGCTGCCCCATATGAAACGCCGCGAAGCGCAGCAGGTCGCCCACCGTGCCGATGATGCCGCCCGCGGCGTTCATCGCCCGCGGAATCGGATAGGGCCGCGCGATGCGGTTCTCCTTGCCCGGCGGCTGCACATGGCCCACGGCGGCGGGATAGGTGATCGCCTCGTGCGCGAAGTAGGTGCAGCGTTCCAGTCCCAGCGGCGCAAACAGCCGCTCGCGCGCCGCCGTCTCGAACGCCTGGCCGCGCAGCCGCTCGACCAGGTGGCCGGCGAGCTGGAACCCGGTGTTGCAGTAGCTCCACAGCTCGCCCGGCGCTGTGTACTGGCGTAACTGGTCGAAGCTTGCGACGGCCTTCGCCAGCGCATCGTCGCCCAGGCCGAAATCGTCGAAGCGGTCGCCGTAGAAGCCGGCGGTGTGCGTCAGCAGGTGGCGCAGCGAGACGCTGCCCTGCGCCGCGGCGTCGGCCAGCCGCAACTCCGGCAGGTGCGAGGCGATCGGCGCGTCCAGATCGACCGTGCCGGCCTCGACGAGCTGCATCGCCAGCGTGGCGGTGAACAGTTTGCTGATCGAGCCGATCTGGAAGAGCGTGTCGGCGGTCACGGGCTGACGCGTCTCGATGCTGGCGACGCCGAAACCCCACGCCTCGCTGCGCCCCTCGTGCAGCACGCCGACGGCAAGGCCGGGCACCTCCCAGCGCTCCATCTCGGCGTGGACGAGATCGGCGATCTCCGGCTGCGCGGCGGCCGTGGCGCACATGGCGATCCTCCTGCTGAGGCCAAGCGGTTTCAGCCTGTGCGTCTACGCGTAGCACGCCGGACGGCAGCGAAGCAACAGCGTCGCCATCCAACGCTGCCGTCATCTGGCGATTCCTGGCTCGGTGCCTTGCCAGCGTTTTGCAGTGACGGGCGCCTGTCGCCTCGTGGATGTGCGTGCAAGAATTGCACTGCATGCGAGGTATGTGCCGCTGGCCTGCCTCGGACGGAGCGATCGATGAAGCGTTTGTTGGTGCTTGCCGCGCTGCTCCTGGCGGCGCTGGCGCTGGTCGGCGCACGGCCCGCGCACGCCGACGGGTCATGGATGGATCAGCCGCTCGTCAACTGGAACACGGCCGGCGCGGCCGTGCCCGCGGCGCCCGCCGGCGACTTCAGTAACCCGAGGTGCGGCCAGGACGAGCGCCCCGTCGAGACGGCCGAGGACCAGGCGGTGAGCGACGCCGGCTGGACGCTGTTCGGCGCCTACCAGGGCGGCTGGGGCATCACCCTGATCAGCGGCCTCTCCGGCTACGACGGCATGTGCCGGCCCTTCGGCTACCAGTTCTTCGTCTTCGTTAACGGCGCCTTCGCCGGCACGATCTCGCCCGAGGCGATGAACTCGCGCTTCGACGGCTCGGCCACGATCGTGCGCCTGGTGAGCTCCGGCCGCATCACGGCGCAGTTCTCGCGCTACAGCGACGCCGACCCGCTCTGCTGTCCATCGCGCATCAGCTTCGTCACCTATGGCTTCGACGACAGCCAGGGTGCGCCGCTGCTGGCGCCGCTCGAAGTCTCCACACAGAGCACGCAGAGCGAGCAGTAGCTCCACGCCGCTGCCGTCGCTCTTCGCCTCGGCTATCATGAAGCAGCCGGCAGCGCATCTGCCGGGCTGGGCGAGGTGCAACATGGCGGGCGAAGCGGCGCAGTTCGCGATGGTGTTCGAGCGCATCGGGCAGGACACGCTCACCGCGCTGGAGGGTATTCCGCAGGAGACGCTCAACCGCAAGCTTGACCTGCCGGAGACGAACAGCCTGTTCACGCTCGCCACGCACCTGTTCGGCGCCGGCGAGTTCTGGACGCTCGCGCTCGGCGCCGGCCGCACGGTGCCGCGCGATCGCGCCGCCGAGTTCACCGCCAGCGGCAGCTTCGCCGACCTGGCCGCCCGCTGCCGGCGCTGGATCGCGGAGGTGCACGACGCTTTCGACAGTCTGCCCGACGCGGCGCTCGACAAGACGTTGACGCCGCCCACCGCCTACCGCGGCACGCTGCCGGAGGGCGAGATGACGGCGCGCGAGTGCCTGCTGCACGCCGTCGAGCACGGCGCCCTGCACCTGGGCCACATCCAGCTCACCCGGCAACTGCTCGGCTTCGCCCCCTCCGGCGAGTGATGGATGAATCGCACCGACCGGCTGATGGGCATCCTGCTCGAGTTCCAGGCGCACGGCGAGCGCCGCGCCGAGGACCTCGCCCGCGCCTTTGAAGTGAGCGTGCGCACCGTCTACCGCGACGTGGAGGCGCTCTGCGAGGCGGGCGTGCCCGTCGTCGCCACGCCGGGCAAGGGCTACCGGCTGCTCGACGGCTACTTTCTGCCGCCGCTCAGCTTCACGTCCACGGAGGCGGCGCTGCTGCTGCTCGGCGGCGAGTATTTGCGCCGGCGGCTCGACCCCGAGCTGCGCGCCGAGGCGGAAACGGCGCTGAAGAAGTTGGCCGCCGTGCTCCCGGCGGAGAAGCGCGCCGATGTGGCCCGCTGGCTGCAGGAGCTGTGCTTTCCCGGTTTCGGCGAGCGGCCGGCGCGGCCCTCGCAGGCGCTGCTGCGGCGCGCCATCCGCGAGCGGCGCGTCGTGCGGCTGCTCTACCACGCCTATCTGCGCCCTGCCTCCGAGGAGCGCGACGTCGAACCGGTGAGCCTGATCTACGGCGCCGGCGCCTGGCACCTGGCCGGCTGGTGCCGGCTGCGGCGGGCGCCGCGCTTCTTCCACCTGGATCGCATCGACCGGCTGGAGGTGCTGGAGGAGCGCTTCGTACGTGGCGGGCGCCACGCCGCCATCGGTCCCGAGTCCGGCGATGCCCTCAGCCGCTTCCCCGAGGCGCGCGTGCGCTTCGACGCCGCGGCGCTGCGCTGGGCGCGCGAGCGCCAGCCCTACCTCTTCCTGCGCGAAGAAGCTGATCTGGGCGGAGAGCCGGTCTTCGTCTATGCGCTGCGCGATGAGCGCGAGCTGCTGGGCTGGCTGCTGCAGTGGGGCGCGGCCGCCGAGGTGCTGGAGCCGGCGGCGCTGTGTGAGCGCCTGGCGACGGAGGCCCGCGCCCTGCTGGAACGGTACGCGCCGGTGGAACAGCAGAACATTCTTTCTGAACCGCCGCGCGCTCCTGCCACCACGCTGTCAGGAACCCTCGCGTAGCCTAAGTCTGTGGCCGGCAGGGAATCCGGCCGCGAGCAGACACAGGGAGGGTTTACCGTGATCAAGGGGCTGACCTACGCCATCCTCACGACGAGGGACATGGGCGCGACGCGGCGCTTTTTCACCGAGCAGCTCGGCCTGGCCGCCGAAGAGGAGATCGAGGGCGCCTTCAGCCAGTTCACCACGCGCGAAGGCTCGATGTGGGCGATCATGGCGGCGCAGGAGCACAACACGCCGCGCGAGATCGAGCTCTATCTGCTGGTCGACGACGTCGACGCGGCCTACGCGGCGTGGAAGCAGCGCGGCGTCGAGACGGTGAGCGAGCCGCACAACGAAGAGTTCGGCCGCACCTTCGCCTTCAAAGACCCGGAGGGCCGCACGCTGCACGCCTACGCGCGGGCCGGGTAGAGCAGGCCTCATCCTCACCCCCGTCCCCCTCTCCTTCTCCCAATCCTGGGCGAAGGAGAGGGGCGATCCTTGGTTGCTAATACGGTTGGGTGTCGGGTTAGCGAAGCTTTGCAACGAGGCACGGCGTGCGTTGACTAACCCGACGCCGCCCCGATCCAGCACCGCGAGATCGCCCCTCGCCCGGAATTGGGCGAGGGGTATGTGACATGACGCGAGGGCCCGCTACACGCAGGCGGCGTCCAGCAGCGTGAGCGTGCCGGCGGCGGTGTCCAGGCGGCAGCGCACGCCGAGTGGCAGCGTCGCGCGGTACGGGGTGTGGCCGCAGGGGAAGCCGTAGAGCACGGGCACGCCCAGCCCGCCGAGCCGGTCAAGCAGCACCTCGCGCAGCGTCAGGCCGCGCGGGGAGGGCGGGCGGTCGCAGTCGGGCGAATCGCCGACGAGCACGCCGCGCACGCCGGCGAAGGCGCCGGCAAGCAGCAGTTGCGTCAGCATGCGATCGACACGGTAGGGCGACTCGTGCGTGTCCTCGATCAGGGCGATGCAGCCGCGCAGATCGGGCTGCCAGCGCGTGCCGCAGAGGGCGGCGAGCAGTGTGAGGTTGCCGCCTTCGAGCACGCCCTCGCCGATACCGGGCACCAGGGCTTCCGGCACGGCAGCGCCGGGCGGCGCGGCGATCCTGTGCAGCGGCTGCGTGGAGGTCAGGGCGGAGATCAGCCCGGCGAGGTTCCAGGCCGGCTCGGCGTCCGGCAGGTCCCAGACCGGCATCGGGCCGTGGAAGCTGATCAGGCCGGCCTCGCGGTGCAGCGCCAGGTGCAGCCCGGTCACGTCGCTGAAGCCGACCAGCGGCTTCGGATGTGCGCGCACGGTCTCCCAGTCGATCAGCGGCAGCAGGCGCATCGAGCCGTAGCCGCCGCGGGCGCAGAGGATCGCGTCGACACCGGGATCGGCAAAGGCGGCGACCAGCGCCGCGGCCTTGGCGGCGTCGCTTGCACCTGCCAGATAGCCACGGCGCGCCAGCGCGTCGGCCGGCAGCCGCACGCTGAAGCCGGCCGCCTGCAGACTCGCCGTGCCGGCTTCGATCTGCCCCGCATCGACGGCGCTGGCGGGCAGCACGACGGCGATTGTGCCGCCCGGCGGCACGGCGCGCGGCCGCACGAAGGCGTGTGGCGAGGCAGCCGCGGTCGCATCCGGCATGCGGTCATGCTGGCACGCGGCGCCCCGCCCTTTCAAGGCCGCCGGCGGACCCAACCCCGCCGCGCGCGGCATCTGTACGGAACGGCTCTGTCTGGCATGGGCGCGCAGCGCAACCGTCGGAGACCGGAGATGCGCAGCCGAGTCCGAGCGAGGCAGGGATAGGTGCCCCGCCGCGCCTGTGCTATCATTCGACTACTCATCGGAGCATACACACCGTCTGTATGGCGACGAAGCGCAGTCAGGCAGACCGAACCGAGCAGACGCGCCGCCTGCTGCTCGACGTGGGTCGCCGCCTGTTCACGGAGCGCGGCTACGCCGGTACGGCCACGGAAGAGATCGTGCGCCAGGCCGGCGTCACCCGTGGCGCCCTCTACTACCACTTCAAGGATAAGCAGGACCTCTTCCGCGCCGTGGTCGAGGACGTGCAGCAGGAGTCGATGGCCCGCCTCGCCGTCGCGGCCGGCGCCATTGCCGACCCCTGGCAGCGCATGCGCACGGCGATGCAGGCGTTTCTCGACAATTGCCTGGAGCCGGCGATGCGCCAGATCGTGCTGATCGACGGTCCCGCCGTGCTGGGCTGGCCCGCCTGGCGGGAGATGGACGAACGCTACGGCCTGGGCGCGACGCGCACGGCGCTGCAGGCCGCGGTCGACGCGGGCCAGCTCGAGCCGCAGCCGCTGGAACCGCTGGCGCACCTGCTGCTCGGCGCCCTGGGCGAGGCCGGCATGTTACTCGCCGAAGCGCCGGACCCGCCGGCCGCCCGCGCCGAGGTCGGCGAATCGCTCGACCGCCTGCTCGCTGGCCTGCGCGCTGTATGAACGCCGACAGAGAGCAGCATCACTCATCGGTGTTCTCGATCTGATACGGTATCGACATGGTAGAGCGCACAACGATCACCGCTGAGCAGCGCGCCGTCGCGGACGAGGCGGTGTGCGAGTTTCACGAGACCCGTGCGCGCCTCGAAGCGGATCCGCTGGTTGATGACTTCCAACGGGCGCAGGCGTTCCACGCCATCTGGCGGCGCGTGCAGGAGGTCGGACTCGCGGAGGATGAGAGCCTGCAGCCACTCTGGTACGAAGCCATTCTCTGGGACCTCCAGCCCAGGACGCCGGAGCCGGGTGAACGCCGGGGACGGCGCTGGCAGCCGAAGTTCGAGCTGGCCAACGGCTCCAAGCTGCCGGACTTCGACGATTTGCGTAACCGGGCCGGTTTCTACGTGCACGCGGCGACCGGAGTGTTGAACACCACCTCGCCGGTGCACCGTGCGCGCTACGCCGATGTTCTGTGGGAGATGGAAGGGGGGTATCAGCGCGCCCTCATGGCGGCGCAGGCGTATCTCGCATCGGTCCCGTTGCTCGCCGAGACGTACAGCTATCGCCGCCACGACGCGATCCTGCGGGCACTGCAGCTTGCACTTCAGCTCCAGCAGGCTGAGCTGGTCGCGGAGGGAAAGCAGGCGCTGCTTGATGCGCTCACTGAGCGGGAGGAGAGTGCGCCGCCGTTTGATGGCCTTGAGCTTCTCCCATGGATCCTCGAGATCCCGGACCGGTTCATCGATCGCGAGGAACTGGTGAAGGGCCGGCAGTACGCTGAAGATGCTGCCGCCTTCCTGCGCGGCGGCGGTGAGGCGGAATCCTTCCGTGCACGGTACGCCTATCAGCTTGCGGCGCGCTTCGCCCGACGCCTGCGTGACGCGGAGGGTGAGCGGCGAGCACTTGTGGCATTGGGTGAAGCGATCGAGGCACAGGCGGCGATGGCCGATGGTCGCTCGCACCTCGCAGCGGCGCACTTTCTCCGCGAGGCCTTCAGGCATTACGCAGACCTCGGCTTTACGGAGCAGGCCGAACGGATGAAACGACGGCTGGAGGAAGAGCAAGACGAGACACTGCCGGAGTTCAAGACCTTCCGTACGTCGGTCGAACTGGACTTCGACGCGACCGATCGGCTGGCGGTCGCGCTGCGCGACCTTCCGCCGGCGCAGTCGCTCGCCTTCATTGCAACCCGGCCGGACTGGCACCCGGCGAAGGCGCATCTGGAAGCACAGGCTGCCACGCTCGCGGCGTTACATCCGCTGCTGAGCGCGATCGGGCGAAACCGATACAGCCATGATGGCCGCCTTGTTGCCAACGCCACGACTGACGCGGCGCGTCGGGACGCGCAGGTCTTCGATTTGTACCACCTCTGGGCCCAGATGCGTGGCGTCGTGCTCGCGCGGCTCTATGGACGTATGGCGGAGGCACAGCGCTGGACGGCGGACACGATTACCGACTTCCTCGCCTCGGGTGTCGCGTTCGATGCTGAGAAGCTGCCGCTGGTGCGAACGGGGCTGGAGCGCTTCTTCGCCCGCGATTATGCCAGCGCGCTGTTTGTCCTTGTGCCGCAGCTCGAGGACATCCTCAGGCGGCTGCGCGGCAAGGTTGGGCTTCCCACGACGAGTGTCAAGGCGAGTAGCGGCATCACGATGCTCGTGGGACTGGATGACGTGCTGGCAACGCCGCAGCTCGTCGATGGCCTCGGGGCGGGTGCAATCGCCTATTTGCGCTTCCTCTTGACCGACCAGCAGGGGCTCAATCTGCGGAACGACATCGCGCACGGCCTGTTTCCTGAGGCAGCGGCGCAGGAACCGCTGGCGGTACTGGTCGTCGATGTGCTGCTGCACCTGCAGCCGCTCTATCTGACGCCCACGAAGGAAGCTGCCGAGCAGCAATCGTCCGAGCAGGCGGCGGTGCTCGACCTGGGCGTTGAGAGGCAGGCGTCCATCGGTATTCCAACGATTAGGACGAATGCCGTCGATGCAGAACTCCCCGAAGCCGCATGGATCCGTGAGATGACCGATCGCATTGTGCACGACTTCCATCCGCTCCGGGTGATTCTGTTCGGCTCGCATGCTCGTGGTGAAGCCGGGCCGGATAGTGATGTAGATCTGTTGATTGTGCTGCCGTCGGCGGACGATCGGCGCGGCGCGGCGATCGAGATTCGTAAGGCGCTGGCTGGCGTCCGCGTGCCGCACGATATCATAGTCACCGATCCGGTCGACATCGCCCAGCGTGGAGACGAGCCGAGTAGCGTGCTCTATTCCGCGCTGCGTGAGGGGCGCGTACTTTACGACCGCAGCGAAGCTCGAGAGGGCAGACTCGCGTATGGTCACGGGTAGCCGGCGCACGGCCGTTCGTCACCTCCTCAAGCTGGCGCGTGAAGACCTGCAACTTGCCGAGGACATCATCGCAGGAGCAAGCACCGGTCTCCCGCGCCACGCATGCTTCAACGCTCAGCAAGCCGCCGAGAAGACTCTGAAGGGCGCGCTGCGACATGAGGGAATTCAGTATGGCAAAGTCCATGACCTTGAGCAGCTTCGTGGCATGCTGCCTGGAAATTGGGCGGTGAAGGCACAGCCCGCAAGTCTACAGGCGCTGACTGAGTGGGTCATCGAGGGCCGATACCTTGAGAATCTGCCAGATGCTACTGATGAGGACGCACGGCTCGCCGTACAAGAGGCGCGAGAGGTCTGGACCCTTATCACGGCTGAACTCGTACCGCGTGGATTCGACGTGAACATGGAGCTGCCCTGATCGAAGATGGGTCTCCCAGTCGCAGCCTCGAAGGCCTCAAGAAAGCGGCTTGAGCCGCACCTGCTGCTCGGCGCCCTGGGCGAGGCCGGCATATTACTCGCCGAAGCGCCGGACCCGCCGGCCGCCCGCGCCGAGGTCGGCGAATCGCTCGACCGCCTGCTCGCCGGCCTGCGCAGGCGATAGGTTACAGGTGACTGGTGACAGGAGGGTCTGGAGACGGGCCACACTGTCACCTGTCACCAGTCACCTGTGACCTACCCGAGGATGGCGATGTCCACCGGCGGGCGCAGCTCGGAGCACGTCGCCAGCGCCTGGTGGATGTCGTTCGTCTCGAAGGTCCGGATCAGCTCGGCGTCGGCCGGGTCGCCGCGGTCGAGCTTCGGCAACGCGTTCTGCATCAGGGCATAGTCGAAGCGTGGCGCCCACTTGCGCGAGCCCAGCCGCGCCGTGGTGGAGCAGTTGTCCACCATGTAGGCCACGCCCTTGAAGTGCATGTATGGGTTCAGCGAATCAACCGCCTCGATGATCGACTCGTTGGCGATCTCCGAGTAGGGGTGGCCCTTCTCCTTCAGCAGGTCCACCTGCGCCATCATCGTGGCGATGTACACGCCGGCCGTGACCGGCGGAATGGGCGTGCTGAAGCTGCCGCGTCGCGCCCGCACGCCCTCGCCGACGCGCCACATCTCCGTGCCGTCGATCGTGCCCATCGGGTAGCGGCCGAAGCGCTGGTTGGCCATCACCACGCTGCGGATCTCGTTGCCCGATGACACCTCGTCGTAGATCTCCATCAGGATCTCGAACGCCGGCTGGTAGGCGGCCGAGTAGGCGCGGCGGAAGGTTTCCTTGTCCGCCTCGCCGAACGACTCGTAGACGGCGAGGATGCCGTGGTGCGAGATCAGCTTGCTGATCGGCCCGGTGATCGCCTCGACGGAGTTGATGAAGGCGTCGTCCTTGGACATGCCGCCGTTTACGTACCAGCGGTAGAGGACTTCGACGATGCCGTGCACCGCGCCGAGCAGGATGCCGCGCTCGCCGAAGATGTCCGACTTGTACTCCGACTCCAGCGTGGTCTGGAAGGTGAAGGGCGAGCCGAGCGCCACCGACCAGCCCAGGGCGTAGTCCGTGGCATGGCCGGTCACGTCCTGCTCGACGGCGAAGCTGGAGTTGATGCCGGCGCCGTCGATGTCCGCGCCCTGCTCGTACAGCCGCCGGACCGACGGCCCCATGCCCTTGGGGCAGACGCCGATCACATTGACGTTCGCCGGGAACGAAGCGCCGATGCTCTTCAGATAGCCGAGCAGGAAGCCGTGCGAGAGACCGAGCGTGGCGCCGGGGTGCAGCGCGGCGAAGATCTGCCGGTACTCCTGCGCCTGCGCCGCGTCCGCGATCAGCAGCAGCACCAGGTCGGACTCGCGGATCACGTCGTACATCTCGCCCAGCGTGCCGGCGGCGCGGGTGAAGCCAGCGCGCTCGGCCGCGGGCACCGAGCCGGAGCCGGAGCGCAGCCCGACCTTGACGATGATGCCGGAGCCGGAGAGCGAGTCGCGCAGGTTTTGCGCCTGCGCCGGCCCCTGCGAGGACCAGCCGATCACGCCGATCTGGCGGATACCCTGGAAGGCGTCGCTGAGGCGGGGGAAAAGATGCCGGCCGCCTTTGACGATGAACTCGTCGGTGTTGGCCAGGTGCAGCGGCGCTTTGGCGAAAGCCTGGGTGGAGAAGCGCAAGGCGGTCATGGCAGGGCGGCTCCTGAGTCACACGCGGCGCCGGCGCCCGGCGCGGCCCGCTGCGGTCTCTTATGTCTGATATCTGCATCTTCGCCACTGTAGAGAGCGCCGTGGGCACGGTCAAACCATGGCGAAGGACGGCTGTGGCATAGCAATGTGAATACGCTCCGCACCCGACGCAGGGAACATGAACTACGCCGGAACGAGGCCCTGCCGCACGGCGTAGGCGGCGGCCTCCGCCCGATTCGCCGCGCCGATCTTCTGGTAGATCCGCGCCACGTGCGTCTCCACCGTGCGGACGCTGAGCACCAGCGCCTCCGCGATCTCGCGGTTACTCCTTCCCGCTGCGAGGAGGCGGAGAACGTCGAGCTCGCGTGCACTGAGCGGGTGAGCGTGAGCTGTGTCTACACGCGGTGCCGATGGCAGCGCTGAAGGCGCCCAGGCGCTGAGATCAGACTCAGCACTCACGGTTCCCGCGGGCATCGCCGCTGCCGCACGGGCGCAGGCCAGTGCTTCGGCGACCGCTGCCTCGGGTGTAAGCGCGCCTCCAGCGGCGAAGGCCGCGGCGTACGCCTCGTCCCCGAGCGTTCCGCGTACCCTGGCGACGATGGAGTCAAAGTCCTCGCGCTCCGCCAGGGGTATCGCGGCCCCGGCCATCTCTCGGAGCTGCGCGGTTGCCCCCAGAAGCCGGGCTGCCTGTTGCGCCCGGTCCGTCGCGACCGCGACGCCGGCCATACCTGCGAGGCCGTCCGCGACGAGTTGTCTGTCCCCCAGCTGCTGCAGGATCTCCAGGCTTGCGCGGTAGTGCTCCGCCGCTGCACCGCAGTCGTCCAGACACCGGCAGGTCGTGCCGAGGTTGAGGTGCGCCAGCGCGATACCCTGCTGGTTGCGCAGCACCCGTTCGTTGAGGCCAAGGCACTCCTGGTACAGGGATACTGCCTGCTCGTAGTTCCCCTCGTACAGTTCGAGCAGGCCCAGGTTGTTCAGCGTGGTGGCGATACGTTCCGCGTTTTTGAGTCCGCGTGCGAGCGCGAGACTCTCTTCGAGGAGGCGCCGCGCGTGCGCATATTCGCGCCGATACTGGGCGATGATGCCCAGGCTGTTCAGGCACATGCAGATCCGTTCGCTATTCCCCACGCCGCGTTCCAGGGTGAGAGCTTCGCCGAGCAGGCGGCTTGCGCCGTCGTAATCGTTCTGATTCCAGGCGAGGTTGCCGGCGCCAAACAGCGCTTTTGCACGCACGGCATTGGGTCCGCTGCCACCAGCCGCCAGCAGCCGCTCCGACCAGCGCCGGCCTTCGTTCAGATGACCGTGCACGCGCCAGAAGCGCCAGAGCGCTCCCACAATCCGCAACCCCAGGATCACGTCTTCGCGATCACTGCCTGTCTCACACCAGGCGAGCGCGGCGCGGATGTTATCGTGCTCCGCCTCCAGCAGGCTCAACCACGTCAGTTGGTCCGGCCCGGTGAGCCGTGTCTCGGCTGCGTCCACCAGTTGCGCAAAGTATGCGGCGTGCTGGCGCTGCAGCCATTCCCGCTCCCCGCTCTCATCGAGCCGCTCGTGACAATACTGGCGCAGTGTCTCCAGCAGGCGGTAGCGCAGGGCTGAGTCGTGACTCTCGACCATGACGAGCGATTGCTCGACTAGACGGGCGAGGAGCGCCAAGACGTCTTTGGGAGAAAGCATCGTATCGGTACAGACACCTTCCGCAGCGTCCAGCGACCAGCCGCCGGCGAAGACTGCCAGCCGCCGAAACAGCCGGCGCTCCGCATCGACGAGCAGGTCGTAGCTCCAATCGATCGTCGCTCGCAGGGTTTGATGGCGCGCCGGAGCGTCACGAGGACCGCCCGTGAGCAGCGCCAGGTGTTGGTCGAGCCGTGGCAGTAGCGCTCCCGGCGGCAGCGTGCGCACCCACGCCGCCGCCAGCTCGATCGCCAGGGGAATCCCATCCAGGCGAGCACAGATCCTGGCAATGGCAGCAGCGTTGGAGGCGTTGAGCACGAAGTCCGGGGTCTGGTCCTGCGCGCGTTGGACGAACAACTGCACGGCCGGATAGGCGCTAAGCTGCGCAGGCTCGACCGTCGCGTGGGCGTCGGGAAAGGGGAGCGGCCCGACGGGGAAGTGCCGTTCGCCGATCAAGCGTAGCTGCTCGCGACTGGTGACGAGCAGCTTAAGGCCGGGGCAGCCGGTCAGCAATGCGGGCAGCAGAACCGCCGCGGGCAGGACGTGTTCGAAGTTGTCCAGCACCAGCAGCAGGCGCTTGCCGCCAAGAAAACGGGCTAAACTGTCGCGTAGCGGCAGGTCGGTCCGCTCCTGCACCTCCAGCACACGCGCCATGGTGGGCGGCACCCCTTCGGGATCGCGCAGCGGCGCAAGGTCCACGAAGAAGACGCCGTCGGCGAAGTCGTCCAGCAGGTCGGCGGCGGCCTGCAGCGCCAGCCGGGTCTTGCCCGTGCCGCCGGGGCCGGTGAGGGTCACCAGCCGGGTCTGCTGCACCAGCGCGGTGATCGCCCGCACCTCGTCCGCGCGGCCGATGAAGCTGGTGAGCGCGAGCGGCAGGTTGTTCGGGCGGGCATCGAGTGTCTTGAGCGGCGGGAAGCCGTCCGCCAGGTCCGGCGCGCCGAGCTGGACGATCGCCTCCGGCTCGCTGAGGTCACGCAGACGGTAGCGGCCCAGCTCGCGCAGGCTCGCGCCGGCAGGCAACGCCTCGCGCACCAGCCGGGCGGTCGCCGCGGAGAGCAGCACCTGGCCGCCGTGCCCCGCGGCGCGCAGGCGAGCGCAGCGGTTGACGGCGGCGCCGTAGTAGTCGCCCTCGCGCAGGTCCGC
>Ga0070730_10001128_pt1 | contig 26449 bp, 18 predicted proteins | sample Coa_R1_3_FD_66447 | JGI IMG/M metagenome (GOLD analysis project Ga0070730, IMG submission 66447) | Surface soil microbial communities from Centralia Pennsylvania, which are recovering from an underground coalmine fire - Coalmine... | ecosystem: Environmental > Terrestrial > Soil > Unclassified ... | reverse complement strand
CCCGGAAACCCCAACCGGAAACGTCCGCGGAGCCAAGTACCAAGGAATGCCCGCAATGCACCATGACCATTCCGATCCGCGCGAAGAAGTGCCCGCACTGCACGACACAGATTGCCTGAAACGACGAGCTTGTCCGGAATAAGAAACTGCGGCTTGCTTGCATGCGGGACATAAGGCACGCCGGCGCTACGCTACACCTTGGGTTTGCGCTTGTTGAGGTTGGTTTCCAAGTGCGTTCGCAAGCGGTTGACGACCTCATCCTCGCGGCCTTCCTCGATTTCCTTCTGCACTTCCTCCAGCGCGAAGTGCACCACGTCATGGTGATGCAGCTCTTCGCGCGCCAGGGACTCGCTGAAGCGCAGCCACAGCCGGTGCAAGAGATTCACTTCGTTAGCGGTGAGGTTAGGCGCGTGCGGCCCAAGCACCTTGTAGATCTTGTCGCCATTGGGCAGATGGATTTCCAGGTTGAACTGCGGCTTGGGGTCCGGCAATTTTTCCCAGGATTCGCCGATCTCGCGGGCCTGCTCTTCCGTATTGTCCTTGGCGGAACGGCCGATGACGATGGTGCTGGATTGCAGCGCGGTGGAGGCGCGCAAAATACCGTCCCACAGATCGTTGGCCGCCACCACCGCCAATCGTAGGGACTTGCCTCGCTTCTCGGCCATGGACAGCGCCTGGGAAAACAGATGCTGCTCGATGCTGCCGAAGAGCTGATCGGCGTCCAACTCGTTTTCACCGGATGCGGAACGCCGCAACAAACGAACGTGCAATACCACCACATCGCGCCGCCCCGGCTTGATACGATCGAGAACGTTGCCCAGATGATAGAGGTTGAAGTGGTTGCTGACCGGCACAAGGATGTTGCCCGGGCGCGCGCCGACCGCTTCCGGACTTAACTCGCCCTCCAATTCCAGGTTGAACTGATCCATCTCCACATGCGCCACTCCACGGTTTCGAGCGCGACGTTCGGAGACCGTAAACACCACATACAAGATCACGGAAAAGACGCCGCCAGCCATGGTGGCCACCGGCTTGGTGAACAGGTTCACCACCGCGATGACGAACAGGGTGAGCGTTATAAGGCCCAGACCCACCGGAATCTGCACCCCGCGGATATGGAAATTGAGGGGGACCTGGAACTCGCGCTGGCCCGGACTGGTGTAACGCAAGACCAGCACCGCCAGGCCGTTCATGGCAAAGCTCCAGATCACGCCGAAAGCGTACAGGTTGGCCAGGAAGTTGACGTCGCCGCGGCTGATCACAATGGTGAGGATTTGCAAGCCCACCACGATGTTGATGATGCGATGGCTGGTGCCAAAGCGCCGGTGCGGCTGCCGGAACCATTCGCTCAACACGCCATCTTCGGAAACCCGGTTGAGCACGCCGTTGGAGCCCACGATGGCGGTGTTTACCGCGCCGGCCAGAATCAGCGTGCCGACCACCACCACGAACGCATGGAAAATCAGGCGCGCCACCAACGGACCTTGCAGGCTCATGGCCAGGCCGCCGATGAGATTCTCCAGGTAGTTTTGCCGCACATCGTCGGGAATAATCATCACCGCGAAGAAGGAAACCAGCGAGGTAAACACCAGGCTGTAGACGAAAATGACCAGTCCGGCTTTTTTGAGGTTCTTGAGCTTGGGACTCTCGATTTCGCGATAGACCTGGGCGAGCGATTCTTCTCCGCTCATGGCCAGTACGGAATGGCCCAAAGCGATGAAGATGGCGATGATGCCGAACATGTGCGGCAGGCTGCTGTGCGCCAGCCAGCCGAGCGCGCCAGGGCTGAAATGAAGATTTCGAGGATAGGGAAACGGTGGAAGCTGCGAATGCCGCAACACCGCAGTATAGATGCACCAGCCGATCAGGAGCACCACCATCACGGTAACCAGCTTCATGATGTGCAGCGCTTTTTCGCTCGATTCCGCCACGCCTTTGATATTTTCCCACCAGAAATAAACGGTGACGATGACCGCAAAGGTGGCGGCGATGCCGGCGACCGTGGATTCCGCGAAGGGTCCGCTCAAGTGCGCATGTTGCGAGAGTTCGCTGAGCAAACCGCCGAGATATTGTCCGGCGGCGACGCCGCTGATCGGGCCAGTGAGGATGTAATCGAACATCAGCGCGGAGACGCTGAATTTCGCCAACGCTCCACCGAGCGATTGCTTGACCGCGCGGTACACGCCACCGCGCACGAACATGCTGCAGCTTTCCACGTACACCGCGCGCACCGCGTAGGAAAACAGCATGATGGCCAGGATGAACCAGGGAGCGGTTTTGCCGATGTACCCTTCCGCCTCGCCGCCCGCGTAGTACGCTGAGGAAGCCAGATCGTTCAGAACAATGGCGGCGGCACGCCAAAAGGAAATAAACGTAAGTAGAGCGGTGGTAGCTACAATGACACGCGGAATGCCGTTACCCCGGCCGCGCGTAGCAGCGGGGTTGGTGGGAGTGCTGCTCATGTCTGGGTGAACTTTTGACCTAGCAGGCTAAAATGCTCGCATTTTTCCGGCGCGAAGTCTAGCTGCGGTGAGAAAGTAGCCAGATGCCGTCGAAATACCGGACGTTTCGACCTCGAGGGGCGGCGGAAACCCACAGTTGTTCAATACTTCGGAGGACTTATGAGCAAAGTGGAGTCAACCATCAATCGCAGGACTTTTCTCGGTAAGTCCGCGGCGTTAACCGCCGGGGGCGCCGCTTACGCCAGCACTGCGCTTTCCTATGGCAGAATCGCGGGCGCCAACGACCGCATTTCGTTATGTCACATCGGGAACGGGAGCCGCGGAGAAGACCTGGATTGGATCGTCTCGAAACTTGCCGTACAGCACCACGTGGAAATGAGCGGCGTTTGCGATTTATGGCGGTTGAATCGAGAAAAAGCGGTGGCGGCGAACACCAAGTATTACGGCCGGGCTCCCCGCGCGTTTCAGTATCTTGAGGAAGTCCTGGCGCTTAAGGATGTGGACGCGGTGATTATCTCCACGCCGGAGCATTCGCATTCGCCGATTCTGAAGATGGCGGTGGAGGCCGGTAAAGACGCTTACGTGGAAAAGCCGATGGGTAACGTGCTGGCGGAAGCGATAGCGGCGCGGGACGCGGTACGGAAATCCGGCCGAATTGTGCAGGTGGGCACACAGCATCGCAGCGAACCTTACCCTCGAGCGGCGCATGACCTGGTGCAGACGGGAGTGCTGGGCAACGTGAGCAAAGTCGAAATTGTGTGGAATTATCATGGAGCGCGGTGGCGTGGGCGAGAGGAAACCAAGCGGATTCGCGAAGCGGATACCGATTGGCGCAAATGGCTGTTGACCAAGCCTTACCGGCCTTTCGATCCGCAGGTGTATTGCGAATTTCGCCTGTACCGGGAATTTTCCAGCGGCATTCCGGACCAGTGGATGAGTCACGCGATCGATCTGGTGCACTGGTTCATGAACGACAGCTTTCCGCGGTCGGTAATGGCCCATGGCGGCATTTTCGCCTGGCGCGACGGGCGCGAGAACGCCGACACCTTCGAGGCCCTGCTGGAATATCCCAAGGGATTCCTGGTGAGCTACTCGACCAGCTTTGGGAACGATGCACCGAGTTTCACGCGTTACATGGGAAAGAAAGCAACGCTGGAGAATATCGGTGGAGAAGGCAGCCCACGGTATCAATTGGTGGAAGAAAAAGGAACCCACGAGGACGATCCCGATATCGATAAGCAGCGGAAGTCGAACTACGTTTTGCTGCCGGGCGAAAGCGGACTTCCGCCGATGGGTATTGACGACCGTACGCTGGGACACATGGTCAACTGGTTCGAGTGCCTGCGCTCGCGGCAGCAACCCCATTGCACAGTGCAAGATGGACTCGCGCATTCGGTGGCCAACATGATGGCTGCGGAGTCTTACTGGTCCGGGAGAAAGCAGTATTGGGATGCGGCCAGCGAGACGTATTCCGACCGCGGGCCAGTGTAGCGGAGGCGGGAAACCGCAACGCGTGCGGCCGGGGGCCCCCTCCCCCCGGGTTTTCTGTAAGTGCAGATTCTAAGAGACTTGCCGGATCGGCACCTCGGAACTGTTGAATCCAAAGGAGTTGCGGTTTGGCAATTTCGGTCAAAAGCAGGCAAAACGCGGTATTTGCCTGGAACTGCACATTCTACGGGAGTTAGCGCAGGACAATCTTATCTAGATGGAACTACCCGAAGGCATTGTAGCAGATAGTAATTAAATGTCAAGGCCTAATTAAGCACGGAATGGGGCGGCCAAGAAGGTTCATTTCCAACAAGGTTCATTCTCGCCCTCTCAGGTGGGCAGGGAGCGAAAAATTTTCGCACAGTCTGCGCAGGGGCAAATGCTGCGGAGATGGTCGTAGCTGAAGATGCCGGTAGCGTGGCCATCCGTGAATGTGATTTGGATGGCGTAATTGCCTACGGTGGTGGCGGCTTGCGCGCGCGGCTTGGGCTTAAACATGGGCAGAGCCGCGGCAGAGGCAGGACCAGCGCCGGCGAAGGCGCTCTTTCTGATGCGCTCGTCATTGCAGGTGGCGCAGGGGCATTCCTCGCGAAGATAAGCGAAATCGTAATGGCTGGAGTGGCCATCGGACCAGGCGATGTCGACGCCGGCGCCGCTGGTTACATGAACTTTTACCGTAGCGGGCTTTTTGCGGAAATCAAGAGGGATGGGCATCGAGTTTTGGGCAACCGTCAGGACTTGTCCTTACCGTTGCAGCAATCGCCGGGCGGGATGGGGTTGCCGTGCGGGCAGGTCTTCGGATGGCCGAGAAAGCTGCAGATGCGCTGATCCAACTGCGGGCTGATGATGTGCTCGAACTTGCAGGCCTGGGTGTGGGCCTCGGAATCGTCGACCGCGAAAGTGTCCTTAAAGAGGCGCTCGGCCAGGCGATGACGGCGCACTACGTCGCGGGCGCGGCGGCTGCCGCCGGGCGTCAACTGTGCTTCGCCATCGCGCAATTCCACCAACTGCAGTTCTGACATACGGCCGAGCACGCGAGCGGCGGGCTCATCCGGCAAAATGGGGAGGTGGCCGGCGGGCCCGGTGGCGCGAAGAATTTCGACTTGGGCGGGCTTGCCCTCCTCGCCGCAAATCCAGATTTGCTCGAGCAGGTGATCGAAGCGAATTTCGTCGTCGGTGGAAACATTAGTGCAGCAGTCAGCCGTATTCACCAGCGGACAAGCCAACGGATGGCCTGGGCCGTGCAGCGCGGTATCAAATTGCAGGTGGCCGTGGGCGAGTTCGATGCGGCGGTCGGCCTGGCGGGCGATGTCCGGATCGTGGGTGACCATTAGAATGGTATGGCCGGAGTTGTGCAGTTCGCGAAAAATTTGTAGCACGATGGCTTCGTTGACTTCGTCGAGATTGCCGGTGGGCTCGTCGGCGAGGATCAGCTTGGGCTGATTGATCAGGGCGCGGGCGATAGCGACGCGCTGCTGCTCGCCGCCGGAAAGCTGCGCGGGAAGATGGGTGAGACGATCGCGCAGGCCAACGCGGCTAAGGGCGTCACCGGCCTGGCGCTCGTCGGTGATGCTATGAAAATACTGGGCCAACATGACATTTTCGAGCGCGGTGAGGTAGGGCACGAGATGGAATTGCTGGAAGACGAAGCCGACTTTTTCCGCGCGGTAACGGACCAACTGGCTCTCACTGAGCTTGGAGAGGTCGACGCCGTCGACGATCACTCGCCCGGACGTAAGCGTATCCAGGCCGCCGAGAATATTGATCAACGTGGTTTTGCCGGAGCCGGACGGGCCCATCAACGCGACCCATTCGCCGGGCGCAATACTGAAACTCAGACCATCGACGGCGCGCAGGGTGCCGTATTTCTTGGTCAGCGATTCAATCAAGACCTGGGCGGCGGAGCTCACGCTTCACCCCGGAAGACCGCGGCGGGCCGGATGTTGGCGAGCCGCCGCAGGGGATACGCGCCGGCAATCGCCACGATGATCGTCAGTGCCACAGCTACAGGATACACAATCAGGCGGGGGCGCGCCGCAACGCCAAAGACCGCTTTGCCCAGCCACATGGAAAGCAAGATGCCGATGGCCGCGCCGAGAATACCGCCGGTCAGCCCCAAAAGCGCGGCTTCCGCCAGAAACAGGCGCAGCACGCGCCGCGTAGCGCCGCCGATGGCCTTCATCAAGCCGACATCGTTGCGGCGCTCCATGGCTACGTTGGTCATGGCGGCCATGACGCACAGCGCGGTGAGCAGCAGCACCAGGCCGACAGTGGCGGAAAGAATGCCGCTAATGCGATTGTAGATTTTAGCTTCGCCCTCGGTAAATTGCCGGATGGGACGAACATCCGCTCCGGGAAGAGAGCGCAAGGCATCGATGCAACTTTGAATTTGCCGGGGAGTGCCCGGCACGCTTAGCTGAATCAGGCTGATACGCCCGGGCTGCTCCAGGAGCGTTTGCGCCGCTCGCAGGTCTAGAAAAATCTGACTATCTTCCTCACTGCCCATGGAAGGCAGTACGGAAGCCCGGCAGGACAATTCCCGCGAGTCGCTGGTGAGCACCAGGATTTCGCCGTTGTGCAATTGCAAAGCCGCGGCGGCTCGGGGGCCAACTGCGCAGGAAAGTATTTGACCAGAGGCTGCTTTCCGGGTGACAGAGACGAGTGCCGGAGACAGCACTTGCTCCGGCCTACTTCCCGAATACTCAAGACCGGCGAGAATAGCTTTTGTGCTTGCTCCCGGTTGCTGGTCCGTGGCGGCAGGGAGTCTTGCGATATCGACGACACCGTACAGAAACTCGGCTTTGGGAATGTTGGAAGAATCCATGCCCTCGGTAAGATCGGCAAAAAGGGAATCGTTAAGAAACCGCGGCGATTCGGCGGATGTTCCGGAATCGCTGGGGGCGATGACAACGTTTGCGCCGAACGCGCGGAATTCGGTGGTGAGGCGGCGCCGGGCGTCCACCTGAAGATTCAGTAGCGCGGCGGTGATGGCGGCGCCGGCGCCCAGGGCGAGCAAAATCACGAATAAGCGGCCGCGATTGGCGGCCAGCAGGCGGCGCAAAATGCGCCAGAACATTTTACGGTCCGGCATCATTCGCCCCGCAGGATTGGCGCAGGCTCGTAGCGAGCGGCGCGGCGCAAGGGGATCGCGCTGCCGAGCAGCGTGACGATGGCGGCCAATCCAACGATCACCGCGAGCACAAGGAAGGAAAACGCCGGCGCTACGCCGAAGATTTTCTGGCCCACCAGACGCGCCAGAAGGATGCCGAAGGAGTAGCCCAACCCGCCGCCTACCAGCGCCAGCAGTAGTTGCTCCGCCACCAACAGAAAACCAACGGTGCTGGACGCAGCGCCAAGCGCCTTCATCAAGCCAATCTCCGTACGGCGCTGGATGACCGACGCCGCCGAAGAGGCGCCAACAGCAAGCGCCGCGGCAAGCAGAGATGCAAATGTGACCAGCCATAGCAAAGTACGCACGCGGGTAAGAATGGCGCCCTCGCCTTCCGCCACGCGCCGGATTACGCGCACGTCCGCGCCGGGAAGCACCTGCTTGATTTGCAGGGCAATCGAGGAAATGTATGGCGTGCAGTACCAGCGTTCGTAGTCGGCAGGCGCCAACGTGCTTGGATCCCGCTTCCCAAACTCATCTTCGGGCTTGGTCAGCGCGCTGACGTACAGTCGGCGGTACTGGCCTTGCTTTCCGGAAAGTTCCTGGGCCAGCCTGAGCGGCGCCACGATGGAATCATCCTCCGGCCCGCCGCCGGACAAGATTCCCGTGACGAAGAGAGAGAGATGCTTTCCCCCACCGTTCAGGTTCAAGGGGCTGCCTATCTTCGCACCCGAACGCGCCGCAAACGTTTTACCCGCAACGCATTCTTTCGCGTCGTCGTTGAACCACCGGCCCTCCACTTGCCACCAAGGGTTAGTCTTTTCTATTCCGGTGACATAGGTACTGCCGTCCGGAACCGATACCGAATGACTTGCCCAAGTGCCGATCAAAATGGTATGCGCATCCACGGCCGGCGTCGAGTAGGTTTGCGAGGATTTTGTCCAGGCATCAACGGGAGTTTCAAGCGCGGGCGAAAACCCTACGATGTTGTTGCGCCAGAAAATGGTTTTGAGTTTGCCGAGGTCAGATTCCGGCAAGTATGCGCCGGAATTCACCGGACGGTAATCGACGCCTCCGATTTCGAGGGGTAAGGAATCGGCTTTCGGCGTGACCAACAGATTGGCGCCGAGGCTGCGAAATTCGCGGGCCAGACGATCGCCGACGTCGAGCGAAACGCTCAGCGCGGCGGTGGCCACGGCCATGCCCAAGGCCAGAGCAGCTCCGGTGAGGAGCTTATGCCGCGGGCGGCGGCTGAAAGAATCGGCGACGAGTCGTAGGAACATGGGAGAGCTATGTAAAGCGAGGTTTTTCCCTGCGCTCAGAATGACCGACGTGGAGCGAAGCGGTCACTTGGGAACCTCGGTAGCCGCTTGGCTCAGCGAACTCACATCCATGACCAGGTCGCCGCCCTGCACCCGCGACGGAACTCCCACCGGATTGCAGCCACCTGCTTGCCCAATGGAGGGGACATAAATCGCGGAGCCGCAGTGGCGGCACACCACGTTCTGCCCGTCCTGTCGATAGCCCTCCTCACCGCAAATGCGGCAAGCGTCCAGCGCCGTGCCGTATCCATTGGGCTTTTTGATGATCATGAAACGCAGCGATTGGCCACCGAGATTGACCGTAAATAAATGCAGGTTGGCATCTTGAATATCGCTTAAGGGCACGCGCACTTCATTGCCGATCGCGGCGATGGGCCGCGAAGCCGGAGGCGCGGAATTCGCGCGGGTGTAAATAAAATCCGCGGTCAGCACCAGAATCACGGTCAGGGAAGCGATGGTGGATGCCATCATCCAGCGGCGGGCTCTGCGGTTTTGTGATTCCAGCAGCCGCCGTTCGGCATCCCCCGGCGCTTGCCTGGCCGACTTTTCGTGGGAAGCCGACTGCCATTCCCGCAAGATCAGCAGCATGGCCGCGCCAAAAACGAACACAAAGAAAAACAGGTCGTTGCGCACGATGGGCCCGATGAGGGCCATCTCCCGCTTGCCGGAAGGCAGCCAGCGCGCCTCGCTCAATTCGTGCAGGCCGGTGAGCGTCAATTGGAAGGCCACCAGCATCAAAATCGCGCTGGTCACCGAGAAAAACCGGTGCAGCGGCACGCGCAACGTACCCTTGAAGAAGAAAACGCCCACGGCGACCGCCGCGGCAATGCCCAGTATGGTGCCGATCCAGGTCTGCAAGCCTTCGGTGGACATTTCCACGGCGCGCAAAATCAGCGCCAGCTCCACGCCTTCGCGCACCACCATCAGAAAGACGAACAGGAAAATTCCCCAGCCAGCGGCGCGGCCGGCGCGTTCGGCAAAGGTCTCCACTTTTTGCTCGATATCTTTTTTCAGGTGGCGCGCAACGCGGTTCATCCAAACGATCATCGTAATCACAAAGAAGGCGGCGAGCAGCAGCAGTAGGCCCTCGAAACCGTCTTCGCTGATGCGCCATTGCTGCAAGGCAATAGCGATGCCCAGACTCAACGCGGTGGCCAGGGCCACGCCATACCAGACAAAACGCGCGAGGTGCGAGCGGCCGGTACGCGAGAGATAAACCAGGATGATGCCGACAACCAGGGCGGCTTCGACGCCTTCCCGGAGAGCAATGAGCCAAGCCGCGAGCAAAGGGACTCCAGTTGAAAATCGTTTGCAACTACAAAGTCCAGTTTACGCGCCGCCGCGCTCCAGCGTCAAGCCGCGCTTCCCTGCGGGTACCTCGCGTAGAATGAAGTTGTCCCGAGCCTGCTATCCATGAACCTACAGCCCCTTCGCCAAGCTGCATCGCTGCTCCTGTGCCTGCTGATGTCCGCTTCGACGCCCGGGCAGCAGCCGCAGCTGGCTACCGCGTCGGCCAACACTATTGTCCTTCCGGATCCCAAGCGGGCCCTGAAGCTGGCGGAAGCCGGGGCGAAGGCGGAAGCCGAAGGGCGCGTCGACGAGGCGTTGCGGGCCTACGATGAAGCCGCCCGGCTTGCGCCACAGGATCTCGCGCTGGCCGGCCGGAGCGCCGGACTGCGTTCCCGGCTTATCCGCGAACATGTGGACAAGGCCGAGCAGTTGGCCCTGGCCGGCAAGCTGCCGCAGGCTAAGCAAGAACTGCGCGCCGCTATGCGCATCGACCCAAGCAACAAAATCCTGGCCGAGCGTTACACGCAAATGGAATCGATGCAAGACGATGAGCCACAGGTGGTCAGCACCGAAGGTTCCGGAATACCGCGGCTGAAACTGCAGGGCGGGCGGCACAGCTTTGACTTTCGCGGCGACACGCACAGCGCCTATGAACAGGTCGCGCAGGCTTTCGGTATCAAAGTGACGTTCGACCCGGACGTGGTTTCACGGCAGGTGCGCATGCAACTCGATGGTGTGGACTTCAACACCACAGTGTCGCTGGTGGGGACGACGACGGGGACGTTTTGGACGCCGGTCAACGAGCATCTGATGTTTGTGGCCCCGGACACTTTGGAGAAACGCCGCCAGTTCGGTTTGCAGGCGCAGCAGACGTTTGCGTTGAGCTCCGCGGCGAGCCCCGAAGAAATGACGGAATTGCTGCGCATGCTGCGCGAAATAACGGGAACGGCACGCATCGACCTGGACGCCAGCGCTCACAGCGTCACCATGCGCGACTCTCCGGATCGATTGGCGCTGGCCGCCGAGCTGATCCACCAGGTGGATCGCGCGCGGGGCGAGGTGATGCTCGAAATGGAGCTACTCGAAGTGGACCGCGACAAGGCGCAGCAGTTAGGCATCACGCCGCCTTCCTCGGCGCAGCTATTTTTGATCAGCCCCAGCGATATTCGTTCGCTGCAACAAGCCACCGACCTCAATAATGCGCTCACGATTCTAGGGCAGCTTTTCACCGCCAATGGATTCTCGAGCGTTCCCGGGTTCGCGCTGTTGGGCGGCGGTTACACCACCTTTCTGCTTACGCTGCCGGGCACGGCCGCTAACTTTTCCGATGCGCTTAGCCTGGTGCAAAGCGGCCAGCAAGTGTTGTTACGCGGCCAGGACGGCAAGCCGGCCACGTTTTTCGTGGGTGATCGCTTTCCTATTACGCTTTCGCTATTGTCCGGCAGCCTGGGCACGGCGGGGAACTCGACAACGAACAGCAACTCCTTTTTGGGCGTACCGACATCCACCACCTTTCCGGAGACGTCGTTTGCCGTTGGCAACAACCCGGTGGCATTGGCCGCCAATGACTTTAATAGCGACGGCTTGCCCGATCTGGCGGTGGCCAATCGCGGCGACAACACCATTAGTATTTTGCTGAACCAGGAGTTGGGAAATTTTGTGGCTGCCAATTCATTCGCTCTGCCCAAGACTGAGACGGGGCCTTCGGCCATTGCCGCGGGAGCGTTTGGAAACACCGTGACTACTACTTCGGGCGTTCAGATACTCACCAACGATCTGGTCATCACGAATTCTACTTCCAATAATGTGAGCGTTCTCCTTGGGAACGGCGACGGCACATTTCAGGAAGCGGCGGGCTCTCCTTTTGCGGTGGGAGCTAACCCCAGTTCGGTGGTTATTGCGGACTTCAACGGCGATGGCAATCTCGATTTTGCGGTGGCCAATCAGGGCGACAACACTATTTCCGTGTTCCGAGGCAATGGCGCGGGGGGCTTTACGGAGTTTCCCGGATCGCCATTCGCTTTGACCAACACTGGGTCGATCTCCGAAAAAGGGCCGGTGGCGATGGTTACCGGGAATTTCCGCGGCACGTTCAATTCCGTGAATAACAGCCCCGAAGTTGACCTAGCGGTGGTGAACCAAGCCACCAACAATGTGGCCATCTTGCTGGGGTCGGTGGACGCCAACTCCAACATTTCGTTTACGGAAGCCGCGAATTCCCCGGTGGCTGTCGGGCAATCTCCCGTGGCCATCGCGACCAGCGATCTGAACGGCGACACCGTTCCCGATCTGGCGGTAGTCAATCAGGGCGATAACAGCGTTTCCATCCTGCTGGGCAACGTCAATCTGGATGCTACATTCGCTCCCGCCATCGGATCTCCGCTGCCCACGGCCGCCACACCTGCGGGCATTGTTGTGGCCAACTTCACGGGCGGCAACTTTCCGTCGCTGGCGGTCACCAACAAAGGCCAGAGCACCCTTGGAATCTACATAGGATTGGGCGACGGCACATTTTCGAGCCGGATCGAGGTTGCTACGCCGGCCAGTCCGTCCGCCATCGTGAGCGCGGTATTAACCTCCAGTTCGCTGCCGGATGTCGCGTTCACCGCGTTAGGCTCCACGCCAAATCAAGGCGTGGTCACCGTAATCCAGGACTCTTCGGCCTTCGCCACCGGCACCAGCACCACGCAAACGCCTTACCCGGCGTCCGAATACGAGGACCTCGGGGTGAAAGTCAAAGCCACCCCGACTTTGCACGCAAATCACGAAGTAACCCTGCAACTGGAATTTGAAATTCGCGCATTGTCTGGCGCGAATATCAACGGTATCCCCATCATTTCGAACCGCACCCTGACGCAAACCGTTCGCGTCAAAGACGATGAAACCACCCTGATCAGCGGATTATTGGACAATGAAGAGACGCGCTCGCTGCTTGGGCTTCCAGGCCTGGCCCATATTCCCGGACTGGGCTACGCTTTTGGCGGCAGAAATAATTCTTTGACGAATACCGAACTCATGATCCTCATCACGCCGCGCCGCTTGCGTGATCCGATCCGTAGTGCGCGCAGCATCTTTGCCGGGCGCAACGACGCCTCCGCCGCTCGAGGCGGCATACGCGGAAATATTCCCTTGCAGCAACCTCCGCAACAGCCTCAGCCCTAATCCTTCAGGGTCGGGTGAGTCATTGTCTCCAAGCTCTTTTTTTTGAGTTACGCGCGGGACTGTGTCACTCCTGATCCCCTGGCAGGGACTGCTTAAGCCCGAATGTGGGTCTGCAGCCGCCGTTAAACCATTCTTGACTACCCTCTATCCCTCGCACTAGAATTTGTTTTCCGGTCCGCTTCACCTCAAAAGGCATACTCTATGGGCTCGCTGGCTGCCACCTCCGCCCGCCTTTCCAGCAATGCCGCAGCGCGATACATCATCGCCTTCTGCGCAGCCATTTTGGCGATTGCCGCTCGCTGGGCGCTGAGTCCTTTGCTTGGTGATTATCTTCCCTACATAAGCCTTTACCCGGCGGTCGCCTTCGCCGCCTGGTGTTTAGGCGTGGGTCCATCAGCGCTGCTAACCATTGTCAGCATGGTTGCAGTGCGCTACTTGTTTATTTCCCCGCAGTTTTCGGTAAGTATGCCGGACGTGCCGCAAACCGTTGGCCTCGCGGCCTTCGCTTGCGGAGCCGCCTCCATCATCGCCCTTGGCGAATTTGTGCGCCGCGATAGCGCTGCGTTGCACAAGGCCCAGGGCGAACTGGAGGAGAAAGTACAACAGCGCACTACCGAACTGGCCGACGCCAACCACAATCTTGGCGAACTTTCCGCCCGCCTGCTTCACCTTCAGGATGAGGAGCGCCGCCGCATAGCGCGAGAACTTCATGACAGCGTTGGGCAGACCCTGGCGGCCTTATCGATGAACCTTGCCGCGGTGGGAGCGGACATCGAGCGCTTGGCCAAGAGCGCAACGACCATCGCCGACAGCACCGCTTTGGTCAACGATATGAGCACGGATATACGGACGATTTCGTATCTGCTGCACCCGCCTCTGCTCGATGAGGCCGGCCTTTGCTCCGCCCTGACCTGGTACGTAAAGGGATTCTCCGAACGGAGCAAGATCGAGGTTGATCTGCAAATTCCCGAGGATTTTGGACGCTTATCGCGCGATCTGGAGACCGCTATTTTTCGTGTGGTCCAGGAATGCCTCACCAATATCCACCGGCATTCCGGAGGTTCGGTCGCCAGAATCGCTATCGCTCATGCTGATGATGACATTCGCATCGAGGTGCAGGACAACGGCAAAGGCATTCCGCCGCATAAGCGTTCCGAAATTATTTCTTCTCCCACCGGCACTCCGGGCGTGGGCATCCGCGGAATGCGCGAGCGTTTGCGGCAACTGGGCGGAACCCTGGATATTCGATCGAGTGGCGAAGGCAAAGGCACACTGATCAGCGCGCGGTTTCCCGCGGTCGCGCCGCCTGCGCCGCCGGTTGAGGCTAAGGCTAACTCCGCAGCCGCTGGCCTGTAGGTTGGCTCCGCTCAATTGTTGGGGCTTCCACCCGAGGGTCCCGAACCGGGCGCGAGCTTTCCGATTCCCAGCGTCTTGAAGATCAGCGGCCAAAATTCCTTGGCCACATTGCTGCCGGCAATTACAGCCAATTGAGTCCCAAAGCGCTCGAAAGTCTGCCCGGCCGAGCGCTCCGCATCCGGGAGATAGGTATTGGCCAGACCTTCGGCGCCCAGCGGCCCAAGCAATCCCGATACGTTTAGGGTCCGCCCGCCGGCGTCCGTTGGAGTAACCACAACGCGCGTCAGGGCGTGCGCGATTCTTTGCGAGAAGCTGCCATGCGCCAACACAAAATACCGTGGATCTTCATGTAACAGCGAAGGCAGCAGAAATGTTCCGAGCACGTCCGTGGATGCGTTTAATGCCAGGGTCGCTCCGTAGCGTTTACCGTATCCATTCCAGCCTTGACCGTAACCGGGCCAGGAATCACGCGCCTGCGAAATTCCCGCGCTCATCGCCGATACGAGCAATCCGGCGGGTGCAACGCTCTCGTCGCCAGCCAGCAAGAACTTCTCCCCCCTGGTCAGCGGTTTTTTGGTGTATGCCAGATCCGGGAAAAAAATCGAGCGATGGCTCAAAATCACGACTGTCTCGGAAAATCCGCTTTTCCCCTTTTCGGGTTCGCCCGGCTGTTGGTTTGGAACAGGACGATCGGGCAGATCGGCGACCACTCGCTGTGGCGATGCGCAGGTGGAACTACCCGCCGGAAGGGAAATTACAGTTGCGGCCAATGCCAACAGGCGCACATACCGTCCGACAATATTTAGTTTCAACACGCCCGTCCTTTTTTGTTACGTCCGACCCACGCTCGCCAAAACCGGTTTGCTTACCTTACTCGCTTATCGGGTAACCTTCAATTCGTTTCACTACCGTATTCCGTGTATCCCGGCCCGCTCGTGCCGTTAATTGGGCCCTCGGCATCAGGTTTCTCCCGTAGGCGGAATTCGCGGACCCTGTGCTACTATCGCGGTCGCCTCATCGTTTTCACGTTCCCGTCCCTGCCAAGCTTTTGGAGGTTGCTCATGCGCCGTGCACTTCGTGTCCTGCTGATACTCGTCGTTGTCGTTGTTGTTCTTGTACTGGTTGTGCCGTTCCTGATCCCCGTCAACCAATTCCGGCCCATTATCGAACAAAAAGCCTCCGCTGCGCTGGGGCGCAAGGTGGAAGTCGGCAACCTTAGCCTCTCTCTCTTCACTGGCTCCCTGAGCGCCGACAACCTGTCGATCGCGGACGATCCCAAATTCAACAGCGCCCCTTTTCTGACCGCCAAATCGATTAAGGTGGGGGTCGAGTTGCTGCCCCTGATCGTGCGCAAAGACCTGAACATTACCGGGATCGTTATCGATAGTCCAGAGGTCACCCTGTTGCGCGATCCCGGCGGCGACTGGAACTATTCGTCTTTCGCCGCCTCGTCCGCGAAATCTGAGGCGGCGACAACGCCGGCCTCACAGCCGCAGAGCGCCGCCCCTTCCGCTTCCAGTCCTTCCACCGCCGCCGAATTTTCGGTGGAAAAACTGGAGCTGCGCGACGGGCGCGTGGTTATTGGCTCGACCAACTCCCAGAAACGCAGCACGTACGACAAGGTGGAGGTGACCGCCTCCAATGTTTCGCTCACCACCAAATTCCCGGTGACTCTATCCGCCAATCTTCCCGGCGGCGGTGATCTCAAGGTCGATGGCACTGCCGGTCCTCTCGACCAGCAGAACACCGCGCTCACTCCGGTGAACGCCAAGCTTACGATCAATAATCTGAACCTGGCTACCACCGGCTTTCTCGATCCATCCGCTGGACTGGGTGGTCTGCTCGATCTCAATAGCGCTCTGGCCTCGCAAAATGGCGAGGCTACCGTGAGCGGTAACGCCAAACTGTCCAAAGCCTTATTGATCGCCGGTGGTTCGCCCTCCGCAATTCCGGTCACCGTGGATTTCAATACCAAATACGATCTGCGCAAAAATCGTGGTGTGCTCGATCCTTCCACCCTCAAAATCGGAAATGCTACCGCGCATCTCAGCGGCACCTACGAGGTCCCCGCTGATTCGGATGCCGTTACTTTGCACATCAAGGTTAACGGCCAAAATATGCCTGCCAAAGACCTGGAAACCTTTTTGCCCGCTCTGGGAATTCACATGCCCAGTGGCGCCTCGCTGCAGGCGGGTTCTCTCAATACCAACCTCGATCTCAACGGTCCTACTAGCAAGCTGGTGACTTCCGGCAATGTCGGGCTATTTAACGCAAAGCTTGCGGGATTTGATCTGGGCTCAAAGCTGGCCGCCATCTCTAAGCTCGTGGGTATTAATACCGGCAAGGATCTGGACATCGAAAAAATGACCACGGATCTCCACATGGCCCCGACCGGTTTGGAAGCACAGAACTTTCAGGCTCTGGTTCCTTCGCTCGGCACGCTGGTGGGCAATGGGACGATCGACGCCAAGAACAATCTGGATTTCAAGATGGCCGCCACCTTGAAAAATGCGATTGGCGGCGCTGCTGGTGCGGTCGGCGGGGCGGCATCTGGGGCAGCCTCCAACGCGATAGGCGGCCTGCTTGGAAAAGTTACGGGTAGCGCCAGCGGCGCTGCGGGGGGACTGCTGGGCAATTGCAAGAACGCCAGCGGTGGTAGCGGGCCTACGCTTCCTTTCCAGATCAAGGGAACAACTTCCAATCCTTCGTTTATTCCCGACGTTGGCGGCGTCGCCGCTGGCATGCTCAAGTCTCAACTGGGCTGCTTCGGCGGCGGTTCCCAGGCCAAAACCGCTGCGCAGCCGCAACAAAATCCGAATAACCCCATTGACGCTATCGGCGGATTGTTCAAGAAGAAAAAGCCCTAGCCAGGCAACTCGAGTTTCCTTCCTGTTTTGCTCTGCGTTGTGGCCGTGCCACAATGCTGTATGCAAAATCCATTGCGGATCACCTTACTTACAGTTGCCGCGGCGTGCCTGCTCCCCGTCAGTTTCGCGCAGCAGACGCCTCCTACTAAAACGCCGCCCGCCGCGCCGCCGAAATCCCAGCAAGGCGCCGCCAAGCGCGCCCCGGCAAAAGCCGCGCCATTCACACTCAAGACCCAGAAGGATAAAACCAGCTACGCCATGGGCATGAATTTCGGCACCGGGCTCCGCAAACAGTCCATTGAGATCGATCCGGCTATCGTGGCGCGCGGATTGCGAGATTCGTTTGCAAACGGCAAGACCCTGCTCACAGACGAGGAGGCGCGCGCTCTTCTTACCCAGTTACAAGCCGAACTGCGCAAAAAGCAGCAAGACCTGGCCCAGCAGGCCGCGGAGGTAAACAAGAAGCAAGGTCAGGGTTTCCTCGACGCCAACAAAACCAAAGACGGCGTGGTGACTTTGCCCAGCGGCTTGCAATATAAGGTTCTGCAGGAAGGCGTTGGACCGAAGCCGGTCCTCACCGATACCGTCGTTTGCAATTATCGGGGCACGCTGCTGGACGGAGCGGAGTTCGACAGTTCCTACAAGCGCGGTCAGCCGGCCACATTTCCGGTAAACGGAGTGATCAAGGGTTGGACCGAAGCGCTGCAACTCATGCCCGTTGGTTCCAAATGGCAGCTTTACGTTCCTTCTGACTTGGCTTATGGCGACCGCGGCGCCGGCGGGCAAATTGGTCCGGGTGCCACCCTGATCTTCGAAGTCGAACTGCTCTCGATCCAGGCCAAGGACGCTAAGTAGAGCCGCTTTTAAGCCCGTCCCAAGCCGCGCATTCCTGCCGTGTGGAACGATGGAATCGACGCGTATCGCGCCGCGCACTCCCTACTTTCGCCCGCCTCATTTTATGAAACCCTATCTTCTTGACTCCCCCGCAACTTCCCACTAGCCTCATCCGTCTACAGGAACGTGGGCGGCTGCACTGTGCCTCCGCGCTATCCACCAATTAAGGAGCGGCGAATGCGTTCTTCGTTTCAGAGCTTGAGGTTTGCGCTGGGTGTTGCCGTCGTTTTCTGCGGCGCTTTGCTGTCTTCGCCTCGGGCCGCAGGGCAGGGCGGCGAGCCGCAATACTTCGCCATTCGCGGCGCCACCGTCATTCCCGTGTCCGGTCCGCGTCTGGAAGACGCCACTGTCATCATTTCGCGCGGTGTCATCAAGGCGGTTGGCAAGGACGCCGCTGTTCCCGACGAAGCGTGGGTCATTGACGGCAAAGGCCTGATCGTCTACCCCGGTTTCATCGATTCCTTCACCGATGTCGGCATTCCGCCAGCTCCTGCGCCCGCTGGCGGAGAGGCAGCGCGCCAGCAGCCACCCCTTTCGCGCGGTCCGGAAGACCGCCCGGGTTCGACGCCCTGGCGCAGCGCCGCCGATGAAGCCAGCCTGAGCGACAAGCGCGTCGAAATGTGGCGCTCCGCTGGATTCACCACCGTGGTTTCCGCCCCCAAAGGCGGAATGCTTCCCGGTCAAGCAGCCATGCTGGACCTGGCTGGTGAGCGCAACGGCGACATGGTTGTGAAATCGCCCGTAGCCATTCCCGTCTCCTTGCAGCCGACTGGCGGCTTCGCCAGTTTTCCCGGTTCGCTGATGGGCTCGCTCGCCTATGTGCGGCAAGTTTGGCTGGACACGGACTGGAGCAGCAAGGCCCAGGCGACTTACGATAAAAATCCGCGGGGCATAGCGCGGCCTCGCTATGACAGCACCGAGCAGGCTCTCGCCGACGCCCTGGACGATCATCCGCTGGTTCTTATCCCTGCAAATACTGCCACCCAGATTCGCCGTGCCTTCCAGCTCGCCGACCGCTGGCACGTCAACGGAGTTCTGTACGGTGGGCAGACCGGCTACGAAGTGGCCGAAGAAATCGCCGCCACCAAGCTTCCCGTCCTGGTCGATCTGAAATGGCCCGCCGCCGATAAAGACGCCGACCCCGACGAAGTTCCTTCTCTCAACACTTTGCGCTTTCGCGATCGAGCGCCTTCCTCACCTGCCGCACTTGCCAAAGCCAGCGTGAAATTCGCTTTCTATTCCGGCGGAATCACCGCTCCAAAGGACATGCTCAAGGCCGCCAAGAAGTCCATTGACGCCGGTCTTTCTCCGGAAGCCGCCATTCGCGCTTTCACCCTGACTCCGGCGGAGATTTTCGGAGTAGCGGACCGGCTTGGCTCCATCGAAAGCGGGAAAATCGCCAATTTGATTGTCACCGATGGCGACATTTTCGACGAAAAAACCAAAATCAAATTCGTGTTTGTGGACGGCCGCAAATTCACCATTCGCGAACCCGAAAAACCCAAAGATGCTCCCAAGGGCGACCTTACCGGAAAATGGAAGCTCTCCTACGACACGCCGGAGGGTCCGGAAGAAGCTAGTGCGGACATCTCCATGGGCACTGACGGCTCACTTTCTGGGACCATCGTTAGCACCCACGGCAACGCCAACATCCTCAGCGGTTATCTCAGCGCCGATAAGTTCAGCTTCACCATCAACCTGCCCATCGAAGGCACTCCTTCCGATGTGATTTTCACCGGTACTTTCGACGGCACCTCCATGAAAGGATCGATCAGCGTGCAAGGAATGGATATCGATTTTACCGCTACCAAACCCGGGGACAAGACAAGCACAGAAGGTGCCCGGTGAGCGCGGCGAAGACATGGAAGTCGAAGCTCCTTCTGACCATAGCGATGCTCGCATTGCCGGGAAGTCTGCTTACCACCGCGGCCAAATCTCCCTCCGCGGCCGCTGAGCCCGCTCCCGTTATCTTGATCCAGAACGCCACCATCCTTACCGCCAGCCACGGCACCATCGAGCGCGGATCCATTTTGATCAAGGACGGCAAGATCGCGGAAGTCGGCGCGTCCATCAAAGCTCCCAAGAATGCTCAAGTCATCGATGCCGCCGGGCAGTTCGTCATGCCGGGGATCATCGACTGTCACTCTCACATTGCCGTCGATGGCAGCGTCAACGAAGGGAGCATCTCCGTTTCGTCCATCGTCAATATCGCCGACGTCTTGAATCCCGATGACATCGATATTTATCGCGACCTCGCCGGCGGCGTAACCGTGGCCAACGTGCTGCACGGCAGCGCCAATGCCATCGGTGGCCAAACCATCGTCATCAAGCTGCGCTGGGGCCAGCCGGCATCGAAGTTGCCTTTCGAAGGGGCCATGCCTGGCATCAAATTCGCCCTCGGCGAAAATCCCAAGCGCTCCAATAGCCGCGGCCGCGCCGCTCGTTATCCCGTCACCCGCATGGGCGTCGAGGAAACCATTCGCGGCGCCTTCGCCGAAGCCCGCGACTACAAAGCCTCCTGGGATCTCTACAACAAGCGCACCGCCGCCGGAGAGAAAAACCTCATCCCGCCGCGCCGCGATCTCCGCCTGGAGCCGCTGGTCGAAGTTCTGGAAGGCAAGCGTTACGTTCATTCCCACTGCTATCGCGAAGACGAAATCCTGATGCTCTTGCGTGTAGCCAAGGAATTTGGCTTCAAGGTGCGCACCTTCCAGCACGTGCTCGAAGGCTATAAGGTTGCCGACGAAATTGCCGCGGCCGGCGCCGGCGCATCCACCTTTTCCGATTGGTGGGCCTACAAAGTGGAAGCTTACGACGCCATTCCCTATAACGCCGCTTTGATGACGCGCCGCGGCGTCCTCGTCTCCATTAATTCCGACGACGCGGCCGAAGCCACCCACCTCAATCAGGAAGCCGCCAAGAGCATGAAGTTCGGGGGTCTGTCCCACGATGAAGCGCTCAAGCTGGTGACCCTGAATCCCGCCATGCAGCTTGGGATCGACAAGCGGGTGGGCTCCATCGATGCCGGCAAGGACGCCGACTTGGTCATCTACAATCACGATCCCCTCAGCGACTACGCCGTGGTCCAGAAAACGTTGATCGATGGCCGGGTCTATTTCGATCGTCAGCGCGACCTTGCTGACCGGCCTGCCCGTGAAAAGGAAAAGCACGCACTGCTTGAAAAAGAAAAGAAGGCGGAGAAAAAGCCCGAATCCGCGGAAGGCAAGAAGCCTGGCGAGAAGAAGCCTGAAGACAAACCCAAACCACCGCAAGGGGACGCCGTATCTGGAGGTGCGCGGTGAGTTTCTCAACTTCCCTGCGACGTCTTTCGTATCTCGTTTGCGCCTCGGCCTTCACTCTTCTCGCGCTTACCAAACCGGCCGGCGCGCAGGATAAATCCACCTACGCCATCACCCACGCAAAAATCTTTACTCTTTCCGGAGCCGCGATTGACGACGGTACGGTTGTAATCCAGAACGGCAAAATCGCCAATGTCGGCGCTGCCGTCGATGTCCCCGCCGGAGCGCAAGTTATCGACGGCCAAGGCCTGCAGGTCTACCCCGGGCTGTTCGACCCCATCACCCAGATGGGCCTGCGGGAGATCGGAGCGGTGAGCGCCACGGTCGATTCCTCCGAAACGGGTGAATTCAATCCCGACGTCGTCGCCGCGGAAGCCGTACTGCCTTCCAGCGAACACATTTCGGTCACGCGCGCCGCCGGTATCACCGAAGTGCTCGCCGTGCCCGCCAGCGGGGGCATGGACTCCGGTGGCGCCAGCGGCATCCTGGGCGGCCAAGCCTCCGCCATCCACATGGCTGGCTGGACCATTAGCGACATGCTTCTGAAAAAGAGCGTGGCCATGGTGCTGCACTGGCCGGAAATCGAAACGCAGACCTTTGATTTCTCCACGTTCTCCAGAAAGCAAAAATCTTACTCCGACGCCAAGCAGGAACAGCAGAAGCAAATCGAAGAACTTACCGGTTGGCTCGAGCGCGCCCGTCATTACGCGCAAGCCCTCGGCCATGGCGGCCCCGGCGATTTTCAGCGCGATCTTAAACTGGAGGCCTTGGTCCCGGTCACACGCGGCGAGCTTCCCGTGCTGGTCTTGGCGGACAAGGCTCGCGATATCCGCGCCGCCGTCGAATTCTGCGATAAACAAAAACTCAAAATGATTCTGGCCGGCGCATCCGAAGCTTACAAAGTGAAAGATCTCCTGCGCTCGAGAAGCATACCCGTCATTCTGGGGCCCACGCTTGCGGCGCCCCGCGAAGAGGACGATTCCTACGATCGCCTGCTAAGTCAGCCTGCGGAGCTGCAGGCCGCTGGCGTAAAAATTGCCTTCGGCAGCTTTGACAACTCCTTCTCGCGCCGCCTGGGCCAGCAAGCCGCTAACGCCGTCGCCTTCGGTCTTCCCTACGACGAAGCCCTGAGAGCCGTCACTCTTTACCCCGCGCAAATTTTTGGCCTCGCCGACCAAATCGGCACCCTGGAAAGTGGCAAAATTGCCAATCTGATCGTTACCAATGGTGATCCCCTGGAGCTAACCACTGAGATCCGCTACCTCTTCATCAAGGGCCGTCTAACTTCGCTCGACAACAAACAAAAATCTTTATATGAAAAGTACTTAAACCGTCCCAAAACCCAATAATCCCCGGTAATGGGCGCGCGTCCTAATTTCAAGGCAGAAAGGTCTCGGCTCAACGCGCGCCAGCTACCCTGAAGCCCGATAAAAGTGCTCGCAGCGCCCTGCTTGGAGTTGCCTCCGGCCTGATAGTCGCTCTGCGCCACGAATAAGCCGCGCGAATTTCACCGCGCAACGGAAACTTTTCCCATACAATTGCGTTTCTATTCTTGAACGCCATGACTGTACGCACGTTTGCATTGACCGTCGCCTTTTTCCTCTCCACCCTTGCCTCGCCCGCCCATGCCCAAGACGCCCAGAAAATTGTCGAGCAGTACATCAAGGCTGTCGGTGGCTCCAAACGGCTCTCCAAAGCCAACACCGTCACTCTCGAAGGTACTTTTCAAACTGCCGACGGTAAAGGCGGCACCTACACTCTGGACATCAAACTTCCCAATCGCTTCTATTCCGAACTGGTCGCCGGCGATTCCAGCCAGATCGAAGCCTACAACGGCAAGTCCGCCTGGCACCGCACGGCCAACGGCGAATTCTCAACGCTGGTCGGCGCCGATGGCAGCCAGCTCGAAGCCGCCGGCCAGTATTACAATTCCCATTTACTCGGCGCCAAGAAAAACAAAATTGGTCTCGGCTTCGCGGCCACCTCTAAGGTGCGTGGCCGCGACGCCCTCGAAATTGAAGTCACCACTATGACCGGTGTAAAGCGCCAGGTCTTCTTCGATCCGCAAACTCATCTGATCGTCAAGGAAGAGGCCACCATTGGCGGCGTCGATGAGCAAATTCTTTACGACGATTACCGCACCGTGAACGGCATTAAACTCCCCTACAAAATCGAGCTGCATCGCGGCCCCGAAACCTACGACATCACCGTAACTCGCGCGGAAGTAAACGCCGCCATCGGCGAACGCGTCTTTGACTTCCCCAAGAAATCCCAGGTCCAGCTACCCGACCTGAAAGCTCTCTTCCAACAGATCGACGACAACCAAAAAGCCATCGACAAACTCAAGGAAAACTACGCCGGCACGCGCAACGAAGAAGAGACTGAATTGGACAAAACCGGCAAGATCAGCAAGCGCGAGATGCATGAGTACACTTTCTTTTACCTGAGTGGCAACGAAGTTTCCACTTTGGTAAAAAAAGACGGCCAGCCGCTCGGCGAAGAAGAGCAAAAGAAAGAAAACGACCGGGTCCGAAAAGAGATCGGGGAAATCGAAAAACGCGACGCCAGGAAAGAAGCCAAGGAGGAAAAAGCCAGGGAAGAAGGTAAGGACAAAAAAGAGGACGATGACGTCGGCATCGAGGTCTTCCTTCGCGCCTGCCAGTTCGTGAATCCCCGCCGCGAGCGTTTCCGCGGCCAGGACGTTCTGGTCTTCGATTTCGAACCCAACCCCGAATTCAAGCCCCGTAAACTAGCCGAAAAAGTTGTCCATGAGCTTGCCGGAGTGGTCTGGATCGACGAAAAAGCTCGCGACGTCGCCCGTTTGGAAGCCTATTTTGTCGGAGATTTCCGTTTCGGCGGCGGAGTGCTCGCCAATTTGCAAAAAGGCACCAGCTTCGTCTTCGAACAGGCTTACATCAACAACGAAGTCTGGCTGCCCACCTACGAAGAAGCCCACGTCGGGGTACGCGTTCTTTTGGTCAAAGCGTTCAAGGTGAACGAAGTGACCCGCTACTCCGACTACAAAAGATTTAACGTCGAAAGCATCTCCGCCATCGCCAAGCCCAAGGACACCGGCGATTCCCCGGCAACCCCTGCCCCCAAGCCTCGCTGAAGATCCGCTGGCCGCATAACGGTCTCAGTTTCTGATGACCGCGACGCTCCGATCCGGAACTTCGGGCACCTTCTCGCTCGCGCCTTGACCGTGGTCAATAGAAATAATCGGTGAATGAAAACGCCTTACCGCCCCTCGAACGGGTAGCGGTCCTGGGCCTGTACCGCCGCAGCCACCCCGCGCCGCAGCGCAATGGTGTCCACCGGCGCGCGCTTGCCAAACCGCTTCAGCACCGCCATCTGCGTGGTCAGCATGTCGCCTTCATTTACTGTCGTCACCGCCCGTTTGGCCTCATGCTCCGCGCGCTCCGCGGCCTCGGCGATGAACACCCGCGCCGCATCGATCATCACCTGCGTGGCCTTTTCACCTTTGACTCCAGCGGCCTTTTGCGCCCGCAACAGGCAGGATTCCATCGCGTAGATTTCCATCACCATGTTCGAAAGCGCGCCGATTAGTTCCTGCTCCTCCGCCAGCTTCTCCCGGAACTTCTGCACCGCTCCGCCCGCTGCCTGCAAAAACATTTTCTTCACGTTGGCCAGCACCCGCGCCTCTTCCGTCAGCACGCCTTCCGGCGCTTCCTCAAACGAAGGGCCGGCTAGAATCTCGTCGGCTAGCTTCATTGCCGCTGGGATCAGCGCCAGTTGCCCGCCCATCGCCCGCTTCATCAGCATTTGAATAATCAGCATCCGGTTGATTTCGTTAGTGCCTTCGAAAATCCGGTTGATGCGCGAATCGCGATACGCGCGGCATACCGGATAATCCTCGTGAAAGCCGTATCCGCCAAAAATCTGCACCGCTTCGTCCACCACGTAATCCAGCATTTCGCTGCCGTACACCTTGGCGATGGAACTTTCGATGGCGTATTCCTCGAGCACTTTCATCGCATTCTGAATCTTGTCCCCTCCGGAACCGGAAGCCGCCGCCATGGCCGCCTCGATATTTCCTGCCGAGCGGTACACCATCGATTCCACCGCAAAAATCTGGATGGCCATTTCCGCCAGCTTCTCCCGGATCAATCCGAATTCGCCGATCTGTTTTCCGAACGCTTTCCGCTCTTTTCCATACTTGCAGGACGTCGCCAACACGTTCTTCGCACCGCCCACGCAGGAGGCCCCCAGCGTGAATCTCCCGGCATTCAAGACGTTGAACGCCACGATGTGCCCGCGCCCGATCTCATGCAGCACGTTTTCCTTGGGGACCTTGCAGTTCTCCAGAAAAATCGGCGTCGTCGAGCTTCCGTGAATCCCCATCTTGTGTTCTTCATTGCCCGGCTTGAACCCCGGAAACGTCCGCTCCACGATGAACGCCGTGAATTTGTCTCCATTCACCTTTGCGAACACCACGTACACGTCCGCGAAGCCCCCATTCGTGATCCACATCTTCTGCCCATTCAAAATGTAATGCGTGCCCTCGCTGTTCAGCTCCGCCCGCGTCAACGAATTCTGCGCATCCGATCCCGCCTGCGGTTCTGACAAACAGTACGCGCCAATCAGCTCTCCCGTGGCCAGCTTCGGCAAATATTTTTTCTTCTGTTCCTCGGTTCCGAAATAAACAATCGGCAGCGTTCCAATACCCGCGTGTGCGCCGTGGGTCACGGCAAAACCGCCGTAGATGGATAGCTTCTCGGTCAACACCGTGGTCGCGATCTTGTCCAACCCGGCCCCACCGTATTGCTCCGGCACCCCGCCGCCCATCAGTCCCAGTTCGCCGCCCTTCTTCACCAGCGACGCCATCAAACCGGCTTTCTTGTTCTCCAGATCCTTGGCCAACGGTACCACTTCCTTGACCACAAACTCTTCCGCCGTCTGACCTATCAGCCTCTGGTCATCGCTAAGATCGGCCGGCGTAAACACATCTCCCGGCGCTGGCGATTCCAGCAAAAAGCTTCCGCCCTTAGCCGCCGGCTTGGTAAACGTCGCAGTAGCCATAGTTTTTCTCTCTCTTTAACGTCATTCTATTTCCCGGACGTCGCACCATTCACCACTAAGCAAATTCTACGCTCGCAAAACCAGCACCCGCAACAAGCAGGCGCGCAGCACCGCTGCGCCCCATCCCGGCAAGAGGTAATCAATCGCAACACCGCCCTCC
>Ga0070730_10001127_pt1 | contig 26455 bp, 19 predicted proteins | sample Coa_R1_3_FD_66447 | JGI IMG/M metagenome (GOLD analysis project Ga0070730, IMG submission 66447) | Surface soil microbial communities from Centralia Pennsylvania, which are recovering from an underground coalmine fire - Coalmine... | ecosystem: Environmental > Terrestrial > Soil > Unclassified ... | reverse complement strand
CTTTGTCCGCAAACGCCGCCCAGTTCGCGCCGATCTGGTAGCCGAGCACGATGCCCGAGACCACGCCCATGGCGAACGCCAGCGCGAAGATCTTCGACCAGTACTCGAAGAGGCTGAGGTAGACGTTCTTCTTCGTTTTCAGCCAGAGTCCGTTCAGTACCGCCAGATAACTGGCGAGTCCGATCGAAAAGCTCGGGAAGATGAAGTGAAACGAGACGGTGAAGGCGAACTGCAGTCGTGCGAGCAGCACGGCGTCGGCGTGAGCGAACATGGCGTCAGCTCCGTTCGGCGGCGGACGCCGGCGGCGTCTCGGGGATCAGGCGCGAGGCGCGCTGGCCGGTGAAATAGGACCACAGCCACTGCCGCTGGACGCGCAGCCGGTTCTGCAGCTGCGGCAGGGCCAGGATGTGGATGGCCGCCCACACGAACCAGGTGAGGACGCCGCTCATGCGCACCCCGCCCCGCTCCAGAATGGCGTAGTTCTTGCCCACCACGGCCATGTTGCCCCTGTCGAAGTAGCGGAAGGGGCGTCTGGCTTCCTCTCCCTTGAGTTCGTTGGCGATCAAACCTCCGACGTAGTGACCTTCCTGGATCGCGGGCTGGGCCACGCCGGGCACGGGCCTGCCGTCGGCTTGCTTGACGGTCGCGGCGTCGCCAACGACGAATACGCCGGGCTGACCCACGACCCGAAGGAAGGGATCGACGAGCGCCCGGCCGGCTCGGTCGGTTTCGCCGCCGAGCAGCTTCGGGAGCGGCGAGGCGGCGACACCGGCCGTCCAAATCACCGTGGCGCTGGGAATTCGCACGCCGCCGGCGACTACGCCCTGCTCGTCCACGGCCTCGACCTTGACGCCGGTCCGGACCTCCACACCGAGCTTGAAGAGGCGGCTGGCCACGCCTCGGGCAAGCGGTTCGGCGAAGGTGGGCAGGACCCGATCGACGGCGTCGATGAGAACGATCCGGGTCCGCGACGGGTCGATCTGGCGGAAGTTCCCCCGCAAGGTGACCCTCGCCAGCTGCGCGAGGGACGCCGCGAGTTCAACGCCGGTCGGGCCCGCGCCCACCAGCACGAAGGTCATCAGCCGCGCGCGCTCGGCGACATCCTCGACGGTCGCGGCGGCCTCGAACGCGCTCAGGATCTTGGCCCGGATCGACTCGGCGTCGCCGAGGGTCTTCAGCGCCGGCGCATGCGGCGCGAACTCGTCGTGGCCGAAATAGTTGGGCCGCATGCCGGTCGCGACGACCAGGTAGTCGAAGGCGACCGTGCGAACGCCGCCTCGCGGAAGGGAGGCCTCGATCGTGCGATCGGCAAGGCTGACGCCGGTCACCTCCGCCAGAAGGACGCGCAGGTTTTGCTGTTCGGCTTCGAGTTGGCGGAGCGGCGCAGCGATCTCGGCGGGCGAGAGGACCGCCGTGGCCACCTGATAGAGCAGCGGTTGGAAGATGTGGTGGTTGCGGCGGTCGATCAGCACGACGTCGGCGTCGGCGCGCCGCAGCGCGCGCGCCGCGGCCACGCCGGCGAAGCCGCCGCCGACGATCACGACGCGTGGTCGCGCCGCGGTCGCCGTCGCGGTCGCTTCCTCGGGCTTAATCTCGGCGGGCACGGCGTTCATGGATATTTCCTTGAAGATGGTAGAGGTCACGCGGCCGGGACGGCGTCCTGCGCCTGCAAGAGCCGCCGGGCGCCAGGGGCGCCGTCCCGACTACTCGTCGCTACTCAGCGGCAATCGCCGTCGGATTCGCGGCCTGCTCAGCCTTGGCGCGCAGTTCCAGGAGGCCCAACAGGACCTGGTCGCGTTGCGCCTCCAGCTGTTCGACCGAGCGGGAGCCGACCTCCTCGTGGACGCTGTCGATGAGCTGCTTCTGGGCCTCCGGCGTCAGCACCGGATTGCCGAGCGTCTTCCACCAGACCGTCAATGGGCCGGCGAATTGCTCGAAGAAGTGCTCGATTCCGCCGGGCCCGCCGCCCAGGTGGTTGAGCATCATATTGCCCATGACTCCCCACCGGAGGCCCGGACCCCAGGAAAGGGCGGTGTCGACGCCGGCGGCGCTGACGACGCCCTCGGCCACCAGGTAATAGACCTCACGCGCGAGGGCGGACTGCAGCCGGTTGGCGACGTGGCCCGGCATCTCCTTCAGGACCCGCACGGTCTTGCGGCCGATCGAGGTGTAGAATTCGTCGGCGCGCCGGATCGTCTCTTCCGAGGTCTTGGCCCCACCGACGAGCTCGACCAAGGGGATCAGGTGCGGCGGATTGAAGGGATGGGCGATTAGGCAGCGCTCCGGGTGTCTGGCGGCGCCCGGCTGAATCTGGCTCATCGGGATACCTGACGAGCTGGACGCGATGATCACCTCCGGCGGCAGCAACTCGTCCATCTGTCCATACAGCTTCACCTTGAAGTCGACGCGCTCGGGGCCGTTCTCCTGGACGAAGTCGGCGTTGGCGAGCGCCTCGGCGAGGTCGGAGGTGAAGCTCAGGTTCGCCTGCGACGCGCCGGCCGAAAGCCCTAGCCGCTCCAGCGGCGCCCAGGCGCTGGCGACGAACTCCCGCAGCCGGCCTTCGGCTCCGGGAGCCGGGTCCGTGGCGACGACCTGCAGGCCTTGGGCGAGGTACAGCGCCGACCAGCTGGCGCCGATGAGGCCGGTTCCGACCATGGCGATGCGGCGAATGGGTTTGGTCTCAGACATGGTGAATCTCCGTTGGGATGAATCAGATTTCGACGTAGGCGACGCCGGTGATGTTGCCCTGGCCGACGAGGAGGGGGCGCTGGAGGCCGCCATCGAGGGGGGCGACGTAGAGCGTGCCGGCGAGGTCGGCGAAGAACATCCGGCGGCCGGCCAGGTCGAGCGACAGGCCGATGGCCTCCATCAGGTGGGTGACCAGGATCTCCGGCTCGGCCGGCCTATCGACAGGAGCCCGGTTGACCGTGTTGCCGCGTGGCGGGTCGCCGCGGTCGGTCCAGTAGAGGACACGGCTCTCGTGTTCGAACTCCAGATCGATGGGCTCCGGCAGGCCGTCGAACAGCACCTCGATGTCCGAGCGGTTCGCCGCGCTCTCGCCCGCGGGCGTCTCGACGTTGGCGCGAAAGATCCGGCCGCGGCCGCCTTTGTCGGGGCCCTTCTGGGTCCAGTAGAACTTGCCCCCCGCCGGATCGACGGCGATGCCGACGCACCACTTGGTCTGGTCGCCCTTGTCGGCGTCGGGATCGCCCGTTTCGACGAGGGTTTCGAGCTGGGAGCCGTCGAGGTTGCAGCGCATCACGCGCATGCCCTCGCGGTCGCACCAGTAGAGCTTGCGTCCGACCTTATCGAGGTGGAGCTGCTTGGGCGTATGGATGTCGCCGGTCGGGACGATCACCGTGCGGTTGTGGCCGTGCAGGTCGACGCGCTCGATGGAGCCGTCCCTCACGGAAAGAGCCCCCATGTTGGTCCAGTAGATGCGGCCGGCTTCGACATCGACGGCGATCCCATCCGGGAAGTGGCCGGTCTTGGCGACGATCGTCTTGACGTCGGATCCATCGGGTTTCGCCGAGTGGATGCGGGCGCCGCTCAGCTCGAGGAAGAATATACGGCCAGTACGGGCGGCGCCCGCCGCAGGCGTATTGCGTGTAGTTGCGGTTGCAGTCATGACCTTTGCTTTCGTAAGAGGAGGGGAATCCGCGCGGCCTATTCGGCGGCGACGGAGGTCTTCGCGTTACCGAAGTTGGGCGGGCGCTTCTCGAGGAAGGCCGAGAACGCTTCCTTGGAATCTGCGGAGGTCACTCGCGCGGTGAATTCCGCCATTTCCGCCGCTATCGCGTCCCGCAAGACAACGATCGAAGACTGCTTGAGCAGGCGCTTGCAGGCGAGGAGCGCGCCGCTAGCCTTCGCGGCGAGCCTTCGCGCCGTGGCTTCGGCGGTCGAGAAAACGTCCGTGTCGGGAACGACGCGGGTCACGAGACCCAGTTCCGCCGCCCGTTGCGCGCCGAAGCGATCGCCCAACAGGACCAGTTCAGCCGCCCGCAGATGTCCCACGCGCTGCGGGATCGAGAAGCTGGACCCGAACTCCGGCACGAGGGCCAGGTCGATGAAGGGCAGCTGGAACTTGGCGCTCTCGCCGGCGTAGACGAAATCGCAATGGGTCAGCATCGTTGTCCCACCGCCGATGGCCGCGCCCTGAACCGCGGCGACCAGAGGCTTTGCGAATCGAACGAACGCCTCCATCAGGCTGGCCTGCGGGGAACCGTTCGGTTGGGGCGGGTTCTGGAGGAAGTCTTCGACGTCATTGCCGGCGCAGAAGGAGTCGCCGGCGCTGTGCCAGAGCACGGCGCGGACGTTCTCGTTCTGGTCGGCCTCGGTCAGAATCTCGACCATCGTCGTATACATCGCGGCGGTCATCGCATTCTTGCGGGCGGGCCGATTGAATTCGACCCGCAAGACGCCGTTCGAAAACTCGGTGTCGATGTCGCTCATTTGCTGTTCCTTCCTTTCTAGTTTCGCTGGCGAGCAACTAGGCGGCGCGGTCTTTGACGGCTGGGAGGGCGCCGGCGGCCCGCAGACCGGCGATGGCGGAGGCGTCGAACCCGAGCTCCCGCAGGATCTCGTCGTTGTGCTCGCCGAGTTCCGGCGCGCGGCGCGCGGGCGTCTTGACGACGCCATGCACCTGGATCGGGCTGCTGATCGTCTCGGTCAGCTTGTCGCCGGCGCCTTCGAGCGGGACCACGATCCCGTTCGCCGTCAGCTGCGGATCGTTGACGACCTCCTGGGGCCCACGCACCGCGCCAAAGGTGACGTGAACGCTGTCGAAGACTTCACGCCAATGCGCCATCGGCTGGGCTGCGAAGACTTCGTCCAGGATGGCCGCGAGCGCGGGCCGGTTCTCGTGCAACTGGACGTCATCGGCGAACCGCGGGTCCGTGAGCAGGTCCGGGCGACCGATGGCCTGGACCACGGCAGCCAACTTGTCGGGTGTAACGACGAGGACGAACCAAGTCTGGTCCGCCGCGCGGTAGACGTTCAGCGCCGCGTTGGCGGGATTGGCGCGGTCGTGCAGCCCGTAGAACCTGGCGCCCGCAAGGGCGGCCTGGATCGAGACGCTGGCGGACCATACGCCCTCGGCGAGCAGGGAGGTGGTGACATAGGCGCCCTTGCCGGTGCGCTCGCGCCGGTACAGGGCGGTGACGATCGCCGAATAGATACCAACGGCCGTGGCGTTGTCGCCGCTGCCGGCCACGGGCCAGGTCGGCGGCGCGCCGGCGTCCCGGGTCATGGATAGAAGGCCGCTGCGCGCCCAGTAGGCCGTGATGTCGAAGCCGGGAAGCTCGGCGTCGGGCCCCTTCTCACCGAATCCTGTCAGATCGGCGTAGATCAGACGCGGATTCCACGCCACCACATCTTCATATTCGAGATGTAACTTCTTACGGGCCGCATGCGGCGTGTTGACGACGAGCACATCAGCCCACTTGACGAGTTCCTGCAGAACCTGCTGGGCGCTTGGCGACTTCAGATCCAGCGTCAGGCTGCGCTTGTTGCGGTTGGCGAGGTGCCACTGGTAGGCGACGTCGGATTGCGGTTGAGGGGCGATCTTGTGGGAGTTCCGCCAAGGATCGCCGTTCGGGGGTTCGACCTTGATCACATCGGCGCCAAAGTCGCTGAGGATCACCGCGGATCCGGGGGCGGCGACGAAGGTCGACAGATCCACGACTTTCAGGCCGGAAAAGATGTTGTCGTCAGACATCGGATATTCCTGAGTGGGTTGAGTGGGAGACGGCTTCAGCGGCCGCGAAAATGGGGCGCGCGCTTGCCGAGGAAGGCCGAGATTCCCTCCGCCTTGTCCTCTGTCGCGGCGCACAGGCCGAAGACGGACGCTTCCAGGGCGAAGCCCTCGGCCTGGCTCGTCTCAAGGCCCTTGTTCACCGCTTCGAGGGCGTACCTGACGCCCAGCGGTGCGTTGGCGGCGATCTCCCTGAGGATCGCTTCCGCGCGCGGGATCAGGTTGGCGGCCGGGACGACCTCGTTGACGAGCCCGATGCGCCAGGCCTCCTGGGCGTCGATCATTCCGCCGCCGAGGATGAGCTGGAGCGCCCGGCCCTTGCCGACGAGACGCGGCAGCCTCTGGGTGCCGCCGCCGCCGGGCAACAATCCCAGTTTGACCTCGGGCTGGCCGAACCTGGCGTGCTCGACAGCGATGCGGAGGGTGCAGGCCATCGCCGTCTCGCAGCCGCCGCCCAGGGCAAAGCCGTTGATCGCCGCGACGACTGGCTTGCCGAGGTTCTCGACGAGATCGAGGACCTCCTGTCCGGCGCGACTCGACTGCTCGGCCTCGACGGCCGTGAAGTGCGCGAGCTCGCTGATGTCCGCGCCGGCGACGAAGGCCTTGTCTCCGGCGCCGGTGACGATGACCCCACGCACCGTATCGTCGTCGCGGGCGTCCTCGAAGGCCGTCCGAAGATCGGCCCAGGTGGCTTTGCTGAGGGCGTTCAGCACGTTCGGACGATTGATCGTCACGTACGCGATGGCGTCCCTCTTCTCGTAGAGCACGTTCTCGAGATCGAGGCGGGCGGGCGGGCGCACTTCGGGCGCCGACGCGCCATCAGGCGAAGTCATGTCTTCGTCTCCTGTGGTGTCGTGGGTGGAGGGGCGGGCGCTACACGAAAGCGCTGAAGCCGGTGATCGCCTTGCCGACGATCAGGTTCTGCATCTGGTAAGTGCCTTCGTAGGAATAGATCGCCTCGGCGTCGGCGAAGAACCGCGCGACGTTGTAGTCGGCCAGGATGCCGTTGCCGCCGCACACTTCACGGGCCCAGGCGACCGTCTCCCGCATCTTGGCCGTGCAGAACGACTTTGCGAGCGCCGATTGCTGCTCGCTGAGCCTGTCCGCATCGTTGAGTTGCGCGGTGCGGACCACGAGACCTTGGCAGGCCGTGATGTTGCCGAGCATCTTGACAAGGAGATCCTGGATCATCTGGAACGAGCCAATCGGCTTTCCGAACTGCAGCCGCTCCTGCGTATACTTCAGGGCGTGCTCATAGGCGCCCATCTGCATGCCGGTCGCCTCCCACGACGCGTAATAGCGCGTGCCGCGCAGCACCCGCGCGGTGTCGCGGAAGGAGACATCATTCTGCAGCCGGTTGGCTTCCGGGATGCGGCAGTCGTTCATGGTGATCTCGCCGTTCTGGACCACCTTGAGCCCGATCTTGCCGAGCATCTTCTCGACGCTGAAGCCGGGGGTGTTCTTGTTCTCGACGATGAAGCCCTTGACCTGGTTGTCATCCACGTCGCGGGCCCAGATGATGGAGACGTCGCACCAGGGCGCGTTGCCGATCCACCGCTTCTGGCCGTTCAGGGCCCAGGTGTCGCCTTCGCGCTTGGCGGTGGTCGTCAGGCCACCGGCGGCGCCCGAACCGACCAGCGGTTCGGTCAGGCCGAAGCAACCGATCTTCTCCAGCCGCGCCATCGGCGGCAGCCACTTCTGCTTCTGCTCTTCCGACCCGCCGAGCGCGATGGAGCCCATCGCCAGCCCGTTGTGAACGCCCCAGAAGGTGGCCATGGAAGCGTCGACCCGGCCGAACTCCATCGCGACGAGCCCGTAGAGCAACTCGCTGCCGCCGGCGCAGCCGTAGCCCTCGATCCCGACACCGCCGAGGTTCAGATCCTTGAGCGCGGGCAGCAGTTCGAAGGGGAACGCGTCGTCGATCCAGTACTTGTTGATGATCGGCTGGACCTTCGTCTCGAGGGTTGTGCGCACCCTTTGCAAGATCGTGTGTTCCTCGGGGCTGAGCAGCTCTTTGAAGTTGTAGAAGTCGCTGTTCGGCGCCGGCAGCGGCTTCGGGGTCGACGGTTTAAGCGCGGCGGCAGCAGGCATTTGAGATCATGCTCCAGTATCGTTTCCTGATGTGGCGCCGCAGACTACCGCCGCAGCGCCTTGTGGCGTCGACAGCTCGAAGAACCGAGAGCCGACGTTGATCAGATGATGGCGATCGCGATCACCAACGGCTTGGTGGATCGGCGCGTCGTGGAATGATCGGCACGCCGCGAGCAGCAGCTTACGTCCAAGAGGCTGCCGCCGGCCGGGAATGAGGTCGCGGGCCTCCAACTACCGACCATCCGTCCAATCCCGAGATAGCGAACGCGGCCATCTCAATCCGCGACTCGCCCTGAAACCGGGGCGGCCTGACCGGAAGATTGAGGAACGCGAATGTCGTCGCCGGTTTTGCGAGGTTTGGCCGCGGGCGCCGCCCTGGCCCTGGCCGGGGCGACGCCCGCCGCGGCCATTGACTACCTACCGTTCGACTGGGTTCCGCTGCCGGCAGGGACCAACGTGGCCATGCTCTACTACGATCACGGCCATGACAACGCGTTCAACAACCAGCTCACGGGGACGACGAAGGCGCGGCTCGACAGCCACATCGGGGTCGTCCGCTACCTCCACTACGGAGACCTCTTCGACCACCGCTTTGTGCTCGATCTCGTCGCGCCCTTCGGGAGCCTGACGGACGGCAAGATCGGTGAGACCCGGTTGGGTTCGGGTTCCGGCTTCGGGGACCCACTGGTCTCGCTCGGCTATTGGTTCGTCAACGACCCAAGCCAGAAGCGCTATCTCTCGGGCGTGGTGTTCGTCACGCTGCCGATAGGGACCTACGACCATAACAGGGCGCTGAACCTCGGCTCCAACCGCTGGCAGAACGACCTGCAGCTCGACTTCACCCAGGGGTTGGGGAAGCGCTACACGATCGACGTCTCGGCAGACTGGATCGCCTACGGCGACAACACGGACGCCGGTCCAAATCGCCGGACGCTCAAGCAGAATTCCACCTACGGCGCCTACGCCTGGTTGACGCGTGACGTCACCTCCGAAATCCGCCGCGTCGCGCCGCACGCCGGTCAGGCTTACGTGTCGGTCGGCTACCTCGGCACTTGGGGCGGCGCCGAGAAGCTCGACGGCCAGCGCAACGGCGACAGGACGGAGGAGCAGCAGATCCGGTTGTCCTACTCGCAGTTCGTGACGCCGACGCTGGAGGCTACGGTGTCGGTCAGCCACGATGTTGAGGCCCGGGGCCAGTTCAAGCAGGACTTTGGGCTCCTGTTTCGCCTGGCCAAGATGTTCTGACGGGGGGCCGCCGGCCCGTCACGAGACGCCCGGTCGGTCGTCAACGAGCCAGGAACGCCGCCGCCGCCTCCACTGGGAGGGAGGGCCATCGCATATCGGGAACGTCATCCCGGACGGCCCGCAGGGCCGATCCGGGATCCGGTCTCGCGACCTCAGCCGGAGGCTGCTGGGTCCCGGCTCTACACGCTCTTCGAGCGCTCCGGCCGGGATGACGGATATTGGAAGGCCAAATGGGATAACCCTGGCCTGGGACAGGCGGCGCCGGGGCGGCGTCCTGCGCCTGCAGGAAGCCGGCGGGCATCACCGGCGCCGCCGTCCCGGCCATCGCCCCTACTCCGCGGCGATCGCGGTTGAGGCCCGGTTCCGCTCGGCCTTGGCGCGCAGTTGCAAAAGGCCGATCAGGACCTCGTCGCGCTCGGCCGCCAGCTCTTCGATGCTCCGCGATCCGACCTCGGCGTGGACGCTGTCGACGAGCGTGCGCACCAGCTCCGGCGTCATTTCCGGCGCGCCAAGCGTCTTCCACCAAGACGCCATCGCGGGGCCGAGTTGCTCGAGGGCGTGCTCGATGCCGCCGGCGCCGCCGGCGAGGTGGTTGAGCATCATATTGCCCATGATCCCCCAGCGCAGTCCCGGGCCCCAGGAGAGGGCGGTGTCGACGTCGGCCGCGCTCACGATGCCTTCCGCCACCAGGTAGTAGACTTCGCGCGCGAGGGCGGCCTGCAGCCGGTTGGCGACGTGGCCCGGCATCTCCTTGTTGATGCGCACCGTCTTGCGGCCGATCGAGGTGTAGAATTCGCCGGCACGCCGGATTGTCTCCTCAGACGTCTTCTCCCCGCCCACGATCTCGACGAGCGGGACCAGATGCGGTGGATTGAACGGATGGCCGATGACGCATCGCTCCGGGTGCGCGGCCGCCCCCGGCTGGATCTGGCTCATCGGAATGCCCGAGGAGCTCGAGGCGATGATCACGTCCGGCGGTAGCAGCGCGTCCAGTTGGTTATAGAGTTTCTGCTTGAAGTCGACGCGCTCCGGGCCGTTCTCCTGGACAAAGTCGACGCCTTTCAGCGCCTCAGCGAGGTCGGCCGTGAAGCTGAGGTTCACCTGCGACGCACCGGGGGAAAGGCCGAGCTGCTCCAGCGCCGGCCAGGCACTCGCCACAAACGCCCGCAACCGGGCTTCCGCGCCTGGCGCAGGGTCGGTGGCGACGACTTGCAGTCCTTTGGTGAGATAGAGCGCGCTCCAGCTGGCGCCGATGACGCCCGTGCCGACGATGGCGACACGGCGAATGGATTTGGTCTCAGACATGGTGACTCTCGGTGTTATGGGTCAGATTTCGGCGTAGGCCACGCCGGTGTTTGAAGCTCTTCGACGCCTTTACTGCGCCGGCGCGGGGGCCGGCGCGGACCGGAGTCCGCCCGGCTTCGCCTTGTTCAGTCCGTCAGCCACTCCGGCTTGCTCGAGCCTCGCGGCACGAGCACCGTCCTGAAGGCGCCGGGGGTCTTTGACAGGAGGCCCTGGTCGGTCATGCCCTGATACGTGCCCAGCGGGGTTTCCGCGGTGAACAGGTCAGGGGCTATGTTTGCGTGCTCGTCGGATGAACCGGCCGTCACCCGGGCGTATTCCTTGTCGAAAATGCCGAGCGACATCAGCCACAGCACGATCCGCGTCAGACTGACGGTGACCCGATAGCTGCCGCCTTCTACGGCGCGCCGCCGCAGCGCTGCGAGAACGCCGATCGTTCCCATCCAGCCCACGATGTTGTCGACTATGGGAATGATGGGCGGCGACTTGGGGCGCGTGGGCGTGCCTTCGATGGTGAACACGCCGGCTACTGCGGCGCCGATCTCGTCGAATCCCGGGCGATTCTTCCAGGGCCCCCTGTCGCCGTGAAGCAGGACCTGAGCATGGATGAGGCCAGGCTTCTTGGCCGTTAGCGTCTCGGCATCAAGGCCGTTGCGCTCCAGATAACCCGGACGCTTGTTGGCAAAGAAGATGTCGGCATCCTTCAGCAGTTCGTCGAATTTCGCGCGATCCTCTTGAGACGTATCCAGGATCGTCGAACGCATCCCAACCTGCGCGTCCCACGCAAGCCCGTCGACCTCGGTGTCGTCGGGCCGCCAGATGTTGAGGACATCGGCGCCGTATAGGGCGAGGTCTCGGCCCATGGCGGCCCCAGCGATCACATGCCCCATACCGAAGGCCCGAATACCGTCGAGCGGGCTTTTGGCGTCCTTTTTGAACGGCACGGGCTCGCTTTCCCCGATCTTCTTCACCGAGATCAAAGGCTGCCTCGAGATGACTTCCGTATATTGCGGCTCCTTCCGGAACTCTTCGAAGGTGCGCACCTTGGCGAAGACCAGCCCCTCCTCGGACGCCGCGCTTTCCAGGTCGTCGGCGTTCCACTGCAGGATCGCGTTGTTCAGGGATTCGACGCTGACGCCGCTCCTCAGGAAGTTGAGGGCGCGGGCTCCGGACTTCGGGTAGATGTTCAGGGCGACAATGTGTCGTCCATCGCGCGTCTCGCGGAACAGCGGCATTTCCAGGAACGGATTCATCGGGTCCGTGAGGGCTGGCGCACGGCCATTGATCGTCTCCCATTTGCGATCGAAGAACCCGGAGAAGCGGCGGAGCGCCTTGCGGACATCCACGGCGATGTCCTGTCCCTCGCCGGTCCGGTCTCGCCAGAGCGCCGCGACGGCCACCGCCTTGGCGGCCGAAGCGATCGCGGCCATCCCGCCAAACCGAAACGGGCTCGGAATGATCGGATCGCGGCCGTAGAAGCTGATCTCGCCACCGCTGTCCGCGCTGGACAGGCCGACGTTCTTCAGGACGTCATCGACCGCCCCATGCAAGTCGATGTCCGGGCCCGTCGCGGGATTGGCAAGATTCGAGAGGATTTTGTCGGTGAGGACGTCGGGATCGGGACTCTTAATTCGATTGTATGTCACGTCGTTCACTTGCAAACTCCATCTGGTGTTCTGTCATGGCGTCCTCGACGCCAGTTCGTTCGCGCATCGGAGCAGCTCCGATGCTGGCAAGAATGGGGAGCGCGGCCTCGAACTGATTGCCCGATCGGTGCATCGTGGAACGATCGTCACGCCGTGTGCGCCGCACAATCAGGAGCTTGCAGCGCACAAAAGGAAAATCGCCGGCGGGGGTCACCGGCGATTTTCGGAGGAATCGGACCTGGACCAGGATCCCATCGCTTGGCCAAAGCGTTCGAGCGTTGCGCTATCTGCCTCGGCTGGAGCTCAACATCTGCATTGGGCTGACGCCGAACTTGTCGGGGAACGGAGCGCCGACTATTCGCAGCGCTGTGTCGATTGCCGCGCGTAATCTTCACGTTCGCGTATGGAACACAACGCGCGCAAATCGCCCTGCAGCTCAGCCTCATTGTCCTGGACCATCCGATCGATCCGCGCGCGTTGGTCGAGCCGCCTTTGACGGGTGCGGGTCGCGCCAATTCGGAAAAGCGCTCTTAGCGCTGTGACAACCGGTCCATTGAGCGTGTCGTTCACGTTTGCTGTCCCATCGTGAGGACGAGGCGCGCCTCGACGCACACGCAACAAACGGGGTTGGAGCTTCGAACTGATTGAGGGATCGACCGTCGTGGAACGATCGACGCGCCGTGTGCGCGGCATGTCGGGTGCGGCGGTCGTCAGCTGTAGCGGATATCGCTGACGTCGATTGAGACCATCACCGGGTCTGGGATCACCTCGCTTCGCGCGTCGCCGACATAGGCGCGCCGGCGCGTGGGCTGGCGCAGCCCTTGGACCTCGACATAGTCGAAGACCAGTTGGGCGCCCAGGAAGCCGCCAGCGACGTCGACGTTGTAGTCGTGCCGACGCAGAAGGCCGTCTTCGCCGAAATAGAAGGTCTGCTCGGTCGAGTGCGTGGCGATCGATGGCGGGAAGCGGCACCGCAGGGCTCGCCAGGTCTCGCCGGCTTCCCGCCGCCCGGTCACCTCATCGACCTCGACGCCCGGCATCAGCATCAGGAATGGCGTCGTCAGGTATGTCCAGAGCGCGTAACCATTGAAATAAGCCCGATGCAGAGGGTCCCACGGGGTCTCCCGGTCGTGGCCATCGAAAGACGCCCTCGGGTCGAAACGCTCCCTGACGACGTCGCCTGACAACGTCTCTATGGCGATCCGCTGGGGCGTGAACGCGGTGCGCCAATGAGGTTCGCCGTACGGAAACACCGAGGCCCTCTGCTCGTGCAGCGCAACCGTCATCCGGCGTGACTCCGGCGTCTGGACCAGGCCCTTCATGCCCCAGAGGGCGCCGCCGGTGACAATGGTCGCCTCGACCGTGGAGAACCACCGCCATCGCTCCAGACCGCCGTGCGCGTCGATCACGCGAGTCAACAGATCACTCATGATCAGGCCTCCCTCAGCCCTCAGGATAGTCGAACCACATTGAAAGAGCCTCGACCTTTGATTGGTTGTAGGGCGGGAAAAGATGCTCGATCGCCACGCCATCGGGCGCGAGCAGCATGGATTTCGCGTGCGTCAACGCCTCGTAACCGTATCGACCGTAGTAGTGCCCGAGGCCCGCTGGGCCGACACCGCCGAACGGCATGGTCTCGATGAAGAGGTGAATGTTCACCTGGTTCACCGCGCCGCCACCATAGGAAAGGCTATCAATGAACCGATCGATGTGGGCTTGCCGCGTGCTGAAGATGAAGGCCGCCAGCGGGGCGGGCCTGACAGCGATTCTCGCCAGGGCGTCGTTAAAGTCCGTGTACGTAAGGATCGGCAGGATAGGGCCGAAAATCTCGTCTTCCATGATCACATCCTCCCAGGTGATCGGGTGGAGGATGGTCGGCGCGACGTAGCGAGCTTCGGGGTCGGCGTCGCCGCCGGCCACGACCCTGGACTGGTCGATGAGCGCGCGGAGCCGTTGCGCCTCCTTGATGCTGATGATGCGGGAGTAGTCCGGATTGCTCTTTGGATCGGCCCCGTACATGTCCACCAAGGCCCGCTTCGCCTCGGCCACGAACTCATCCACGACCGATTCGTGGACATAGGCGTAGCCGGGCGACGTACACCATTGGCCGCCCCAGGCCATCGCGCCCCAAACGATCTTCCTCGCGGCGTCGGCAATATCGCCCGTGCCGTCCACGATGGCCGGGTTCTGTCCGCCAAGCTCAAGCAGCACCGGTGTCAGATGCTCCGCCGCTGCCCTGGCGACGATCTTGCCGACCTTCGTGCTGCCGGTGAAGAAAATGAAGTCGAACGGCAGTTCGAGGAGGCTCGTGTTCGTCTCGCGGCCGCCGCCGACCACGGCGACCGCCTGCGCTTCGAAATAGCGGGGGATCAGCCGAAGCAACGCGTCAGACGTATGCTTCAGGGCGTTGCTCAGCGCCAGGACGCAGGTGTTGCCGGCGGCGAGCGCCGTGATGGCAGGCCGCAGCAGCAGCGTCAGCGGACCATTGAACGGACCGATGATGAGCGCAACGCCGTAGGGATCACGATAGACGACCGCACGGTGCCCCGTTGCAGCCAGGGCGTTCGGCAGAGGCGCCTCGACCGGCTTCATCCATTCGTCGAGCTGGCTGCGCTGGAAGGCGACCTCGCCGAGAGCGGCTCGCGTCTCGAAGACGTATTCCTGGGAGGCGGTCTTGAAATCCGACTTCACCGCGTCCTGCAGCTCAGCCTCGTTTTCGCTGACCATCCGCTCCATGCGCGCGAGCTGGTCGAGCCGCCATTCGCGGGTCCGCGTCGCCCCAGTTCGGAAGAGTTTTTTTTGCGCCCTGAAAATCGGTTCGTATGGATTGGAAGAGGCGGCGTCGGTCATGGTCACTGTCCCATCGTCAGGACGATGCGAAAGCGCGCGTCCCCTTTCATCATGCGGTCGTAGGCTTCCGGAGCGCGCTCGAGCGGCATGGTCTCGATCATCGGCGCGACCGGGTTGAGGGTGCTGAACTTGAGCGTCGCATCGGCCGTCGACGGCAGTCCGGTGAGGGAGCCGGTCGCCGTCAGGCTCCTGAAGATCAGGTCCGTCGCCGAAATCTCGATATTTTCATCCCCGACACCCAGGGCGATCAGGGCGCCGCCCGCCTTTATGCCCGCGAGAAACCGTGAAGCCGCGCTGGAGATCGACGCCGTGTTGACAATGAGCGTGGCCCCGCCAAGCGCGTTCAGCGCTTCGCCCGGATCGGCCGCATTGCTGTCGATGTAGTGGTGGGCGCCGAGCTGGGTGGCAAGTTCTGCCTTGTCGGTTCCCCGGCCGATCGCCACGACCTCGAAGCCCATGTACCGCGCATATTGGATGGCGAGATGGCCCAGACCGCCGATGCCGACGATCGCGACCAGATCACCTGCCTTGGCTGGCGCGCTGCGCAGCGCTTCGAACGTGGTCAGGCCCGCGCAGAGGAGGGGAGCCGCCGCCACGGAGTCGAGCTCGTTCGGCACGATGACCAGACCACTCGCCTTGGCGATCATCACCTCGGCGTAACCGCCATCGTGCTCCACGCCCGTGTATTCCTGATTTTTGCAATGGATCAGGTCGCCCGCGCGACAAGCCGAGCAGTACCCGCATGAGCCGGCCAGGAAGCCGACCCCGACCCGTTGCCCCTGTGTCCACCCTTGGACCCCCTCGCCCACCGCATCGATCCTGCCGATGACCTCATGACCCGGAACACGCGGCCAGGCGATCGGGAACACGCCGGCAACCGTCGCCGCGTCGCTGTGACAGACCCCGCAGGCCTCGACGCGAATGCGGACGTAGCCGCTCGGCGGCTCGCGCAGCGGCTTATACGTGAGCTCGAGCTGTCCAGGCGCGACCGCCTGAACGGCGCGGTAAGAAGCGGCGTGATTGGTCATGTTCCGAGTTCTCTGCTGATGGCGCCGTCGGCCTCGCGCGGTCGGCTGGCGACGAGGAGCGCCTACGCGAAGCGAAAGTTCGAAAGATCGATGCTGACCGTCATGAGGTCCCGCATCGGCTGGCGGCTTGGCCCGACGGCATAGACGCGGCGCCGGGTGGGAAGTTTGACGCCGTCGACCGTGACATAATCGCCAAGGTAGTGAGCCCCTGGCGAGCCGCCTGCGATCTCGACCTCATAGTCGTGGCGTCGCAGCAGGCCATCGTCTCCCGCATAAATGATCTGGATCTTCGAGTGGGTGGCGATCTCGTCCGGGAAGGTCAGGCGGAGCGGGCGCCATGTCTCTCCGTTTTCGCGCCAGAACGATAGCTCCTCGACCTGGACACCTTTGTGCAGCGCCAGGAAAGGCAAGTTGAGGTAGGTCCACATGGCGTAGCCGGCGAAGTAGGCGAGCTGAGGCTCGGTCCACGGCGTTTCGAGCACATGCCCGGCGAACGACGCCCGGGGCGCGACCAGCTCGTCGAGAACCTCTCCCTGCGCATCCTCGATGGCGACGCGATCGGGCGTGAACCGCGTGCGCCGATTGTCGGATCCGAAAGGAGAGTGGGACGCCGATTCCTCGCCGAGCCCGACGGTCACATTGGTCCGTTCGAGCTTGCCGGCCTGTCCTTTCAGGCCCCAGAGCATGCCGCCGACAACCAGATCGGCGCTGAGCGCTTTAAATCTTTTCCAGTTCTCGAGCCCGCCGTGAGCCTCGATTACGCGATGAAGTGCATTGCCCATAGGCAACTCCAAAAGACAGATTCGATGCCCGACACTGGCGAGACAATGGGGATCGCAGCCTCGAACTAATTGCTGGATCGGCGCGTCGTGGGACGATCGACACGCCGCGTGCCCTGCTTGGACGGGGCGCGCGAACCGGCTGGATACCGGTGACGACATCGATATGATGCGGAAGAGAGCCGCCCGCGCCCGGCGGCGAGTCTGTATATGAGCCAGATCGCAGAACCGCCTGCCGAGGGCAGTGCGCATATTGGGACTCTCTTCCCCGGACGCGGCGTCCTGCTGCGGCGAGGCGACAACGCGCTGTATCGGCAAGGGCGCGGCCCGGATGATGACTCCTACCTGCTCGTAGGGCCCGAAGCGGAAATCGGCGCGCGCGACAAGCGACTCGAGCACGAGCTCTCGCTCGCGGCGGAACTGGATTCCGACTGGGCCGCGCGCCCCTTGCGCCTCTCGCAAGAGGCGGCGGGGACGGTTCTGTGGTTGGAGGATCCTGGCGGAATGCCCGCCGACGGGCTTGTGGGCCAACGGCTGGATACGTCTACATTTCTGAACGTGGCCATTGCCGCGGCCGAAGCCGTCGGAGGGCTTCATTCGCGGGGGCTCATCCACCGAGACATCAAGCCTGCGAACCTTCTGGTCGACTCCGAACGACGGCATGCTTGGCTGACCGGCTTTGGCGTGGCGTCACGGCTGGGGCGGGAGCATCAGGCGCCGGAGCCGCCGGAGATGATTGCCGGGACGCTGGCCTACATGGCGCCGGAGCAGACCGGCCGTATGAACAGGGCCACTGACTCCCGCAGCGATCTCTATGCCCTCGGAGTCACCTTCCACGAATTGTTGACTGGGTCGCTGCCCTTCCCCGCGACCGATCCGATCGAGCTGATCCACTGCCATATCGCTCGCGAGCCGCCGAGCGCCGCATCACGAGGCGCTCCGGAGCAACTGTCGGCCATCGTAAGGAAGCTGTTGGCGAAGAATGGCGAGGATCGATACCAGACGGCCGCAGGCCTAGCGGCGGACTTGCGGAAATGCCTTTCCGCGACCGACGCCACCGGGCGCATCAGGTCGTTCCGCATCGGGGCCGCCGACGCCCCCGACCGCTTCTCGGTTCCTGAGCGCCTCTATGGGCGCGCCGCCGAAGTCACGGCCCTTCTGGCTGCATTCGACCAAGTCGTCGCCCGCGGGGACCCTCTGCTTGTTCTTGTCTCGGGCGCCTCGGGCATCGGCAAGTCGTCGCTGGTGAACGAGCTGCACAAAGCTATCGTCCTGCCTCGCGGGATCTTCATCTCCGGCAAGTTCGATCAACGGCTTAGGGACACCCCCTACGCGACCATCGCCCAGGCCTTCCAGGGTCTGCTGCACCAGATCCTCAAGGGGAGCCCGGCCGAGGTCGGGAATTGGCGGGACGCCGTGGTCGAAGCAGTGGGGCCTAATGGGCGACTGCTGACCGACCTGCTCCCTGATCTCGTGCGACTGATCGGACCGCAACCCCCGGCGCCGCCGCTTCCCGCGTTTGACACTCAGGTCCGCTTCCAGCTGGCCTTTCAGCGTTTCATCGGGGTGTTTGCGCGACCCGAACATCCGATGGTGATGTTCATCGACGACCTCCAGTGGCTGGATGCGGCGACGCTCCAGCTGATCGAGCAGGTCATGGCCCATCCGGAGACGCAGCATCTGCTGTTCGTCGGGGCCTATCGAGACAACGAGGTCGGCCCCGGCCATGCGCTGCCGCCGACGCTGGCGGCCATCGAGCAGACGGGAAGGCGCGTCGATCACCTCGTGCTGGGGCCGATTTCGCTGGCTGACACGACGCACCTTGTCGCCGTCGCTCTTCGCTGTCCACGGGCCCGGGCGCGTCGCCTGGCGGAGCTGGTCTTCCGCAAGACCGCGGGCAATCCGCTCTTCGCGATCCAGTTGCTCACCGACCTCGCCGAGGAGGGGCTCATTCGCCTCGACAAGCGCGGAAAGACCTGGTCGTGGGACGACGAAGGGCTGGCCGAGAAGCGCGAATATGCCGACGACCTAGTGGACCTGATGGTCGGACGGCTGAGGCGCCTGCCTGCTCGTTCTCAAGACGCCTTGAAAGTGTCGGCGTGCCTCGGCGCCAACCTCGACGTCGCCATTCTGAAGCGAGTGCTCGAGGCATCGGAGGCCGACATCCAGGAGCGCCTCCGCCCGGCCGTGCAGTCGGGCGCGATCGTCTCGCGCGGCGGCGCATATCGATTCCTGCATGACCGAGCCCAGGAAGCCGCCTACGCGCTGATACCCGACACCCTGCGCCGCCTCGTGCATCGGCAGGTCGCCAGCCGACTGCTTGGGGACCGAAGGGATGAGGAGATCACCGACGATATCTTTACCGTCGTGAACCAGCTGAATCTCGGCCTATCGCCCGACGCTGCGGCCGGCGAGAAGGAGCGCGTGGCGCGGCTGAACCTGCAGGCTGGCCTGCGCGCGAAGGCCGCCATCGCCTATGCGTCCGCATGCAGTTATTTCGCGATCGGACTAGCGACACTGGGCGACGCCGGTTGGGCCCACACCTACCAACTCGCCTTGAAGCTGCTGCTCGAACAGGCGGAGTGCGAGCTGCTGCGCGCCAACCTGGATCTGTCCGCGGAACTGATCGAACAGCTCATCGTTCGATCGCAGTCGAGGGCCGAACGCACCGAAGCGTTCCGCCTGCAGGTGACGCTGCAAATCCTCAACGCCGACACGTCCTCGGCCGTGCGCACAGCACTCGAGTGCATGACGATGTTCGGGATGACATTTCCTGAGCGTCCGGCAGCCGAGGCCGTGCGCGAAGAATACGACGACCTGCAACGCCGTATCGGCTCTCGCTCAATCGAGAGCCTGATCGATCTTCCCTTGATGGAGGACCCCGAGATCCGTGCGCTCAACGGCCTTCTGTTGACGCTAACCATACCCTTCTACTATCTCGATGAGCATCTGTTCGACATGCTGATCTGCCGCATGGTGAAGATCTCGCTCGAACATGGGCACAGCGAATACGGCGCCCCGGCCTACGCCGGCTTGGGGATGATCCTGGGGCCCCGCTTCGAGCGCTTCGAGGACGGAGAGCGGTTTGCGCGCCTGGGGATCGCCCTATGCGAACGGCACCAGTTCGGACCTCAGCGCACCGGCGCCTACGAGCTGTATCAACTGACCGCCCTTTGGATTCGCCCGATTGATGAGACGACGTGGTCGCTCGACGCCGCAGACCGTGCAGGTCTCGAAACCGGTGAGGTCGTCTGGGCCAGTTTCAGCGCTGAACACAGGATCACCAACCTGCTCGCTCGCGGCGAGGCGCTGGACAAGGTCTTGCCGCGGTTGGCGGACGCGCTAAGGTTCGTCCGCGAAAAGCGGTGCACCCACGTCGTCGACGTGTTGGACGCGACGCTGGCCTTCATAGCAATGCTGCGCGGTGACCCGGTGGAGCGTGAAGAGGCCAGTTTGCTTCGCACGGGCCTGCCTATCGTAGAATGCTACTATTGGATTCTTCAGCTTCAGCTCCACTACCTGCTGGATGCACCTTCGGCCGCCCTTGAGACTGCCGGTCGAGTGAAGCCCTTGCTTTGGTCGGCGCGGTGCCACGTCCAGTCGGCGACATTTCGGTTTTATCATGCGCTCGCCCTGTCGGCGGCAATACGCGCGGATCCGGCGGGCGACCACCAGGGTTCGCGTCGGGAATTGGACGCAGAGCTCGCGGCGTTGCGGAAGCTGGCGGACAAGTCGCCTCATACATACGAGCACAAGCGCCTGCTGGTCGAGGCGGAGAGCGTGGCCATCGCGGGCCGCGAGTTCGAGGCCCTTCAGCTCTACGAGCGGGCGATCCGGTTGGCTGGCGAGAAGGGCTTTACCCAGGATGAAGCCGTCGCCTTCGAACTGGCCGGTGACTTCTGTCATCACTTGGGCCTCGACAGGATTGCCCACGACTATCGGCGACACGCGCGTGACAGCTACTCACGATGGGGCGCCAAGGCGAAAGTGGCCCAACTGGACGAACGCTACCCCGAAGCGGCGCTCGAACGTCACAGGGGAGGGCCGCCGACGATCGAAGCGCCCCTCGAACATCTGGACCTGGCGACCATCCTTCGGGTATCTCAGGCGGTCTCGGGCCAGATCGTTCTCGACCGGGTCATCGAAACCATCATGGAACTGGTTGTGGAGCACACGGGGGCCGACCGCGGTCTTTTGATACTTCCGCACGGGGATAACCTTCAAATAGAGGCGCAGGCCAAGACCAGCGCCAACGCCGTGACGATCCAGTTCGTCCGCAACCGATCGACGGCCCCGGATGCTCCGGCCTCCATTCTCGAGTACGTGCGTCGTACGCAGCGGGACGTCGTCCTGAACGACACCCGGGCGGCAAACCCCTACTCGGCCGACACCTACCTGCGCGCGGGCAGCGCCCGCTCGCTCGTCTGCCATCCTCTCGTCAATCAGGGCGAATTGATCGCGCTGATCTATCTGGAAAACCACTTGGCGTCGGACGTCTTCACCCCGGCCCGCAGCGGGGTGTTCAGGCTGCTCGCGTCACAGATGGCGATCTCCCTGCAGAACGCTCGCCTCTACGCGAACCTGATTGCCGAGAACCGCGAGCGCGAGAAGGCGGAGGAGGCCCTGCGGGAGTCGCAGGCCGAACTCATGCGCGTCATGCGCCTGACGACGATCGGCGAACTGGTCGCCTCGATCACGCACGAAATCAACCAGCCGCTCACCGCGATCGCCGCCAACGGCCGCGCCTCCCTGAACTGGCTCGCGCGCGACACTCCAGACGTCGATCAGGCCCGGAAGGCGCTGCAGCGGGTTGATCGCGACGTGCAGCACACGCGCGACATCGTCCAGAGCCTGCGGGGGCTGGTCACGAAATCCGGGCCGAACCGCTCGTGGGTCAACGTTGAGGGGCTTGTCGACGAGGTTCTCGCCCTCGCCGGCAATCAACTGCGAAACCGCGACGTGCGAGTGGTCACCGATCTCTCTGGCGCAGTTCCGCCGATCTTCGCCGATCGTGTCCAACTCCAGCAGGTGATCCTCAATCTGGTCGTTAACGGCGCCGAGGCGATGGATGCGGCCGAGGCGCCGCCCGTGCTGACGATAACTTCAATGCCGGCCTCCGACGGCGGCGTCCACTTTTCTGTGGCGGACACTGGTCCGGGGATGGACCCGACCACGGTGGAGCGCGTCTTCGATTCCTTCTTCACGACCAAAGCGAGCGGGATGGGCATGGGCCTGTCGATCTGTCGCTCGATCATCAGCGCACATGGAGGTCGGATATGGGTCGAGCCCAATAGGCCTCATGGCGCGATATTCCAGTTCACCGTCCCTCACTCAAACGAGGCGGCTAACCCGCTGGCGAGCCCCTAGCATGACAGACCCTCTGCGACCCATACCAAGGTATTATGGACGGCGCGATTGCGGCGCACTCATGGTCAGCTGTTTGGGCCCCCACGAAAGTCAGCGATGAAGATCGAAGACCGGACCCGCGCGAAGAAGGCGGCCGTGTCGACCAGTCCGGACGTCGGTCTGCTCCTGGACTCCCTTCCAGGACTGGTCTGGACGGCCCACCCGGATGGTAGGGCCGAGTACGTCGGCAAGGGCTGGCTCGACTACACCGGGATGACCTTCGACGAGGCGGTCAGCGGCGGGTTCATGTCGGCGGTGCATCCCGACGACCTCGACAAGCTTCTCGCGCAGTGGAGCGCGATCCTGGCGTCCGGCCAGGCGGGCGAACTCGAGGCGCGCCTCCGTCGTCACGATGGCTGCTACCGCTGGTGCCTGTTCCGAGGGCGCCCCATGCCCGACCCCTCCGGCGTGGTGACCCGCTGGTGCGGCATGAACCTGGACATCGACGACCGCGTGCGAGCCGACCGCACGCTGGCGGCCGAGAAGCGGCTGCTCGAAATGGTCGCCAAGGGCAGTCCGCTTTGTTCGACGTTGGAGGGCATTTGCCGCCAGGTCGAAGAGCTGGTGGACGCCGACTACACCAGCATCCTTTTGGTCAATGCCGACCTTGGCACCTTCAGCGTCGGCGCGGCGCCGAGCTTTGGCGCCGACTACGGCGCCACCCTGGAGGGCCGGGTCATCCGCGACAGCTACATGCCGACGACGCGCGCGGTGGTCCGGAAGGCCCCGGTGATTGTCGCCGACGTGGCGAACGATCCCCGATGGGCGGCGACCGCGGTGGGGCGCCGTCTGGTCGCCGCCGGCCTACTCTCTTGCTGGGCGTTGCCGATTCTTTCCGGGGCGGGCGACGTCCTCGGCGTGTTCGCCGCCTACCATCTGAAGCCCCAGGAGCCGAAGAAGGATGAGTATGAGCTCATCGAGCGCTTCGCTCATATCGCCGGGATCGGCATCGAGCGGGATCAGGCCGAAGCCGCGCTGAAGGCAAGGGAGAAGGAACTCAGACAGGCCCATGATCAGCTGACCGAGGCGCAGCGGCTGAGCCAGACCGGCAGCTTTGTGGTTAATCTCAAGCGGGGCGAGCACCACTGGTCGGAAGAGTGCTTCCGGATCCTCGAGCTCGACCCGTCAACGCCCGCGTCAACGGATCTCGTGCGAACGTTCGTCCTTCCCGAGGACCGGGAGGCAATGGAGGCCGCTGTCATGCACGGCGCCACCGGCAAGGAGATTGAACTGGAGGACCTGCGGGTGCGGACGGCCAGCGGGGCGCTGAAGCACCTCCGGCTCGTGACCCGACCATCCAGCAACTTCGCCGAACAGCAGGAGTACTTCGGCGCTGTGCAAGATGTCACGGTCGCCAAGAACGCCGAGGCCGCTCTCAAATCGAGCGAGGCGGCGCTCAAACGCGCCAACCGGCACCTGATGGAAGCCCAACGGCTAAGCAAGACCGGAAGCTTCACCTGGGATATCGAGGCGGACGAGCACGACTGGTCCGACGAAGGACGACGCATCTGGGAGTTCGGTCCGACAACAAGGATCACGATGCCCATGATCCTCGCCACGGTGCACCCTGACGACATGTCCCTCGCCGAAGCCGTGATCGGCCAGGCAACCCAGGCGGCCGCTGGGTTCGACCTGACCTTTCGGATCATTACGAAGAGCGGCGCGGTCAAGCATCAGCACTGCGTCGGCAGTCGCCAGGAGCAGATTTCCGATCGAATCGTATACGTGGGCGCGATCCAGGACATCACCGAGCGCAAGGCCGCCGAGGAGGCGCGCCGGGAATCCGAAGCGGAACTCCTTCGCGTGACCAGGCTCACGACGATCGGAGAGCTGGTCGCGTCGATTACCCACGAGATCATTCAGCCGCTCACCGCAATCGCTTCGAACGGCCGCGCTGGCTTGAACTGGCTCGGCCGTGAAACACCGGATCTTGTCGAAGCCCGCAACGCGCTGCGGCGCATCGACCGCGACGTAACGCACGCGGGCGCCATCATCCAGAGCCTCCGTTCGCTCATGACCAAGTCCGGCCCGAAGCGCGCCTGGGTGGACCTCGACAAGGTCGTCGACGAGGTCCTTGTCCTTGTCGGCGCCCAATTGCGAAACCGCAACGTGCGTGTGGTCACCCATCTCTCTGGCGAGGTCTCGCCGGTCTTCGCCGATCGAGTCCAGATCCAGCAGGTGATCCTCAACCTGATCATGAATGGGGCCGAAGCGATGGACGGCGCCGAGGAGCGAGTGCTGACGATTACTTCAGCGCCGACCATTGACGACGGCGCCCATTTGTCAGTTGCCGACACCGGACCAGGAATGGATCCGGCTATGGCCGAGCGTATCTTTGAATCCTTCTTCACGACGAAGTCGAGCGGGATGGGCATGGGCCTTTCGATCTGCCGCTCGATCATCAACGCGCACGGCGGTCGCATCTGGGTCGAACCTAGCGCGCTCCATGGCGCAGTCTTCCAATTCACGGTGCCTCGCGGAGACGATGCCGTGGAGCGCATCGGCGAACCGCACACGTGAAAGACCCTCGGCCTGAATCCCGCGATCGAGACCTTGACGAAAAGCCCGTCGTGCTTGTCGTCGATGACGACCTCGCGGTTCGCGAGGCCCTGGAAGCCCTGCTCCGGTCGGTCGGCCTCCAGGTGGAGACCTATGGTTCGGCGCAGGATTTCCTTAAATCCAATCTGCCGACCGCCCCATGTTGCCTTGTCCTCGATGTCCGCATGCCGGGCCTCAGCGGCCTGGACCTCCAGCAGGAGCTGGTGAAGGAGCAGGTCAACATCCCCATCGTCTTTCTTACCGGCCACGGTGACGTGCCCATGGCCGTGCGCGCCCTGCACGCCGGCGCGGTCAATTTCCTCATGAAGCCGTTCCGCGAGCAGGACCTCCTGGACGCGGTGCGGCCAGCCCTGGAACTGGCTCATCAGCAACATCAGGAGGAGATTCGCAGGTCAGGCGTCCACGCCCGTTTCAAGGGGCTGACCCGCCGCGAGCAGGAGATCCTGCGGCTGGTCGTGGCGGGGCTCGTGAACAAGCAGACGGCCTTCAGGCTCGGGGTCTCCGAGGTGACCGTCAAAATCCATCGCAGTAACATGATGCGGAAAATGGGCGCACGCTCTGTCCCGGAACTCGTTCGTATGGCAGACGACCTAGGAATCCGACCGCCGGCATGACCGCTGGGCGCGACCCACCGCCCGCTTCTAAACCCAAGTATTATTCCGGGAACTGGCGACGGCTGCGCAAGCTACCCTATGGCCAACGCACGCCGCAGCGCTCAACTCATCGCGGTCGTCGATGACGACCCACTGATCCGCGAGGCGGTCGAAGGCCTCCTACGTTCGATCGATTACGAAGCCGCGACGTTTGCGTCCGCCGAAGAATACCTCGCGTCGGAGCGTCGGCGGGAGGTGAACTGTATCGTGACGGACATCCAGATGCACGGTCGAAGCGGCCTCGAGCTCCAGGCGATGGTTTCGGCGGAGCCGAATTCCCCGTCGATCATCTTCCTGACAGGACTTCCGCCTGAGGATCCTCGGCGACGCGCCGCCAAAGCCCAATCGCCCTATTGCCTCGCCAAGCCCGTAGCGCCCGACGAACTGGTCCGTTGCATCGAGAAGGCGCTCGCGGACGCTGGTCGAAGGTAGTACCGAGGCGGCCCGCCTAGCGCGCGACGCGAAAAGCCGGATTCGCTTTTCGCGTCAAAACGCGCTCCATTTTTGAATCTAGAGCACGTTCTAGGCGGCCTGCGCGACGATTGGGGCCGCCTGCAGACGACGCCAGGCCGCCGGGCTCACCCCGACTTTGCGGGTGAAGTGACGCGTCAGGTGGGACTGATCGGCCATGCCACAGGACAGCGCGATCTCGGCGAGCGGCGCTTCGGAGTCGAGCATCATCCGCTTGGCCGCACTCAAGCGTTGGTCGATGATGAAGGTGTGCACCGTGACGCCAAAGCTCCGGCGAAACGCGCGTGAGAAGTGCCCTGCGCTCAGCCGCACCAGGGCCGCAAGCTGGGAGAGCGTAAGCGGGCCGCTGAGGTTGGCGGCGATATGCTCGCGTAACCGACGTTCCTGCCACGGGGCGAGCCCGCTGCGGCGCGATCCATCGGAATCGTCGGTACAACCGGTCGCGCCAAGGACTTTCGCCAACCGCTCCACATGGCCCCGCGCAGCTACGGGATCGCTGTCGAGCACCGCCCTCACCTCCGTCAGGATGCGGCAGGCTTCGCGGACCTTCGGGTCAACGTCTCTGCGCTCGATCGGTTGAATGTAGTGAAATGTCATCGCTCTGATCCCGCCTGGAGGCCGCTCTCACTCACGGGATCGAATTTTATTGACGTGAAGGACTGGGCCTATCGTG
>Ga0070730_10001126_pt1 | contig 26464 bp, 21 predicted proteins | sample Coa_R1_3_FD_66447 | JGI IMG/M metagenome (GOLD analysis project Ga0070730, IMG submission 66447) | Surface soil microbial communities from Centralia Pennsylvania, which are recovering from an underground coalmine fire - Coalmine... | ecosystem: Environmental > Terrestrial > Soil > Unclassified ... | reverse complement strand
TGACCCAGATCGCCTGGAAGCACGATGTCCAGGTCATGATCGAAGGCCCCGGCCATGTGCCGATGCACAAGATCAAGGCCAACATGGACAAGCAGCTGAAGGTCTGCGGCGAGGCGCCGTTCTACACGCTCGGGCCTCTGACGACCGACATCGCACCGGGCTACGACCACATCACCAGCGGCATCGGCGCCGCGATGATCGGCTGGTTCGGCACGGCCATGCTCTGCTACGTGACGCCCAAGGAGCATCTGGGCCTGCCCGACCGCGATGACGTCAAGGTCGGCGTCGTCACCTACAAGCTCGCGGCCCACGCCGCCGATCTCGCCAAGGGCCATCCGGCGGCGCAGTTGCGTGACGACGCGCTGTCGCGGGCGCGCTTCGAGTTCCGCTGGCGCGACCAGTTCAACCTGTCCCTGGACCCGATGACGGCCGAGCAGTACCACGACCAGACTCTGCCGGCCGAGGGCGCCAAGATCGCCCATTTCTGCTCGATGTGCGGCCCGAAATTCTGCTCGATGAAGATCACGCAGGAGATCCGCGACATCGCCCAGGAAGGCATGGACGAGATGTCCGAGACCTTCCGCAAGAAGGGCTCGGAGATCTACCTGCCGGCCGCGGTCGACTGACCCCGGCACTGCCGAAACGACCGGGGCGCGACGGGCAACCGTCGCGCCCCAATCATTTCCGGCTATAGTCGGCCGCCGACGACGCCGCACGAGACCGACCATGTCCAGCGCCCCCGAACACGATCACGATCATCACGACCATGGTCATCACCATGGCCACGGCCATGATCATCGCGGCCACGATCACCACGGCCACAGCCATGGCCATGGCCATTCCCACGCGCCGGCGAGCTTCGGTACCGCCTTCGTCGTCGGCATCGCGCTCAATTTCGGCTTCGTCCTGCTCGAGGTGGCCTACGGGCTGATCGCCGGCTCGATCGCGCTCGTGGCCGACGCCGGCCATAATCTCGCCGACGTGCTGGGCCTGGTGCTCGCCTGGTGGGCGAGCAGCCTCGTGCGGAAGGCGCCCAGCAGGCGCCGCACCTACGGCTTCAAGCGCAGCTCGATCCTCGCTTCGGTGGTCAATGCCGTCGTGCTGCTGGTCGGCGTCGGCGGCATCGCGGTCGAGGCGGTCCGGCGCCTCGGGCAGCCGGCATCGGTCGACGCCGACACGGTCATGTGGGTCGCCGCCGTCGGCATCGCCGTCAACGGCTCCACGGCGCTTCTGTTCATGAGCGGCCGCAAGGACGACCTCAACATCCGCGGCGCATTCCTGCATCTGGCGTCGGACGCGGTGGTCTCGCTGGGCGTGGTGCTGGCCGGCCTGGTCATCGGCCTGACCGGCTGGCGATGGCTCGATCCGGCCGTCAGCCTGGTGATCGTCGGCATCATCATCGTCGGCACCTGGTCGCTCTTGAAAGAGTCGCTCGACCTGGCGCTCGACGCGGTGCCGAGCGGCATCGATCCGAGCGCGGTCGAGGCCTATCTCAGAAGCCTGCCCGGCGTCTCCGCGGTCCACGACCTGCACATCTGGGCCATGAGCACGACCGAGACGGCACTCACCGCCCATCTGGTCCGGCCGGGCGGCGGCCTCGACGACGCCTTGCTCGAGTGCGCGGCCGAGGCGCTCAGCAAGGACTTCGGCATCGCGCACGCGACCTTCCAGGTCGAGGAGGGCAACGGTGCCGAATGCCGGCTTGCCCCGGCGCAAGTGGTCTAGCACATCCCCAGCTTGACACGACCTCCACGTCGGTTGTTTGTCTATCAAACAAGAAGGTTGATAGACAAACAGGCTGTCTTGCAACCAAGCGAAGAGACGGGACGGGGCGGAGCGAGAAATGGCCGATCAGACGGTCGCGGATGAAGGTAATGGTGCGCCGGTGCCGGGTGTGCTCGATGGACTGCTCGGCTATCGCCTGCGTCGGGCACAGGTCGCGGTTTTCGCCGATTTTGCCCAGACCATGGCGGATTACGATCTGACGCCCGGCCAGTTCGGCACCCTGGCCCTGATCGCGGCCAACCCGGGCTTGAGCCAGACCGCGCTCGGCACGGCGCTCGGCATCGATCGCTCCAGTGTCGTGCCGCTGATCGACAAGCTGGAGCGCCGCGGGCTGGTCGAGCGCGCACCGCATCCGCGCGACCGCCGCAGCCACGCCCTGCGCCTGACCGCGAACGGCGCCGCCCTGTTCGAGACGGCGCGCGCCGCCGTGGCGCGGCACGAAGCCCATATCTTCGCGCCGCTCGCGCCGGCCGAGCGGGAAACGCTCGCCCGCCTGCTCGACCGCGTTTCGGGCGTCTAGATCCGCTCAGGCCTGGAGCGCGAGCTGGAGCGCGCGGCTGCGGACGCGGCCCAGCAGGAAGATGGCGAAGCCGGCGATGACGGCAGGGATGGCGACGATTGCGAACACGGTCGGCAGGCCCCAGCCCAGTCCCAGCATGACGCCGCCGAGCATCGAGCCCAGCACCGAACCGATGCGCCCGACGCCGTTGGACCAGCTTACCCCGGTGGCGCGGCTGGCCGTCGGGTAGTAGGCGGCGGCCAGCGCATTGGCACCGACCTGGGAACCGGAAACGCAGAACCCCGCGCCAAACACGGCGACCACCATCAGCCACGGCGTCGCGGCAGCATGGCCGATCAGATAGACGAACAGCCCGGCCGAGGCGTAGGCGATGCCGAGGACATGGTGCGGATTGAGCCGATCCATCAGCCGCCCGATCGTCACCGCGCCGACCGTTCCGCCGACCTGGAACATGGCGGTGATCAGCGACGCCGTCCGCAGCGATACGCCGGAGCCGTTGATCAGGGTCGGCAGCCAGCTGGACAGCAGATAGACGACCAGCAGGCTCATGAAGAACGCGAGCCACAGCAGCAGGGTGCCGCGCAGCAACCCCGCCTCGAATAATTGACGCAGGGGCGAGCCGTACGGCTTGTGCGCGCCGGTAAAGGCGACGTCCTGCAGATCCGCCTCCGGCGCGATGCGGTGCAGCGCCGCGACGATGCGGTGGGTGGCCCCTCCTCGCATCACCAGGAAGCGGACGGATTCCGGCAGTGCCCGCCCCAGCACGGGTGCCAGCAGCAACGGCAGCGCGCCGCCGACGATCAGGACCGAATGCCAGCCGTAATCGGCGACGATCTGCGAGGCGACGATGCCACCCAGGGCCGATCCGATGGTGAAGCCGCAGAACATGAGCGTGACCAGGAACGACCGGCGACCCTCCGGGCAATATTCCGAGGTCAGGGTGATGGCATTCGGCATGGCACCGCCAAGCCCGAGGCCGGTCAGGAACCGCAGCGCGATCAGGACCGTGAGGCTGGGGCTGAAGGCCGAAGCCAGGCTTGCTGCGCCGAAGAACACCACGGCGAAGATCAGCACGGCCTTTCGCCCGTAACGGTCGGCAAAGGGTCCGATGGCGAAGGCGCCGATCATCAAGCCGAACAGGCCCGAGCCGAACAAGGGTGCGAGCTGCCCCGGCGTCAGGCCCCAGTCGGCCCGGATCGCCGGGGCGATGAAGCCGATCGCGGCGGTATCGAAGCCGTCGATGGCGACGATGAGGAAGCACAGCACCAGCAAGGTGATCTGCACCACCGAGAGCTTGTGCGCGTTGATGAAGTGCTGAACGTCGATCGTCTTCGTCGTCATGACGTCTCCTCCGGTCTTCTCGTCAGTGCGATGGAGCGCGGGGCGCGCCGCCCCGGCGTTCAGGCCGTCAAGGCGACGGGCGCGGAGGCCACCTGCGCCTCGCCGAGGCCGGTGCTGCCGTAGAGCCAGCCGAGGGTGTCGTACCAGTCGGCATTGGACTTGGCCGACATGACCGCGTTGCGCAGCGCCGCATGCGCGCCTGCGGGGTGGTAGATGTGCTCGCCGATGGCGCGGGACGTGAGCTGTACCCGGGCCGTGCGCAGCACCCGCTGGCGGCGATAGGCCTCGAGCGCCGCTTCCGGGTCATGGGGACGGGCGGCCATCTCGTGGGACAGGCACACCGCATCTTCCATCGCCATGCAGGCGCCCTGGGCGAGGTATTGCAGGGTCGGGTGCGCGGCATCGCCCAGCACGGCGACGCGGCCGTCGACCCAATTCTCGACCGGATCGCGATCGCACAGCACCCACAGCTTCCAGCCGGTGCCGTGGCGGATGATGTCCTGGGCGCGCGGATGCACGTGCTGGAAGCCGGCCATGACCTCTTCCTCCGAGACCGGCTTTCCGGCGACCGGCTCCGGTGCGTCGTTGTGGTAGGTGACGACCAGGTTGAACACCTTCCAGCCCGACAGGGGGTAATGGACGATGTGGCACTTCGGCCCGGCCCACAGCGTCGCGGCGTTCCAGCGCAGATCCTCGGGCATCTGCTCGGTCGGAATGACTGAGCGGTAGGTGGTGTGCCCGGTGACCCGCGGGGCGCCGTCGCCGACCACCTGCTTGCGGATGTTCGACCACAACCCGTCGGCGCCGATCAGCACGGAGCCGGTCAGCGTTTCGCCGGACAGCAGCTTTGCCGTGACGGTCGAGCCGTCCTGCTCGTAGCCGGTGACGGCGCAGCCCGTGCGCAGGTCGACCAGCGGGCTCGCTTCGCAGGCCCGGACGAACACACCATGCAGATCGCCGCGATGCACCACCGCATAGGGGTTGCCGAAGCGCCGGCGAAACGGCTCGGTCAGGTCGATGCTGGCGATGTCCTCCGCCGTCATGGCGTCCATCAGCCGCAGCCGGTCGACATACACCGCCATGGCCCGGGCGGCGTCGCCGACCCCCAGGTAATCGAAGGCGTGAAAGGCGTTGGGCCCAAGCTGGATGCCGGCGCCGATCTCGCCCAGCACCGGCGCGCGTTCCAGCACGATGCTGCGGAACCCCTTCCGCGCCAGGCCGAGGGCGGCGGCGAGGCCGCCGATGCCGCCGCCGGCGATGAGGATGGGCTTGCTCTGTTGCATGACGATTCCTCCTGTTCAGCCGCAGACGTGCGGGCCCATGGCCTGCCGCGTGCCACTCGTTGATCCGATGGTGCTTGTTGATGGAGTCGTGCGAAGAACCCGCGCGCCGCCAGCGCAGCACGGGAGGCGGCGCCAAGCGCCGGCATTTTCGACTTCGATGGGATGCCGGGCGACGGGCGCCCGGCCGGGAGTCAGTTCTCGCCCACGGCCTTCAGCGGCGCGGACGTGACCTCGTTGTGCTCGATGGCGAGCTGGCGGAGCGATCGCAGCATGGCCGCCTGGTCCGCGGGCGACAGCGGCTCCAGCAGCCGCTCCTGGACGCGGCGCACGGCCGGCTCGACCTGTTGCAGCAGCCGCTCGCCGTCCAAGGTGAGACGCAGCAGCTTCACCCGCCGATCCTTGGGCGAGCCGGAGCGCAGCACCCACCCCTTCGCCTCCAGCCGCTCCAGCACGCTGCCGAGCGTCGAGCGGTCGAACGCGATCAGTTGGGACAGCCCCGTCGCGTCCACATCCGGATGGGTGCGGATCGCCACCAGGGCGGCGTACTGGACCGAGGTCAGATCGAACGCAGCACATTCCTCCGCGAAGAGGGCGGTGCTGATCTGCTGGGCACGGCGGATGAGGTGGCCGGGCATGTCGTACAGGCTGTCCATGCTGCACCCTAACATGGCTTGAGGGCCGATGGCTGCAGGTCGGGTGGGTGAAGGGCTGGCCCTCCGACCGGAACGCCGAGGCGCTAGCGATGGCGGCGGCGGCGGTGAACACGAGCCCTCTCCTCCCTTGCGGATGACCGGTAGCCCGGCCTCGTTGTTTTGATGATTGACAGTATGCTGAATGACAGTATGCTGTCAATCATCAAAACAACGAGGGAGGATACGATGGAGCCCGAGGCGATCATGAACGCCGTGGCGGAGACGCCCGAGCGCCATGCCTTCTATGACCGGATCGGACGGAAGAACCTGTCGGCGCTCTGGCTGTCGCTGGCCGAGCTGGTCACGCCGGAGCCGCGCAGCCCGTGCCAGCCGGCGAGCTGGCGCTTCGCGGACATCCGCGCCGCGATGATCGAGGCCGGTGATCTGATCACCGCCAAGGAGGCCGAGCGCCGCGTGCTGGTGCTGGAGAACCCGGGCCTACGCGGGCAGTCCAGGATCACCACCAGCCTCTATGCCGGCGTGCAGCTCGTGCTGCCCGGCGAGGTCGCGCCGGCGCACCGCCATACCCAGTCGGCGCTGCGTTTCGTGCTGGAGGGCAGCGGCGCCTACACTGCCGTCAATGGCGAACGCACCATCATGCGCCCGGGCGACTTCATCATCACTCCGCCCATGGCCTGGCATGATCACGGCAATCCCAGCGACACGCCGATCTTCTGGCTCGATGGGCTCGACATTCCCGTCGTGCAGTTCCTCGACGCCTCCTTCGCCGAACATCTCGACGTCGATGAGCAGCCGATCACCCGCCCGGTCGGCGACAGCGATGCGCGCTACGGCGCCAACCTGCTGCCGGTCGATCACCGGCCCGGCGGCGGCAGCTCGCCGGTGTTCAACTACCCGTTCGAACGGACCCGCGATGCGCTGGAACGCATGCGCCGGATGGATGCGTGGGACCCGTGCCACGGGCTGAAGATGCGCTACACCAACCCGGTCACCGGCAACCACGCCATGGCGACGATGGGCACCTTTGTGCAGCTGCTGCCGAAGGGTTTTGCCACCGCGGCCTATCGCGCGACCGATGCGACCGTGTTCGTCCCGATCGAGGGACGCGGGCGCAGCGTCATCGGCGATGACTTCGTCGCGGAATGGGGCGAACGCGACGTCTTCGTCGTGCCCTCCTGGAAGAAAGTCCGCCACGAAGCGGCTGAGGACAGCGTGCTGTTCTCCTTCTCCGACCGTCCAATTCAAGAAGCCCTGCATCTGTTTCGAGAGGATCGCGGCAATGTCTGACGCAACCACCTATGTGTTCCCGCCACCGCCGGTGCCCTCCGTGGCCATCGCCGGCTCCGACGCGCGTTTTCCTGTGCGCCGCATCTTCTGCGTCGGCCGCAACTACGCGGCGCATGCGCGCGAGATGGGGCGTGATCCGGACCGCGAGCCGCCGTTCTTCTTCCTGAAGCCCGCCGATACGGTGGTCGACGACGGCGCCGCCGTGCCCTACCCGCCGGAGACCGAGAATTTTCATTACGAGATCGAGCTGATCGTCGCGATCGGCACAGGCGGCACCGACATCCCGCGCGAACGCACGCTCGACCATGTCTTCGGCTATGGCGTCGGCATCGACCTCACCCGGCGCGATCTGCAGCTCGCCGCCCGCGCCCAGGGCCGGCCCTGGGACTGGGGCAAGGGCTTCGACCTGTCCGCCCCGATCGCGCCGCTCCATCCCGTGTCCGCGGTCGGCCATCCGAGCTCGGGCCGCCTCTGGCTCGCCGTCGACGGCCAGGTGAAGCAGGACTCCGACATTGCCAAGCTGATCTGGCCGGTGCCGGACATCATCACCGCCATCTCGCGCTCGATGGAACTGCGGCCGGGCGACATCATCATGACCGGCACGCCCGAGGGCGTCGGCCCGGTCAAGCGCGGCGAGGTCATGACCGGCGGCATCGACGGGCTGGGCGAGATCAGGATCTCCGTCCGTTGAACTCGGGCGGAGGCGCGCCTCCGCCCCAAACCGGATGCGGGGTAGCCGACGGACCAACGGGGCCTTAATGTGCGGTCATGCTGTTCGGCGACCTCATCGACAAGGCGCTCGCGGCCGGCGCCGGCCCGCGGGCGGCCCTGATCGACGGGACCGGAGCGCTTTCCTATGCGGCGCTCGACCGCGCGGCCAATCGCTTCGCCCAGGCCCTCGGGGCTCGAGGCTTCGGCCCGGGCGCGCGCATTGCCTTGCGGGCCGGCAACCGGCTGGCCTACGGCATCATCCTGCTCGGCGCCGCGCGGGCGGGCGTGGTCCTGGTCCATCTGTCGACCCGCTCGACCGCCGCCGAGATGGAGACGGCGCTGGCCCGGACCGGCGCGGCGCTGCTGTTCGCCGACGGCGCCACCCGGTCCCGCACCGTGCCGACCGTCGACCTCGACGAGGACGCAACAGCGTGGTTCGCGACCGCGCCCGACACCCGGCCCGCGCTCGACCAGGCCGAAGACGCCCCGCTCGCCCTGCTGTTCAGTGGCGGCACGACGGGGCCGGCCAAGGGCGTGCTGGTCAGCCATCGCGCCCGGCTGGTGACGGCCGAGATCGCCGCCCGGGGCTTCGGTCTCACTGCCGACGACCGCGTGCTGGTTTCGACGCCGCTGTTCCATACCGCCGCCCAGTTCTGCTGGCTGGCACCGGCTTGGCTGCTGGGCGCCGCTGTGGTGCTGGGCGGCAAATGGTCGGCGCCCGCGTTCCTGGCCGAGGTCGAGAGCCGTCGCGCGACCGCCGCCTTCCTGGTGCCGACGCAGCTGAGCGATCTACTGGCCGAAGCGGATCTCGATTGCGGGCGCCTCGCCTCGCTCAGGATGGTCTGCCACGCCGGCGCCCCCATGCCGCCCGATCTTGCCGACCGGCTGGCGGCGCTGCTGCCGGCGGTCGGCATCGTCGAGCATTATGGCCTGTCGGAGACTGGACTGCTGACGGTACGCCGCGCCGACGATCCCCAAGACCGGCGCAACAGCGTCGGTCGGGCCCTGCCCCCGGTCGAGCTCGCCGTGCGCGATGCGGACGGCAGGTTCCTGGCGCCGGGCGTGATCGGCGAAATCGCGACGCGCGGACCGCACCTGCTGACAGAGACGATCGGCGATTATCCGACGCACACCCTCTTCCCCTGGGGCGACGGCTGGTTCGCGACCGGCGATCGCGGCCGCCTCGACGCCGCCGGGTTTCTGACTCTCGTCGCCCGCTCCAAGGACATCATCGTGTCGGGCGCGGAGAACCTCTATCCAAGCGAGATCGAGGCCGTGCTGTCGCGCCATCCGGCGCTGGCCGAATGCGCCGTGTTCGGCGTGCCCGACATGCGCCTGGGCGAGGTGCCCGTCGCCCAGGTGGTACTGAGGCCGGGCATGGCCGCGACCGAGGAAGAGTTGATCGAGTTCGTCCTGTCGGTGCTGCCACGCCACAAACGGCCGCGCCGCGTGATCTTCGCCCCGTCGCTGCCCCGCTCTGCCGTCGGCAAGGTGCTGAAATCAACGCTCTCCGCCGCCTATCTCGACGAAACGGCCGTTCGCTAAAGCATCACCGCGATGAGCCGCGCGAACCATTCGTCGAACCGTTCACCGAACGGTCGCCCGGCCCATGTGGCCGGATCGATCGGCTTGGAGCGCGCCTGGTCGTCCCGGAACATCGCCTCCATCTGTTCGCCGAAGGCGCTGCCGAGAACGACGGCATTGATCTCCGCGTTGAACACCACGCTGCGCCAGTCGAGGTTGGACGAACCGACGGTCGACCAGATGCCGTCGATCACCGCGGTCTTGGCATGCAGCACCACCCCCTCGCGCTCGAAGATATGGACCCCGGCATCCATCAGGTCCTCATAGCGCGCGCGCCCGGCGGCGAGCGCCATGGTGCTGTCGCTCTGGCTCGGGACGACCAGCTCGACATCGACGCCGCGTCGTGCCGCGAGTTCGAGCGCCTGCTCCAGGTCGGGTGTCGGCACGAAGAAGCCGGTCGTCAGGTGCACCGAGGTGCGCGCCAGCGTGATCGCGACCAGCAGGGTGCGGTAGATCAACGGCCGGTCGTCGATCGGCGAGCCGTTGACGGCCTGGACCCGCAGGTCGCCGAACCGCGTGTCCGGTGTTACGGGCAGGATGATCGGCGGCCCCTTCTGCTCCTGCCAGGCCGTCACGAATAGCTGTTCGAATTCGGCGACCGCGGGTCCCTGCAGCCGGATATCCGTATCCCGCCAGGGCTGCTTGTCCGGATCGTTGCTCTCCGCCCGCCCGCGATTTTCATAGACCTTGCTGATGTTCACGCCGCCGGTGATGGCGACCGCCGCGTCGACCACGAGCAGCTTGCGATGGTCCCGGCGATTGAGGTCGAGATCGGCGATCGTCGCCGGATCGAACGGGCTGAATTCCACCACCTTCACCCCGCCCTGGCGCAGCCGGTCGAACAGGACGGCCGGCGTCTCGAACGAGCCCCAGGCGTCATACATCAGATTGACCGATATCCCCTCGGCCGCCCTGGCGATCAGCAGGTCGGCGAACTTGCCGCCCTCGACCGTGTCGAACTCGTAGCTTTCCATGTCGATCCGCTGATGGGCGCCGCCGATCAGCTCGGCCATGGCCTGATAGGTTTCGGGCCCGTTACGCAGCAGCTCGACCTTGTTGCCGTCGATGAACTTGGTGGGGACGATCCGCTCGCCCTCGCGCCGGAAGATGGCAAGCCTGCCGGGGGCATCGGCTTCCGCCATCGCGCGCTCGGTATCCTGGTCGACCGGCGGCGCGACGGCGCAGGCCGCAAGGCCGACGCTCAGCGCCAGAAGGAGCCACAACTGCCGCATGGTAAGATCCCGCGCCAAGGTCCGTGGTGACTGACCAACAGCGCGGGAGCCCGGGCGTTCCCCGCTACCTCAGGCCGGCACCAGAAGCGCCCGCTCCGGCACGCGGGTCAGACGTGCCGCAAGCGCCATCAGCCCCGGCACCAGGCGCGCCGCCAGCAGCAGGCCGGCCTGGCCAGCCGGCTGCACCAGCGCCTGGGACAGCAGCGTCGCGCGACGCACCTGGGCACCGACATCGGCCGCCAGCCGGGCTTGGAACTGCATCGCATCCCGTCCGGCCAGCAGATGATCGGCGGCGAGCCGGGCGCTGTGCAGCGCGATCGACATGCCGTCGCCGGAAAACGAGGGAATGACGGCCGCCTGGTCGCCGAGCCGCCACAGGCCCGGCGTGCCAGGCGCCGCCGACGCCACATAACCGTAGGGAATGGTCGAGATCGCGAGCGTCCGGGCGCCGACGGCCTCGGCGCCGGCGAGCCGGCGGGCGAGCAGCGGCACCGCCCCGACCACATGATCGAGCAGCGCCGGCCAGGTGCCGCCGAGCGCCGCCAGGCGATGCCGGCGGACGACCAGGCATAGGTTGGCGAGCCCGGCCTCGATCGGCTCCAGCCCGGCATACCCGTCGGCGAACAGCATCAGCTCGACCTCGCCGGCCAGAGCCTGCTGCTGATCCGCGGCCAGCCGGAAATGGCGCTTGAAGCCGACCAGGTCGTTCTGATGCCCGGGCGGCCGCCGGTGGCCGCGCAGGTCGTGCTTGCCGGTCGCGAGCGCCACCTGGCGTGCTTCGAGCCGGGTGCCGTCGTCGAGCCGGGCCGTGAAACCGGCGTCGAGCGCCACCACGCGCCGGCCGCGACGGACCGTCGCCCCGGCCGCGGCGGCCCGCGCCAACAGCGCTTCGTCGAGCACACGACGCGACAGGCTGGCGGCGGCGAAGGGCAAGTCGACCGCTGCATCGCCGCGCCCGCCGGCAACACGGACGCGCGCGATCGGCACGGCGCCCAGCGCCAACGGATCGATATCGAGCGCCCGCAGATAGAGCATGGCTTCCCGCGACAGGAATTCGCCGCAGACCTTGTCGTGCGCCCTCGCCTCGCGCTCGACGAGCATCACCTCCCGACCGGCTTCGCTGAGCTCAATCGCCAGCGCCGCCCCGGCAGGGCCGCCGCCGACGACGAGCAGATCGCCGGTCATTTGCGCCGGCCGACGCAGAGCCGGAACGGCACGTAACGGGCGACGTCCGCCGCCCCGTCGGGGACCTGCGCGCGGGCGAGCAGCCGGTGCCATTCTTCCGGCACAAAGGCGCGCGTGATCGAGATCGGCCCATCGTTCTGAACGAAGCGATGCCAGCCGACGAGCCGGGACCCCACGCGGAACACATGATAGGGCAAGGGGTGGCGATGCAGGTCGTTGATGAACCAGCCGACCGCCGCCGTCGCCTCCATCCAGCGGATGAAGCCGACGACCTGATCGTCGGTTAGATGATGGGTAAAGAGGCTGCTGAGCACGATGTCGACCGGCTCGCTCGGCCGGTAGTCGAACAGGTCCGTCGTGATCCAGCGGATCGGCCGGTCCGGCGCCGTGGCCTTCAGCGCCGCCGCCCGGGACCAGGGATTGAGATCGATGCCGGTCAGCTCGACCCTGACGCCCCGCCGTTCGGCCCAGTGATCGATCCGGCGCAGCATGTCGCCATAGCCTGACCCGCAATCGACGATGCGCAGCGGTGCCGTCGGCCGTCGCTCGCGCACCAGCCGCTCGAGCCAGAGGAACGTCGGCCGATAGGCGAGCGTCACGCGATTGACCTTGGCCAGATCGACGAGACAGGCCTCGAACTCGGCGACGCCGCAGTCCTCGGTATCCATCAGCTCCAGCTCCGGCGAGCGGCGACTGAAGTCGAGGGGAGCGTGTGCGACGACGCTCATGCGACGTGGAACAGCAGGGTTTCGGCCGTCAGCCCGGGCCCGAAACCCATCGCCGCCCCGCGCTGACCGCGCGATCCGGTCGCCATCAGCCGCTCTAGCACGAACATGATCGTGGCCGACGACATGTTGCCGAATTCCGCCAGCACCTGTCGCGAGGCGTCGAGTGCGCCCGGCGCCAGCTCGAGCGCGTTCTGGACGGCATCGAGCACGGACCGGCCGCCGGGATGCACGGCCCACAGGTCGATATCGGCGGTCCCGGCGCCATCGAGGATCTCGGGGGCCGCCGGCCGCAGTCCGTTGGCGATGGCGCCCGGCACCTTGCCGGAGAGGTACATGTCGAACCCCTGGTCGCCGACCTGCCAGGTGATGAGGTCGGCACTCTCCGGCAGCAGCACGGTGCGGAACCGGTCGAGCGCCAATCCGGCCGGCTCCGCCGTCACCCAGGCGGCGGCACCGCCGTCGGCGAATACCAGGAACGACAGGACCTGTTCGAGATCCGAGGTTTCCTGGAGATGCAGGGTGCAAAGCTCGAGGTTGACGATCAGCACCCGCGCCTCGGCGTCGGAGCGCACGATATGGCGGGCGAGCTTCAAGGCGTTGAAGGCGGCATAGCAACCCATGAAGCCGACCATCGTCCGTTCGACCGACGGCGCGATGCCGAGGGCGGCGGCCAGCTCGAGATCGAGTCCCGGCGCATAGAGGCCGGTGCAGGAGGTCACGATCAGGTGGCTCGCCCGCCGCACCTCCGGGCCGAGCCCCAGGCGCTCGACCGCCGTGAGCGCGAGCGGCAGAGCCTCGGCCTGATACCGCTGCATGCGCGCCGATGTCGCAGGGAATGCGCCGCGGCGGTAGAAGCCATGGGCGTCGACCGACGGACCCGACGGGTCTTCGGCGGCAGCGAGCACCGAGTAGCGGTGGTGGATGTCGGCACGGTCGACCATGCGACGGAACAGCTTCTCGTGCCGGACGTCGGCCAGCAGCGTACCGGCGAATTTGACGAAAGCCTCATGCACGTCGTGCCTCGGCGCCGCCGAGGCGACCCGGTTCAAATAAGCCCGACCTTCAAAACCACCCACCATCGTGCCCGCCCACCTTTCATCCGTCTGCCGGACCCGCCGCCCGCCGCCACTGTCGGCCGCCGGCGATCAGGTTGTGATACTGTATCGATTGCTTGGTTTTGTAAGTAACGCCCCAGGAATTCTCTTGCCTCTCTCCAGGCGAGACGCCGCCAGGGTCAAGGCGCTCGTCTGGACAATAGGACGGACTCCCTGTAAGTCACGATTATTCCTCGGAGTCGTAAACCGTATGTCAGCCGACGAGTCGCCGAATAACCGTCCGTCGCCGGAACGCAGTACCCATTTTTCGTTCGAGCATGCGGTGTTTCGGGCGCCGAATCCCCGGTTCGTGATCGCGAACGACGGCGAACCGTCGCTGGTCGTCGAGCTTGCCGAGCTCGATGCGCTGGTCCCGATCAAGTCGCTGCGCCTGGAGTTCGAACTCGACAACACCGCCGACGGCCCGATGCTCGACAAGGTCATCGCCGGCCTCAAGTTCGTCAAAACCATTAGACCGGGCGATTCGATCCCGCGCGAGATCCTGGACGGCACCGCCTCCTGGTCGGTCCAGCAAAAGCACATCGAGATCGCCAAGGGGCGCATCACCATGCAGATCTCGTCCTGGCTGACCGGGGCCGAGACGGTGATCGTCGATCAGGAGGCGCTGATGCAGCTGGCCGAGGACCCGGCCATCAAGCAGCGCGTCAACGCCGCCTTTTCCGATATCGCGGTGAAGCTCGGGCTGGCCCCCGATCGCCGACAGGATGTCATCGACCGCGTCGATGAACTGGCGCGCGAGCTGTCCTACATCGAGGCCCTGCGGGAACGCTTCGGGGTGATCAAGGACATCGGCGAAACAGTCGCGGCGTTTCAGAAGCTCTACCGGCGCGACCGGACCGTGATCGAGGATCTGAGCCGGATCGCCAACCTGATGCGCCGGCCGCTCGGCGAGCTGCAGAACATCTTCGATCAGGTCGACGGCATGTCGGGCGAGATCATCAGCCTGCTGAAGAACCTGACCCGGCAAATCGAGTTCATCCGCGAGAGCCGCGACGAATTGCATCAGCGCATGATGCTGTGGGACGAGTCGATCGAGAAATTCGCCGCGATCCAGGTCGATCGCTCACCGGAAAACGAAGCCCTGATGAAGGAATTCTACCGGTTTCTCGCCCGCAATTTCATCGTCGAGAAATCGTGGGAACTGGTCAGCGCCGCCTTCGTCCGGCAAGGCGACAAGACCTGACTCGACGCGCGGCACTGCCGCGTGTCAGCCCCGCCGCGCCTCGGACTGTAGATGCTAGAACAGATCGTCGATCGCGCTCTGATCCAGGATGCCGTCGATGCCGTGGATGATCGCCGAGCCGGTATCGACCATCTGCTGCAGCGCCATCGAATAGTTGATGGCCTGGTCGGACAATATCGCCGCATTCCCCTGATCACGGACATCGGCGAGCACGATCTTCGCCTCTTCGACCGTGTCATGCATCCGCTGGATCGTCCGCTCGAAATGCTCCCGGGCCGACGGTGGCGCATGCGGATAGGCCTCGATGGCAAGCGGTGCGAAGGCCAGCCCGCTCTCGGCGAAATGCTGCTCGTAGGTCTTGAACTTCCAGCCCGTAACCTCGTCCAGCATGTCCGGCATGTCGCCCAACATGCCCAGCAGCATGATCACTTCGTTGAACAGATTGAAATAATCCGTCGACAACAGAGTTACCGGGTCGATCGTCGTGCCCTTCACCCGTTCGCGGTACTGCTCCAGCATCACCAAGCCTTCGTTCAAAGCTCTTGCATCCCCGCACCGGCCGGCCGGAAACGCACCCCTTCGCCAACCTACGCGAGCCGCGTTGCAGATCGGCGCCCCTACAGACGACAAGACTCGCCTCTGCAAATCGTTAATTTCGACGCGACCGTGCACGCTCTTTTTTGCGAGGCTGCACTGCACCGCACAAGAGACAACCAGGGATTAACCAAAAATTCCGAGAAAACTACTACATCCGCGCGTTGCCGTAACCAATTGTTGAGCAATCAGCCGTCAGGATCCGATGCCATGGAGCGGGCGCGCATTTTCACACCAGCACGATGCCCCGACAGCAAACCGGTCAAGCTCGGCTTCCGGATGCGGTCGGGTCATTGGGCGCGATTCCAGGCCAGGGAACAAGCGCAGGCAGCATGCTGAGCAGTGCCTTGAGTCGCGCCGTCGGCACGGACCGGCTCACGGGATCGGCCGGTCGGACCCGCGCAGCCGTCCTGGCCGGTGGCGGCATCGCCAGTCGCCTGACCTTCGCGATCATCCTGTTTTCGATGCTGGTCACGTTCCTGACGACCGCGACCGAGCTGGTGATCGAATATAACGCGGACCTGCACGGCATCCGCGAGCGATTCGCCGAGATCCGCACCTCGCAACTGCCGATCCTGACCAACAGCGTCTGGATCCTCGACGACGCGCTGATCCGCACCCAGCTCGACGGGCTGGCCCGCCTGCCCGACATCGAACGTCTGGCCGTCGAGGTCAATGGCAAGGTCAAGTGGGCATCCGGATCGACCCGGGCGCACTATCCGCTGTCCGATCGCGTCCCCCTGATCCAGCAGAACCGCGACAAGACCGTCGAGATCGGCGTGCTCGAAGTGACGGCCAGCCTCGACAATGTCTATCGGCGCCTGGTCGACAAGGCGCTCTCGGCGCTGCTCGAAAACGCGATCAAGACGGCGGCGATCGCCGGCTTCGCGCTCGTCCTGTTTCAGCTGACGGTGACCCGCCATCTGCATCGCATGGCCGCCTATGCCCAGCGGCCCGACATCGCCGACGACCATACGCCCGATCTGCAACTGGAACGCGCCCACCGCCGTTCCGACGTGCTCGACCAGCTGGTGCGGTCGATCAACACCATGCGGACCAATCTCTCGAAGGTTTATGCCACCTCGAAGCGCGACGAGGAGCGCATCCGGCGCGAAAACCAGCATCTGGCCGATCTGCTGCGCGATGACACCTTGCGCGGCGTCCAGGTCCTCGACGTGTTCCAGGCGGTGACCGAGACGCTGGTCAACGGGCTCGACGCGTCCCGCGCCAGCGCGTGGCGGTTCGACGAGACCCGTGCCGAGCTTCATTGCCTCGACAGCTTCGAGCCCGAAGGCCTGCGCCATACCACGCACAAGAGCTGGTCCGCCGCGTCGGTCCCGGAATATCTGTCGCTGATGCACCGCGAGAAGGTGATCGCGATCAACGACATCTGGACCGACCCGCGGGGTCGTGAGCTTCTGGTCGGCCATGGCATGGCACCGCCCTACCGCTCGTTCATCGGCATCGCCCTGCAGATCGACGGCAAGCTGGGCGGCATCCTGTCGGTGCAGCATCAGGGCGAGCGGCGCGAATGGACGGCTGACGAGATCGGCTTCGCCGGCGCCGTCGGCGCCGTCGCCTCGGCTGCTATGGAGGCGCGCGACAAGCGCATCGCCCAGCATGAGCTGTCGCAATACAAGGACCATCTCGAAGAGATCATCGCGACGCGGACGGGCGAGCTGACCCACGCCAATGTCGAGCTGAACCGCACGCTCGAAGTGCTCAAGACGACCCAGGTCGAGCTGATCGAGCGCGAGAAATTCGCCTCGCTCGGCACGGTCGTGGCCGGCGTCGCTCACGAGGTCAACACGCCGATCGGCGTCGGCGTGACGGCATCGAGCGCGCTGAAGCAGGCGACGGTGCGGCTGCAGAAGAAGATCGAGGCGGGCGAACTCAAGAAGTCCGACCTCCTCGGCTATATGGAAGTTGCTTCCCGCTCCGCCGATATTCTCGAAGCCAACCTCGGCCGGGCCGCCGAGCTGGTCCGCTCGTTCAAGCAGGTCGCGGTCGACCAGTCGAGCGAGGCGATCCGCGTCGTCGAGCTCGGCCAATATGTCCAGGACGTGATGATCAGCCTCCGGCCCGAGCTGCGCAAAGCCGGCCATGGCGTGACTGTCGACGTGCCCGAGCCGGTCGAGCTCGAGACCACGCCCTCGGCGATCTGGCAGATCGTCAGCAATCTGGTGATGAACTCGATCCTGCACGCCTTCGAACCGGGCGAGCGCGGCCATCTGACGATCTCGGTGACCCGGACCCCGGGTGCGGCCATCGTGGTCTATCGCGACGACGGCAAGGGCATGAACCCGGAGGTGCGGCGACGCATCTTCGAGCCGTTCTTTACCACCCGGCGCGGCCAGGGCGGCAGCGGGCTGGGGCTGAGCATCGTTTACAACCTGGTGACCAAGACGCTTGGCGGCACGATCCTGTGCACCAGCGGGCCGGATGTCGGTACCGAATTCATGATTACGATTCCGATGCGTACTGCGGAACGGGGTGACGAATGAACGACGACGAACTCGCCTTTATCGACGAAGACCTGGAGGTGGCGGGCGAAGAGCCTGTTGCCCCCTGGAAGGTCATCGTCGCCGACGACGAGCCGAACGTGCATGACGTCACGAAGCTGGCGCTGATCGATTTTCGTTTCGACGGCCGGCCGCTCCACTTCATCCACGCCCATTCCGCCGCCGCCGCGTTCGAAGCGGCCGAAAGCCACCCGGATGCCGCCGTCCTGCTGCTGGACGTGGTCATGGAGTCCGAGCACGCCGGCCTGGAACTGGTCCGCCGGATCCGCGAGGACCTGGGCAATTCCACGCTCCGCATCGTGTTGCGTACCGGCCAGCCCGGGGCCGCGCCCGAGGCGGACGTGATCGCGCGCTACGACATCAACGACTACAAGGAAAAGACCGAGCTGACCGCCGGCAAGCTCGCGACCCTGATGTATGCCTGCCTGCGCGGCTATCGCGACATCATGACGATCGAGCGCAGCAAGCGGGGGCTCGAGCGGATCAACGAAGCATCGCAGCGGATCTTCCGCCTGCAATCGCTCGAAGAATTCACCGCCGCCGTGCTGGACGAACTGGCGACCCTACTCGCCATCCAGGGCCATGCGCCGGAGGGCGGCATCGAGGCGCTGACCGCCACCGGCGTGGTCGGCAAGCTCACGGTCCTCGCCGGCACGCCGCATTTCCAGCATCTGCGCGGCCTGCCGCTCGCCTTCGCCCTGCCGTCCGACACGGCGCAGCGGATCGACGCCTGCCACAAGGCGGCCTACAGCGCCCATTTCGGCGACGAATATGTCGCCGTGTTCAAGGCCCGCGCTGGTACCGACAAGATCCTCTACCTGCACGGCTATCAACCCCGCTCGGAACTCGACCGCCAGCAGCTCGACATCTTCGCCCGCAACATCGGCGTGTCGTTCGAGAATATCCAGCTGAAGGAGGCGATCGAGGACGCCCAGCGCGAGATCATCTATCGCCTGGGCGGCGTGGTCGAAACGCGGTCGAAGGAAACGGCGAACCACGTGCGCCGCGTCGCGAAGATCTCCCGGCTGCTGGCCAGGGCCGCGGGCATGACCGAGCGCGAGGCGCTGATCTTCGAATATGCCTCGCCCATGCACGACATTGGCAAGGTCGGCGTTCCCGACGCGATCCTCAACAAGCCCGGCAAGCTGACGCCGGACGAGTGGGAGATCATGCAGACCCACGCCTATGTCGGCTACGACATCCTCAAGGGCTCGGACCACGAGATCCTACAGACCGCCGCGATCATCGCGCTCGAGCATCACGAGAAATGGGACGGCAGCGGCTATCCCTTCAACAAGCGCGGCCACGAGATCAGCCTGCACGGGCGCATCACGGCCATCGCCGACGTGTTCGACGCGTTGGCGAGCGAGCGCTGCTACAAGCCGGCCTGGCCGATGGACAAGGTGCTGAAGCTGTTCCGCGAGGAGCAGGGCCGGCATTTCGACCCGCATCTGGTCGACCTGCTGTTCGAGGCGCTCGACGACGTCATCGCGATCCGCGACCAGTACCGGGATTAGGGACGGCGCCGCTTTTCCCGTCATCCCCGCGCACGCGGGGATCCAGGGCCGCATGCGAGATGGTGGTCGCCGTCGGCGAAGGGTTTCCCATTCAAGAAGCCTTCGCTGCCCCTGGATTCCCGCCTGCGCGGGAATGACAACGAAGGGGGCGCGGGTCGAGCCTGGAATCGCGATTGGAAACATCGCCGCACCCGCCTCGCCTCACCCCAGATGGTCGCGGATGGCCCGCACCAGCCCGCCGCGCGGCTGGCCGTGGCGTTCGATCAGGCCGATATGGCGGACGTCCTCGTCGCTGCCGAAGGCCAGGACGCGCAGGCGCGGGTCCCGCGGCCAATTAGCGCCCTTCAGCAGCGGCACCAGGGTCACGCCGACGTCCTGGCGCACCAGTTCGACGATGGCCTCGATCGAATTGAGGTCGAGGAATTCATTGACCGCGATACCGCGTGCGCTGAGCGCCCGGTCGATCAGCACGCCGGTCGGGGTCGCCCGGTCGAAGCGCAGGAACGGCTCGCTGCGCAGCAGTTCCTCCGGCTGGCGCCCGCCGGCGGCGCGGCCGGCCAGCACGACCAGCGGCTCCGCATGGAGCGGCGTCCAGTCGAGCCGCCCCGGCACGCGGCCCGGCATTTCCACGATGATGGCCGCATCCAGCCGGCCGTCCATCACCTGATCGGCGAGTTCGCCCGACTTGCCGGTGACGAGCCGGACCTCGAGCCGTGGATGATCGCGCTTCAGTTCCGCCACGGCCCGGGCGAGCGCGCCCATGGCCGAGACCACGGCGCCGACCGCGGCCTCGCCGGCCATGCCGTCGTCCCCGGCGAGGCCGGCGCGGATTTCCTCATAGAGGCCGAGCAGCCGTTCGGCCTGCGGACGCAGGCGCCGGCCCCGACCATTCAGCACCAGCCCGCGCCCGCTGCGATCGAACAGCGCACCGCCGAATTCCCGCTCGAGCGAGCGCAGTTGCAGGCTGACCGCCGCCTGGGTCAGGCCGAGCCGATCGGCGGCGGACGCCAGCGAGCCGCTGTCGGCGACCATCAGGAAGCTGCGGAGCAAGCGAAGGCTGGACATGGTCTGATCAAGATATTCTTATGAATGCGACAAAGTCTTTTAAATTGTTTTTGCGGCAGCGTGGCCGATAATCGCCCATCGTCCTTGATGGAGCGTCGTCGATCATGCCACCGGATTCAGCCCCCTTCGCCTGGCACAATCCCTACCCGACCCTGCGCATGCCGGTTATGGCGCGCAACGTGGTATCGACCTCGCAGCCGCTCGCGGCCCAGGCCGGCCTGCGCATGCTATGGAAGGGCGGCAACGCGGTCGATGCCGCCATCGCCGCGGCGGCGACGCTCACCATCGTCGAGCCGGTGTCGAACGGGCTCGGCAGCGATTGCTTCGCGATCCTGTGGGACGGCAAGCAACTGACCGGGCTCAATTCCTCGGGTGTCGCGCCGGCCGCCTGGAGCCCGGAATATTTCGCGCGCAAGTACGGCACCGACGGCAACGGCCTGGCCGAGCGGCCGATCCGCGGCTGGGATGCGGTGACCGTGCCGGGCGCCGTCGCCGGCTGGGCGGCCCTGCACGAGCGGTTCGGCAAGCTGCCCTTCGCCGATCTGATGGAGCCGGCGATCGAGATTGCCGAGCGCGGCCACGCCGTGGCACCGATCGTCGCCCATAAATGGGCGGCGGCGATCCCGGCGCTCGAAGGCCAGCCGGGCTTCGCCGAGGCCTTCATGCCCCACGGCCGCGCCCCCGGCGTCGGCGAGAAATTCACCTTCAAGGCGGCCGCCGCCACGCTGCGCCTGCTGGCGAAGCAGGGCCCCCGCGCCTATTACGAAGGCGAGATCGCCGAGAAGATCGCCGCCTTCAGCCAGGCCTGCGGCGGCGTCATGACGCTCGACGACCTGCGCGGCTACCGGCCGGACTGGGTCACGCCGATTTCGAAGCGCTATCGCGGCTACGACGTGCATGAGATCCCACCGAACGGCCAGGGCATCGCGGCGCTGATCGCGCTCGGCATCCTCGACAAGTTCGATCTGGCCGGCCTGCCGGTCGACCAGATCGATTCCCAGCATCTGCAGATCGAGGCGATGAAACTCGCCTTCGCCGATATCTACCGCTACGTCGCCGATCCGCGCGCCATGGAGGTGACGCCGGCCGAGATGCTCGACGACGGCTACCTGACCGAGCGGGCGAAGCTGATCGACATGGGCCGCGCCAGGGAGCCGGGCTTCGGCATGCCCAGGAGCGGCGGCACGATCTATCTGAGTGCCGCCGACGAGAGCGGCATGATGATCTCGTTCATCCAGTCGAACTACATGGGCTTCGGCTCGGGCGTGGTGGTGCCGGAGCTTGGCATCAGCCTGCAGAACCGCGGCGTCGGCTTCTCGATGGATCCGCGCTCGCCCAACGTCGTCGCCGGCGGCAAGCGGCCGTTCCACACCATCATCCCGGCCTTCCTGACCAAGGACGGCGCACCGGTCATGAGCTTCGGCGTGATGGGCGGCGACATGCAGCCGCAAGGCCACCTGCAGACACTCGTCCGCATGCTCGACTACCAGCAGCAGCCCCAGGCGGCATGCGACGCGCCGCGCTGGAAGGTCAACCGCGACTTCACGCTCGACGTCGAGGCGACCATGCGGCGAGACACGGTCGAGGCGCTGCAGGCCCGCGGCCATCGCCTGAAGTCGATCGACGACCCCTACATGGACTTCGGCTCCGGCCAGTTCATCTGGCGCCTCAGCGACGATCCCGACCATGGCTATGTCGCGGCCAGCGACAGCCGGCGCGACGGTCACGCGGCCGCGTTCTGAACCGAGAGGCGTGCGCGCCGGCAATAATCGCAACCGCGGATTGTCGGTGCGCCCGCGGCACCGTATAAGCGGCAGATCGATCCCCGACCGGAGAAAGATCATGCCGCCCTTCGCCCGCCTGTCGCTGGTCCTGGTGCTTCTGGCCGGCTGCGCCACCGCGCCGGCCGCGACACCCGCCCCGGCGCCGGCACCCCAGGCGTCGACCCTGCGGCCGGATCTTGCCGGCCAGTGGCGCGATCCGACGGGCGCCATCCGCTGGCCCAGCCACGACGGCTTCGCCGCGGCGCCGGTGCTGATGGTGCTGCCGCCGGGCGTGCTGATCGACCGGTTCGGCAGCGACTACGGCCGTTTCTTCAGCCCAAAGGGCGCCGCCTTCAAGGCCCGGGCGCTGCCCTATGTCTGCGCGTCGCTGGTCTATCGCGTCTACAAGATCGACCTACCCCTGCTCGCCTGGACCGGCACGGCGGCACCCTGGTTCGACGAACCGGGCGGCGCCACCCAGCTCGAAACGGATGCGACCGTGGCGCAGCTGCTGGCCGACCACGTCATCGAGCCCGTCGCCGATCCGGCGGCGGCCCCTTGCGAAAAATAGCGGCCGCCGATTTGACAAGTGCGCGCCATGCCCGTAGCGTGACACCCATGATTTCGTTCGCCGCCAAATTTAGCACCAAAACCCGGACCACCCGCCTTGGCGGTGTGCCGGGTTTCGCCCTGTCCTAGCGGCAGCAACACGCGAACACCGAAGGCCCCGCCCGGCGACGGACGGGGCCTTTTCGCTTTCAGGCGCGCTGCGTCTCCGTCCGTCGGCTCCCAAACAGACCGACCCAAGGAGACATGACATGCACGCCCACGACCATCGCGCCCTCGGCAACCGCCTCGACCTGTTCCACCAGCAGCCGGAAGGCCCCGGCATGGTGTTCTGGCACCCGCGCGGCATGGCGCTCTGGCGGGTGATCGAGGATCACATCCGCGACCGAATGCGCGCCGCCGGCTATCGCGAAGTGCGCACGCCGCAGATCCTGGCCCGGGCGCTATGGGAGCGGAGCGGCCATTGCGACAAGTTCGGCGATGACATGTTCATGTTCGAGGCCGAAGGCCGCGCGCTCGCGGTCAAGCCGATGAGCTGCCCGTGCCATATCCAGATCTTCAACAAGCGGGTGCGTTCGTTCCGCGACCTGCCGATGCGCTATTTCGAATTCGGCGCGGTTCATCGCAGCGAGCCGTCCGGCGCGCTGCACGGCCTGTTCCGCACGCGCGGCTTCGTGCAGGACGATGCGCATGTGTTCTGCCGCGAGGACCAGGTCGAGGCCGAGGTCCGCCGCTTCTGCCGGATCCAGACGGCGCTCTATCGGGATTTCGGCTTCCACGAGGTCGAGGTGCGCTTCTCGACGCGGCCGGAGGCCAGGGCTGGATCGGACGCCGCCTGGGATCGGGCGGAGCGGTCGCTCGAAGCCGCGGCGCGCGCCGCCGGCCTCGATCCCCTCGTTCAGCCCGGCGAAGGCGCCTTCTATGGTCCGAAGCTGGAATTCCACCTCAAGGACCGGCTCGGCCGTTCGTGGCAATGCGGCACGGTGCAGCTGGATTTCGTGCTGCCCGAGCGGCTGGACGCCGCCTATCACGACGAGGCGAACGGCTCCAGCCGGCCGGTCATCCTGCATCATGCGGTGCTCGGCAGCCTGGAGCGCTTCATCGGCATGCTGCTCGAGCACCATGACGGCCACCTGCCGGCCTGGCTGGCTCCGGAACAGGTGCTGGTCGCCTCGATCAACAAGGAAGCCGCCCCTTACGCCCTCAAGATCGAGCAGGCGCTGGCCGATGCCGGCTTGCGCGTGGCCTTCGACGACGGGCCCGACACGCTGCCGCGCAAGATCGTCGACGCGCGCGAGCGCGGCATTCCGCTGATCGCCGTCATCGGCAAGCGCGAGGCGCGGGAGAAGACGGTGGCGCTGCGCCACCGCGACGGCAGGCAGGAGGTGCTGGCGCTGGCCGAGGTCGCGGACCGCGTCGCCGCCGCCGCGGCACCGCCCGCCTGGCGAAAGGGGTGACCCGCCGGATCGGGCATTGGGGAGGCGTTCCGTCAGAATTTCCGCTCGTAATTCTTGTAATCGTCCTCGTCATAGTCGCTGACATCTGAATCCGAATCATATTGATTCAGCCCCATGACCGAGGCGTTCGCCCGGCGCAGCGACTTGCGCAATTCTTTCTTCCTCGCCTTCTTGGTGCCAGTCCCCGCGGCGATCAATCTGTCCAAATTCTGGTTGATCTGGCGTGGCGTGGTCCGGACCTTGCCGTCGCCGAGGTCGGTGCCGATGGCGTGATTGGGGAAGCGGGTCGCATAGGTGTCGATCGTCGAATGGTTGCTCCACACCTGCTGCTGTCGCAGGTGCCGCTTCTGGTCGGCGGTCATCGACGCTCCGTTGACCGCGCCGACAAACTCCACATTGGAGACGACATTGCTTTGCGAGATCGCCTCGGACAGCAGGATCTGATTCTGCTCGTAGAGGTCCCGCTTGATCGCGAGCGCCGTGCTGACCGGGGGAATGCGCAGCATCTCCAGCGGGATGAGCGTCCGGTGTTCGGGCCCGCGGATATCTGTCCCCCGCTTCAGGGCCTGCGAGTAGCTGCCGACATCATCGCCGATCTTGATCGGACCATAGCCGAATGCATTGAGCGTCACGGCGTCCACCGCTCGATTGCCCGGTGATTCGTAGCCGTGGGTGACGATCGGCACGCCTTGGAAGTTGAAATCGAGCCGATGCATGGTGCTGTTGTTGAGACCGACGAGCACGACGGCGGGGTTGGTCGTTTGCGTGATCTCGTTGTTCGGAGGCGGCAGTCTGGGCGTCAATGCCTCCAGCTCTCCGACCGTTCCGGCGAATTCCGCCCTGCCCTCGATGTGGCTGATGATGGAGTCCATGGCCCTCTTGGATTCGTACGCCATCGTCCGCGCGCGTTTCTTCGCCGGCTCCGTAATGCCCGTGTGCAGATTGGTGATGACCTGATCTTGCGCCTCCCGTTTGCGCTTGGTCTTGTCTGTAGACGACTGGGATTTGTACGCTTTGAGAATAGCGTCCCAGTCGGTAAAAGTATGAACAGTCGATTTATCTTTCGCCAAATCCTTGACTGCGGTCTGCCAGCCGCGGCGAAGCGAAAACTTCTGCCTCCGTCTTTCAGCATCCATGTCGGCAACCAAGCCGCTCGGATTCTGGCCATTTCTTCCACGCGCCTTGTATTCCACATTACCGACCTTCACATTGCGCTGGACCACCGTTTGCGCATGGGCGTGATTGCCGATTGTCCCGACGTTGGCGGCGCGCTGCTGAACGGGACGCGACCACACGACAGGCGGGGGCGCGACCGGTGCCCGCACCGGCCGGGCCGCCTGCACGGCACCGACCGGCCCGCGACCCGCCACCTGCCGCTGCAGCGCGCTGCCAGCTTGCCCGTGGCCCCCAGGCGCCGGCGGGCTGGGCCCGCGGGGCGGCGGCAGCGCGTGGGCAGCGACGCGCAGGCCGGCGGCATTCGCCTCGGCCTCGAGCGCCCTGTCCTGGACGACCGCCACCCCGCCCCCCGGCCCGCGCACACGGCCCTGGCGCTGCTGGATGACATGGGCGAGCTCATGGCCCAGCAACTGCTGCCCGGCCGGCGTATCCGGCTGATAGCGGCCGGGGGCGAAGTAGATGTCCGTGCCCGTGGTGAAGGCCACGGCGCCGATGCGTTCGGCCTGGGGGCCGACGTGCACCCGGACCGCCGTGAAATCGGCGCCGAACGCCGCCTCCATCTTGCTGCGGACCGTCTCGGGCAAGGGGCGGCCGCCGCCCCTGACCAGCCCAAGATGCGCAGGATCGATGGCAAAGTTGCCGCCGCCCTGTCGCTGGGCGACCGGGGGCCGTGCGGCACCGGCGTGCGCCGGCGGCGCGATGCGCGGGGCGAGCGGGTTCGGCGGGACCGGCGGCCCGGGCGCACGCGCCCGGCCGCCGGCGAAATGCCCCTGGATCACGCGTCCCGTCATCGCTCTGCAACCTCAATGCAGTGTTCGAACGCATAATACGCGCGGTTGCAGGCGGCGCGATAGTGCCATGGGACAGCGCTCAGCGCGGCAGCGGGAGCTCTCGCGCCGGCTTTTCGACGATCACCCCATCAGCCCCAGGCCGCGCAGGCTGGCGTGGCCGGTGCGGCCGACGATCAGGTGGTCGTGGACATCGATGCCGAGCGTGGCGCAGGCACTCGCCACCGCCCGGGTCATGTCGACGTCGGCCTTGGACGGCGCCGGATCGCCGCTTGGATGATTATGGACCATGATGATGGCGCTGGCGCTCAGTTCCAGCGCGCGCTTCACTACCTCGCGCGGATAGACCGGGGTGTGGTCGACCGTGCCGGTCTGCTGCACCTCGTCGGCGATCAGCGCGTTCTTGCG
>Ga0070730_10001124_pt1 | contig 26482 bp, 20 predicted proteins | sample Coa_R1_3_FD_66447 | JGI IMG/M metagenome (GOLD analysis project Ga0070730, IMG submission 66447) | Surface soil microbial communities from Centralia Pennsylvania, which are recovering from an underground coalmine fire - Coalmine... | ecosystem: Environmental > Terrestrial > Soil > Unclassified ... | reverse complement strand
GGTCCAGCGGTACTCGGGATGGCCGGGGCATTTACTGTCGAGCTGGCGAAAGCGCTTGATATCGTCGAATTTGACCGAGAGTTCACCCAGAGTTTCGTAATTGGGGTCCACCGCCTTCACGCCTGTAAGGTGCAGCAGGGAATAAAGAAGCATGGAGGCATGGCCATTCGAGAGCACAAAACGGTCGCGGTTGGGCCAAATCGGGTCTTCCGGATCAAAGCGCAGCAGGCGCTGCCACAGCGCGTAAGCCACGGGCGCGAGAGCCATGGGCGTTCCCGGGTGTCCGGAATTGGCCTGCTGTACGGCATCCATGGAGAGAGTGCGAATTGTATTGATGCTGAGTTGATCCAGACTGCTGTTCATTACCGTCCTTTGCATGGCAGGTTGCAAGGCCATTGATGTAATTGAATCCCCCGGGACATTTTATTCGTCCAGGCACAAAGATCCTCGGGCAGATTCCCCTGAAACAAGCCTACAACGGAATGAAGCGACCGCAAACCCCGACACACGATTCCTCGCCCATATTTTGTGAAAGATGCATTCCTCGAAGTGAATGATCCAAAAAATGGACTGATGTTTTTGTTGATTTGCGGGAAAGGTTAAAAAAGATGGGAATAGCGAGGACAGCTTTTAGTTATTTCAACAGAGCTTGCCTCTCCTCGTGCACTCTCAGCGCGGTGGTATTGGGTCCCACCGCGCTGCTTTTACTCTGCGAAACTTCCAACCAAAATAAGGAGAAATTTCTTGCGAGCAGGCGAACAGTCCCCCTAAGTCCTGTCCGCCAAACCCGAAAGCTTCCCTGTTATCTAAATAGTGAAACGAAGAGCGAAATCGTTTCACTATTTTTCATTTTTTTAGAATTTTTTTTTATGCCGTGCCTTATTTGTTGCCGGAGGCACTGGCCGTGGTTGCCGGGGTGACTGGCGCGGGCGGGTTTTTGACCCACTTATCGAACCAGCCAGTCATTTCATACAGCACATGCTCCAGGGACTCACGGGCCAGATAGCCGTGGGCTTCGTAGGGCAGCTGCACATAGCGGACAATCCCGCCGTTGCCCTTGATGGCCTGATAAAGCCGCTCGCTCTGGATGGGGAAGGTCCCGGAGTTGTCGTCCGCCATGCCGTGAATGAGCAGGATGGGGTGGGTGATCTTGTCAGCGAACATGAAGGGTGAGACCTTCAGGTACATTTCCGGCGCTTCCCACAGCGTGCGCCGCTCGCTCTGGAAGCCAAACGGCGTGAGGGTGCGGTTATAAGCGCCGCTGCGAGCCACACCGGCGCGGAAAATATCGGAGTGGGCGAGCAGGTTGGCGGTCATAAAAGCGCCGTAGCTGTGGCCGCCGACTCCGACCCGATTAGGATCGGTCACGCCCATCTCCACTGCTTTATCCACGGCGGCTTTGGCGCTTGAGACTACCTGCTCCACATAGGTGTTGTTCATGGTGTCAGGATCGCCGATTACGGGCATGGTGGCGTTATCGAGAATGGCGTAGCCCTGCGTGAGCATCAGCAGGTGGATATTGCCGATGCCGGTAATGGTGGTAAAGCGCCAGGGTGAGCCCGAGACCTGGCCGGCCGTGCCTGCGTCATTGAATTCCAGCGGATAAGCCCAGACGAGAGTGGGCAGGCGGTCACCCTGTTTGTAGTTGGGTGGCAGATAGAGGGTGAAGGAGAGGGGAACGCCATCCGCCCGCTTGTAGGTGACGATTTGTTTGGTGATGCCGCGCAGCTGCGGCGCGGGGTCGGGGAAGCTGGTGAGCGTCCGCTTTTCCTGGCTGCCGGCGGTGCGTACAAAAGAATTGGGTGGCTCCGCCGGACTCTCATGCCGGGTGATGAATGTGCCGCCATCTTTGGAGGCGAGCGCGATCACGGATTCAAAGCTGCCTTCGCCGCACTGGAAGAGGCGCTCTTTTTTGAGAGTTTGCAGGTTGAAGCGGTCGAGGAAGGGAAGTTCGCCTTTAGGCGATGCGCCCGCACCACTCAAAAAGATGAAATCGCCTTCCTGGCGGATGATTTCTTTGCCGTTGGGCAGTTTTTTCAGAATGGGGGTTCCGGGATCGTTATAGCGGTCGCGCACCGAGCGCTCCCATATCAGCCGCGGCTGCTGGCCAGGTTTGGTCGCGTCAATGGCGAAGGTGCGGATCCAGCGGCGGTCGCGATTGTAATCGCTCACCAGGCCGAAGCCATTCTCTCCCCATTCGGAGCTGGCAAAGCGCTGCTCGAGCTTCATGAGCTCCGTGGGCTGGCTGGTGAACGGCGCGGCCAGGGTAAGCAGATGGTCATGCAAAGGAACTTTGGCGCGGGTGTCGCCGCCGTCGAGCGCCTCGGCCCAGACGAGAGTTGCGGGCTGGGTGGGAATCCATTCCGGATCGCGCGGGCCAGTGGGCACGCCCTCGATGGGTACGTGCTCTTCCAAAGGCAGGCTGGCCAGCTTGTGTTCGAGCTTGCCTTTGCGGTCCCATATCTCGATTTCTTTGGGGAAGTTTTCGTAGGGCAACAAATAAGAGTAAGGGTGATGGAGCTGTACGGCGAGAACATGCTGGCCATCGGGCGAGGGCTGCGCGCTAAGAAATATTCCCGGCTGGCCGAGGGCGGCATGCCCGGCGTGCGGCGATATCAGCACCAGCTGCGTTTTCGCGTAGTAGTCGAACAGGTCTTCGTCGTGGGAGTTTTGCAGAAGATCTTCGTAGGTCGCAGCCGGGGCTTTTTTGCCGTCACTCTCCTGGATAACCGGGCCATCCGGCACTTTGGACTCCGCGGGCGGATTGCCCCGGCCTGACGGAACGGTCTGCACGAGCAGCGTGCGGCCATCGGGCATCCACTGGACCGCGCGGCCCAGAACAGCGCTGACTTTGACTCCTTCGATGCGGCTGGCCGAACTGGTTTCCACGCTTCCCAGCCACAGCTCAATGCCATTGTCGGTGATATTGGTGAAGGCGAACTGCTTTCCGTCCGGCGACCATTCCAGCGAGCCCAAATAAGCATCGGCGGGCATGCCTTTTATCTTTTGTGTTTGGCCGGTCGAGACACTGGTCAGGCTCAGGCCCACGAAATGTGGCGGGTGATGGCGTCCATTGGTGGCGGGATTGATGCGCAATCCGGCGAGGCGAAGCATGGGCTGAGCGAGATCGGCAATCGGCGGAAAGCTCAGCCGGTCAGCCACCAGCAGCCAGCCGGCATCGGGACTCACCAGCACCTGAGGCGTGGGGCGGGCGCCGAGAATCTGCGAAATCGGCTCCGGAGCTTTCTGATAGCCGTGCAGCGCGGCATTGGTCTGGGCGGCAGCCAAATGTGCGAGTGAAAGAAGAAGGACGAAAAAAGAAAAAGATTTTAGCCTGCGCATATACGGGACCTCGGAGGTGGGATCTGGGTGAACGAAGAAGTTTAATGGATTTTGGGGCCGAGAGCAGCAGGTTTTTACCGGGGGAACTGATTTCAGACTGTGTTTTGGGCGCAGGCAGGAGTGCCTGCGCCACACATGTATTGAGCTGGAGTAGCGGCGCACGGTGTTAGACTTCATTTCGTGAAGACGCTGCTGCAACTCCTTACGGCCCACCCTTATATTGCGCTTTTCACCATTGGTCTGCTTGAGCGGATGGGCATTCCGCTTTTGCTGTCTCCGTTTCTGGTAGGCGCAGGCGCGCTTACGGCGGCGGGCGGGGCGCGCTTTGACGTAGTCATGTGGGCCACGCTGCTGGGCTGCATGGTGGGAGACACCCTGCTGTATGAAGTGGGACGCCTGAAGGGAGACTGGGTGCTCTCGTTTCTGTGCCGCATATCGCTCGAACGCGACAGCTGCGTGCGACGGTCCAAAGGGCTGTTTGAAAAAGGCGCGGTACGCAGTTTGCTGCTCTCCAAATGGCTGCCGGGCGTTTCGCATCTGGTACCGGCGGTGGCCGGTTTGGTGCGGATGAAGCGCGAGCGTTTTCTGCTGGTGAACACGCTGGGCTCGTTTCTGTGGATTGTGGGCCTGCTGGCCCTGGGATATGTGCCGGTAAAGCAAACCCACGCGCTTGCCGTGGTTCCAGCGGCGGCGCCCGCCGTGCTGGAGATGCTGCTGGTATTCGCGGCCGGGAATGCCGGGTTCAAATACCTGCGCAAGCGGCGCTTTATTCGCGAGCTGTACGACGCCAGAATTCTGCCGGAAGAGCTGCAGGCCATGATGAAGAGCGGGGCAGAAGTGGTGGTTGTGGACCTGCGCCACGCGCTGGACTCGGTGAGCGATCCGCGGGTGATTCCCGGGGCGATCCGGATGCTGCCGGAAGAGGTAACCAGCCGGGCCATGGCCCTGCCCAAGGACCGGGACATTGTCCTTTACTGTACCTGACCCAACGAAGAAACCAGTGCCCGTGTGGCACAACAACTGAAAGCGCTGGGCGTGCTGCGCGTGCGTCCGCTGGCCGGTGGTTTCAACGGATGGAAGAAGCTGAGTTTCCCGCTGACGGAGATAGAAGGCGTGCAGTGGAGAGCGATGGTGTGAGTTTTATAAATCTTACAGCCTGGCGGCTTCCTCAAGTTTGGCTCTTGCCTCTTCTGGCCGATTCATACGTTTGAGCAACTCGGCATGGAACTCCAGATTACGCTTAAGCGCAGTGGACAAGCCACCATTGCGGCAAAAGTCCTCGGCAACCGATATGTCTTGAGTGCCGCCTTCCATGTCTCCGGAAAAGGCGCGTATCCTGGCGCGAATGGAGTACGCCGCCGCGCTGCCGGAGTTATCGGCGTGTTCGAGTGCCGCGATTTCTACAGCTTTGTCTGCATACTGAAGCGCGGTCTCGAAATCATGGATGTTTCCATAGGCCGTAGCCGCATACACGTACGCCATTCTCCGTTCTCTCAAGCGCCGGTCTTTGGGGAACTCATCGGCGATAGCGGCAGCTTTTTTGCAGGCACTTGCGGTACTTTCGTCCGTTGCCTGCGCAATCACGCCACGTGTGCAGGTCTCCCACGGTATATCGAAGCGATTTGCGATTTCTGCCTCAGGCTCACCTCGGTGATCAGGAGGTGGAAGCGTTATGGTGACGGAATAACTGCCGTTTGCCGACGCTTCGTGCGGAGTATGGACGGTCGGTTTGTCGAGCAGGGTAAAGCTGACCAGAACATCCCCGGTCACCGCGGTTGTCCCACTGGCGACGTGAAATGGTGAATACCTCCACTGTTTCAGGGCCGTTACCACAGCCTGCCTTAACCCAGGAGGTCCGCTGACAACTCTTGTGGATCTCACCAGGCCATCAGGGGCGATCTCTACAGTAGCGACCACATTGCCCTGTATCTGAGACGATAAGGCAGTGGAAGGATAAATGGGCGCTACATAAGTCATCAGATGGCTCGCCAGTTCTTCCTGGCTCACTTTGGGAATTTTCGGGACCTGAGCGTCCATCAAAGTAATTCCCAAAATCAAACCAACGGCGATTATTGACAACCGAATCAGCAAACAGCGGAGTGCGGCAAAAGCATCGCGCTGGACAAGAGTGCAAGAGTTAGAATGCATGGTTAATTGCCGTTGAGACAGTATAGTCCGGCGCCGAAAAAGATGCTCTCCGGCAGTGAGTAAAACCCATACAATTTAAGAGCGATAAAGGAGTCTTAAACATGAACGTTGAAATCAAGCGCTGCTTTATGTGATCGGACATCAGGAAACAGGCCGTGAGCCTGAAAGAGCAGATTGATCGCAAGTTTGGCGTGATAACGAAGATCAAGATGGGCGTTCCCGGAAGCCTGGATGTGCTTGTGGATGGCAACGTCCTGTTCTCCGCCAAGGCGGCAAAGCGTATGCCCGCGAGTGGCGAGGTCCTGGAGCTGATTGCCTCACGCGCAGGCGCGGTGTAAGTAAGTCGACAAAACCATGCCGCGGATTGGTACGGATCAGCGCTGATCTGAAGTGAAGATGGAATTTGCGGGCGGTTTGGGCAGTGGCAGGACGGATGTTTCAGAATAAAACTTAGCTGATGGTTCAGAGCGAACGTTACCAGCGCAAAAACGCCGGGACCGTTCGTCTCAAGCAGGAACGGCCCCAGCTGAATTTCACTTTTTCGTTTGCAATACGTATTTGTCCAGCAGCTCTTTCTGCCGGACCTCCAGGTTTTGCCTGCTTGGGTCAGCGCGAAGAACCGGTCGAGTTAACCGCCCCGCACTCGCCGCTCCCGGATTCCTGCGGACCACCTTCATGGAGGTATCGAACGTCATCGGAATTCTCTTCACCACCGCCGGATGTGAAAGCTCTTTCAGACCTGCCGCTTCTGTCCTGAACTGCGCTACACGGGCTGGATCTTTGATTTTCGACAAAACCGCGGACAGGGGCAGCGTATCGACTTCTTTCTCCTCCGCTCGCGCTGAAAGCGGCCTTAGCGGGCGCGGCACAGCCCGTTTTTTGGCGCCGGGCGGGAACGTGTATTCAACCGTAAACTGTCCGTCCACCCCGAAATCGCCATTCGGCGGGAACTTAACATCAATTAAAGTCCAGCCCCGATCGGCCGATGTATTGATGGAGCCTATCGTCTTCTGCTCCTGCCAGGAAAAGAATTCGGCCGGACCCACAACCCTGGCGCCGATTGCACCTTCCGGCCACGGCAATTGAATGAAGTATTCGTTGTTGCCTAACGAACTGGGCCATGTGCTTATCTCACGGCTGCATCCGCCGTTACTGCCCGAGTTGCGGAGAAAGAACACCCAGGTTTGCTGTACGCCATCAGCAACATCGATCTCACTGGTATTGAGCGCAAGAGCAAGGACCGGGTGCAATTCCGCGTAGCCGTGGTCGTGAACGCCATCGATTCCGATCACCCCGGTGACCACGCCAGGTAATCCAGCCGTGCCTCCCATCATTGAGCTCGGAGTTGGCGTGCCTCCGTTCTCGATTCCGTTTACTAATTGTTTCCACCAGGCAGTGCCAGCAAGGCGAAGAGTTTCGTCGTCTTTGAATTCCAGCCCCAGTGATGTCTCCGTAGTGGTTTGACCGGCATCCTTTTCGCTCAGCAGACCCATGCCATAATCTCCGTCCGCCAGCCAGAAATTGTCGATGTTTGGCCCTCCCGACCAGTCTGAATAGGTTATAGGTCCTGTATACGTTGCGATATCCCAAAGTACGTGTCCGTCCACCAGACCACGGCAGTAACCGACATCGATCAGATCTGTAATCTTAAGGTCCTCCACCGGAGCCTGCGATGTACATTGGTTAGCCAGAGCACTTATATTGACGTCCGTGCCACCCCAGCTAATGCCCAGAACCGTCTTTTGGGGAAACGCGGCCCCGCAATTATTCAGGAAGTCGGGCAGGTCTGAATGGGTCAACTGATAGGCCCATTGTGGATTCAGCGGTAATCCGTTGAAATCCTCATTGTTCATGTCCCAGACAACGTCAAATGGTTTCGAATGGGGTGACAGCTGCACACCGCTCAAAACCGCGCCGCTGGTAATCTTTATTTCCACCCATGCCGGACCTACGTTCCTGCATTGGTTGTCATTCCCGTCGTCGTGAGCGTAGTAGCCATTGTCCGCCAGCCCGTCATCCAAATATCCGAGTTGCAAAAAGTATTGCTGGGCGAGCTTCGGATCTTTCGGTACGGGCACCTTCCAGGGTTTGTTCATTACAGCGGCGATCTTCTGGGGGCCACCGCCGGTTACACCGTCGATCCAAAGCGTTCCTGAATAGAACTTGTCCGCATCGCTGCCCAGCGGACGTGTGTAAGATTTCCAGGTACTCCCGAAGCCTCCGGTTTGTACGCAGCCGCCAGCACTGATGGTGACCGTATCGCCCGGTTTGAAGGTGATGCTGCGTAACTGCGTAAGCGCAACGTCTACGCGGGGCTGGTCGATCACGATGGTTTTAGTTTCGCCTTTATCCGTTTTGACGTCCGCGGCCAAAGAAATCACGTCGGCCACGTAAGGGTGTTGCGAATTCACGTGGGTTTCTGAAAGAACACAGCGGAGAATACCATTGACGTTCTTGATGTCGTGATGACTGGCTGCGCAGGTGTCGGCATTGGTTAAAACGGTGTGCTCCTGAACCTGAAAGAAATTCAGGCAGGATGCCGTGAGCGTACCGCTTTTCATCGACACCGGCTTGCAGCCGCCGCCCCAGGGAATGGGGTTTGTGTTGATTTTGTAAGTTCCCGGCGGAAACGCATCCGCATGGGCGCGCGGAGAAGTCAGGGACACAAAAAGTACCGCAGACAGCAGCGCGAGGATGAATCTCCGCGCATTTCTGCCGGCCGCAAATTCAACCCGATTACCGGATGAAGCAACCGAATTTAGGAACAAATTCATTTGATTGTCAGGCGCTTTCAGCATAACTATGTTTCTCCTCGTCTGTTGAGAATGGGAAGACCCAGGACCACAAGGCACCTCGACCGATTTGTCATACTCGGGGACTGATCCGGAATATGTTTACTGTTCCTTGTGATCACATGCTTTCGAAAAGTTTCCATTCCCCCTGTATCTAAATAACGGTGGGCACTGTGATTTTTCCGAGCTTTCAAGCGCAAAAAAGCCGCCACAAAACAGTCGGGCGAATATGAATGCAGATCAGTACAATTCGCGAACTCAAGCGCTATAATCAAAGTCGCCAAAGCCATACTGCGGATTGCGCGGATCAGCGCGGATCTGAAGTGAAGCTGGATTTTTAGGGCGGGTTGGGTATTTGCACTGGCTTAAGCGGTTTTCAGGAATTGAGAAAAACAATAACCGGGATGTCTTAAGAGTTAGACGACGCCAATCCACAATCACCAGATCGGTCGGCTGGATTTCCACCAGCATTGGCCCGGCACATTGTAATTATACAAAGCACTTGAACCCCGCGCGTGGTTGCAGTCATGCGTCAGCTTGCACTCTCGTAGAAAAACGCCAATTAGATTTTGGGTTTATAGCGGTCCCACCCTATTCGCAAACCCCGCGAAAGGGCTGGGGCACCCGGCACCCATCACCTGCCGAAATTTGCCCTCGATTCCCGTGCTAAAATCACCACCGCTTCGCGTTGCTTTTCTTCTAAAGCCGCATCAACTCGAACTCTATAATCGCCCCAGTGTGTATCGTATGACATTGTATCGATTCCAGCTGCTTCAAGTAGTTCGTCAAATTCCTTTGTTTTAGGTAGCTTGATTCCCATGATTACGTGCGCCCGGCGTGGTATAAACGTCACAAAATTCAACGGCGCAGCATTTACTGAAAGGCCGATATAGTGTTTGTTGTATTTCAAAACCGCTTTCGGTTCCACTTGATTGACAAGTTTAAGGAGATCATCGGTTAAAGAGAGAGTTTTATTTGAACCCCGTGTTGATTCCCAAAACGCTCTGTCCGTAGGCTCTGCGAGAGGCTCATCTTCATCGACCAGTCCATATGTAATCTCATAATAAGTGGGATTGCGCCGTTGAAAAGCTGGATGACGTTCAGGAAGCGAGAGGTAATCTCTTCTGCTACTATCACTGCGGCATGTTCATATTGTGGGTAGCGTTTCCTTTCAATGTCCCAGTATTCGATTGTTCGAATAATGTGGCTTTCATCTGTCGCTCCAAGTTGGATTTCCACCTCGTACCGCTTAAGAGTGTCAGGGTCTTGTAGCAGGAGATCGAGCCGACCCGCACTTGACTGGATCCGCTCTTTATCCCGCAATACCAAATCTCCCAGTCCAAGTATCGAAGGGTCATCGGCAATTTGATCCTGGACCCATTTTTCTGTTAACTGGTCAGAACGTTTTAAACTGATTGAATTAAGTTTCATTTAATGCGCCCACTTTCTAAAACCACATAAGCAGCGCATACACAGTACCATTTTCATTGCAGTCTTATGGCCATTTGTAACTTGCGTATTCGCTCTTTGTTTGCTATAAGATTATGAGATCGCCGTAGCCGGATTTGTCTTCTGGTTACGGCGTTTGGTTTTTATGGGTGCTTGGGTGGCCCTTGGGCCACCCAAGGGCCACGCTTGGGTCGAAATGGGTTAAGTGTTTTATTTTCAGCAGGAATGTGAAAAACAGGGTAGGGGGACCCCCTCGTGAGACAGGTACAGACCGGGCACATACCTGAAAAAAATTGGGTTTGCCGCTGATTAACGCTGATGGACGCAGATAAAGGCGAAAGGCCACAGCCGGGGCGGCTGTGCTACATGATTATGGGAGATGCCATGCCCCTGGCTCAAGCGGAAATCGTGGGACGTACTGGCTTGACGATGGGTTGGACCTGGCGGTAGGCTTCGTGCCGGATACAGGAGGGAATCTATGAGATGCGCTCGCATTTTGCAGGCTGGTTTACATCAAGCCTGGGTGGCTGGACTGGCGCTAGTGCTGGTGGTCGGCTCTGGTCTGGCCGCGGTCCAGGCCGTTGGGCAGACGGCGGGGACGCCAGCGGTGATTCGTCCGGGGGACAACCTGGTGGTGGAGAACATTCCGGCGATACCGGCGGAGATTGCGGAAAAGGGCACTCAGTATGGCGAGTTTCGCGGCGCCACCCTGCAGGACTGGGACCCGGTGAAGCGGGAGATGCTGATTGGGACGCGCTTTGCCGATGTGCCGCAGATCCATCGGGTTAAGATGCCGGGAGGCGACCGCACGCAGCTCACGTTTTTTCCTGACCGGACGGGCGGCGGCCACTATGGGCCCAAGGGAGATTACTTTACTTTTTCCAAGGACATTGGCGGGGGCGAGTGGTTCCAGATTTATCGCTATGACGTGGCCAGCGGCGAGGTGACGCTGCTGACGGACGGCAAGTCGCGCAATACGGGGCGCAGCTTTGCCCACCATGACAACCGTTTTGCTTACAGCTCCACACGGCGCACGGGCCAGGACACCGACATATGGGTGATGGACCCAACCAACCCTAAAAGCGACAAAATGCTGCTGCAACTCGAGGGCGGTGGCTGGGGCGTGGCGAGCTGGTCTGAGGACAACAAAAAGCTTTTGGTGCAGCAGGAAATTTCGGCCAACGAGAGTTATTTGTGGCTGGCGGACGCGGCCACGGGCGAGAAGAAGCTGCTTACGCCGAAGGGCGGTGAGCAGGTGGCGTACAGCGGCGGGCCTTTCAGCAAAGACGGGCGCGGCTTTTATACGACGACCGACCGGGATTCAGAGTTCCATCGCCTGGCTTATTTCGATCTGGCCACGATGACGCCCACGTATTTGACCACCGCCATTCCGTGGGACGTGGATGAAGTTGAGCTGAGCGAAGACGGCAGGACGCTGGCCTTTGTGACCAATGAAGACGGTATCAGCCGCCTGTATCTGATGGATACTGCGACGCGCAAATACCGCCCCGTATCGGGCATTCCCACCGGGCAGATTGGCGGACTGAATTTTCACCGCAACAGCCGCGACCTGGGATTTGTGGTGACTTCGGCGCGCTCGACTTCGGATGTCTATTCTCTGGATGTGACCACGAACAAGGTGGAGCGCTGGACACAGAGCGAGACCGGCGGACTGAACACGGCGAACTTCTCCGAGCCGCAGTTGATCAAGTGGCAGAGCTTTGATGGCAAGACGATTTCCGGCTTCCTGTATATGCCGGATGCAAAGAAGTTTCCCGGCAAGCGTCCGGTGATCGTGAACATACACGGCGGGCCGGAGGGGCAGTACCGTCCGGGATTTCTGGGGCGCAACAATTACTACCTGAATGAACTGGGCGTGGCGCTGGTGTTTCCCAATGTCCGGGGATCGACGGGGTATGGCAAGACGTTTCTAAAGCTGGACAATGGCATGAACCGCGACCACACGCACAAGGATATTGGCGCGCTGCTCGACTGGATTGGAAAAAATCCGGCGCTCGATGCGGACAGGATCATGATCACGGGCGGCAGTTACGGCGGTTACATGACGTGGGCGGTGGCTTACGAATATAACGACAGAATACGCTGTTCGCTGCCGGTGGTGGGGCCGTCGAACCTGGTGACGCTGCTCGAGCATACGGAGGCTTACCGGCGCGATTTGCGGCGGGTGGAGTATGGCGATGAGCGCGATCCGAAGATGCACGAGTATCTGGAGCGCACGGCGCCGCTCAACAATGCGGAGAAGATCCGCAAGCCGGTGTTTGCGGTGGTGGGGAAGAACGATCCGCGCGTGCCGTGGACGGAGTCGCGCCAGATGCTGGACAAGCTGAAGAGCGGCGGCGTCTCCACGTGGTTCCTGATTGCGAACGATGAAGGCCACGGATACGCGAAGAAGCGCAACCAGGATTTCCAGTTCTACGCCACGGTGATGTTTATCCGCGAGAATCTGCTGGGCGAAAAAGGACTGGCTGACACGAAATAGGAGAAAGGGGTTGAATGGCTGAAGAGCAGGGCCGCGGCAAGGCGGGTACACGGGCCGCCGACAACGGTATCTGCATTCCTGTTACGGGAATGGATGTGATTGTCCGCGGCCTGACGGTCACGCGTGCTCCCTTTCTGGAGCGGAATTTACTGATCCCGCTGGACGCGCACACGGCCACGATTTTGGTCCAGCCGCTGGTGGATCCGGGGACCACGGTGAATGTGGCGTTTTCACCCGAGGTCCACGAGGAGGCCAGGATTTGGTCGATCGGCCAGGCGCGGGAGGCGTCCAAATGGCGGATTTGGGTGCGCTTTACCTGCACGCTGCACATGACCCGGTAATCGGCGGAACGAGGAGCAACTCAGGCGAGAGTGGCGGCTTCTTTTTCCAATAGCGCCTATCCTCATTTTTGGCTTGTTTGGCGTGTGTTTGTTCAATACCATTGAATACCTTGCTTATGCGCCCATTTTTAACCCGCCTCGCCGTCGTGCTCTGGTTGCTGCCTGCGGGTTTCGCCATGGCGCAGACACCGCAACCACCGGCGCAACAGCCTGTGGAGGTGAATGAGCAATTCCTTCCCAGCCAGGGCGTGGGGCCGCGCTTTGAAACCGGCGCCAAAACGTCACTGAAAGCACGGGTGGCGATTCAGCAGGGAAGAGCGCAGTCGGTACCGACGTTTTCGAAGGCGTTTGTAGCTCAGGGGCGTTCGTTTCCCTTCACCATGGTGGGCGGCGCACCCAACCGTGCCGAGACCACGCGGATTCGGACGCAGATGATTCCCATCTCGCTGTTCTTTGAAGGATTTGTGGATGCGAAGGGCGAGCCGATTGTGCTTGAGGCGGCCGACGGCCTGGCCCTGACGCTGAACTCGCCGAATTTTCATGCGGCACAGTATCGGACGGATTTTACCCAGTTTGCGGATGCGGTGCAGCGCGCTGAGTTTGTTGGCAGCATGAACGCCGAGTGGCACACCCTGCTGCGTCCGCCGGAGATGCTGAAACCGGTGATGATCGATGTGCCGCGCGGGATGGCGAATGTGTACCGCGTATCGAGCGGCAAGGTGTTTGCGATTGTGGATACGGCGTTTTTCATCTCGCAGCTCAATACCATTATCCAGACGGAAAACCTTGAGGTTGAAGCCCTGCCGATCGCGCTGACCACTAATGTGCTGCTGGCGCCGGGCGCGCAAATACAGCATTGCTGCACGCTGGGCTTCCATACGGCGTTTGATAGCGGCGAACAGGGCGATACCGTGCAGGTGCAGACCTTTGTATGGGCGAGCTGGCTGGATGCCGGCATTTTTGGCGGCACGGTGGCGGACGTTACGCCGCTTAGCCATGAAATTTCCGAGTGGATGAACAATCCTTTCAGCACCAACATTGTCCCGGAATGGGCCTTCCCCAACGGCAATGGTGGATGCGAGGATGGACTGGAATCCGGCGATCCGGTTGCGCTGTTCAGCAATGCGGGATTTCCGGTGACGATTGACGGATTTACGTATCATCCGCAGACCGAGGCCCTGCTGCAGTGGTTCCAGCGCGGCCAGCAGCCCTCGGATGCTGTCGACGGGGCTTTCAGCTTCCCCGATACAAGCCTGCTGACCGCGCCTTCTCAGGCGTGCGCGGCCAGGTAGAGCTTTTCCCAGTTAAGACAACAGCAGCTTTGAATCAAATTGCATAATGCGTGCAGGCTGTTTTTTTGTAGTTTTGGCGTATTCGGCTTTGACCCGCTGATAAACGGAGATGCGATGGCTCCCCAACCCTGCCGAAGGGCCAGATGCGTTGCATGCTGATGAGCAACCATCATGGAATGTTTAAAGATGTTGAAAAAGTGGCAGATGCAAGCGCGACCGCCGCGCCGCATTTACAATGGTGCGCTGTAATCAGGAACGAGGAGATTTGATATGCGTAAACCAATTCTTGTGGCATTGGCTCTGATTTTTGCGGTGGCAGCCGTGGCGCAGGGCGCTTCGGCCCAGTACAAACTCAAACAGAAATTCACGATTGGCGGCGATGGCGGTTGGGATTATCTCACGTACGACCCTGCCGGAAAGCGTCTGTTTATTTCTCGCGGCACGCGCGTGCAGGTGGTCGATCCGGAAAAGGGAAGCGTGATTGCCGAAATTGCCAATACTCCTGGCGTCCATGGGATCGCTTTGGCCCAGGACCTGGGCAAAGGTTTTACCAGCAACGGACGTGAAAACACCGTTACTGTATTTGATCTGAAAACACTCAAAGAGACCGCGCGGATCAAACTGGATGGAGCTGAAAACCCCGATGCCATTCTGTACGATGCCGCGTCCAAAAGGGTCTTCACCTTCAATGGCCGAAGCAAAAATGCAACCGTGATTGACGCAGCCAGCGGCAACACTGTCAGCAATATCGCGCTGGATGGCAAACCCGAGTTTGCGGCGGAAGACGGCAAAGGCCTGGTTTTCGTGAATATCGAAGACAAGAACGAATTACAGGTGATCGATGCCCGCAAGGCGACGGTCCTTCACAGCTGGCCCATGGCCGGCTGCGACGAGCCTTCCGGACTCGCCATGGACCAAAAGCACCGCAGGTTGTTTGCCGGCTGTGGAAACAAAGTGATGACCGTGGTGAACGCGGACGATGGCAAGGTAATCACCACCATTCCCATTGGCCAGGGCGTGGATGCCAACGGTTTTGATCCGGGAACGGAGCTGGCGTTCAGCTCCAATGGCGATGGTACGCTGACCGTAGTGCATGAAGACTCGGCGGATAAATTCACCGTGGTGGGCAATGCGGAAACGCAGCGTACGGCCCGCACCATGGCGCTTGATCCAAAAACCCACGACGTATTTTTGGTCGCCGCGGAGTTTGAAGAGCAGCCGCCGGCGGAAGGGCAGACTCGTCCTCGCCGCACCATGAAGCCGGGTACGTTTACCCTGCTGGTAATGGAGAAGAAATAAACCTGTGGGCCTTGCGGCGGCTGGTTACTCTTGCAACCAGTCGCCCAGGGCGCATGGCTTGACTTGATGTAATGGAAACTCCGGCTGGGCTCCAGCCGAACTATCGCAAATATTTATCCGGAAGAGGATGGCCCGCCTCTTCTCCCTGCCAGTATATGTTCATGATCCACCAGCGCGTTCCATCGTTCATGAGCTGAAAGCTGTTAATGCCACGAGCGAACGGCTTTTCTCCTTTAGCATGCCGTGATTCGTAGGTGCTCCACACGTGCGCAATGTGTTCCCATGATTCCACGCGGTTGGCGACAGAACTTTCAAAAAAGCCTTCTTTGGCGAAGTATGCTCCCGCGCGCTCCGCATATTCGTCCACGGAGGACATTTTGGAAACGACATTTCCGTCTTTATCGCGGAAGGTGGGAATCATCCGCGCTCCTGGGTAGTAAAGCGAGCGAAAACGGTCCCAGTTTCGCGGCCCCGCAGGTCCGGAAATGCAGTCATAGACCGCGGCCACGATGTGTTCAATGCTGTCCACGTCTTTGGGATTGGCCTGTACGGTGCTGCTTGCGGAAGTCGTGGTTGAGGTTTGCGCAGAGATGTTCATCAGTGCGCCGAAGAGGAGAATTGCGAGGAGGTAATTGCGAATTTGCATGGAATGGAATCCTCAAAAGTATTGTGTCCTGCTTGCTTTCGGCTGCTGCAGGAAATCAGGGCATTCATTGTAACCACAACCTGAGCACCGCGATACAGACAATTCAGATGTCAGGTTGCGATAATCTTTGCAATGGGAGTCTGCTTTGATTGAAAAGTATGACAGTGTTCGCCTTGTCCGTGAACTGCCCGAACATCAACTGGCTGCGGGACGAGAGGGAACGGTAGAGCAGCTTGTCCGCAGTGACGATGGCCGAATTCTCGGCGCCACAGTGAGCTTTTATACCGATGGCGGGACGATCACCCCTGTTCTGCCGCTGGACGTTCTGGAACCGGTGTTGGCGAGTGCCCGTCATCGGACAGCGGTTTTTTGGGAGTTGAAAAAGCCGCTTCTACAGATTACCGAATCCGTGATGCGAGCCATGTTTGCTCGCGGCTTTGCGATGAACGCAGGACTAAATGTGGTTCGCCTGCACTATATCAGCCGCGATAAATGGTGGCGCTGGGGAGAGCCCATCCGGGACGCCACGGGTGCGGAAGCGTTGGCTGTGTCTTCTTTGTGGGATGGAATCGCTGTTGCGTTCTCCGGCTGGGAGGGCTTTCAGCTGGAGTTCCGGTCCGCTGGTCCAAGGCCAGCGCTGTTTCTGCATGAGCGTGATGACGCTTTCCAAAAGCAATCCCGCGAGGCGCACTATGCCATGGATTTCCTTCGCCTTCTTCTGGAATTGTGTGCCGCCAGCGAGGCGGAGTACGGCGCCTTTCCGGTGGACTCGGCATGGCTCATGGAAGCCAACTGGGCCTCTCTGTTGATAGAGCCACTGTATCCTGATTTTTTGCTGCTGCCACCGGGCCGTCACCTTGATTCGCGGGACAGCAGCTTCCGCCAAATCCAACTGACCGATGGCAGAACCATCGTCACTACTTTGCCTGTGAAATCCAGTCCGGATGAAACGCCGGCCAGCCGCACCGAACGCGATCTGCAACTCAGCCAGTTGCGAAAATTAAAGTCCCTGGGCGAGAAATACTATGACCAGTTGTATGACGCACGTACCGGCCTGAGTGGACTGTACGCAGACATAAAGGACGCTTTTCGGGGTGCTATTTCGCTATCCAGTGAACTCGGACTGGAGGAAGAGAGCAAAAAACTGGAAGAAAGACTGGAGCATATCAAAGCGGTGTTTCGCAGCCAATTCTCTTAGAGAGCAAAATAAAAAGGCGGCACGTGCCGCCCTTTTTGTGAAACCTGCCGGACTTAGAGAGCGCGAACGTTCTCGGCCTGCCAGCCTTTTTGTCCCTTGGTCACAGTGAATTCCACCGCCTGGCCTTCCTGCAAAGAGCGGTATCCATCCGACTGAATTGCTGAGAAGTGGACGAAAATGTCCTCTCCATTTTGCCGTGCAATAAAGCCAAAACCTTTGGCGGCGTTGAACCACTTAACTGTACCTTGTTCCATTTGTAATCTTTTCCTGTTTTTCTGAAATTAACGCTGGAAGAGAAATATCGACTCAGTTCGGCAGGCGCAAAACGAACACAGCTACTTGCAGAAGACTCAACAGATCAATTTCTAACGCACTTTCAGAATATCACAAATTATGCAAGAGTGTCGCATAATTTGTGCGACCTGAATGTAAAGGCTCACGCTTGCTCATACCACGCAGGTATCGCGCAGCTCGGCGATTTGGGCTTCAGAATACCCAAGTTCTTTGAGAATCTCCTGTGTGTGTTCGCCCAGCATCGGCGCCCGGTGTGCAATACCGCCGGGCGTGCCCGAGAGACGCACCGGAGTATCGGCCAGCGGGACCGGCTTTGCGGCGCCGGGATAATCCACGTAGCGCAGCAGCTCCCGCGCTTTTACCTGGGGATCCTCCAGTACCTGCTGCAACTCCAGCACTGGTCCGGCGGGGACTCGGACTCGTTCCAGTTCGGCAAGTGCTTCGGCTGTTGTCCGAGTCTCAAGCCAGGCATTCATGACTGCGGTGATTTCATCACGATGTTCAGCGCGCTTTTGATCACTGGAAAATCGTGGATCGGTGACGAAATCTTCACGCCCCACCAGCCGCGCCCAGCGGGCAAATATCTCGTTACCAACCACAGAGACCACGAGCCAGCCGTCTTTGGTTTTGTAGGTGTCAGCCGGAGCGGCATAGAAGCTGGCATTGCCTGTCTGAGAGCGGTCCACACCCAGAACATGTTTTTCCGCCAGCAAGCCCTGGGTGAAGGCGATGCTCGTGGCCAGAAGGGAACCGTCTACGATTTGTCCTTCGCCGGTTTGCGCGCGATGGTAGAGTGCGACCATCACGCCGAACGCCGTGTGCAGCGCGGTGCCGTAATCGGCAAAAGGAACCAGTGCGCGTACCGGCGCGCCAGGAAAGCCGGTAAGACTCATGGCGCCGCTCATGGCCTGGGCCACTGTATCAAAGCCGACTCTGCTGGCATAGGGACCGTCCGGGCCGAAGGTGGAGATTCGCGCAAAGATAATGTCGGGCCGGATGGCGCGCAGCGAATCGTAATCCAGCCGCATTTTCTTCAATACATCGATGGGCAGATTGGCGATCACCACATCGGCGTTTTTTACCAGCCGGCGGATGATCTCGGCCGCATCCGGTTGCGAGGTATCCAGAGTCAGGCTGCGCTTGTTCCGGTTGATGGAAAGAAAGCCGCCTCCCTCGCCTCCGCTGGTAATCGGGGCCACATAGCGGTCTTCGCTGCCCACCCGCCGGTCCACGCGGATAACATCGGCCCCCATGTCCGCCAGCAGCATGCCGCAGTAAGGCCCGGCGATAAATCGCCCAAAATCAACTACGCGAATTCCCGTGAGAGGCTTCGGCATCGCTGGAATTCTAAAAGAAAAATGGTTGTTCCGGAATGGGCCGTGGGCGAGTTCACTCTTGCGAACTTATTGGGTTCAGGCTGGAATCCTGTACAATGAATGCGTCATGCATCGCTCCACAAAGGCCGCAGTTTTGGTTTTGCTGTGCATTGTTCAGGCAGCATTTGCCGGAAAAAAAGCCGAACAACCTGTCTCCACGCTCAATTTCCTTGTGGTGCGTGACGCTGACGGCAAGCCGGTCCGCAATGCCGAAGTTGTGCTGCACTCCGTGGGCAAAGACGGTAAGCAGAAGGAAGAAAGCATTGAGCTGAAGACTCATGAAGATGGCACGACTACCATCGGTGGTGTTGCGCGCGGCAAAGTCCGCATACAGGTCATCGCTCCGGGGTTCCGCACCTACGGGCACGATTTCGATATCGATCAGCCGCAGCACGATATAACCATCAAACTGCAGAAGCCGTCAGATCAGTTTTCCATTTACAAGTAATCTTTTCATGAGTTTGGGGGCGTTTCAGGATCGCTTGCGGCGTTCAGCGTCTGTTTTTGCTCTGCCCGCTCTGACGCGGCCTTGACAGAAGGGCTTGCGGGATGTCATTTCTATTAGCTTTGCGTTAGCGGGAGGAAAGCTGTTTGAAAGTAAGGGTTTTTTACCACGACAAATGTTTTGATGGGAGCGCGTCAGCGGCGCTTTTTTCCCGTTTTTACCGTGAACGCATACGGAGCGACGCGGAATTTCAGTTCAGCGGCCTGGTGCATCGCGCCGGCGCGCTGTTCAATGAGGCCGATTTTGATGGCGACGAGAATGCCATTGTCGATTTCAAGTATTCTCCGTCTCCCCGTATCAACTGGTGGTTCGATCATCATCAAAGCGCATTTCTTACCGCGGAAGACGCCGCCCATTATGCCGGCGGCGATAAAAGCCGGAAGTTTTACGACCCGGACTACAGGTCCTGCACCAAGTTCCTGGCGCACGTGGCGAAAGAAAAGTTTGGTTTCGATCCCGGCACGGTTTCCGAACTGATTGAGTGGGCCGACATCATTGACGGCGCCCAGTTCGCCAGTCCCAAAGCAGCCGTGGAGATGGCTGAACCAGCCATGAAACTGACGATGGTGATTGAATCCACCGCCGATCCGGAGTTTATCCCCCGGTTGATCCCGCTGTTGGTCGAAAAGCCGCTGGCCGAGGTGATTCAGGAACCCTTTGTCGCTCGCCTGATTCCGCCGCTCATGGAGCGGCACGCGCGCTCCGTGGGTATTCTGAAAGAACGGGCGCGGTGTGAGCGGAAGACCATTTATTTCGATATCAGCGACCTCGAGCTTGAGGGGTATAACAAGTTCGTGCCATATTATTTATTTCCCGAATCGATCTACAGCGTTGGCCTGAGCAGCAGCGCCTTTCGCGTCAAAGTGGCCGTGGGTTCCAATCCGTGGACAAAGACGGAAAACATGGTGAACCTGGCAAAAATCTGCGAGCGCTATGGCGGCGGCGGCCATGCCCGTGTGGGCGCAATTTCATTTCCTCCCGGTAAGGGAGATTTGGCCCGAGGCGCGGCGGCTGAAATCGTGGAGGAATTAAGAAAATCTGTGGCGGGGTAGGGCATAAAAGTCCTGTGAATATGGTTTACATCAGTGGTAGTCTTTTGAATACAGACTCCGTTGACAGGAATTTTCTTGATACAGATAGTCGATATCGAGTGCGCTCAGTGCGGCCGCCGAATTCGAACCGTCCCATCCGTTGTGGAGCAGACAGGCCGGATTAATTGCTGCATCTGCGGCCTGAGCATGATCATTTCTTCTCCCCAGCCGGTTACGGTTCTTTCGCGCGAGGGGCAAAAACCCAGCGCCGCCTGATTTTTAACCTGGCGGCAAAAGCGAAAGGCAGGATTGCCTCTCGTTTGTTGGGCGCCCGGTATGTTACTTCTTCACCTGCTGTGACGAAGTTTCAACTTTCAGGTTGTTCTGCAGCGCGAAAACGCCGGGGACGCCGTTAGCGCGAATCCCGGCCGTATTTTTGTCTGCCTGGTCGCGCACTACTCCTTCCAGCGAGACCTGTCCATTCTTCACGATGATATGGATGGGCGGCAGCGACTGGATCGAGTAGGGAAACAGCCGCGAATCGTTGAAAATTGCCCGCGCCACCTCCCGGCGTATGCGGTCATCATTGAACGAAACGGGCAGCACCTCAATCTGATTGTTGACGCGCTCCACGCCTTCAATGTTCCTGACTGCTTTCCCGGCTTCGTCCTTCAGAAAGGCATTGCGTACCTGCCCCAGGAGGGTCACGGTGTCACCATCCACCTTGTACGCCAGATTGTCGAAGATGCTGAGTTGCGGCATCATCACCAGTTCATGTCGTACTTCCCTTGTGATCCGCTGCTGCATACGCTGGTTCGAATCGGATGTCTGCGCCTGCGAGGTACCAGCGGTTCCGAGCGCGAACAGGCACGCCATACACATCATTGCCATCTTTTTCATAAATATTTGCTCCCGGTGTCCTCTGTATTGCCTGCATATTTGAGATGCAACCAGACACATTCAGGAAGCGGAAGCTGATGCCGGGCCGCAATTCTTAACCGAGCTGCTGCTTCGCCCGTACCGCCGAAAAAGCAAAACAGCCGGTTGCCGTAAAATAGATAACTTGTGTCTACCCCTGTGATTCGAACTCGAGTAGCTCCTTCGCCCACTGGTGATCCCCATGTGGGCACTGCGTACGTGGCGTTGTTCAACTATTGCTTTGCCAAAAAACACAATGGCAAATTCATCCTGCGTATTGAAGATACCGACGTGGCCCGCAGCACCGCGCAATCCGAGGCCGCCATCCTCGACAGTCTCCGCTGGCTGGGCGTGACCTGGGACGAAGGCCCTGAAGTTGGCGGCCCGCACGGCCCCTACCGGCAGAGCGAGCGCGCGGCCATTTATCGCGAGCATGTGGACCGGCTGCTGGAGCAGGGAAATGCCTTCCGCTGCTTTTGTACGACCGAGCGTCTGGATGAGATGCGGCGCGTGCAGCGCGCCGCCGGCCGCAATCCGGGCTATGACGGCCTCTGCCTTGAGCTCTCGGATGCAGAGATAAGCTCGCGCATCTCCGCCGGAGAGCCGTATGTGGTGCGGATGAAGGTGCCCTCCCACGGCACATGCGTACTCCATGATCTGCTGCGCGGCAAAATTGAGATCAACTGGGACCAGGTGGACATGCAGGTGCTCCTCAAGCAGGACGGAATGCCTACCTATCATCTGGCCAACGTGGTCGATGACCATCTGATGGAGATCACCCACATCCTGCGCGGCGAAGAGTGGATCAACTCCGCTCCCAAGCACCAACTCCTGTACAAATATTTTGGCTGGGAGATGCCGGCGCTGTGCCATCTTCCGCTGCTGCGCAATCCGGACAAGAGCAAGCTCAGCAAGCGCAAAAATCCCACCAGCATTTTGTTTTACCGCCGCATGGGATACCTGCCGGAAGGGCTGCTGAATTATCTGGGCCTCATGGCGTGGTCCATGCCCGACGGGGAAGAGAAGTTCTCGCTTGCAAAAATGGCCGAGCAATTTACTTTGGACCGGATTTCGCTCGGCGGCCCGGTGTTCGATCTGCAAAAACTGCAGTGGCTCAATGCGCGCTGGCTGCGCGAAGATCTCGACCACAACGCATTCGCCGACCGTGTACGCGAGTGGGCGCTTAATGAAGACTATCTGATGAAGCTGGTGCCGCTGGTGCAGAAGCGTGTATCGGTCCTCAGCGATCTTGGCTCGCTGACGCTTCCGTTCGTCTCGGGAATTCTCGAAATCAGCGCCGAAACTCTGGTGCAGGGAAAGCTGGACGCCGAAACCATCGCCGTGGCCCTCGAAGTGGCCCTCACGCGCATCGAAGGGCTCGACTGGCATCGGGAGCGGATTGAAACCATGTTCCGCGATCTCGCCACAAAAATGGACATCAAGCTGCGCGATCTTTTAGTGCCGTTCTATGTGGCGATCAGCGGACAGACCGCTTCCGTACCGCTGTTCGATGCCATGGAAATTCTGGGCCGCGACATTTCCCGCGCCCGCCTGCGCCACGCCCTCACTCTGCTGGGCAAACCCAAATCGCCGGAAAAGAAACTCTGGCTCAAACAGCTTCTGGAGCAGAAAGATCAGAATGGAGAGGCGGAATAAAATGGAAGGTATGAGCAAACCCAATCTGGTGGATGAAGCCGAAAAAACGGCCCCTGTTCCGGCAAGCCCGCCCAATTTTCTGCGCGACATCATTGCCGCGGACCTGAAGTCCGGCAAATACAAGCACGTGCAGACGCGCTTTCCTCCCGAGCCGAACGGCTATCTGCACATTGGCCATGCCAAGGCCATCTGCCTCGACTTCGGCCTGGCCGACGAATTCGGCGGCCGCACCAACCTGCGCTTTGACGACACCAATCCCGAAAAAGAAGAGCAGGAATACGTCGATGCCATTCAGGAAGACGTCCGCTGGCTCGGCTTCGAATGGGACCGCCTGTGTTTTGCCTCCGACTATTTCGACCAGCTGTATGAATGGGCGGTCCAGCTCATCCGTGCCGGCAAGGCTTACGTGGACGACCTGAACGCCGACCAGGTCCGCGAATATCGCGGCACTCTTACTCAGCCGGGAAAAGACAGCCCGTTTCGTAATCGCCCGGTGGAGGAAAGTCTTGATCTCTTCGATCGCATGCGCAAAGGTGAGTTTCCCGATGGCTCGCGAACGCTGCGCGCGAAGATCGACATGGCTTCGCCCAATCTCAACCTGCGCGATCCCATCATGTACCGCATTCTTCATGCCGAGCATCACCGTACCGGCAGCAAGTGGTGCATCTATCCCACATACGACTGGGCGCACGGCCAGTCGGATTCCATTGAGAAAGTCACGCACTCCATGTGCTCCCTGGAGTTTGCCGACCATCAGCCGATCTACCGCTGGTATATTGAGCAGCTCGGCATTTTTCCCTCGCAGCAGACTGAGTTTGACCGCCTCAGCATCACCCACACCATCATGAGCAAGCGCAAGCTGCGCCAACTGGTGGAGGAGCGCCACGTCACCGGCTGGGACGATCCGCGCATGCCCACGCTCGGCGGCATGAGGCGGCGTGGCTATACACCCGAATCCATTCGCAACTTCGTGGCCACGGCCGGCGTCTCCCGCACCAACGGCGTGGTCGATTTGGCCATGCTGGAGCACTTTGTGCGCGAAGACCTCAACAAGCGCGCCCCGCGCGTGATGGCCGTGCTGCGTCCGCTGCGCGTGGTGATTGATAACTATCCCGAAGGCCATGTCGAGGAGATGGATGCGGTCGTCAATCCCGAAGACGCGGCAGCTGGCACGCGCAAAGTGCCGTTTTCCAAAGTCCTCTATATCGAAGCCGAAGATTTTCGCGAGATCCCGCCGCCCAAGTATTTCCGCCTTTCTCCCGGACGCGAAGTGCGCCTGCGCTACGGATATTTCATTACCTGCACCAGCGTGGTGAAGAATGAACAGGGCGATGTGGTCGAAGTTCATTGCACCTACGATCCCGCAACCCGCGGCGGCGACGCACCGGACAAGCGCAAGGTGAAAGCCACCATTCACTGGGTATCGGCTGCGCACGCCATTGACGCGGAGGTGCGCCTTTACGAGCCTCTGTTCACCAAACCCAATCCCGACGAAACCGAACCGGGGCAGGACTTCACCGCCAACCTCAATCCCCATTCTCTGGAGGTAGTGGCCCAGGCCAAGCTCGAACCGTCCCTGGCCAATGCTACGCCGGGAGCGCGCTATCAGTTTGAGCGCGTCGGGTATTTTTGCGTGGACAAGGATTCCACAGCGCAAAAGCCCGTTTACAATCGCACCGTGGCGCTCAAAGATGCCTGGGCGAAGATTGAAAAGGCAGGGAAGTAACGGGTGTGAAAGGCCGGAATCGTTCGCGAAAGAGTGATGGTGACCCTGGCAGGAGTCGAACCTGCGACCTGCGGTTTAGGAAACCGTCGCTCTATCCATCTGAGCTACAGGGCCACGTTTTCATTTTAAACCGAACCACGCATTCGCACGGCCCGTACGATGATCCATCGCAGTGAAAATATTGAACCCGTGACACGATTGTGCCACGGGTTCTTTTTATGGCGTTTATTTTATGAATTCTGCTTTAAGCGCAGGCCGGTGCGTTCTTGGCGTTTTCACTCGCCGTCAGCGTGCGCAGCCACGTAATAAATTCGCGCATGGGCCGGCTCACGGCATGTCTCCGGGCGCGCAAATAGCCAATTCTGCGGCTGTTGGGTTCGCTCAACGGAACCAGCGTACAGCCCTGCGCCAGTGACGCTGCCATGGCTGGCACCAGAGTCAGGCCGAACGAGGCGCGCACCAGCTGGAAAATACTTTCGAGGTGGTTGGTCTCGAATACTGCATTCAGTTCGGCGCGTGCGCGCGTGCAGGCCACCAGCACGTCATTGCGCAGACAATGGCCTTCTTTGAGCAGAAGAAAACGCTCATTTTTCAGATCACTCAGGGCCACGGAGTCTTTGCGGGCCAGCTCGTGATGCTGCGAAACCAGCAGGAACAGGGGTTCGCGCAGAAGTTCACAGCAAACTACATCCGGGTTGCGTACGGGCAGCCCCGTGACTGCCACGTCAATGTCGCCCACCTGCAGTCCTTCCAGTAGCCCCGGCGTCAGCTCTTCCACGAACTGCAGATCCACTTCGGGAAAATGCTTGATGAATTCGCCGATACGTGGAGCAATAAGATAGGGCATGATCGTCGGCACCACGCCAATACGTAGTTTGCCCCGTATGCCTTCGTGCATGTTGGCGAGCGAGGATTTCACCGCGGCAATTTGCTGCAGTATCTCCATGGCCGGCTGCCGCAGGGCCTCGCCGTGAGGAGTAAGCCGGACTGATCGGCCCAGGCGCTCAAATAATGGCATTCCAACTTGTTTCTCAAGGGCGCGAATCTGCTGGGAAAGCGATGGCTGGGCGATGCCCAGTTGTTCCGCAGCGCGTGTGAAGCTGCCGGCCCTGACCACGGCACAAAAATAACGCAACTGATGTACTTCCATTTTCAAGTCCCCCATTGGTTAACGGAACCTTAGCACAATCGGGCTCTCTGAAATAATTAAAAAATTATTGATAGGAATTTTCTATTTCACAAATTTCAGGTGGGGGCTTCCTGACGCGCATGAAAATACTTAAACTTCCACGCTGCTGAACCATAGTAGCAGATGCTTGCATGATCAGGAATGAATTTCAGTTAAATTCGACGGATAAATGCTGATTCATTCGGTCGTGTACTTTCGGTAATTGCAAGGAATTTTAATTTCTTAATATGCGTGTTGTGGCACGGATTTTATTTTTTTAATTTAACGCTGAACAAAGGGCAAACGACGGTGCCCCTGTTTAAATTCAGTGAGAAAAAATTTTGATTTCCCTGCAAGTGTTCACGCAAAAGGCAAAGGACGACATGGACCTGCAAGTTTCCACTTCATAACCCGTATTTTTTTCGCAGACATTTTGCACTGGTCTGAGTACGGCGCAGCAAAGGCGTTTCTGGCGAAAAAATTTTCAATACAGATATTTGGAGGAAACTCTCGAAAATGACATCTAGAAAGCTACCACTCTTAACAATCGCAGCGGCGATGATGTTGGCCGCGACCGCGTTTGCGCAGACCGACCCTGGCGTTCAGGGTGGAACCCGCTGCAACACCATCAATGGCGTACAAGTTTGCACGGGCAGCGCGCTGAGTTCAGTACAGAAAGACACCACGAACAGTGTTATTGCTTTCTTCAACGACGGCCTGGCCCGTTTTCAGGACGTGGAGTCGGTAAACGGCGGCCCGGCCAATGGTCTGGGACCGCGGTTTAACTTCAACCAGTGTTCG
>Ga0070730_10001123_pt1 | contig 26486 bp, 18 predicted proteins | sample Coa_R1_3_FD_66447 | JGI IMG/M metagenome (GOLD analysis project Ga0070730, IMG submission 66447) | Surface soil microbial communities from Centralia Pennsylvania, which are recovering from an underground coalmine fire - Coalmine... | ecosystem: Environmental > Terrestrial > Soil > Unclassified ... | reverse complement strand
ACGTCGTGTGGCTAGCCTCCACGGACCCAGAGTCCGATGGGGGCTTCGTTTTGGAGCCAACACTCCAGACAAATTCAGTTCTTTGAAAATCAATCGCGGGAAAACGGCCTGCTCCTCGTCCTCACAGTCAGGAGTGGGCCGGGCGGAGCGTTGGCTGCAAAACGGGTCCAGATAAAAATGACGACGACAGGATCATGGCCAAGGCCCAACAATCAGTACCCAGTACTCAGGTCCGGCCCCAGGGCCCTTAACTGAGTACTGAGTACTGGGTACTGAGTACTTCTCACCTTACCCGCGAACTGGTTCGGTCCTAAGTTCTTTGTTTTACGGATTTTGATATCTAAGTTCTTTAACCAGCGGATTTTGCCGGGAATTTCCTGCTAACCCTTTGACTTTAAAGATTCGGGGGGAGGGGGTACCCCCACAGTCCCTGGCGTCCGAAGTCAACGAATGGTAGGAGAAAAATTATGGCGTTAGACGATGTTCCACGATGTCAGCATGTCAAGCTCAACGGCACCCAGTGCGGCTCTCCCGCACTCCGCCGCAGAAGGTATTGCTTTTTCCATGACAAGATCCGCATCGAGCGCGCAAGAGTCTGGGCCCGTGCCGGCGAGCGCTTCGATTTTCCTCTCCTCGAAGACGCCAACTCCGTCCAGGTTGCGCTCATGAAGGTCATCCAGATGCTCGGCTCCGGCACCATCGAGCATAAGACCGCAGGCCTCATGCTCTATGCCCTGCAGACCGCCAGCAACAACCTCCGCAATGTCGACTTCGAGGCCGATGAGGTCACCGATGTGGTCATCGACCGCGGCACTGTCGCTGCTACCTGCATCGCCGGCGCCCAGTGGTTTGAAGACGATTTCGAATGCGGCGAAGAAGGCGACGAGGAAGAAGCCAACGAAAAAGAACGCGCGGCCGCAGCCGGCGACGAACAACCGGCGCATACCATGCAAACCAAGGCCGAACCCATCACCCTGGAGGAAGCGCGCAAAAAAGTGCAAGCGGTCGCTCGAAACTGGCTGGCCGAGACAGCGGCCCAGAAGCCGCAGTGAGCGAGATCCCTCGGCCCGCTGGTGAAAACGCGGGCTCTTCGGGATGACACCGGATGGGAGGCCTGATGAGTTGCGAAATTCTCGGGAGGAACGTTGAGGGTGTGTGGGAGGGGGCCGCTAATTGCCCGGGAGAACTTCGGAGCGGATGCCCATTCTTTCCTGGAGTTGCTTGCGGTATCGGCGGCTGAGGCGCACGCGCGCTCCGTTTTCGAGGACGATTTCGTACTCGCCGTCTTCGCTGAGCTTGAGGCCGCGAACGCGCTCCAGGTTGACGATGCTCGAGCGGTGCACGCGGCAGAACATCGCGGGATCCAAATCTTCTTCGAGCTCCGACATGCTGCGACGAAGAAGATGATTTTTTGGGCCGACGTGGAGACAGGCGTAATAATCGGCAGCTTCGATCCAGTCGATCTCCGAGATCTTCACGAAGGAAAGTTGTCCCGCATTTTTGATGACGAAGCGCTCCAGCTTCTTCGGCTGGTTGACGCCCATCCGGATGCGTTGCTTGGCGCGGCCGAGCGCGAGTTCGAAGCGCGCGTTGTCGAACGGCTTCAGCAGGTAGTCGAGCGCTCCCGCTTCGAACGCCCGCAGCGCGTACTGATCGTACGCAGTCACGAAGACGATTGCGGAAGGCAGATCTTTACCGAGCATTTCGAGCACATCGAAGCCGTCGCATTCCGGCATCTGCACGTCGAGAAAGAGCAAGTCCGGTTTCGCGACGCGAATCTCGCCCAGCGCTTCCGTACCCGAACCGCATTCGCTCACCGCGCTAATTTCCGGATCCATGCGCAACAGCACGGCAAGATTGCTTCGGGCGAGCGGCTCGTCGTCCACGATCAGCGCGCGTATCTTCGCGGGATGTTCATCGGCGCGCACGAATCACTCCGTCACCTTTTCGCCCGTCGCAACGAAGGGCAGGGAAACTGTAGCCTCCACGCCGAGACGCTGGTTGCGCATGCTCAACTCGAAGCCATCGCCATACAAACTCTGCAGCCGCGTTCGCACGTTGGAGATTCCGATGCCGGATTGGCTCTTCTCCCATCCCGAAGGCAAACTCGGACCATCGTTATAGACGCGCAACGTGAGCGTTCCGCTATTGCGCGATGCGGTGATGCGAATGGCTCCTCCATGGACTCGTTGCGCGATGCCATGTTTCACGGCATTCTCAACCATCGGCTGCAGGATCAGGCTCGGAACCTGCGCGGGAAGCAGTTCTGCCGGAACATCTACGAGGAACGTCAGGCGCTCGGCGAAGCGCGCCTTCTGGATGTCGAGATACTTCTGCGTGAACTCCAGTTCCTCGGCGAGCGGGACTTGTTGCCGGTCGGAATCCTGCAGCACGCGCCGCAGGAAGTCGCTGAGGCCTGCGATCATGCTCACCGCCGCGTCATGCCGCTTCTCGCGGACCAGTCCGGCAATCGCGTTGAGCGTGTTGAACAGGAAGTGGGGCTCGATCTGGCGTCGCAGCGCGTTGAGTTGCGCCTTCGACAGCTGCTCGTTGAGGCGCGCCGTTTCGGTCTGCTGCCGAGCCAACTGCTCCCGGGAATCGAGCGTGTGTCCGACCAGCAGGATCAGGCCGTAAAGGATGATGTAGGAAAGCATCCCTCCATAGAACTTGTGCAACCAGAGCTGCGGGAAGGGATCTGGTCCTGGCACGATTGCCCACGGATTCAGCCACGACTCCCACATGGCAATCCACGCGGCAAATGCCACGCCAATCACGGCGCACGCGGCAAGATGCGCGCCCCATGCGGAGAAGCGTCTCCAGTGAGTCGGAGGATATTGCCGCATCAGGCGCAACACGAGCGGAGTTGCCAGCATCCACGGAAGCCACGAGAGAAATACGGTGAAGAACAGGCGCGTCCAGTAATGGTGCATGCCTTCGGCGCGCATAACAAAGACAGTCTGTGATGCGTCGAATAGCCCGAATCCTCCCCAAACGGCGATGCTCCACAGCCATAGGCGCGGGAAATGCCGAGGCGCTGTTTCGGGTGCGCTGTTGGTGCGGAAATCGGTGGTCTGCCGGTTCTGCATAAGCGAAATGGTACCTCAGGATCCGGCGAATGGAACAACCATGCAGCGAATCCGCTGCCGCCTGCAGCCAGCGGTCTGGCGAGTGGCCGCGCGCTGCGGCATACTGTCCCGCATGACGAACAAAACCGCTACCTTTCTGCTCGCCCTGCTGATTCTGATGTCCTCCGCCGCGCTGCTGAAGTCGGCGACGCCACCCGCCGTCAACGCCCCGGAGTACACCTCCGACGGCCAACTGCAGAAGCCGGAGAATTATCGGCAATGGGTCTACCTGACGACCGGCTTCGACATGAGCTACACGGCCAACGCCATGGCGATGGACCATCACATGTTCGACAACGTGTTCGTCAATCCCGAGGCGTACAACGCGTTTCTCGAAACCGGCACCTGGCCCGACAAGACCATGCTGGTGCTCGAAGTGCGGAAGGCGCAGGACAGGGGATCGATCAATCAGCGGGGAAATTTCCAGACGACCGACGTCATGGGCCTCGAAGTCCACGTCAAGGACCAGGCGCGCTTTCCGGACAAGTGGGCGTTTTTCGGATTCGACGACGCCAAGACCGCCAAGATGACGCCCACCACCATGCCTTGTTATAGCTGCCACTCCGACCACGGCGCGGTGGACACGACCTTCGTCCAGTTCTACCCGACGCTGTTACCGATCGCGCAAGCCAAAGGGACGCTGAGCGCGGGGTACGTGAAGGAAGGGAAGTGAGGAGTGGTGAGCTATGAGCTATGAGCAATGAGCAGTGGGCAGTGAACAGTGGGCAGTGGTCAGTGAGCAGTGAACAGTGAACAGTGGTCAGTGAGCGGTGAATAGTGAGCAATGTCGAAAATCATTGCTCATTGCTCACTGCTCACAGCTCATCGCTCACTTCGATGCGCTGGCTAGCTTTACTCCTTTGGAATTGACGGCGTAGCGGGCGATACCGCGATAGAGCGCTTCGGCGATTTGTTCGCGGTAACCGTCGCTGCGGAGTTTCTGCTCGTCGGTGGGACTCGACACGAATGAAACTTCGGCGAGGATCCCAGGCATGGCGCTTTCGGTGAGCACTACGAAGGCAGCTTCGCGGACGCCCCGGTCGCGCAGTCCGGAGTTCTGCGCCGATAGCGTGCCGTACAACGAACGCTGCACGCTGGCGGCGAGACGCCGCGACTGCTCGATGCGTTCGTGCAGGTCGGCGGAGGAAAGCGTGGGAGCAACCGCGTTGGTCAGCGATCCGGCCACCGAATTTGCGTTACTCAAGGCCCCGCCGTACGCGGCCATTCCCTTGGGGCCAAGATCTTTCGAGCCGGGTGCGGAGAAGAAGTTGGTGTAGTAAGTTTCGACGCCGCGGGCGGAGGGCAAGTCGCTGTAGTTGGCGTGCACGGAGACAAACAGGTCGGCCTGGGCCTGGTTGGCGATCATGGCGCGCTCATCGAGAGGGATGTAGTTGTCGTCGCGTCGCGTGTAAATCACGTCCGCACCGATGCGCGACTCCAGCAGCTTGCCCAGACGCTCGGAGATTTCGAGCACGACATCTTTTTCGAGCAGGCCGCGGCGACCGACGGTTCCAAGATCCCAGCCTCCGTGGCCGGCGTCCACCACGATGCGCAGGTGGGGCACGCGAGGCCGCAGTTGGAGATCCTCCTTCGTAGGAGGGGGAACCACGATGGCGAGCTTGTTTTTCTGGGCCTCGGGAGCGTTGGGGAACAGGTTCACCGAACTTTTGGGATGCGCTCCGGCCTTCACGACTTGAATCACGAGCCGGTACGGATCGCGCTCAAGGCTGACTTGCGGCTGCGAAAGGGCCGCGCCGGGTCTGGCTTCGAGCACGATGCGTGTCATGCCGGCGACTGGCTGTGCAACCCGAATCTTGCTGAGCAACGCGTCTCCATCCAGCGATTTGCCTTTTAGTTCGGGCACGAGTTGAGTGTCGCGCAGGTCGAAGTAAAAGCGCTCGGGGTTGCTGAGATGTCCGGGCTCGTACTGAACCTGGTCTTCAAGATCGAGCACGACGGTGCTGGTATCGGCGGAGGACCAGTGGCGAACTCCGGTGACCCGCGGGAACTTGGATAATTCGCCGGGAGTCGCGGGAGCCTGCGGCTCGTCGGCGGCGGAGTTTTCGTCGTCGTTATTGGCGGTGGCAAGATTCTGTGCCACCGGGGGCACCGCAGCTGGAACATTGACGGGCTGCTGCACCACAGCGGGCTGGGTGCGAACCATCTCGCTGCCGATTTGCTGGCTCTTGAGCTTCCACCAGACGCCTGCCGCGAATGCTGTGGCCACCACAATGCAGACGAGCACGACCAGAATCCATCCGCGCTGGGTAAGCTGCTCGGGCTCAGGTTGGCCGGGCGCGACGGCCGCTTCCACTTTGGTCTCTGCTTCCGGCTTTTGAGTCCCGGCTTCCGGAGCGGCCACCGTGGGTTTCGGCGACGAGACCGGAGCGGCTGTCGAAGTCTTCTGCGTATTTGGGACTGGAGTTGCGCTCGCGGCTGGAGCTTTCTCAGCCGGCTTCGGTTCTACGACTGGGATCGCCGCTTTGCCCGAGGTGACTGGCGCGGTTTCCTTCGCAGGAGCGGCTGGGGTCGGAGCTGCCACGGACCGCGGAGTCGAGGTGCTCAGCGCAGGTGCTGGCTTAAGCGGTGTGGGCGGCTGCGCCGCGCTGGTTGGAGCCGGTGCAACTGCAGGCGCTGGCGTTGCCATGGCAGTCGGCAAAGGCGCAACCGGCGCAGGGGCTGCCGATGGAACCTTTGCTGGCTCCAGCTTTGTGGCTGCGACTTGGGCCGATTGGGCGAAGCGGTCTTCGTCTTCCGGTTTCAAGGCGGCGAGCACTAGCTCTGCCAGCAGGCTCAGATTGCGGACGTCACTGTCGTTGAACCCGAACGGCCACGAAGAAAAAGCTTCGAGTACGCCAATCACGCGGCGCTTTCCGCAGAGCGGTACAGCGACCATGGATCGGGCACCCAGCTTGCGGCAGGCTTCAAGGTTTACGCGGGAATCGAGCTCGGTGTCGTCGCAGTTAACGATTTGCGCGGTGCGGAAGCAGGCACCGGAAAAAGCGGAATCGCGATCGATGCGCGCCCCCAAATCGGGCCGGATGCTGCCGGCAGCAGCACGCAACACGATCTCATTATGTTCTGCCAGAGCAATAGCGAGCCCATCGGCACCGGTGATCGCAACCGCTCGCTCCGCGACGAGCTGCAACACCTCGTCGAGAACGAACTGCTCGCTGGGCTCGAACTCCGGAGCGGGAGCCTTGGAATCGAAGGTGGCTTGGGAAGCGGCAAGAGCTTTCCTGCGCCGCACTTGCTCGTGCAGAGCGGAAAAGGCGAGCAGAGCCTGCAGTGCGTCATGCTGTGAGGGCTTGTCTGCCGGATCGTCCGCGGAATTCTCCCCGGCAGCGCCTCTGTTTTCAGGCGGCCATGCGGACACGCCGACTCCGCGCAGAGAATCGGTCATCTCCATGTCAGGTTTGGTGGTGGTGGTCGCCATCAACACACGTGCCCATGAGTAAGGTAGCGAGGATTGAGGCGAGAAGCAATTACCTGGGCATGACCCTTTGGGCATGTACTTTCGTGATCAGCGATTTGGGCATACCGATAGGGAAGTTGTGGGGCCGCTAGGGCTAGGGGGCAGGGGCAGGGATCAGTGGCTAGTGATGAGTGGACAGTGATCAGTGTTCACTCGCATGGTCAGTACTGACCACTGGCCACTGACCACCAACTAGTGACCACTGGTTATGCTTATCTGAACCAGAGCGGTTACTGAGCCTGTGCTCCAGGACCGGATAAGATTTATGAAACCTTGCTCTGGCCGATCAGTTACTCCGGCGGTGTGTATGGACGCAGGAACGTCTTCCGCAAAACAGATGCGGACGCAGTATCGGCACGAGCTTCGCAACCTCACCTACGTCACGCTCGACGAGGCGAACGGCGGCATCGTTCGCAATCTCACGGACACTGGAATTGGATTACAGGTGGTGGCCGCTCTGCACCCGCAGCAGCAATTGCGCGTGCGGTTTGAGCTACGGAATCCCCGCCTGCGAGTCGAAGGCCGTGGAGAAGTGGTGTGGGCAACGTTCTCGGGCCAGTGCGGACTCCGCTTCCTTGACCTGCCGGAGCGGACCAGCCATCAGATCAAGGAATGGATCCTTGGAAACTTGCTCGAAGGAGGAGCGCTGCACGCCGGCGAAGCGGAGTCGATGTTTGCGGCCCACGCGATCGCCGATGGAAGCGCAGCCGTTGCCGAGTCCGAGAAACAGGATGGCCTGCTGGTTTCATCCGCGCCGGTGCCGGTGATTTCGTTGCCGCCGCGGGCGGACGTTCGAGAAGCGGCATCGGTGGTCAATTTTCCCGCCGAGGTCCGCCCGCAACTCCGCGACTTAGATTGGCTGTCGCAGCCCCTCTCAGGTCGTGGTCTGGTGTGGACGATCAACGCGTTGGCCGCCTTTGCAGGGATGTTGTTGTTCGCCGTTGTCTTCTTGTCCGTCACGCGCGAGGCGCCGCGCTGGCCATGGGCAATGGCGGCAGGAGACGCGCTGCTGGTGATTGTTATGTATTGGGGATTGTTTTGGATGTTCGGCGGCGTCAGCCTGGGCACGAGACTGGCGCGTCTCGCGGAGGCGGGCGAGGAGGAGGAAAGGGGGAATACGCGATTTCGCTAGCGGCCAACGGACAGATTTCAGATTGCAGATTGAAGATTGCAGAATTAAGAATGAAGAATGCAGAATGAAGAATTCAGATTGCAGAATGCTTCTGACTTCTTCCTTCTGACTTGGCTCAGTTTGCAAGAAACTGCTGCGCTAGCCATAGCTGCAGCTTCCGCTGTTGCGGCTGGGATACCTTCAGGAATCGAACCCCGACGTTTCCGCGATGATCGCGCCAGACGATTTCTGCATGAGCTTTCAATCCTGATTTCGTGCCCGGTAATGCGAATGAGATTTCCAGGGGTCCCGCCGGCTCGATGAAGCTGTCGCTGTAAATCTGCATGCCGCCCTGGCTCAGATTCACCAGGTGAGCGCGTTTCGGAGTCTGTCCTTTGCACCTCAACGAGACGGCGACCTCGAGTCCGGCGCGGTGGTAGCGCAAGCGCCCGTCGAGAATGATGTTGCGGGCCGCCGAAAGGGTGCGCACAGCCTGTTCGACCGAAATGGGCTTCTCGAAGGCAAACAGCGCCCCGGTAAGATCGAGATGGCTGACGCTGCGCGGTCCTCCCATAATCACGACCGGAAGTGAGTTCGGCTTCGCTTCCTGAGCCTGCAATTCGCGCAGGAGTTGGTAGCTGCCGTTGAGATCGCAATCCACAATGAGCGCGTCGATCTTGGATTTGGAGAGGCGAGCCAGGGCTTGCTGCGGCTCGCTTTCGACGGCGACTGCCATCTGCAGGCCGCCCAGGATGCATTCCAGAACACTGACTTCCTGCCAGTCGCGCGACACCACCATCGAGGAAAGAGTCATGCGGACCACTGTAGCGGTGAGGGTAATTTGGACGTAGATAACCAACGTAATGAAGCTGGAAGTTCGGACCTCGGACCTCGGACCTCGGACCTCGGACTTCGGACTTCGGACTTCGGATCTCCGACTTCAGGCCTTCGACTTCAGACCTTCGACTTCAGACCTCGGATCTTCGCGCCAGTGTGCTGCTGCCGCGCGTTCACGGACTCGCGGCTACAGATTCATCCGACGTGACGCAGGCCTTCGACAATATTCAAATGCGAAGCGCGGTATGCCGGTATCGCTGCGCTGGATATTGCCACTAAAGCTGCGATTGGCAACGAGACGGCCAGCGTGGTCAAGGGAATTTTCAGGAGCACGGCAAAGGGTCCCGCGGCTCGGGCATGAACGATCGCGAACACAAGGCCATAGGCGACGAGAGTTCCGAAAAGCCAGGCGAAAAGGGTCACCGTCGCGACCTCTCCGATGAATAGCCCCTGCACAAGGATTGGGGTAAAGCCGAGCGATCGCAGCATGGCGATTTTACGGGTGCGATCGCGAATCGACATGGCAATCGTGTTGGCTGAAACCAAGAGCGTGGCGAACAGGACTGCCAGGCTGATGCTGAGGATGAAAGCCTTCACATTGCCGAACATGGAGATGAGATCGATGTCGAAGGCCCGTTCCGCCTCCGTGCGTGTAGGTTCGGAAGAGTTGTGGAACAAGCTGTCGATCTCGCGGGAAATGCGCCCGACATTTTGCGGATTGTCGGCCTGGACCAGATAGAGCTGATCCTTGCCGTAATGGGCCGCCTGCTGCACATTGGACCAGTTGAAGTAGATGGCGCGCACCGGGTACGGGGACTTGAAGATGCCGCGCAGATTGAGTTCAACCAGTACGGGAATCTGATCGCCCTGGAGGGTGATGCGGTCCCCGATTCTCCAATGATGTTCCTGCGCTAACTCGCTTCCCGCGATGGCTCCCACCGGGTCGTTCTTCCAGGCGGCAACTTGCTCGGCTGGAATCTGGTATTCCGGATAAGCGTTGAGATATTCGTTCGCGTCGGTGCCGATCTTGGAGAAGTCATCTGGAGTGGCGCCCTTGTAGTCTGCGTCGAAGAGATTGAGCGGGATCACGTCGGTGACGCCTGCAACCGAGCGGATTTTCTCGCGGTAATAGGCGGGCAGGGAAACGGCGAGTGAGACGCGGTGACGGCAGACAATGTGGCGGGCCGAAACCGTGCTCCAAGGGTCGATATAGAAGGTGCGCCAGATGGTCATCATCAGCGTCAGAAGCAGGAAAGAGAAGCCAAGGCTGAGGATGGTGAGGATGCTGCGGCGCTGGTTGCGCCATACATTGCGCGCGGTAAATTGCGCGAGGGTCATTAGGCCGCCTGCTTCTCTCTAGACACCAGCCATGAGCAGTTTGCGCTCTGCCGGGCAACAAGGGCAATGGCCTCAGAATACGTGCGGAATCGCGAGACTTCACGGGGTGGCGGATTGCCTCCGGTGTGGCGGCGGGGACGCCGCCACGACAGCCGCCGGGACGGCGGCGCTACAATCGCAGCTCGTCGCACTGGCTAGCGTCATATAAGTTAACAAGCTAAGTTGCCGTGACTTAGTAATTACAATCACGCCAGGTGGTAATGGTTAGTGTGATTAGTATCACAGTAAGTCGCATTGTCATCTCACTCAAGTGTATAGATATTCCATATCATGTGATTCCAATCACATTGATTTCCAAGTGTGCGCTCCATGCCGTTAGTATGCTGTAGAATAACGTTTTTCTTCTTGACAGTGATCAATCACTGAGCGTAACACGGTAAGTCGGTGTTACTTCGTCTAGTGATGCCATCGGAGCGTATTTCGGTTCTTATAGATAAGTGAATTCATTGGAGGCTGGTTTATGAATGTACATTCTTCGAGGTATTACGAAGATCTCCGCCATACTGTGAAAAGGCGGGATCTTCGATTGTTACTTAGTCTTTTGCTTACGATAACTTTATTTACCGCAGTGGCGGCAGCTCAGGAAGCAACCATCGTCGGCACGGTCATGGATACGCAGGGAGCTGCGATTCCAAATGCGACGTTGGTAATTACGAACACGGATACCGGAATCGCGCGCACGGTGACGACGGCAGCGGACGGGCAATATGTCGTCCCTGATCTGCACATCGGGCATTACCTGGTCCGGGCGCAGGTAACCGGGTTCAAGATTGCAGAACGCAAAGATCTGGTGCTGCAAGTGGGAGATCGAACCCGTATCGATTTCAGCCTGCAAGTCGGCGACACCAAAGAAACGATCACGGTGGAAGGCAACGCGATAGCCGTGCAGACCGAATCGGGCGAGGTCAGCAACGTGGTGACATCGCAGCAGGTCAGCGATCTGCCCACCAATGGCCGGACGCTGTACAACCTGTATGCCCTGACGCCAGGCGCGGTCAGCCTGCAGGGCGACAACATCAGCCCCACGGCGGTAAGCGGCGACAACAATGTCAGCATTAACGGCCAGCGCATGGGGCACAACCTGATGCTGATCGATGGCGGCGAGAACCTGGACCGCGGCGGCAGCCAGGCCAGCGTCGCACCCTCTCTGGAATCGATTGGCGAGTTCCGGATGAATACTTCGAACTACAGCGCCGAATACGGCATGTCGGGCGCATCGACGATCACGCAGGTGGTCAAGTCGGGTACCAGGCGATATCACGCGGATGCGTGGTGGTTCGGACGCAACGACGCGCTCGATGCGCGCAATTATTTCAACCCCGCCCCGGCCAAGGTGGCCGAACTCCGCTACAACCTCTATGGCTTCAATGGCGGCGGCCCGGTTGATTTCTGGAAGTCCGAGCACAAGACGTTCTTCTTTTACAACATGGAGTGGCGCAGCCTGATTCAGGGACAACTGCTGAATCAGCTTGTTCCTTTTGCAGGCACGTATGGCGGTAATTTCTCGAGCAATCTACCGTCCGACGTCAAGGACGTGAACGGCGTTACGATTCCGCATTCAGGCCTGCACGCTCCTTGCCAGGGCCAGCTCTCGCCTGCCCTGCAGACAGCTTGGCAAAATGCCGGCCAGACTTTGAGCACGCCCGACGCAAACGGTGGATGCAGTCCGAACACCGGCTTGCCGCTATCCCAGAATCCTGTTTTCCAGGCTTTGAACGCGAACGCGATTCCGGCGGCGCTGCTCGACCCTAATGCCCAGCTTCTGCTGAACGCGGGGGGCAAGTACGGCGGAATTTTCCCGGCACCCACTACCAGCGATGGCCATTTCATCGGCGGGAACAACGTACCTACGAAGGTACGGGAAGAAATTGTTCGCGTTGATCATCAGTTCAACAGCAAGTTCTCGATTTTCGGACACTTGGTGTCCGAACAGATTTCGCAGAACTACGGCAACACCATGTGGAGCGGGGACAACGTTCCCAGTATCGGCAATACGTTTGGGAATCCCGCATACAGCGCCGTGGTTCACCTCACTCACATCATCAACCCGACGCTGTTGAATGAGGTTGCGTTCAACTACGATGGGAATCGCATTCACATCCTGCCCCAGGGCCTGGTGTCGGCGCCCTCGGGTTTCCAGTTTAACCGGCTATTCTCGGGACCGAATGCCAGTAGCCGCATTCCATCGATCAACCTGAATGGCAGCACTGGAGCCAACTACACGGCCAACTGGACTCCGTGGAACAATGCCGCGAATGATTATCAGATTCGAGACGACGTTTCGTGGACCAAAGGCGCGCACCAGTTCAAGTTCGGATTCAGCTGGATGCTTTACAAGAAAGTGCAATCCTGGTTTGCCAATACCCAAGGCAACTTCAACTTCAACGGCAGCTTTACCGGCAACGACTTCGCCGATTACCTGCTGGGATATTCTCAGCAATATACGGAGAATGCGGTGCAGGATACGGGCCACTGGAACAACGTGTCCTACGGCCTGTACGCGCAGGACAACTGGCGCGCCACTCACCGGCTGACCCTGAATCTAGGCCTGCGCTGGGACGGGATGCCGCATACCTATGAAGTGAATCATCAATCGGCAAACTTCTATCCCAACCTCTACAATCCCGCCAATGCGGCTACGTTCTGGAATGATGGCAGCGGGAATATTTGTTCGGCAGCGGCTAGCGCGACGGCGAATTTTGGTTGCACCGGCGCCAGCCCGGGTCTGGGCACGAGCCCGAATCCCATCCTTGCCGGATTGCAGTTCTACACCAATGGCATCGGAATCGGCGGCGTGAATGGAATTCCCAAGGGACTGGTTAATAATCCCTGGGCGAATTTCGGTCCACGCGTTGGTTTTGCTTATGACCTCACCGGACAGGGCAAGACCGTCATTCGCGGCGGATTCGGCATCATGTTCGACCGCATCCAGGGCAATGACATGTACAACGGCGCTACCAATCCGCCGATGAATGCCAGCCCTACCTTGAATAATGTCTCGCTGTCGAACCCCGGTTTCTCGGTCAAGAACGGGGATACCATCACTGCAGCGACCTTGCCGATTCTCCCCCTGGGCGTTACGGGAATCCAGTCTCAGGGTTACAAACTGCCTACCACCTACCAGTACAGCGTGGGTGTGCAGCAGGCGATGGGAAAGAAGACGGTTCTGTCCTTGTCCTACGTGGGAAGCCAGAACCGGAACATGAACTACTACCAGGAAATCAATCTGCCGGCGTACAGCGCGCTGCCGGCTTTGATTGCCTCAGGCGGCACTGGCATCAACGAACTTTACAACTATAAGGGCTTCGGAGCCATCCGCATGGCGGAGAACGGCCAGGAAGGACATTACAACGCGTTCCAGGCCGATCTGCACGGGCAGGTGCGGCACGATCTGTACCTGCAATTTGCCTACACCGTTTCGCGCGCCATTGATCCCAATGCGGGCGGCAACGGCAGCGGCGGCGATCTGAACAACATCACCAACCCGTACGCGGGATGGAGGTATGACGTGGGTCCATCTTCGTACGATCGCACCAACGTGGCCTTCGTGAATTTCGTTTACGACCTGCCCATCTTCCGCAACACCGAAAATCGTTTGCTGAAGACGACGCTCGGCGGATGGCAGCTGTCTGGCATCGTGAACATGATGTCGGGAGCGCCGCTGAACCTGGGTGTCACGGGCAGCAACGTAGCCAGCGTAATCCAGAACTCGGGGAACCGGCCGAATCTCAATGGATCGATCACGTATCCTAAGACGGTCGGCTCCTGGTTCAACCCAGCCGTATTCTCGGTGCCTACCGGAGTTGGTACCGACATCTACGGCAACGCTCCTTTCAACGCCATCCGTGGTCCGGGACGGCAGAACTGGAATCTCTCGCTGTTCAAGAGCTTCCTGATCAACGAAGCGCGTGGAAGCCGGTTTGAGCTGCGCGCGGACGCATTCAACACCTGGAATCACACGCAATTCCGAGGAGACGCCAACACCGGCGGCATCAGCCGCAATGCCGGCGCGGGCGACTTCGGTGCCGTGACCGCCGCTTTTGATCCAAGAGAATTCCAGCTTGGAGCAAGGCTCGTGTTCTAGAAGTTAGAACTGATACGCTCGTTCCCGCTCACAGCGAAACTGCTGTGGGCGGGATTTTTTTCGTGCAGTTCCCACGGCTCGGTGAAAGACGGCTTGGGGCAACGGGGGGCTGAGAAGCCAATGGTCGCCGTTAGGTCCGGCCGTCTAACTGCCAGCGCGTGCGGTAGGTGAATTCGCCTTACTTTTTCTTGGAAGCAGCGCCTTTATCAACTGTGATGGCCGGAGGTTTATCCGAGCTGCCGAAGTCTACCCAGACTTGATTGAGCCGCCCATCGCCGCCGGGAGTCAGGATGGAGTGGGACTCGATCGTGGCGCCGTTCGTGCCGGGGCGGACGATGTCGATGGCTTCTTGCGTGACCTGCAGGCGGCTGCTGAAATCACCGGGGTTGGGTTGCTCGACTTGGCGCACCGTGCTTTGCGCGCCCGAAGCAGTTGTGCGCTGAGTTGTGGTTTCCCGCTGTACCAGTTGCAGGCCGCCGTCGCCAGATTCTCCGGGAATATTCGTCGAGTACTTTTCTGTGGTGTCGCGCTTTTCTCCAGTGCTCGACTGAGTCTGTTTATTGACAGTGCGTTCGACAACGGAGAGCTTACCCTCTGCGTCCGGACGAAGCACCTGCTGCTCTTTGCTCACGCCCTGCCCGTTCGCACGCGTGGTGCTCTCACGGACCTCGCTCAGCGTCCAGCCTCCGTTGCCGTCGGGAAGTTGGGTGGACGTTTTCGACTGCACGGTGCCGTCGCTGCTGCTGGTGTCCCTTTGCTCGGTCTGCACGACCGGAGAAAAGTGTCCGTCGGAATCGGGTGTGAGAACGGTGGTATTGGTGACGGTCACGCCAGGGCGCAGTTGCCGTGAGTCCTGGAGTTCGCGCTGCACGACTTGAAGGCCGCCGCTGGAGTCGGGGTTAGAGATGGTGCGCGTGACCTTCTGTTCGCCGCCGAGCAGCGTGCGGGATTCTTCGTCCCGCTCCTGAATCAGAATCCGATGACCATCGGCGTCGCGCCCGTACGTGCGGACGATATTGCGGACCGTGCTGTCATTGATGCGGCGCGATTCTTTTTCTGTGTCCGTGTAGGGCACATAGCGGCCGTCGGGCCCGAGAGTTTCGGTCGTGGTCTTGTCGACCGAGCGGCCGTCCGATTGACTATGGCTCTCGCGGGTGCGGGTCGGATTGAAGGCGCCACTGGGACTGCTTTGCTGGCTGGTTGCGGACCAGGATTGACTCGTGGAGTTGTCCTGTGCGGCGCAGATGCGGCAAAGGCTCAAGAACCCAAAAATCGATACCAGAACAGATGTGCGCCCGAACTTCATAAATGCAAATCCCAGGCCTACTTGCCGTCTACAGAGAATGCGAGGAGTGCGTTGCCCGGAACTCCTCCCCATTGATTGTAGCCGGAGTAGAGATACACCATGCCGCCGGCAATGGCCGGACCGCCTCCGTCGATGGCGCCGCCGTGGGCTTTCCCATTCACGGCATCGTAATCGCGAGCAGTATCGTAATCCCAGAGAATCTCGCCCGTTGAGGTCGAGTACGCGCGGAAGTGTCCGTCGGATGAGCCTGAGAACACGGCCCCCGGAATCGCGGATACGGCGGCGGATTGGGCCGGGCTGCATTTTTCACGTGTGCCGCAACTGACGGCAGGCGCGCTCCAGATTTTGCCTCCGGTGCGCAAGTCGAGAGCAAACAGGCCGCCGCCCTTTTCCGGATCAAGGGCTATCTTCGGAGTGGAAGGATTCGCGGGATCCTTGATCAGTTTGAAGGCAATGTCGGAAAGCGCAACGAACATGCGGTTTTCGTCCGCCGCCGAGCCCCATTCACTTCCCCCAAGTGAGCCGCCTTTTCCGATGCGCGTCTGCCACAGGACCTTGCCCTGTTGGTCGGGATCGATAGCATAGGCCACGCCCGATTTCTGGCCGATGACCAGCGCCCGCTTTCCGTTGGACAGCGAGACGAGAATTGGAGGCTGACCGAAATCAAAATCCGGCCCTTTGGATGCCGGGCAGTTGGTTTTCACCGGACTCTCGCAATCGACCGTGTATGCGTCATTGGCGGTCATCTGGCGGGACCAGAGAATCTTGCCCGTGGCGCGATCCAGGGCCATGATGGCATCGCTGGTGTCGGTTGTGGGATCGGAATAGTTGTCGCCAGTTGAGACGTAGATCGCATTGCGTTTCAAATCGATCGTCGGAGTTGCCCATACCGCCACACCAGAGGGCCCGTGGCGCTGCACACCGGAAGCGGTTTTCGTGGTTGGGCTCGGGGGTTGCGCCACTGTGTACGTTTTCCAGATTATTTTTCCGGTTGCCGCTTCGAGCGCGACCACGCTGCCGCGGAACGTGCAGCATTCGTAACTTGGCTGCGCGCCGGCAAATTCCTCAAAGGAAGAAACTCCAAAATAGAGCACCCCGTCCGAGAGAGTTGGGGCAGCGGTAATCAGCGCACCCGGGTGGTCATCGACGTGAGTCTTCCAGAGCAGCTTGCCCGTAGCGGCGTCCACGCCGTAGGCATTGGCCTTGGCGTCGCCGAAGAAAACTGCGGGCTCGCCCGACTGGCCGGCGGCGCCCACCATGACGCCGGAGCGGATGGCTGCCACGGCATCGAACTGCCAGTAGAGACAGCCGGTCTTTGCGTCCAGAGAGTACAGTTTGCCGGAGACCGCACCCGCATAGAGCCGGCCACCGACCACGACGGGCTGTCCTCGGGCCATCGTGACATCGCCCAAACTGAAAGCCCAGCGGAGGCGCAGTTTCGGCACGTCGGAGGCGCCGAGTCCCGCGTCGTCTTTGGATTGAAAGCGCGTGTTGGCGAGGTTGCCGCCAAAGCCATTCCGGTTGGAGCCTGCGCTGCTCGCTGCACTGGCAGCAGTGTTGCAGTACGCCGAAGAAGGGACTGCGTTGGCTGTTTTGTCGGACGCGCCGTGCAGGTACTCGGCCACGGCGGCGCGGTCTTCGGCGGTCAAAGCCTTCGCCTGTTCGCGCATCACGCCGGTTTCCAGCGCGCGCAGGATGGCGGCGTTGCTCATGGCGCGCAAAGAGTCAACCGATGGCGTGCGCCCCTGGGGCGATTCGTGGCACATCGCGCAGTGTTGGCGATAGACCGATTCGCCGCTCTGGGCAACGGCGGCGCAGGAAAAGGCGAGCAGAATGAGCCAACGTGTTTTCACGAATCCTCGCAAGATGGGTGCTCTGGGACGGCCACACATTATAGCGTTGATCGCGCCGACGACTCGCAGGCGAGTTTAAGGTAAAGTTTCGAGGTGCTCACGGAAGCAGCGCGTATTGCAAGAGGGGAGCGGCGAATGCGATTTATTGATCGGGAAGAGGTGTCGAGGCGGTTGAGTTACGACGTATGCATACCAATCGTTCGCCAGGCGATGATTGCGTTCTCGCGGGGTGAAACCAGGCAACTCTTGCGCTCGATCATCCCGCTCTCTGATGGACGGCTGTTTGGAATCATGCCGGGCGCGATGGGGGCGCATGCCGCCTTTGGGGCGAAGTTGATCAGCGTTTTTCATGGGAATTCGGCGCGAGGAATCCAGTCGCACCAGGGCGTGGTGGTATTGTTCGATCCCGATAGTGGCGCGCCGGTCTGTGTGCTCGATGCCGGCGAGATCACCGCGATTCGCACCGCGGCCGCCAGCGCAGTCGCGACCGACGCGTTGGCGCGCAAAGACGCCCATCGCCTGACTCTGCTCGGAAATGGAGAGCAGGCCGGAACTCATGCGCGAGCCATCGGCAAGGTGCGCGACATCAAATCGATTGTCGTTTGGGGACGGTCGCTCGAGCGCGCGACCGCGTTTGCCGAGCGCATGCAAGCCGAGCTTTCTGTGCCGGTGAGGGCTGCCGCGAAGGTGGAAGAGGCGGTGGCCGCGGCCGATATCATCTGCACCCTGACGTCGGCTTCTGAACCCATCCTGCAAGGCCGATGGGTGCGGCCCGGCACCCACGTGAATGTCGTAGGGTCAAGCCATACCGGCCCGGTGGAAGTGGATAACGATCTTGTGGTCCGCTCGCGCTTTGTTGCCGACAGCCGCGAGGGCGTGCTCAACCAGGGAGCGGAGTTCTTGAGAGCCAAAGCGGCGGGGTTGATCGGGGACGAGCACATCGTGGCCGAGATCGGACAAGTGCTGGCCGGGGAAATAGTAGGACGGCGTTCGGCGGAGGAGATTACCGTTTATAAATCCCTGGGGCATGTCGTCCAGGATCTGGCGAGCGCGTGGCTGTTGTATGCGGACCCTGTACGAACGAGTTGATCAGCCGCAGTCCTTCAGAGGGAAGGACTAGTATTGATTTCCGTCGGCGATTATTCGTATCGCAGCGCCACCATGGGATCGACCTTCGCCGCGCGCCGCGCAGGAACATAACCAGCCAATAGTGCGACAGCGCACAAAACCACCGCGACCAAGCCGAATGTAATCGGGTCGGTCGGCTTAACACCGAACAGCATGCTCGCCATCAGACGGGTCAATCCCAGGGCGGCGACGATTCCGATCGCCGTGCCGGCCAGCGTCATGCGCGCTCCGTCTCGCAGCACCATGCGCAACACGTCCAGGCGCCGCGCCCCGAGCGCCATGCGAATTCCGATTTCGCGCGTGCGTTGTCCGACCAGATACGACAGCACGCCGTAAATTCCAATGCTGGCCAACAACAGGGCCAATGCTGCAAAGGCGCCGAGCAGAGCGACCGAGAAACGCTGACTCGCGATCGAGTCTGCCACTACTTCTGTTTCGCGTTCGTTCCCAGAGACGATCAGGTCCGGGTTGCTGGCGTGAAGCTTTTGGCGGATCGCCTTGAAGAATGCTCCTGATTCGACGGGCGTTTTGGAGCGGACGAACACACCAAACCCCTGCGCCAGATTTTGCATTTGCACCGCGGAGCCTTGCATGACAGCCCGGTACATCTGCACTTGCAAGGGTTGGTTGGCGTCGTCTGCCAGTCCCCACTGATTGACGTGCCCCACGACACCGACAATCGTCAGCGGCATTTCGACGCGCTGGTTGGAATCACGGTCAAACTGGAAAACCCGAATGTGCTTGCCGATCGGATCCTGACCTGCAAAATATTTTTGTGCGAAGTTGGTGTCGATGACGGCGACACGCACGGCTTGCTCATTGTCCTGATCGCTCAGGAAGCGGCCGCGAACCAGCGGAATCCGCATGGTTTCGAGATACTCTGGTTCAACCGCGTACGCCAGAGTTTGGGGAGCGGAGTCGGTCTTCTGCGTGGGCAACGCCTGCCCTTCGAGCAAAAAAGGCCACACGTTATCCCACTGCATGGGATTCGCTCCGGCATTCAATGAGGCGGATTCCACGCCGTCCACATTTTGAATCGTCGCTTTGATCTGGCGAACTGCCGCCCGGATTGCATCCGGAGATTGCTTCACCAGCGAAGGAGACGGTGTCACGTCGAAGTAGGACACATTGCGCGGATCAAATCCAGGGTCGACTTTCCATAATTGCACCAAGGTGCGGCACATCAGGCCCGCGCCGACCAGCAGTACGAGCGCCATGGCCATTTCGCCGATCACCAGGGCAGACTGCATGCGTGTCCGGGGGCCCGAGATGGCGCGCCCGCTGTCGCTGAGCCTTCCACTGATGTCGGTCCGCGACATACGTAGGGCGGGCAGCAAGCCAAACATGATTCCGGTAAGTACCGAAACAAAGACGGTGAAGAGCAGCACCGGAAGATGCAGCCCGATTTCCTCGGCACGCGGAACCGTGTCCGGGACCGCCGCAAGAGCAACGGCGGTTCCCCACTTGGCCAGCATCAGTCCGAAGCCGCCCCCCAGTGCCGATAGCAGAATGCTTTCGCTGAGCAGTTGGCGCAGAATCCGTAATTGCCCCGCGCCGAGCGCGGCCCGCACCGAAAACTCCTGCTGGCGCGCCGTCGAGCGGGCGAGCAGCAGATTGGCGACATTGACGCAGGCAATCAGCAAGACGAATCCCACCGCTCCCAGCAGCACCAGCACGGCCGGCCCCATGCCACCAACGATGTTCTCTTTCAACGACATGATGTTGGTTTTGAGATTGCCGTCAATATCGGGATAAGCCTCAGCCAGGCCGGCATTCACGCGTTTCATATCGTCACGCGCCTGCGCCAGCGTGACCCCGGGCTTCAACAAGCCAACAGCGTCCGTGCCCCGATACGAATCCCGCAGGTAAAACGAGGGATCGGTCTCTTGCCCGATGGGTTCGTACACATCGGCGGTTCTGAAATTGAAGACATGCAATTGAAACGAAGCTGGGATCACGCCGATGATCGTGCGCGGCTGCCCGGCCACGATTAGCCGTTGGCCAATCACGTTACGGTCCGAACCGAACTTGCGCTTCCACAATCCTTCGGAGATCAGGGCCGTCGGGCTGGCGCTGCGCTGGTCTTCTTCGGAGGTGAAATTGCGCCCCAGGATTGGGTTCACCCCGAGAATCGGAAAGAAGTTCGCAGACACGCCCTCCGCCTGCACATTCTCCGGCTCCCCCACGCCGGTGATGCCGCCATCTGTATGGCGGTATGCGGCCATTCCCTCAAAGGAACGATTCTCGCGCTGCCAATCGAGAAAGTTGGGGTAAGAAATCGAGCCTTTGGCAAAATTCTGGGTCTCCTGAAATAAAGAGACGATGCGGTTGGCATTGCGGAACGGCAAAGGATTCAGCAAGACCGCGTTCACGACCGAGAAGATCGCAGTGTTGGCCCCGATCCCCAAGGTCAGCGTGAGGACTGTGACCGCGGCGAATCCTGGGCTTTTGTGCATTTGCCGCAGCGCGTAACGAATGTCCTGTGCGAGGCCGGTCATCTCAGGTTCGTCCTCCTGGGCAAGCTGATTCGGGCCAATACAAAACAAACGGATCACGTCCGCTGCAAAGGCGCGTGCAATGCTCGTACCAATAGTGCGAGGGCTAAATCCTTGAGATACGGACACAACAAAACACCGCTCTCGTTCCAAGGTGTCCACAGTCGGAACGTAATGTCCGGAGGCGAACAGGCGGGTATGAGCCAGTCTGGGTTGTTGAGATCGGTTGTAATGCGGCGTGCTTAATTCCGATTCCCCCGCCGAACTGCGGTTATCTTCGGTACCACTGCACCGTGCGGCGCAGGCCTTCCTCGAAATCCACCACGGGATTGTATCCCAAGCCTGCTTTCGCCCTTGAAATATCGGCGAACGAGTGCTTGATATCGCCGTTACGTTCCGGGCCGTACTGCGGCTGGCCCGCATAGTTGGTCATCGGCTGCAGCAGCTTGAAGGTCTCGTTGAGCGTGACTCGGCGCCCGGTGGCTACGTTGAAAACCTGTCCTGCCACCTTGCCCGAGGGCGCTTTGCAAGCCAGCAGGTTGGCCTCGACTGCGTTATCGACATAAGTGAAATCGCGGCTCTGCTCGCCATCGCCGTAGACGGTGGGCTGCTCGCCGCGGAGCATCAGCGTGATGAATTTTGCCAGCACTCCCGAGTAGGGCGAGGAGGGATCCTGCCGCGGTCCGAAGATGTTGAAGTATCTCAGGCACACGGTTTCGAGCTGATAGCAGCGGTAAAACGAGATCATGTACTGCTCGCTGGCCAGCTTCGCCACGGCATAGGGAGAAATGGGATCCGGCTTCATGCCTTCGTACTTGGGGAGCGTGGGGGTGTCGCCATACGCGGACGATGAGGCGGCGTAGACAACGCGCTTCACCTTGGCGTCGCGCGCGGCGACGAGCACGTTGACCGTGCCGTCCACGTTGGCGCGATTGCTGCCGAGCGGATCGAGCACCGACTTTGGCACCGAAGGAATTGCCGCTTCGTGGAGAACGAAGTCCACGCCTGCGCACGCCTTGTGCATGGCATCGAGATCCAGGATGTCAGCTTCGCGGAAATCGATGCGATCGAGCATACCGGCCAGATTTTCGCGTTTGCCGGTGCAGAAATTGTCAATGCCGCGCACCTGCTCGCCGCGCGCGAGCAAGGCCTGGGCCAGAGAAGATCCGATGAATCCGCCAATGCCTGTGATCAGGTAGAGAGACATGCTTTGACATCATAACGAAACTTTCAAAGTACATGGAGGTCTGGTCTGACTGTTGCATGGGGGAACATGGACCACTCGCAGCCCAACCCTGAAACTTTGATTTGAACGTTATCGGTTTTGGCTCTGGCTAAGGACGCGGAGGAAGTCTTCCCGCATGAGCATCTGGCGACTTTCGAAGAATTCGATCAGGGCCTGGACCGCAGCCTTCGGGTCGGTAATCAGTGGCACCGGATTCAATGGCCCGGAGGCGGGAAGGGAAGAGGCAATGCCCGGCCCCATGATCACGCAGGGATGGGTAATGGTCGCCAGCATCCGGCGCAACTGGGCTTGATTTACCTCCGACATGTCTACGAAGGCGATTCCCATCCCGAGGTAGGGATAATTCACCCGCACTATCCCCGCACTTTCGACGCGAATGCCGTTCGTTTCCAGCTTCAGGTGCAGCCGGCTTCCGGCGGGATACGTGCCCTGCGTCTCGACGTAGCACCCATGCAGGCTGATGTCGGTGAACGAAGCCCAGGTTTGTACGTCGCGGCCCTCCTCGCGGATTTGCACGCTGCCTTCGCAGTTGTAGCGGCGGCTGCGGCGCTTCTCTGGGCCCTGGTACTGCTCGTCTGGCTGCTCGGCCGGTGTACTCGGGTGTCTCTCCGACGGTGCAGGAACCGGTTGCTTGAGAGCCTTTAGATAAGCGACGCTGTCGTTGATTTCTTCTGCCATAAAATCTGCCGGAATTCGCACTGGCAAGGCTTGGAAGTGCCTTTGCCGGGAACCCTGCAGTTTCTATCGGTAGAAGTCGGTCTTGAGTTTAGATCGGGCGATGCGAGGCGCAGGTTAGGAATAGTTAATTCAAAGGCGCGGCCGAGGGCATCTCACCCGGGGCGGATTCTTGCGCTACTTGCCGGATCTGCTTCCACAGTTCATCGCGTCCGGCGCCGCTTTTGGCGGAGTAGGGAAGCAGCCGCGCTGCGGGATACTGCTCCCCAAGCGTTCGCAGCGCGTTCTGCAGTTGATTGTTGGAGAGCCGGTCGCTCTTGGTGCCGACGAGCAGGAACTCGCGTCCGGTGGCGCTAAGAAATTCCAATAAGCGGCGATCACTTTCTTGCGGGGGCACATTCACGTCGACCAGCGCGATACACAGGGCCAGAGTAGGACGATGGTTTAAGTAAGGCTCGATGAACTTGGGCCACTCCTGCGAAATCTCACGCGAGAGTTTGGCGTAACCGTAGCCGGGCAGGTCGGCGAAGATCAGTTCCGGGCGCGGCTTTCCGGGCCAGCGGATCTCGAAGAAATTGATGCTGCGGGTGCGTCCGGGAGTCGAACTGGTGCGCGCCAGCTTGGTCCCGACCAGCGAGTTGATCACGCTCGATTTGCCAACATTGGAACGGCCCAGGAATGCGATCTCGGGAATGGAGGGAGCGGGGAAGTGGGCGGCGTCGGTGGCCGCCGCCAGAAATCGGGATAGGACCCTCATGCCCAAGTTTGCAATACCGGAACTGCGGTTGGCAAGCGAGGGGCGATCGCAATTTCCCACTGTTCATCTCATATTTGTGTACAGTCTTAGCATATGTACAGGCAATGGTGGATCGCGGCATTTGCAACAATGGCGGTATGGCCCACCTTAGGTCATGCCGAAAATTTAGCCAAGGATATCAAGAAGGCCGTTGAGCGCAGCACGCTAGACCAGTCTGGAACGAAGCCATTCCATCTGAAAGCGACAGTCGCACCGAGCTTTGAGCGAGATAAAGATTCTGGTCGAACAGGCGAGGTGGAAATCTGGTGGGCTTCTCCGACCCAGTCGAAACGAGAGTTGCGATCGCCGGGCTTTCACCGAATCGAAATTGTGGATGGCCCCCACAACTGGCAGAAGAACGAGGGCGAATATTTCCCAGAATGGTTGCAGCAGACTGCTATTGAACTGATCAGGCCAGTGCCCCCGCTTGATCAGGTCCTCGAACAGGCGAAGGCAGCAGAAGTCCGTCGAATCGGCCCTATGACGAACCTAAGCTGGACTACTCCCAGCGGAACTGCCGAGATTCACAATATATTGCGATCCTCACTTGCTTTGCAGAACAGCACAGGTCTGCTGCTTTATGCGAGTGGTTTTGGGTGGGGTGGAGAGTTTAAGGACTACACGGATTTCCACGGGCGGATGGTCGCACGGATCGTAAACGTGGGAACACCTCAAGTGACTGCGAGAATAACCACGCTTGAAGATTTAGGAGAAATTCCCACGGGATTTTTCACCATGTCCTCGAACGCCGGGGACTCCCAACCACTGCAAACGGTGTTGTTGGATGAGATTTCGCTTCGAAAGAATCTGCTGCCGATGGAACCCGGGTCGTGGCCGCCCCTTCAGGACGGTCCCCTCGAAGGAAATGTGACGACTCAGGTCGTCGTTGATCGTGAAGGACAGGTGAGGGATATCGGAACGGTAGTTTCTGAGAACTCGGCAGTGAATGATGCGGGAAAGCAGGCGGTGTTGGCGTTGCGGTTCAAGCCGTTCATCGTAGACGGAGTACCAGTTCAAGTGATGTCACAGCTTACGATTCCCTTTAAGACCGTGCGACCCTCAGGAACAGAAGCCTTTGACAGCGCCCGCACGTACTTTGAGCATGGGAGACATGTTGGTTTTCCTGCATTCGGCAACGGAGCCGCCTACGTGCTCCATGCGGAGTTCGATGCGAGATCTCGAGACGGTACGATTGCTACAGGACAGTATGAAGACACTTGGTTAAACGATACGCAATGGCGTCGCGAGGTGTCGTTCGGAAACAGTCGGTACGTGCGTTCGAGGAATGGAGACAAGGCATACCAGTTTGCAGATGGTGCGGATGCAGGGCTGTTGCGGCTGGTAATGAGAATCATGGAACCTATTCCCGCGATTGACACGTTTGTCGAATCGGACTGGAGGATCAAACGCGACAGCGTCAATGACGTTCGCGCCATTCGCGTACTTGCCGGCTACGAGAGCCCGGATGGGAAACTCGATCCCGAGCAGGCTCGGGGCTATTGGTTCAATGATGCGGGATTATTAATCAAGACTTACTTCGACGGAATAGAAACCCAGCGGTCAGAGTTTGAAGATTTCGCTGGGGTGAAGCCAGCACGTCGCATCGACGTTCTGAAAGAGGGAAAACTTGCAATGCGAATCCGCATCACAGAAGTTACGCCAGCAGGGACAATACCAGCGAAGACTTTCGAAGTGAAAGGTCACGAATGGACGCGGGCATTTACTGGTGAGGTGAGGTAGGCTCAATCTCGCTCAAGTGCCGTCTCTCAGTTCCCCTTCAATGTCGGTGATAGATCTCGATTAGCTCATCGACTCTCGGTGTAAACGCGCAAATGCCTCTGGCCTGGAAGCGAGCGATCCGTTAGCGTTTCCTCGCAACTCTTATTACACAGTTCTCTTTATCTTTCGGTGCCCAGTAAACAGTGAACCTACGGGTCCGCTACGCCGCCTCTGCTTTTCGCGGCTTGGCTACTCCTTGAAATTCCAGGGGCAGATGCGCATCCATCAGAGAGGCGCCACCATCTACCTCAACTAGCTGGCCTGTGATCCAATTTGCCTCCGGAGAGCAAATCAGCGCCACGGCGTTGCCGATGTCCGCGGGGGTTCCCAGTCGTCCCATGGGAGTCCAACCGCGCTCCTGCCATTCGCGCAGACCAGTCTGGAAGACTTCTGGCAGGCTGTTGAGCACACTGTCTTGAATCCAGCCGGGGCTAACGCTGTTCACCGTGATTCCTCGGCCAGCCAGCGCGACCGCGAAATATCGCACCAACACCTCCATGGCCGCTTTCGCCGCACCCATGGCAACCCAGGGCTGCCAGCTTCCGAATCGCCCGCCGGGCGCAAACGTAATCGCAAGAATTCTTCCTCCATCCGACATCAGCGGGACCGCTTCCCGCACTCCCACCAGAAATGCCTTGGCCTGCGAATCCATGGCTGTATCCCACTTCTCCAGCGTGATTTCCATCGGAGCTTCGTAGAACGTTGGGGCTTCCGTCCGGGCATTGCTCACAAAGATGTCTAACGAGCCGAATTCAGACCGGACTTGCTCAAAGATTCCTTTAACCTCGTCCGGTTTGCAGACGTCAGCCTGCACTAAGAATCCGTCGCTCCCCATTTTGCGGATACTTTGCAGCGTCGCTTCCGCCGCCTCTCGGTTGCGGTAATAGTGAATGGCGATGCGTGCTCCCTGCTCCGCCAGCTTAAGCGCAATTCCTCGACCGATACCCCGTGAGCTTCCCGTGATTAGCGCGTTTTTTCCTTTCAAGGACATAAGACCTCCGCTCTTGCGGCCTAGCATGTTAGTACTGGCGTCCGAACGGGTCAACCCACGGTAGAATATTTGTCGGTAGCACATGATATGTCCGGTTGAGATAGCACGTGATATGTCCGCTTTGCGGGCGGCGAGGGTAGGAGACCATGCGGAGCATGGAATCCTACCCGAAGGCCGCGATGGAGCG
>Ga0070730_10001119_pt1 | contig 26531 bp, 22 predicted proteins | sample Coa_R1_3_FD_66447 | JGI IMG/M metagenome (GOLD analysis project Ga0070730, IMG submission 66447) | Surface soil microbial communities from Centralia Pennsylvania, which are recovering from an underground coalmine fire - Coalmine... | ecosystem: Environmental > Terrestrial > Soil > Unclassified ... | reverse complement strand
TAAACTCCACTTGGACCGCTCTGAGCGCATTCTGGACTTACTGCACGCTTCTGCTCGCCGGTCGTCCTCAACAGCTGGCTCAACTGGGCTGATCGCAAGTTCTTGCCCAGCCTCGACGGGCAATTCCCACATGTCCGCCATGCGCAAATTGCCCGTCGTGTTACTTTGTCGCAGTTCTTGCTCTTGCTGAAAAATAGAAGTTGTGGCTATATGCGCGGTACCCCGCCTCGGCATGAGGGACGTTACGGCCAATCGTCACGAAACGTGAGGCGGGATGCGATGGACGCAAGGAGCGCGCAAGGACGAAGCGCGCATGATGCGTCCGACGAAGCCGTGTGGTCCCGACACCCCGATGCTGGTGTCAAGTTCGCAATCTGATTGCGGGCGACGGTGACTACAAAGCCCGGTACGCCGAGGAGAGCACGGTATAAGTCGTCAAACATCGCGCGGGGAATGCCGGACGTGTTCGGTTGTACCTGTGTTGAGCTCGTGTGCGTTCTCTTGATTGTTGCTGCACACGAGACCGCGGGTGCAACGGCGCCCGGCATTCCCTGCGCCCTCATTTCTTCGAGGGACACGAACGATGCAGAACCCGGACGCAAATCGCGCCGCGGGAATGCTGATGCTCGTCATTGCGAGGAGCGTAGCGACGAAGCAATCCAGACCATCCCCGCGGGAGGCACCGTGGATTGCTTCGCTTCGCTCGCAATGACGACGGAGGAGCTGTTTGACAACTGAATCAGTTTCGTTCGGGGGCGTCGCTGACGAGGACCTACACGGATTCCTCGTTGAACTTGCTTTCAACGAGCTCGGTGATCGCCAGGATCGCCTCCTCGGCGTCGGGGCCGAGCGCGGAGACACGGATGGTGGTGCCGGGGCCGGCGGCGAGCATCATCAATCCCATGATCGATCGGCCGCCGACGGTCTCGCCGCCACGCGTCACCCACACTTCCGATGTGAAGCGTTCGACGGTCTGCACGAATTTCGCGGAAGCGCGAGCGTGCAGTCCGCGCTTGTTGATGATGAGGAGTTCCCTGGAGACGGCGCCCGCAGGCACGGCCGGCCCGGGGATGTTCTCCACCGGCGCGTCGTCGCTGTCGTCGGTCATTTGCCGGCGAGAACTCGGCTGGCAATGGTGACGTATTTGCGGCCGGCTTCCTGCGCCATGGCGATCGCGTCGGGGAGCGAGCGCTCCTCGCGAACCTTGGCCAGCTTGACCAGCATGGGAAGATTGATGCCCGCGAGCACTTCCACCTTGGGACGGCTCATGCAGGAAATCGCGAGGTTGGACGGCGTGCCGCCGAACATGTCGGTGAGGATGGCCACGCCATCGCCGGAATCGACGCGGTTGACCGCCTCGATGATATCGCTGCGACAGAGATCGGAATCGTCTTCGGCTCCGATCGTCACTGCTTCAATTTGTTTTTGGGGACCCATGACGTGTTCGAGCGCCGCCCTGAACTCGTCGGCAAGGCGCCCATGGGTCACCAGGACTAGACCAATCATCGGAAACTCCTCGCGGGTGCCCTTTGGTGCACCGCACGAACGCGCCACTTTGACCATCCAGAGCCCCCGCGCAAGAGGGGATGTTTGCGGTACTCCCGGATACTGGCGTCGGACAAGGGGAGCTGCGCCGGTCTATTCGGTCGCGAGTGTGGGCGTGATATGGTTACCAATCCCCTTAAAACAATCAGCGTCATCCTTAAGAGTTGGTAAACCGCAAGCTGTGGTCAGCGCCGCGACAACCAGCGGAAGGGGTGAAAACCCCTGTCCGACCGGAATTCGCGGTATTTCGACACCAAGAATGCGGGTTTGGAGCGCCTGGGGCGGCGGCAGGCGCTCGGCATCGGCGGCTGCCAGGTCGACCACAAGACCGACGGTGGCTTCCTCCACGAAGTCGCAGCGGCGGATCCCGAGGCCCCGAATCTCGATCAGGCCCGCCAATTGGTGGACCGGGCGGACCAATAATTGTCCTCCACCTGTGTCGAACCGGACACGGTCGTCGCCCACCAGAATGGCCGGGGGGAGCTGTCCGGAGCGCCCGCACAGGATGAGGTCGAAGGCAAGCCGCGACTTCCCGGAGCCGGAGGGACCTCGGATCACAACCGCGCGCTCGCCGACCTTCACGGCCGAAGCATGGATGCTCCGAGCCTCGCTCATAGCGCCGGCAGCCGAACCACAAAGCGCGCGCCGGCAACCATCGGCTCGCCATCCTCGCCGGGCGGACCTGGCCGATTCTCGGCCCAGATCCGTCCGCCGTGCGCCTCGATGATCTGCTTGGAGATCGACAAGCCCAGGCCCGAGTTTTGGCCAAAACCCTGATGCGGCCGATCGGTGTAGAAGCGCTCGAACACGCGCTCCAGCGCGTCGGGGCGAATGCCGGGACCGTCGTCGTCGACGACGATCTCGATCTGGCTGCGCACGCGGCGGCAGAGGATGCGCACCTTGTTGCCGGGCGTGGAGAAGGACTGCGCGTTGGAGAGCAAATTCGAGATCACCTGCCCGAGGCGCGAATCATGGCCCGGCACCGAGAAGCCGTCGGTCGAGCTTCGACCTTCGAAGCGGGCCTCGACGCCGACATCATGGCCGAGCTTGGTCTCGTTGGCGACGGTGGTCAGCGTGTTCAGGAGGCGGCGCAGGTCGACCGGCGCCGTGTCCTGCCGTTGCAGCTCGGCATCGAGCCGGCTGGCATCGGAGATGTCGGAGATCAGCCGGTCGAGCCGCTTGACGTCGTGCTCGATCACCGCAAGCAGGCGGGAGCGGCTGTGCTCGTTGCGGGCGAGCGGCAGCGTCTCGACCGCCGAGCGGAGCGAGGTCAACGGGTTCTTCAATTCGTGGGCGACGTCGGCGGCGAACATCTCGATCGCCTCGATGCGATTATAGAGGGCGCCGGTCATGTCGCGCAGTGCGCCGGAGAGATGGCCGATCTCGTCGCGGCGGCGCGTGAAGTCGGGAATCTCGACACGCGTCTTGATGCGACGGCGGACGCGCTCGGCAGAATCGGCGAGTCGCCGCACGGGACCTGCGATGGTGCTGGCGAGCAGGAGCGACAGCACGATCATGACCGCGGACGCGACACCACCGACCTTCAGGATCGCGAGTCGTTCGGCGCTGACCATCTGGTCGATATCGTCGCCCTGCGTCGAGAGCATCAGCGCGCCGTGGATGGTCCGCGAGCGCAGCACGGGGACCGCGACCGAGACGATCACCTCGCCGCGGTCATTGACGCGCACCATGCTCTTCTTCTGGCCCTTCAGCGCATCGGCGACCTCCGGATAACCGGTGCCGTTGTCCTGGCCGAGCTCGCGATAGAGCGGAAGATCGCCGCGGTTGATCCAGGTGCGCACGGCGATCAGCGCGCGCTCGACGATGCCGGGCGAGGACGGCGGCGGCAGCGGAAATCGCATCACGTTTTCGAGGTTGCGGCTGTCGAGCAGGAGCCCGCCGTTCGGATCATAGATGCGGGCGCGGGTCTTGGTCGGCGAGATCAGCGTATGCAGGACCGGCGCAACGCGCTCCGGGTTGATCGGGAAATCAAGCGCAGAATCCTCGTCCGGCCCCTTGATGGTCTCGCCGGGCTTGAGATCGAGCAACCGGTCGGGATCGATGGTGATCGCGTTGGTCTGGACCGTGGCGGAGGCCGCGATCGCGCCCGCGATGATCTCGCCCTGCACGAGGAGACTTTGCGCGCGGGCGTCGATCAGGCCGGCGCGGAATTGCGAGAGGTAGAGGATGCTCGCGACGAGGGCGAGGAGGCCCGCGATGTTGAGCGAGACGATGCGGCGGGTGAGGCTCGAGAACGAGAGCGTGAAGAGAAACTGCCCGGCGCGGCTGAGCCAGCCGAGCGGCCGCGTCCAGCCCGACGCGCGCGCCGTCTCGGTGACGGCATCGCCCTCCATCACCAGGGACGACACACCGTCCTCGGCATTCAGACCTGGATCGGGCTGCGTTCGGTCAAGCAAGAGCTAACACTGCGTTCGATGTTGGGAGCCGACCGCATCCTACCCCAGACCGGCCCCTACGTCAGCGCGGTTTCGCCGCTGGAATCAGGCTTCCTTGAAGCGATAGCCGACGCCGTAAAGGGTTTCGATCATCTCAAACTCGTCGTCCACGACCTTGAATTTCTTGCGCAGCCGCTTGATGTGGCTGTCGATGGTGCGGTCGTCGACATAGACCTGGTCGTCATAGGCCGCATCCATCAGCGCGTTGCGGCTCTTCACGACGCCCGGGCGGGTGGCGAGCGCCTGCAGGATCAGAAACTCGGTGACGGTCAGTGTCACCGGCTCGTTCTTCCAGGTGCAGGTGTGACGCTCCGGATCCATCCGGAGCAGGCCGCGGTCGAGCGCCTTGGCGTCGTTCTCCTTTGGCGCGGCGGTCGGATCCTTCGGCTGCGAACGCCGCAGCACGGCTTTCACGCGCTCGACCAGGAGCCGCTGCGAGAACGGCTTGCGGATGAAATCGTCGGCGCCCATTTTGAGGCCGAACAATTCATCGATCTCCTCGTCCTTGGAGGTGAGGAAGATCACCGGCAGGTCGGACTTCTGGCGGAGCCGCCGCAGCGTCTCCATGCCGTCCATGCGCGGCATCTTGATGTCGAGGATGGCAAGATCGGGCTGGCTGGTGCGGAAACCGTCCAGTGCAGAGGCACCGTCGGTGTAGGTCATGATGCGGTAACCTTCCGCTTCCAGCGCGATCGAGACGGAGGTGAGAATGTTACGGTCGTCGTCGACCAGGGCGATTGTGGGCATGAGCCTGCTTTCAGTTGTATCAGTGGCTGAAACGGCGAGCATTCCGGTGATGCGCCGCATAATTGGGCCTCGGAAGCGGCCAACGAGCAATGCAAGCTGGGCTGAAGTGTGACCGAGTTCCGACAAAACACTTCGCGGTCGCGAAGCATTTCGACCCTACCTGTGGCCCGTTTAGCCGAGAAAAGACCCTCATTGCAATAGGATGACAAGGCAATATCGATGAAACCGACGGCCAATTTTAACCCTTCCAGAGAGGCCAAAATTCTGCTTCGGCGCAGCCGTCAGGGGGCTTTGGCGACCTTGATGGGTGGAAGCGGCGATCCCTATTGTTCCCTGGTCAATGTTGCGAGCGCCCCCGATGGGACGCTGATTCTGTTGATTTCGCGGCTTGCGATCCACACCAGGAACATCCTCGCAGATCACCGCGTCTCGCTGATGCTGGACGAGCGCGGACCCGGAGATCCGCTCGAAGGCGCACGGATCATGCTCGCGGGCCGCGCGGAAGAGGCGGGAGATGAACAAAGGGCGACGCTGCGCCGGCGTTATCTCAACGCGCATCCGTCCGCGGAGAATTTTGTCGACTTCAAGGATTTCTCCTTCTTCTGCATCCGCCCTTCAGGCGCTCATCTGGTCGCGGGCTTCGGCCGGATCGTGGACCTCAAGCCGGAGCAGTTCTTGACCGACATAAGCGACGCCGCCGATTTGATCGAAGCCGAGCAAGGCGCGATCGCGCATATGAATGAAGATCATCGCGAGGCGATGAATCTCTATGCGACCAGGCTGCTCGGCGCGGAGCATGGCAACTGGCGCTGCACCGGTTGCGACCCCGAAGGTATCGACATGCAGGCGGAGGCGCGCACGCTGCGACTGGAATTTCCGGCGCGGGTGACGGGACCTGGCGAGCTTCGCAAAATGCTGGTGAAGCTTGCGGAACAGGCGCGAGCGAAAGCGTGAATGAACGTATCGGCGCATTGCGGCGACCCAAGTAGGTCCGAATCCCCCGCGAGTGTGCTGATGATTTCGAAAAAGGGATTGGCGTTGCTCGGTCTGGCGCTCGCGGCGAGCCTTTGCGTCACGTCGCCGTCAAGGGCCGAGAGCCTTTACGCGCAAAGCGGCAAGATCATCGAGCTCACCCGTGCCGGAAAATATGCCGAGGCGCTGCCGTTGGCGCAGGCCATGGTGGCGGATCAGGAAAAGCGTCCACCGAGCCGCGATCTCGGCGCAGCTCTCGACAATCTCGCCGAGGTCTATAGCGGCATGGGCCGCGATGCCGAGGCCGAGCCGCTCTACGAGCGCGCGCTTGCCGTCATGGAGAAGGCAGTCGGGCTCGACTCCATCGATATCTCAATCGTGCTCAACAATCTCGCTGCGCTCTATCAGCGTCACCAGCGCTACGCCGATGCCGAGCCGCTGTTCAAGCGGGCGCTGGAGCTCTCCGAGCGGTCGCTTCCGACGAATCATCCCGATATTGGGCGCGCTCTCAACAACCTCGCCACCAACTACGAGAAACAGGGCCGTCATGCGGAGTCCGAAGCGCTGACCCGACGCGCGCTTGTGCTCTACCGGAAGATTTCGGGCGCGCAGCCCGCGGTCGCGACACTACTCGACAACCTCGGTCAGATCCTGAAAGCCGAAGGCCGCTACGCCGAGGCCGAACCGCAAATCAAGCAGTCGCTTGCAATCCGCGGAAAAGTGCTCGGCCGCGACCATATCGACGTGGCGCGCTCGCTCAACAATCTCGCCGACCTTTATCAGCGCGAAAGCCGTTTCGCCGAGGCAGAGCCGATCTATCGGCGCGCACTTGCGATCCGCGAGCATACGGTCGGTCCCGATCATCCGGACACGGTGGCAAGTGTGAACAATCTCGCCTCGCTCTATGATGCCGAAGGCCGCACGGCGGACGCCCTGCCGCTGGTCGAGCGCGTCATGGGTAGCGGCAATGCGCAGTTGCGCGTGGCGCTTCCCGTGCTGCTCGATGCCCAGCAGAAGCAGTTGCTGCCGCCCGAGGCTGCTTTCGACAAGGCGCTCGACGCGATCCAGCGCGGCACGCAATCGTCAGCGGCCTTGGCCGTCAACAAGCTCGCCGTGCGCCTTGCGGCCGGCAGCGACCGGCTCGCCGAACTGGTGCGCAAGGATCAGGATCTCGCCAGCGAAGCGAACACAGTTGATAGGGCGATCATTGCCTCGCTGTCCAAACAAGGCTCGCCGCGCAATGCCGCGGCCGCGCGCGATCGCCTTGCCGCGATCGCCAGAGAGCGCGCCGGACTGCAGAAGACGCTTTCGACCGAATTTCCGGGCTATGCCGCGCTATCGAATCCACTGCCGCTCAAGGCAAGAGAGATTCAGGCGCTGTTGTCCGCGGATGAGGCGATCATGCTGTTCGCGCTGGCCGACAGGGAGTCCTTCGTGCTGGCACTGACGCGCGATCAATTCGATTGGCAGCGGATTCCGTTCGGCGCTGACGCGCTGACCCAAAAGGTTGCTGCGTTCCGTCACGGCCTCGATGTCGGCCTGGCCAGCGATGCCTCCGGCAAATCCGGCCTGTTCGATCTCGCAGTCGCCAACGACCTCTATGCGGCTTTGTTGGGCCCGGTGGAAGGGCTGATCAGGGACAAGCGCAGCCTTCTGGTCACCCCTGCAGGCGCGCTGACTGCGCTACCGTTCCACCTCCTGGTGACCGAGAAGCCGGCGACTCCAATTCCCGACAGCATCGAAGGTTATCGCGACGCGGCCTGGCTTCTGAAGCGGCACGCGGTCTCGGTGCTGCCATCCGCGAGCCTCAAGGCGCTGCGTAGTTTCACGCAACGCGATCAGGCCGTGAAGCCGATGACCGGCTTTGGCGATCCGTTGTTCAGTCCCTCCGGAGGCGGCAGTGAGCGCCGCACTGCATCGCGCAGCGTGACGAGCCTTGCGTACACTGCTTTCTGGCGTGGCGCCGGCATCGATCGCGGCGAGCTCGCGCTGGCTTTGCCGCAACTTCCGGATACGGCCGACGAATTGCAGGCGGTTGGCAGGGACCTCGGCGTCGCCGCGTCCGACATTCATCTCGGCGCTGACGCGAGCGAGACGACGGTGAAGCGCACGCCGCTTGCGGATTATCGGATCGTCTATTTTGCCACTCATGGCCTTGTCGCAGGTGACGTCAAGGGTGTGGCCGAGCCGTCGCTCGCGCTCAGCATTCCCAGGGTGCCCTCTGCGCTCGACGACGGCCTGCTCACCGCAAGCGAAGTCGCTGAGCTCAAGCTCAACGCCGACTTCGTAGTGCTATCGGCGTGCAACACCATTGCCGGCGACAAGCCTGGCGCGGAAGCGCTGTCGGGGCTGGCACGAGCGTTCTTCTATGCGGGCGCGCGGTCGCTTCTGGTTACGCATTGGGCGGTCGATTCGGAGGCCGCCACGCGGCTCACCACGTCGACCTTCGCGCTGCTCAAGGCCGATCCAAAACTTGGCCGTGCGGAAGCGTTGCGGCGGGCGATGCTGGCTTATCTCGATGACGCCACTTCGCCGCGCAACGCTTACCCTGCGGTGTGGGGGCCGTTTGCGCTGATTGGGGAGGGAGCGGTGCGCTAGTACAGCGATGTTGCGACGCAACACCGTGGCTGGATAGATCTGTGCACGCGCGGCGCATTATCGCGTCAAAAATTGGTATTGATGCGACATGAAAGCGCTATCACAGCACGCAGCGCAGCAAGTGCTTGATTCCTGTCGGTGACGATCCCGGAATAAACCAAATCGCCACGGATCGGCTTGGCAAGGTCGGCGTTCATCAAGTAATAGGTCGCCGGACCGAGGCTTTAGCGACTATACTGATGGTCACCGCGAGAGAGGCGCGTTCGGCGGCAGCGGCGCTGAGATACGCGGATCTGAGGAGGATTCTTCGTGCAAGAGACGGGCGTGCATAACGGTGCCTTCGGCGCCGATAAATTCGGCTTCAAAAATCTCAAGGGCGTGAACTGGAATTTCGGTGCGCCTCAGCTTTATCAGCACTCGCTTCGCCGTGGCGAAGCTGTGCTCTCGGCCGATGGTGCGCTGTGCGCGGATACGGGTGTGTTCACCGGCCGCAGCCCGAAGGACAAGTTCACCGTCCGCGATGCGCTCACCGACAAGACCATGTGGTGGGCTGGCAACCAGTCGATCACCTCGGAGCAGTTCGAGGCGCTCCATCATGACTTCCTCAAGCACGCCGAAGGCATGACGCTGTTCGCACAGGACCTCTATGGCGGCGCCGATCCGACCTTCCGCATCGGGACGCGCGTCTTCACCGAGCTCGCCTGGCATTCGCTTTTCATTCGCACGCTTCTGATCCGTCCCGACGTGTCGGAGCTTGCGAGCTTCGTGCCGGAATTGACCATCGTCGACCTGCCGAGCTTCCGCGCCGATCCGAAACGTCACGGCGTGCGCTCGGAGAACGTCGTCGCGATCGATTTCGCCCGCAAGATCGTCCTGATCGGCGGGTCTTATTATGCCGGCGAGATCAAGAAGAGCGTATTCACCACGCTGAACTACTACCTGCCGGAAAAGGGCGTGATGCCGATGCACTGCTCGGCCAATGTGGGCGCGAACGGCGACACCGCGATCTTCTTCGGCCTCTCCGGCACCGGCAAGACCACGCTCTCGGCCGATCCAAAGCGCACGCTGATCGGCGACGACGAGCACGGCTGGGGCGCCGACGGCGTCTTCAATTTCGAGGGTGGCTGCTACGCCAAATGCATCAAGCTGTCGCAGGAGGCCGAGCCCGAGATCTATGCCGCGAGCAAGCGCTTCGGCACGGTGCTCGAGAACGTCGTGCTCGATGCGCGCACGCACGAGCCGGATTTCGACGACGGCTCGAAGACCGAGAATACCCGTTCCGCCTATCCGCTTGATTTCATCCCGAACGCCTCGCGCAGCGGCCGTGCCCCGCATCCGAAGAACCTGGTGATGCTAGCCGCCGACGCCTTCGGCGTGATGCCGCCGATCGCAAAGCTGACACCGGCGCAGGCGATGTACCACTTCCTGTCCGGCTATACCGCCAAGGTGGCCGGTACCGAGCGTGGGCTTGGCAAGGAACCGCAACCGGAATTCTCCACCTGCTTCGGTTCGCCTTTCCTGCCGCGGGACCCTGCCGTCTACGGCAGCCTGCTGCGTGAGCTGATCGCCAGGCACAATGTCGATTGCTGGCTCGTCAACACCGGCTGGACCGGCGGCAAGTACGGCGCCGGCCGCCGCATGCCGATCAAGGTCACGCGCGCGCTCTTGACCGCCGCGCTCGACGGCAGCTTGCGCAATGCTGATTTCCGCACCGACAGATATTTCGGCTTTGCGGTGCCGACTTCGCTGCCGGGCATCGAGCCGCACATCCTTGATCCGATCAAGACCTGGAAGGACAAGGCCGAGTTCGACAAGACGGCGCGTGCGCTGGTTGGGATGTTCCAGAAGAACTTTGCCAAGTTCGAGGCCGAGGTCGATGCCGATGTGCTCGCCGCAGCGCCCGAAGTGAAGCTCGCGGCCGAGTAGGCCGGCGGACATCGCGAGAAACAAAAAGGCGGCTCGATGAGCCGCCTTTTTCGATTCAATCCCAGCCGGTCGCGGGTGCTTAACCTGTCCTTAACCGACCTTCCCCCGTAGTGGCTGCGACAATCGAGCGCCGGGAGACCAGGCATGTCCGACATCATGAGCGTCATCGCGTCTGCCTACGCGACCGCGCCTCTCACGCCGACGACCACCAAATACACCAATGTCGATCCCAAGTCCTACGAAGGCACCTGGGAAGGGACCTATTCCAACAACCAGAAATTCAAGATCACGATCGAGAGCGTCAACGGCTTCCGCGCCCAGGTCAAATATCAGAGCGGCACCACCACCGAGTATCAGCAGGTGCTGATCGGCAACTCCGCGTTCCGGATCGGCAACAGCAAGTTCGTGCTGACGGGTGCCGGCAAGGCTGAAGTCTATAACGCGGTGACCGATCCCGTCACCGGTAACACCAGTCTCGTGCAGGGCAGCGCCACGCTCGACAAATAAATCCGCGCGTTGGCCGATCTACGCCTTGAAGTAGCCCATCTGCGTCGTGGTTGCGATCAGTCTACCCGAGGGCGACCACAGCTCGCCGCTTTGATCGTGATAGCTCCGGTTGAAGACCCTGGCGTCGGCGCAGCCAAGCACATGGGTGATACCTTCGTTCGCGAGATCGTCCGAGCCGATGTGGAAATAGGTTGTCAGCGTCACCGTGCCGAACGGCACCAGCTCGCGTCGCGCATGAAAGATGCGGGCAAAGAAGGCGTCCGACATCGATACCAGCGACAGCATGTCGATCTTTCGCGGCACGCGATCGCCGATCCAAAGCCTGGAATAGGCGCTGTACGGCGCGTCCTTGCCGGCGGCATAAAAATTAGGATCGCCGTCGAGGAAGCGAAAATCATACTGCTTGACCCAGGGCACGGCGACCTTGGTGTAAGGCGGGATCGACGCGAACGGCCTTGCGTCCGGCATGGCCGTCGTCTGATGCGACCAGGACGGCCGGCGCTCGGCGAACACGGCAGTGGCAAGCGCTGCGACGTCTGCGCTGCCCTGCGAGAGCTCGACGCTCCAATGCCGTGACGAGCGGTTGGCTTTCACCAGGCGGACATCGAGATCGAATTCGCCTTCCGCGATCGGCGCGCAGTAATTGACCGTGATCGCCAAGGGGTCGCCGGCGCGCTGTGGATGCTCGATCAGCGCGCGCAGGATGGTGGCGGCGGTGAAGCCGCCGAACGGACCGACAAAGGCCCAGTAATCCGGGCTGGTCCCTCCCTGCCAGCGGCTGTCGCCGGCCACCACGCGCGTGGCGTCATCGAAAAGGTGCGGAGTCTTGGTGAGCATGAGATATCCGTTGTGTTGTCATTCCGGGATGGTGCGTCGGCACCAGACCCGGAATCTCGAGATTCCGGGTTCGCGCTTGCGCGCGCCCCGGAATGACGGCGGTCCCGATGAATACTCGCCTTCACCCGGATTTCAATGACGCTGCAGGTAATGGATTCCGCCTCAGGCCCGCGCGCCGCGCACACCTTGGCCTTGGCTGGCGAGCGGCGTCGGACGCACGGGCACGTTCCAGATCTCCTCAGCATATTCGCGGATGGTGCGGTCAGAGGAGAACCAGGCCATGCGCGTCACGTTGAGGATGCTGGCCCGCGTCCAGGCCGGGATCACCTGCCAGCGCGCGTCGATGCTGCGCTGGGTGTCGTAGTATGAACCGAAATCAGCGCTGACCATGTAGTAGTCGAGGTAGCGCAGCGCGTGCGCGACCGATTCGAAGCGGCTGCGGTCGTCCGGCGAGAACTCGCCGCTGCCGATCGCGTGGATGGCGCGCGCAAGCCTTGGCGAGCGATTGATCACGTCGGTCGCATCCAGCCCCTGCTTACGGCGGATCGTCACGTCGCCGGCTTCCATGCCGAAGATTGCGATGTTCTCCGCGCCGACATGGTCGCGGATCTCGATATTGGCGCCGTCGAGCGTGCCGATAGTCAGCGCGCCGTTCAGCGCGAGCTTCATGTTGCCGGTGCCGGATGCCTCCATGCCCGCGGTCGAGATCTGCTCGGAGAGGTCGGCGGCGGGAATGATCACTTCGGCGAGGCTGACATTGTAGTCGGGCAGGAAGGCGACCTTGAGCCGCCCGCCGATCATGGGATCGTTGTTGATGACCTCGGCGACGTCGTTGATCAGCTTGATGATCAGCTTGGCGTAGCGATAGCTCGCGGCCGCCTTGCCGGCGAAGATTTTCACCCGCGGCACCCAGTCCTTCTGCGGATCGTCCCGCATCGCCTGGTACAGCGCGACGGTTTCCAGGATGTTGAGGAGCTGGCGCTTGTATTCATGGATGCGCTTGATCTGCACATCGAACAGCGCCGAAGCGTCGACTTTCACGCCGACGCGCTCGTTGATCAGGCGCGCCAGTGCGATCTTGTTGTGGTGCTTGACCTTGCGAAATTCCTGCTGGAACGCGTTGTCGCTGGCGCGTGCCTCGAGATTTTCCAGGAGCGAGAAATCGTCGAGTACGCCATCGCCGCAGACCTCGCAGAGCAGCGCGGTCAGCTTCGGATTGGCCAGCATGAGCCAGCGCCGGAAAGTGATGCCGTTGGTCTTGTTGGTGATGCGACCGGGATAGAGATGGTTGAGATCGTGAAAGACCGTGTCCTTCATCAGGTCGGAATGCATCGCCGAGACGCCGTTGATGCGATGCGAGCCGATAAAGGCGAGCTGTCCCATCCGTACCCTTCGGCCGCTCTTCTCGTCGATGAGCGAAACCGAGGCGCGGAATTCGATATCGCTCGGCGCGCGCTGCTCGGCGAGCGCGAGATGGACCGCGTTGATGCGGTAGATGATCTCGAGATGCCGCGGCAACAGCCGCTGGAACAGCTCGACCGGCCAGGTCTCCAGCGCCTCCGGCAGCAGCGTGTGGTTGGTGTAGGACAACGTTTCGACCGTGATCTTCCACGCCTCGTCCCAGCGGAAATTGTGCAGGTCGACCAGGATGCGCATCAACTCGGTAACCGCGAGCGAGGGGTGGGTGTCGTTGAGCTGCACCGCAGCCTTCTGCGGCAGGCTGCGGAGCTGGCCGTCGGAGCCGAGATGGCGCTTGATCAGGTCCTGCAACGAGGCCGAGACGAAGAAATACTCCTGGCGCAGTCGTAGCTCACGGCCCGCCTGACTCTCGTCATTGGGATAGAGGAATTTGCAGATCGCCTCCGCGCGCGCTTCCTCCGAAGAGGCGCCGACATAGTCGCCGGTGTTGAAGACGTCGAGCTTCAACGGATCGGGCGAGCGCGCCGACCACAGCCTGAGCGCGTTGACATGGTTGCCGCGCCAGCCGACGATCGGCGTGTCATAGGCCACGGCCTCCACGGTCTCGCCGGGGTGCCAGACGGCGCGGTCGCGCCCGTTCTCGTCGATATGCTCGACGGTCCCGTCGAAATGCACATGGTAGGACACCTCCGGCCGCTGGAATTCCCAGGGGTTGCCGTGGCTCAGCCAGACGTCGGGATATTCCTGTTGCCAGCCATGGTTGATGATCTGCCGGAACAGCCCGAGATCGTAGCGGATGCCGTAGCCGATGGCGGGGATCGCCAGCGTCGCCATGCTTTCCATGAAGCAGGCGGCAAGCCGTCCGAGGCCGCCATTGCCAAGGGCCGCGTCCGGCTCGGATTGGCTGAGCTCGGACAGGCCCGGGCCGATATCGCCGAGCGCGGTCTCGAACACCTTCAAGAGGCCCATGTTGTTCAGCGCGTCTGTGAACAGGCGGCCGATCAGGAACTCGAGCGAGAGATAATAGACGCGCTTGCGCCCGGAATCGTAGATCTCTTTGTCCGCCGCCAGCCAGCGATGCACGATGCGGTCGCGCAGCGCGAGTGCGGCCGCCTTGTACCAGTCGTAGCGCGTCGCCATGCCGGCTTCCTTGCCGATGGCAAGGCGCAGCTTGGTGAGGATGGCGCTCTTGATCTCGGCCACTGCAAGCTCGTCGACAGGCTGGCCGGGTGGCTGAGGGTAAAACGTTGGATCGTGCACTGCAAACCTGTGGCGCAAAACTTCGGTAGTGTCGTCCTATACGATGATATGATGGCTGTGGCAGGATCGGAACCCGCCGCTTCGACATCATCTGCTCACGTTTTATGCAAGGAATGGACCGATTCGGACAGGTCGTGTGCCGCTGTTTCGATGGTATAGTCCACTGGCATCGCGATTGTTCCGGGGAGAAGGCGTGCCATGAGACTGCTCATCGAAATCCTCGCCGCCGTAATCTTGCTGTTCTGTATCACCGTAACCAGCGCAGCCTTCGCCGCCGGTAAGTTGGGCCGCAGCGCAGACGGACTGAGCTGCGGCTTCAGCGTGCCGCAGAATGCCTCGCCGGCCCAGCGCTGTGCCGCGATCAAGCGGCAATGCGGCGGCAAGTTCTGGGCGAGCTATTGCAGCGGCTACATGGTGTCAGCGGTGAAGTGAGCGCCTTCTTTATGCCGATCACGAGCCTCGTCTAGGCAAGGCACCGTAAGGTGGGCAAAGGCGCGCACGCGCCGTGCCCGCCAATTTTCTGGATTGCAGGAAGTGGTGGGCACATGTCGCTTTGCCCCAGCCGACGCACTTTCAACGACGAAAGAACGAATTAAGAACACTTTAGCAAGCCTTTGATATACAATGATGATTCGGCGCCTTGCCGACACAACATCTATGGTCTGTCTGCCCTTGCGAGGACTACATGTCCACCATCGCCTTTGATCAATTCGCTCTCACCCGTATTGCCGACTTCGCGCGCACGCTGTCGCGCCTGCACAAAACCTCCCGCACTCGCGCGATCGATGACGACCAGATCGACCGCGCGTTCAACGCCGTCTGCCAGTCGGTGTGGGGCTACACCACTGACGACATCTCTGACGAGCTGTTCTCGGATGCCGACCACGCCTTCCTCGACACGCTGGATGAAGCGCAAGCACGCATCTTCGCGGCCGAGCAGGGTTACGACCTCGTCGACGACAATGGCATGCTCACCGACTGGTGGGGTTTTTGCTGGATGATCCTCGCCGAAAAGCGCGGGCTGCTCACGCCGGAGAACCGCGCCGCCGCGCGCGCCGCAATCGAGGAGAAATATCTCGCCGCGCCGAACGTGATCGGCGTGATCGTGGGGCGGTGACGTGCAGCGTCATTCCGGGGCGCCCGAAGGGCGAACCCGGAATCTCGAGATTCTCAGGGGCGCAATTGCGCACCGTAGTTCATCGCTGCGCGATGCCCCGGAATGACAGCCTCACGGTCAGTCCACTTCCGCGCGCTTGTCGCGCAGCGGCGCGGGCTTCGGCGCAGGCGTAGCGACCGGCGCGACGCCCGGATTGATCAGCGACGCCGGCACGTCGGAGGTCGCGATCTCCGCGCTCACGGGCGCGACCTTCAACTCGCCGAGGCGGGCACGGACGTCAGCCGTGAGCCCCGGATAGGAGGCGACGGGTGTGAACTCCGCGGTCTGGTCGTTGCCGATGCGCACGCCGGAAAAGGCGACGAGGCCGCTCGTCGTGGCAACCACATCCCCGGGACGCAGCGACGTATCGAGCGTGAGGTCGACCGGGGCGAGGCCGGCGGGATCACGGCCGTTACAGGTGCAATCCGCGCGCAGCGCCTTGCGGTAGGCAAAGGCGTTCTCGCTGTCGGCATAGCGTTCGCCGTTGGCGGAAGTCGCGCTGTCGATGTTCGAGCCGTAAAACACCTTGGTCGGGCTCGCCGGACAGAACGACTGGCACGTCTGCGCCGGCGAGGCATCGCCGCGGATCAGAGGAAAATATTTGCCGTCGCAGCTTCGCACGCAGAACGCGGGACCTGAGCTCGCCACCGCGGCGCGCGGCACGGGTGCCGGCTGCGGGTTGTTGTTGGCGTAGGGGTCGGCGAAGAAGCTCGCCTGCGGCGGAGCTTCGCGTTGCTGCTGTTTCTGGAAGCTGCCGAAGAAGAAGTCGAACAGCCCTTCGGCCGAAACGGGATAGGGGGCGAGCGCGATCGCGCTTCCGATCGCGATGGCCGCCACGAGCACGGCGCGGCGCCGCCCGCGCGGAAATGAGACACTCTTACGCAACGCTTACTCCACCCGACGCAACAGAGCTCAACGTACACAGCAGCCAGGCGAGGCTCGCCTTAGCTCCGGATTCACCTTAAGCGGCGATGGTAAACGAGCGGTGAGCGGGCAGGGGATTCACGGAAAAGAATTGGAAAGAAGCTCGTCATTGCCGGGCTTGACCCGGCAATCCATCATCTCAAAGAAATCCTTTGTTTTCGATGGATGCCCGGGTCAAGCCCGGGCATGACGACGGAGCAAGCCGTTGGCGGCCGCAATCGAACCTCACAAAAACTCCGCGGCCCTGTACAGCGAGCGGAATGTCAGCCCCGCCTGTGCGAAAGCCTCGGTGGCGCCTTCCTCGCGGTCGACCATGGTCAAGACCAGCGCCACCTCGGCGCCGGCCTCGCGCACGGCCTCGACCGCCTTCAACGCCGATCCGCCGGTCGTGGTGACGTCCTCGACCACCACCACGCGCTTGCCCTTGAGGCTCTCGCCCTTCGCCAGCCCTTCGACCGCAAGCCGCGCGCCGTGCTCCTTCGGCTTCTTGCGCACGAAGAAGGCCGCGATCGGATGACCCTTGATCCAGGAAAGCTGCGCGATTGCGCCCGCTAGCGGCACCGCGCCCATCTCGAGCCCGCCGATGAAATCGAGCCTGTCATCCTTCAACGCCTCATAGGTCAGCTCGGCGAGCAGTGTCGCGCCCTCCGGATCGAGCATGGTCGGCTTGAGGTTGAAGTAGAAATCGCTCTTGCGGCCCGACGCCAGCGTGATCTCGCCGCGCCCGAAGGAGCGCTTGCGGATGATCTCGTGGAGGCGGGCGCGGTTGGCTGATTTGGACAAGGTCGGATCCGGTCGTTTTTCAAGGGAGCGGCAATTTATCGGGGCTTCCCGGCACATTCCAGCGCCGAGGGGAGGCCGTCAACAGCGCCCGCTCTTACTCTCTCCCCGCTCGCGGGGAGGGTTGGGGTGGGGGGCGAGGCTATTTTGCCGCGAGATTTGCGAATGCTAAAAGCCCTCGCCTGAACAAGAGATGAAGGGGTTTTGATGACCATCGAACTTCACACCTGGAACACGCCGAACGGCCGCAAGATCTCGGTCGCACTGGAGGAAATGGGGCTGCCCTACAAGGTGATCCCGATCAACATCAGTAAGCGCGAACAGTTCGCACCAGCGTTTCTGGCGATCAGCCCGAACAACAAGATCCCCGCCATCGTCGATCCCGACGGCCCAGACGGAAAGCCCGTCAGCATTTTCGAGTCTGGCGCCATCCTGCTCTATCTCGGCGAGAAGACCGGCAAGTTCCTGCCAAAGCCGCTGAGCGAGCGCATCCCGGTCTATGAGTGGCTGATGTGGCAGATGGGCGGCTTCGGGCCGATGCCGGGGCAGGTCCATCACTTCATCGCGCTGGAGAACGAGCAGGACCGTGCTTATGGCCTGAAGCGCTATATGACGGAGACGCGCCGGCTCTACGACGTCTTGAACAAGCGCCTCGCAAATCACGAGTTCGTCGCAGGTCCTCTGTCGGTGGCTGATTTCGCGATCCTCGGCTGGGCCTGGCGCCATCCGCGCCACAAGGTCGATCTGGGCGATTTCCCCAACGTCAAGCGCTGGTATGAGACAATGATGGCGCGTCCCGGCACGAAGCGCGGCATGGAGGCGAAGCTGGACTAGCCTCGTCATGCGCGGGCTTGACCCGCCTGCGGGGCCGAAGCCCCTTCGGCGCGGCGAAGGCCCGCGCATCCATCGCCTGCGCGAGCAGGCATAAGACGTTCTTGCGAAGAGGATGGATTGCCGGGTCAAGCCCGGCAATGACGATTCTGGCTAGGCCTTCCTTGCCTCGAACGCCATGCGCACCGCTAGCCCCGCGAGCACCGTGCCCATCAGATAGCGCTGCAATAGCATCCAGGTCGGGCGTTCGGCGAGGAACAGCGCGATCGAGCCGGCACCGAGCGCGATCATCGCATTCACGCTGACGCTGATCGCGATCTGGATCGATCCCAGCACCACCGATTGCAAGAGCACGCTGCCGGCCAAGGGATCGATGAACTGCGGCAGCAGCGCGAGATACAGCATGGCGATCTTGGGATTGAGCAGGTTGGTGACAAACCCCATGACGAACAGCTTGCGCGGGCTGTCAACCGCGAGGGTCTTCACCTGGAACGGCGAACGTCCGCCGGGCTTCACCGCCTGCCATGCCATCCAGAGCAGATAGGCCGCGCCCGCGAAGCGTAAGGCGTCATAGGCATAGGGCACGGCGAACAGCAGCGCCGTGATGCCGAACGCCGCGCACAGCATGTAGACCACGAAGCCGAGCGCGACCCCGCCCAGCGAGACGATACCGGCCGCGGGCCCCTGCGTGATCGAGCGCGAGATCAGGTAGATCATGTTCGGTCCCGGCGTCAGCACGAGGCCGAGCGAGATCAGGGCGAAGCCGAGCAACGATGTGGTGGAGGGCACGTTCGACTCGCGGAGCTAGTGCGCCTCGTCCCAATTATTCGCGGCGCGGGCGTCGACCTGCAACGGCAGTGAGAGCACGACCGCGGGGAACGGCGCGTCCTGCATCACGCGCTGCACGACCGGCAAGGTCGCGGCGACTTCGTTGTCGGGCACCTCGAAGATCAGTTCGTCATGCACCTGCAGGAGCATCTGCGCGGACAGCTTCTTCCCGGTGAGCGCATCCTCCATCCGGATCATGGCGCGGCGGATGATATCGGCCGCCGTTCCCTGCAGTCGCGCGTTGATCGCCGCGCGCTCGTTGAAGGAGCGGATCGAGGCGTTGGACGCCTTGATGTCGGGGTAATAGCACTTCCGGCCGAACAGCGTCGTGACATAGCCGTTCTTGCGGCAGAACTCCTTGGTCTCGTCCATGTAGGCGCGGATGCCCGGAAAGCGCTCGAAATATTTCTTGATGTAAGCCGACGCCTCCTCGCGTGCGATGCCGAGCTGGTTGGCAAGGCCGAAGGCCGAGATGCCGTAGATGATGCCGAAATTGATTGCCTTCGCCCGCCGCCGCACCTCGCTCGGCATGTCCTTGATCGGCACACCGAACATTTCAGAAGCCGTCATGGCGTGAATGTCTAGTCCGTCGCGGAACGCCTGCCGCAACGGAGGCACGTCGGCGATCTCGGCGAGTAGCCGCAGCTCGATCTGCGAATAGTCCGCCGACACCAGCTTGTGACCGGGTGTTGCGATGAAGGCGCGGCGGATTTTGCGGCCGTCCTCGGTGCGCACCGGGATGTTCTGCAAATTCGGCTCGTTCGACGATAATCGCCCGGTGGTGGTCGCAGCAAGCGCGTAGGTCGTGTGCACGCGATGGGTCTGCGGATCGACATAGGTCGGCAGCGCGTCGGTGTAGGTCGATTTCAGTTTCGAGACCTGGCGCCATTCCAGGATCTTCTTCGGAAAGTCGTAGCCCTGCTCGGCGAGGTCGTCGAGCACCTGCGCCGTCGTCGACCAGGCGCCGGTCTTGGTCTTGGTACCGCCGGGCAGCCCCATCTTGCCGAAGAGAATGTCGCCGATCTGCTTGGGGCTGCCGACATTGATCGGCTCGCCCGCCAGCTCCTGAAGTTCGGCTTCGACCCGGGCCGCGGTTTGCGCGAAATCGCCGGACAGACGCGACAGCACCTGGCGGTCGATCGAGATACCACGGCGCTCCATGCGCGCCAGCACTGAGACCAGCGGCCGCTCCAGCGTCTCGTAGACCGTGTTCATGCGGTCGGCGACAAGCCGCGGCTTCAAGACTCGCCACAGCCGCATGATAATGTCGGCGCTTTCCGCCGAATATTCGGTCGCCTTGTCGATCGCGACCTGGTCGAAGGTGAGCTTGCCCTTTCCGCTGCCGACGAGGTCGCCATGGGCGATGGTGCCGTGGCCGAGCCAGAGCTCGGCAAGCGTGTCGAGCCCATGGGCGTTGCGGCCGGCGTCGAGCGCGTAGGACATCAGTTGCGCGTCGTCATAGTTGCGCAAGGTGATACCGGCTTGCGCGAACATCACGGCGTTGAACTTGATGTTGAAGCCGATCTTCAGGAGGCCCGGCGATTCCAGCAGCGGCTTCAGCGCAGCAAGCGCCTCTTCCTCCTTGATCTGGTCCGGTGCGAGCCCCGCGTCGAACAGGCCGACTCCGTCGCCGGCGCGCTTGTGCGCGAGCGGGACGTAAGCCGCGTCGTTCGGCGCCAACGCGAGTGCAATGCCGCAGATATCGGCCTGCATGGGATCGATCGAGCTTGCCTTGACGTCGATCACGAACTTGCTGGCGTCTCGCGCACGTCCGATCCAGGCCTTCAATGCATCGAGGCTGCGCATGCTCTGATACTTGCTGCGATCGACCGGCAGCTTGCGCGCCGCTTCCTTGCGTGCGTCGGCCAGCGAGATCGGCGTGCCCTTGAGGCTGGAGGCCTTGTCGGACTTGTCGCCAGGCTTGCTCGGTGCGCCGCCTCCGGCCCCGCCTCTTTCTTTTACGGGGGAGGGTAGGGTTGGGGCGTCGACGTTGGCGAACAGGCCTCCGCCCGGATCGCGGAGCTTATCATCGGGCGATCCGACCTCCCCCACGCGCGGGGAAGGCGAGGAACCGTTACCGCCAATGTCGGCAGCAATACCCGACGGATCGATCTGCGAATATTCCGCGACGCGCTTGGTGAGCCCGGAAAACTCCATCGCCTTCAGGAACGCGATCAGCTTGCGTGCATCGGGGTCTTGCACCGCGAGCTCTTCGAGCGGCACTTCGAGATCGACCTTGTCGTCAAGCAGCACGAGCTGGCGCGAAATCCGCGCCTTCTCGGCATTCTCCAGCAAGGCCTCGCGCCGCTTCGGCTGCTTGATCTCGCCGGCGCGGAACAGGAGCTGCTCGAGATCGCCATATTCGACGATGAGCTGCGCGGCTGTCTTGACGCCGATGCCGGGCACGCCCGGCACATTGTCGGTGGAGTCGCCCGCCAGCGCCTGCACCTCGACCACCTTCGCCGGTGGCACGCCGAATTTCTCGATCACCTCGGGGATGCCGATGCGGCGGTCCTTCATGGTGTCGTACATCACGACCTGGTCGGTCACGAGCTGCATCAGATCCTTGTCGGAGGAGACGATGGTGGTGGTGGCGCCGCGCTCGGTCGCAATTCGCGCATAGGTCGCGATCAGATCGTCGGCCTCAAAACCGTCCTGCTCGAGGCAGGGCAGATCGAAGGCGCGCACCGCGTCGCGGATGAACTTGAATTGCGGGATCAGGTCGTCCGGCGCCGGCGGCCGGTGCGCCTTGTAGTCGGGATAGAGCTTGTTGCGGAACGTCACTTCCGACTTGTCAAACACGATCGCAAGATGCGTTGGCCGGTTGTCCTCGGGCATCTCTCGGAGCAGCTTCCACAGCATGTTGCAGAAGCCGAGCACGGCATTGACCTGTAGCCCGTCGGATTTGCGGTTCAAGGGCGGCAGCGCGTGATAGGCGCGGAAGATGTAGGACGAGCCGTCGACCAGGAACACGTGCTCGCTCTTGCCCGGGGCTTTGGCAGGAGCCTTCGCGGGGGCTTTGGCGGGAACCGGCTGGCTGGCGGCGGGTTTGGCGGCGGCGGCTTTTTGCGGGGCTTTCGGCATGGCGGCAATGTAGGGATTTTTGTTCCCGTTGACACCCATTCCCGACGCGCCGCGCACGGGAATTTTTGTGTCTATTGCCGCCTCATGCAGCCAGCCAGGAACTCCATCACCGCTCGCACCGCCGGGGCGTGTCTGATATCGCGGTGGACCACCAGCCAGACGTCGCGGCCGACCGGCTTCTGGTTGGTCCGATAGCGTTCAAGTCCGCTATCGCCGTCGCCGAGGAAATGCGGCAAGGCTGCGAGCCCGACGCCCGCGCGCGCCGCGGCGGCCTGGTTTTCCAGATCGCTGGTGCGCAGCACGATGTCGCGCTTGCCCGCGACCATCTTGAGCCATTGCTGCTGCGGCGCGTCCTCCATGCTCTCGTCATAGGCGATAAAGGCGAAGCTGTGCTGTGGCGTGTCCTTCAGGTAAGCCGGCGCGCCGTAGAGGCCGAAGCCGAAATGGCCGATTTTGCGCGCGACCAGTCCGGGCTCGGCCGGGCGCGACAGGCGCAGCGCAAGATCGGCCTCGCGGCGCGTCAGCGAGGCGCTGCGCTTCTCGCCGATCAGCCTGATCAGGATGTTCGGGTGCCGCCGCCGCAGCGCGATCAATCTCGGCGCGATCAACGCATTGGCGAGCGACGGCGGCGCGCTGATCGATACTTGGCCGCCGATGCCGGGTTTTGAGGCCAGCATCGCGCGCTCGACCGCAAAGGCGATGTCTTCCATTGCGCGCGCCGTGGCGGCAATGCGCTTGCCGTCATCGGTGAGGGCGTAATGGCGGGCGCGGCGGTCGACCAGCTTCAGCGCCACGGCAGCCTCCAGCGCCGCGATCCGTCGCGCCACGGTGGCATGATCGACGCGAAGGGCGCGGGCGGCGGCCGAGAGCGTGCCCTCACGGGCAAGCACCACGAAATGGTGCAGATCGTTCCAGTCGAGCATTGTGCGAAATCTCACAACAAAGGTGCAGGGTTGGGCAGTTTCGCATATTTGCGCCCGCTCCCATAGTGATCTCGACAATCACGGGAGCAATGGCCATGGCCGAAATCATCAGATTGAAGGCGCCGGGAGGCGCAGACCAGCTCGAAGTCGCGAGCGTCGCACTGCCGCCACCGGCAGCGGGCGAGATCCGGCTTCGCCAGACCGCGATCGGCGTCAACTTCATCGACATCTATCAGCGGCTTGGGCTCTATCCGCTGCCGGAAGCGAGGATTCCCGGCGTCGAGGCGGCTGGCGTCGTCAGTAGCGTCGGCGCCGATGTGAGCGCGGTCAAGGTGGGCGACCGGATCGCCTATGCCGGTTCACCGGTCGGCGCCTATGCCTCCGAACGCAATCTTCCGGCCTGGCGTGCCGTGAAGTTGCCGGACGATTTGTCCGATGAAGTCGTGGCATCGGTCTTTGTGAAGGGCATCACCGCCCACATGCTGTTGAACCGCATCGCCTCGGTCGGTCGTGGCACAACAATCCTGGTCCACAGCGCGGCCGGGGGGCTCGGCCAGTTGCTCGTCCGCTGGGCGAGCCATCTTGGTGCTGTCGTCATCGGCACGGTCGGCTCCGAAGCAAAGGCGGCGACCGCGCGCGCCGCAGGTGCGCATCACGTGATTATCGGCCGCGATGCCGACTTCGCGCGAGAGGTCGCGGAGCTGACCGGCCAGCGCGGCGTCGATGTCGCCTATGACGGCGTCGGCGGGACGACGCTGCGGAAAACGCTCGGCTGCGTGCGGCCGTTCGGCGTCGTCGCCAGCATCGGTCAGGCCGGCGGACCGATTCCGCCACTCGATGCGGAGGAGTTGGGTCCACGCCGCAGCATCATGCTCGCCCGGCCGAGCGTCATGGCCTACATGAATGACGCCGAATCCTATCGCGCCGCCGCGGAAGCCGTGCTCGCGGCGATTGCGGCCGGCATTCTCAAGGGAGACGGCAAGCCCTACGGCTTAAGCGAAGCGGCGCGGGCGCACACCGATCTTGAAAGCGGACGCAGCAGCGGCGCGCTTTATCTGAAAGTCTGAGGGACGGCTTATTCCGCCGCCTGCAGTGCGGGGGCTGTCTTCTTCGGCGCGATCCAGAACGCATCCGGTCGCTCGAACAGGAAGTTCGCGCGCGTCCAGAGCGCGGTGCGCCAGATCAACAGCGAGCCGGCGACGCCGACAACTGTCACGATCACCGAGACCAAGCCGACGTCGTGGATGATGCCGGTCTTGAGCAACAGCGTTCGCGTCGAAGCCATCGGCAGGAAGAAGGCGAGATAGATCACGATCGAATGCTCACCGCAGAAGCGCAGGAAATTGACCCAGCGCATATGCGCAAGCAGCGTTCCGATGGTGATGATGGCGCAGGCGCCGGTCAAACCCAGCACCAGCGAGATTGCCGGCCACTCGCTTAACCCCAGCGCCACGAGTCCGCCGTCGATGATCGCCCATATCGCGAGCCCCGCCAGCGCCAGTGCCGGATGCGCGCGTGCGCGGTTCGACAGCGCGAAGATATAATCCGCAAACAGAAAGCCGGAATAGACGTAGACGAATCGTGCAGAGAATTCGTCGATCACAGTCCAGCCGGTCGCGACATGCGCGCTTTCGAGCAGCGCGGCGATACCCCAAACCCCAATCGCCGGCACGTTACGTGTCAGTTTTATGACAACGAAGAAAATCGGCAGCAGATAGATGAACCACAACGTGCCGAACGGATCGATGAAGGATTCAAGATACTCTATCCCGACATGAGCCCAGCCCTGCTCGGCGGCAAAGGCCGGCGCCTTGAAGCCGAACTGAATTGTCACCCACAAGACATAGAAATAAGCGAAGTGGACGACCTTGCGGTCGAGATAGGTGCGCCAGTCGCGGTTGATGACGAGGGGCAGGAAAAGCCCGGAAATCGTGAAGAAGTCGGGCATCCGGAACGGTTTTGCGAACATCACGACCGCATGCATGAAGCCAGTCTGTCCTGACGCCAATTCCACACCCAATACCGAATGCATCATCACAACCATGACGATGCAGATGCCCTTGGCGTAGTCGACCCAGTCGACTCGGCCAGCCGCAGATGTGCCGTTTGAACCCATCACTGTCCCGTTTCGGCGCGTTAACGCGGCATCAGGGGCGACGCCGTTGCTTTCCCCTTTATTCATTCAAGGGCTATGCCGTTTTCCGCTTTCCCGAGAGCGCCGAAATGTTTTAAGAGGCGGTCGCGTTAACCATGAGAGGCGGGTTTCTTCATGCGGATTGCCATGATTGGCACGGGCTATGTGGGGCTGGTGTCCGGCGCCTGTTTTGCGGATTTCGGCCACCAGGTCACGTGCGTGGACAAGGACGACAGCAAGATCGCAAGCCTGCACCGGGGCGAGATCCCGATCTTCGAGCCCGGGCTCGACGTGCTGGTCGCCTCCAACGTCAAGGCCAAGCGGCTCGACTTCACCACTGATCTGAAGGTGCCTGTCGCCGAAGCCGACGCCGTGTTCATCGCAGTCGGCACGCCGTCGCGCCGCGGCGATGGCCATGCGGACCTCTCCTACGTCTACGCGGCTGCACGCGAGATCGCTTCCGCGATCTCCGGCTTCACGGTGGTCGTGACCAAATCGACCGTGCCGGTCGGCACCGGCGATGAGGTCGAGCGCATCATCCACGAGGCCAATCCGTCCGCCGATGTCGTGGTCGCCTCCAATCCGGAATTCCTGCGCGAGGGTGCGGCGATCCGCGACTTCAAATTCCCCGATCGCATCGTGGTCGGCACCGACGACGAGCGCGGCCGCAAAGTGCTCGGCGATGTCTACCGGCCGCTGTCGCTCAACCAGGCGCCCTTGATGTACACCAAGCGCCGCACGGCGGAGCTGATCAAATACGCGGCGAACGCGTTCCTCGCGACCAAGATCACCTTCATCAACGAGATCGCCGATCTCTCCGAAAAGGTCGGCGCCGACGTGCAGGAAGTCGCGCGCGGCATCGGCCTCGACAACCGCATCGGCGGCAAATTCCTGCATGCGGGGCCGGGCTTCGGCGGCTCCTGTTTTCCCAAGGACACGCGTGCGTTGATCAAGATCGCGCAGGACAATGACGTGCAGCTTCGCATTGTCGAAGCCGTGCTCAGCGTCAACGACAACCGCAAGCGCGCGATGGCGCGCAAGGTTTCGGCCGCCGTCGGCACGTCGCTCCGCGGCAAAACCATCGCGGTGCTTGGCCTCACCTTCAAGCCCGACACCGACGATATGCGCGAAGCGCCGTCGATTCCGCTGGTGACCGGCCTCCTCGACATGGGCGCGAAGGTGCGCGCGCATGATCCGGTCGGCATGGAGCAGGCGCGCAAGGAACTGCCCGACATCGAATATGTCGACGACGCCTACGCCTGCGTGAAGGGCGCGGACGCAATGGTGGTGGTGACCGAATGGGTGCACTATCGCACCCTCGATCTCGAGCGGCTGAAACAGGAAATGGCGCATCCGGTCGTAATCGACCTGCGCAACATTTACCGTCCCGAGGACATGGTGACTCACGGCTTTATCTACGAAAGCGTCGGCCGCCCGCCGCTGGAGCGGAATTAGGCCGCTGGGAAATTTCGTCATGGCCGGGACAAGCCCACGGCTGTCCGGTTTAATTTTGGTGGACATGGCGCATGGCGTGGATTCTTCTGCGGTCTTGAGCATCGCCAAATGTTCGAGACACACAAGGAAGATCCCGCCATGCGCCACCA
>Ga0070730_10001118_pt1 | contig 26534 bp, 24 predicted proteins | sample Coa_R1_3_FD_66447 | JGI IMG/M metagenome (GOLD analysis project Ga0070730, IMG submission 66447) | Surface soil microbial communities from Centralia Pennsylvania, which are recovering from an underground coalmine fire - Coalmine... | ecosystem: Environmental > Terrestrial > Soil > Unclassified ... | reverse complement strand
GTTCATGTGGAGCTGCAGTCGACTTACCATTCGGAGGTTCAGGTGTCTCTTCGTCCGGTTGAACGCATCGTCGAATCCCAGCCCACCATGGAAGGCGCCGGCGTGAGGTTGCGCCGTGCCTTCGGTTTCGGCGATACCAAGGAATACGATCCGTTCTTGCTGTTCGACGATTTCCGCAATGACCGTCCCGCCGACTACCTGGCGGGCTTTCCGTGGCACCCCCACCGCGGCATCGAAACCATCACGTACGTGCTCAAGGGGACCGTCGACCACGGCGACTCCCTCGGCAATCGCGGCTCGCTCGGCGCCGGGGACGTGCAGTGGATGACCGCTGGCAGCGGGATTCTGCATCAGGAGATGCCCAAGGGAGACCCCAAGGGCTTGATGCACGGATTCCAGCTCTGGGCCAATCTGCCGAAGCGCCTCAAGATGACGGACCCGCGTTATCAAGACGTGCAGGCGAAGGACATCCCCGAGGTCACCGACGACGACGGCACCCTGGTGCGGGTGGTCTGCGGCGATTTCTGGGGCAAGAAGGGGCCGATCGAAGGGGTCGCCGCCGATCCGCGGTACCTCGACGTATTCGTCCCACCCGGGAAGAAGAAAACCCTGCCCGTCGAAAATGGACGTCATGCATTTGCCTACGTCTTCGACGGCTCCGGCAGCTTCCGCGACGCTTCGCAGCCTCGCGCCGTGCTCACCGAGGGTGCCGGGCCGGAGGCGATTGCCAAGTACGACAAGACCGGCAACCGGTCACTCGTGCTGTTCGGCGGTGGGGATGAAGTCACGGTCCAGGCGGGCGACGAAGGCATTCGCTTTCTCCTGGTCTCGGGCCGGCCACTGGAGGAGCCGGTGGCGTGGTACGGTCCGATCGTGATGAATACGAACGACGAGCTGCGGCAGGCCTATTCGGAGCTGCAGAACGGCACGTTCATCAAGACGCGATAGGTGCACGGGGCCTCGCGGCGCGTACGAACAGCGCGCCGGAGTCTCAGATGAACGGCACCAGCATCGGGACCCGGGCTTTGTAGGCGTCGTACGCCTCGCCGAGCTCCGCATGCAGGAATCGCTCCTCGAGCCGGGCTTTGACGTACCACCCGAGCGTCATCACCAGGACCCCCGCCCACGCGATCGGCGTCGCCTTGAGCAATGCCGTCGCGACGGTTGCGGTGATGATTCCCGTGTAAATGGGATGGCGCACCAACGCGTAGGGCCCGGTGTCGATGACTCGATGACCTTCTTTCCGGGAGACATTCCGCGCCCAGAAGCGGCCCAGCGTAATCCGCGCCCACCAGGCGAACAGGAACCCGGCCACCTCGAGGCCCAGCGTTGCCCAGCGCGCCGCTCTGGGGAGCCACAGGATGTGGTCGGCGGAGTTGAAGGCGAAAAGAAGGACAGCACCCGCGATCGTCAGCACGTTGTACGCGACCTGCGGTCGGGCACCCGCTCCTTTGACCGCCCGGTCACTCCAGAACGCCGCTGCCCACCAGCTGACGAGCCAGAGCAGCCAGAGCCACATCACCGCGTAGATCGGGATCATATCCCGGCCCTACGGACCACGACCGGTTCGAGTTTATCGTAGCCCTTCAGCCGGTAGATCCCCACCGACAGGATCCAGCTGACGACGAAGACGCCGATGATGAGGTACCCGATCGACCCGAAGTTGCTGTTGAGGGATTCGATGACCCGCCAGAATCGCCCCGTCAGGGCGAACTTCGCGCCGACCAACCCCAGCGCTTCGATTCCCCCGACGAGCAGAGCCACGACGACCGAGACGAACGTGATGGTCAGGTTGTAGTAGAGCTTCCGGATGGGGGTCGTGAAGGCCCAGCCATAGGCACCAAGCATCAGGATCGAGTCGGTCGTGTCCACGAGGGACATGCCGGCGGTGAACAGGGCGGGGAACACGAGGATCGTCCAGATCGGCATCCCCCGCGCGGCCTCGGCCGCGGAGATGCCGAGCAGGGCGATCTCCGTCGCGGTGTCGAAGCCGAGTCCGAAGAGGAGTCCCAGCGGGTACATGTGCCAGGACCGGCGAATCATCGCGAACATCGGCCGGAAGAGCCGGGCGAGGAGGCCGCCGCCGGCCAGCAGCGCGGTGAGCTCCTCTTCCAGGTACTGCCCGTGCTTCCGTGCCCGATGGAAGGTGCGGTAAACAGAGACCAGCACCACGAGGTTGATCGCACCGATGAGCAGGAGAAAGGTGGCCGACGCGATGGTGCCGATGACTCCGCCGACGGAATGCCAGGCCGCGAGGCGCGTGTGCAATGCGATGGCGGTGGCGGCGATCGCCACCGACGCCAGCACGACGATCGTGGAATGGCCGAGCGAAAAGAAGAACCCCACCCCCACGGGGCGCTTCCCCTCCTGCATGAGCTTTCGGGTGACGTTGTCGATCGCCGCGATGTGATCGGCGTCGATCGCGTGCCTCAGGCCGAGACCGTAGGCCAGGAGGGCGGTGCCGAGCAGCAGCGGATAGTGACGGAAGGCGAGGAGGGCCCAGGCCCAGGTGCCCGCGTTCGCGGCGGCCACCAGCGCGTACAGTGTGGCCACGCGGCCCGGCACCTTCGTGGCATCGTCGTTGAAGATGGAGCGGAGTCGGCTCAGCACGACGGGGAATCTATCGTGTCGACGCCCAGGCCTGTCGGGTCACCCGGAACAGGACGTGCGGGATCCCGGCATGGTCATACTCACGGTCCAGGACCATGCCGACCTTCCGCAGCACGTGCTGTGAGGCGCTGTTGGCGGGTGTGGTGAGTCCGACCACCGATTGGAGCTTGAGTGCCTCGAAGCCCAGATCAATGCACTTCCGGGCGATTTCGGTCGCGAGCCCCTTGCCCCACCAGGGGGGATAGAACGCGTACCCGGTTTCGATGTCGTCCTGTCCCTCCACGTCCAAGTGCCGCAGCAACCCGCGGCCGATCATCTCGCCGCTCAGGCGGTCCCGGAGAATCCAGAGTCCGAACCCATGTTGATCCCAGTGGGCGAGGTTCCGGTCCAGGTACTCCTGGGTCTTCGCGTCGTCCCGGACGCCGCCGAGCATGGCCATGGTGCGCGCGTCCCGATGCATTCGGGCGATCTCGTCGCGATGGCCGGCGGTCAGGCGCTCGGCGGAAAGCCGGGCGGTGGTGAAGGAGTCGAGCATCAGCGCGGCTTGAGCTCTTCCGGAGTGCAGCGCCGAATCGATGCGGTGGTGGATCGGGGGAGCCAATCGGTCCGATGCCAGGCGTAGGTGTCGGGTCCCTTGAGGATCAGGTCCCAGACCACGAGGGCACCCTTCGGGGTGCGGCGAGTCTCCCCACGCATGGCACCCTCGATCGTGCTCCGGTCGTATTTCAGGATATCGTAGTACCAGACTGAATCCCGAGTGCCGTCGGGGTTCTGGTACGACTTGTTGTGCGTGACGATCATGACCTTGTGGTCGGGCGTGAACGAAATCGTATGCCGTTCTTGCATGCAGCTCGAATCGCTCGTACTCCATTTCCAGACTCCCTCGGCGACGTCGAATACCGTCTTGCCGGCGGGAGCTTCATACGGGGCCGTCACCGACATGACGTACCAGACGCCTCCGGCGAGCAGGGGCAGGCCGAGCACGATGGCGGCTGCAGGCAAGATCGCGTGAATGCTCTTTGGAGCCATCAGATCACGCCCCCTTCATCATGCAAAGCGCTCGTCGGCGGTGGGCCCGTACATCGAAGGGACGGGCACGTCGAGCAGGCGGAGATAGAGTCCCAGCTGCGCGCGGTGATGCACCATGTGGTTGAAGTGCATACGGATCACGTCGCGCCTCTTCTGCGTCATGATCACATGCCCGCCGTGCATCAGGGACCAATCCTGGTCGAAGTCCGAATCCTTGGCTGAGCCGAGGGCATCGCGGGCCGCCGCGACTCCCTTGTCGAATCCCTGCAAAAGGGTCGCGGTTTTTTCGTTGGAGTATCCCGGCTGTTTGGCCAGGTCGAGTCCGGGCTGCTTCAGCATGCTCATCATCCAGCTCGGCATGCCGGACACCAACTGGGCGAGGTGGGCGAGGGAGAAAGACTTGGGATGCGGCTTCCAATCTCCCTTTCCATCGGGAACACGCTCGAGCACCCGGCGCGTGGTGGCGGTCTCCTGGTCGAATTCCGGAAGGAGTGACTTGCCGATGGTCATGGGTCGGTCCGTTTCAAGAAGGTGAAGGGTCTACCCCGGAGGGGCGCCGATTCGCCCGACGAATCCAGGCGGTAACGCCGAGGAGGATGGCGCTCGGAATCCATTCCCACGTGATCTCGTTCTCGGCCACGCGCAATATGCAGGTCCATGCCGGCGCTGGTTACGGGGGCGCCATCCGCACGCCCCAGGCGGTCCCGTAATCGAACTCTTTCAGCTTCCAAAGTCCGTACTGCCGGGCCAACACCGCGGGCGACGCCGATTGCCGGTAGTCATCCTGAAACCCCACCAGCAGTGACGGGTGCTTGTCGAACACGGCCCGAAACCGGGCGACCGAATCGGGGGCCAAGGTCTCGGGCAGCATCCGCGACGGACGTCCGGTGAGGAAATAGATCGCCGCCGGGTCATTCGAATAGATGTCGTACTTGGCGCCCACCGTGCGGAGCCACTGTGCGAAGTCCGTCTTCTGCCAGTCCGCGCCTTCGTACCCGTAGCCATCGGTCCGCAGGGACTGCACCTGACCGATATCCACGACGACAGCGGCCGCCATCCACGCCGCCAGGATGCCTCCAGCCGCCCAGCGTCCCCGTACCGTCCACCCGTCCCACAGGTAGCCGACCATCGTGCCCACCGCGGCTCCACCGCAGATATAGAGAGGAGAGAGGATGCGGTCGTCGAACTCGATCTCGCCTCCCACGAACGTCCGCGAGAAGAGCAGGATGCCGGCGTAGACGCCTGAGAAGAGCAGAATGGCGAGCAGCCACCGCTCGAGCATGCCGATCTGAGGCACCCGGACGGAGATCGTGCGATGCACGAGCCACAGCACAGCGAGCATCGCTAGCACCGCCAGGGGAATCAGTGAATCGGGCAGAATCGGGCTCGGCACCAGCCACGCCCCGATGCGGCCGATGCCCTGGCCGACCGCTCCCGCGACCCCCCCGAACGTCCCGACGGTGGCGAAGGGGGTGCGCGCTTCAACTATTCGCTCGCGAACCAGCCACGCCCCTTGGAGCATCACCGCCGGAATCCCCGCGAACACCGCCCGCTTCAGACGAATCTTCCAGGTGGCGGGCTGCAGGAATGCCCAGAACACGACCGCGACCACCGACGCCACCTCGGCGTAGCGCACCAGGTTCGCGAGCGCCGCGGTGAGGCCATATGCCCAGGCTCGTTCGGGCCGGGCCGCCATGAGCCCCAGCGTGATCGCCAGCAACGCGTACGAAAGAGGTTCCGACAAGACGATCCAATGCTGGGTCACCACGCCGGGCGCGAGGAGGGCGAGGAGCGCCGCGAGTCCGCCGCCGAGCCAGCCGGCGGCCGCGAAGGCCGCCGAGGCGAGCGCCCAGGCGGTGAGCATCGCCGCCAGGACGATCACGAGCCGCGCCGCCTGGACGGGCGCGACGCCGAGCGCGACGGGGGCGGAGACCGTGAGAGGATAGCCGGGCGGGAAGGAGCCGAGCGCGCTAGTGCTGTCCGATTCCCACCAGTAGGCGGTGGGCACGGCGAGCGTGCCGTGACGGGCGAACCACTCTGCCGAGCCCGCATACGACATCGAGTCGGGTTCGAGTCCCGGTCCGGGCGCGGCGGTGATCCAGAACGCGAGCAACCCGGCGACGATCGCCATCGCGAGTGGCACCACCCGCGCCAGGGTCCCGTGCGCGACGGCTTGAAGGCGTGATTCCATGGTGGAGATATCTTACCCGCATCACATCAAGAGGCTAAGGGGCTAAGTGGCTAAGAACGACTATGTGACCCGCGTGGGTGTGACGCTGATCCTCCTCCCGATGGTCCTGGGTGCCCAGACGCTTCCGAGGACCACGGCGGAACGCACCAATTATCAGCAGACCTCGACGTCCGCGGACGTGGGCATCTTTCTCGATTCGCTCCAGCTCGCGGGCGCGCCCATCGCGGTGGGGACGATGGGGACGAGCACCCTCGGCAAGCCGGTCTACCTGGTCATCGCCTCCGACCCGCCGGTCACCTCGGCCGCCGAAGCGGCGGCATCGGGGAAGCTGGTCGTTTACGTCCAGGCGAACATCCACGCGGGTGAGGTCGAAGGAAAGGAGGCGGTGCTCGAACTCCTGCGCGAGCTCGCGGGACCGCGGCGCGACCTCCTCAAGAGTCTCGTCATCCTGATCTGTCCGAATTACAACCCGGACGGCAACGACGCCTTCGGGCCGCAGGCGGTGAACCGGTCGGAGCAAAATGGCCCCGAGCTGGTGGGTCAGCGCGCGGACGGCATCAACCTCGATCTCAACCGCGACTACTTCAAGGCCGAAGCTCCCGAGACCCGCGCGTCACTCGAGCGGGTGTACACGACGTGGGACCCCGCGGTGATGATGGACCTGCACACCACCGACGGCACCCTGCATGGTTTTCTGCTCACGTATGCGCCGCCACTCGATCCGATGAGCCCCGCGGGTCCGTTCACGTTCGCCCGCGACCAGATGTTGCCCGCACTCCGGAAGACGCTCGCCGACAAGTATCACGAGCCGATCTTCGACTACGGCAACGTCGACGATCCGATGAATCCGAAGAGCTGGGACACGTACGCCCCGGTGGGGTGGTACGGAACGAACTACGCGGGACTTCGGGGACGCATCGGAATCCTCTCCGAGGCCTACAGCCACGCCGACTTCAAGACGCGCATTCAGGTGACGCACGACTTCGTGGTGGAGACCCTGAATTTTGCCGTCGCGCATGCGGACGAGATCAGGCGGCTCGAGCGGGAGAGCGATCGTCAGACCACGCTCGAAGGCCTGGGCCTGGCTCCGCGGCCGAACCTCGCCGTCGAGTACAAGCTGGCGGGCCGGGGCACCGAACCCATCCCGCTGGAAATCATGCAACCCTCCGGCGATTCGTCCCGCGGGCGGCCGCGCCTCGCCGGCACCGGGAAACTCAAGACGTGGAACCTCCCGGTGAACGACCGGTTCGCGGACTCGCTCACGCGTCCCGAACCCGCGGGCTACTTCCTGCCCCCCGCCGCCATCGCCGTCGCCCGGCTGCTCCGGTTGCACGGCATCGCGGTGACCCAGCTGTCGGCATCGTGGACCGACACCGTTGAAGTTCTCGACAACGCGCAGCTGACCTGGGCGCCGCGGGAATTTCAAGGTCACCACCTGCTCTCCGTGAAGGGCACCACCACCCGGGTGAGCCGGACGCTGCCACCCGGGACCTTCTTCGTCTCGACGGGCCAGCCCCTTGGGCGCCTGGTCTTCGCGTTGCTGGAGCCTGAGGGCTGGGGGTTGGCCCGCTGGGGGATCTACGACCGCCTGCTGGGATCGGAATTCGGGGCTTACTCCGGGTTGGTGTACGGATCATCCGGAGTCGGTGAATTCCCGGTCTGGCGGGCCGTCCGAGGGCCACGGGTACCGGCGCGGCAGCTGCCCTAGAGGACGCGCCCTAGAGATGCAGCTGGGGCGCGACAACATCCGGAAGGCGCTCGACAAGGCCCCGACTTGACCCGGTGGGGGAGGAGTGGTCACTTCCGACAAGACCACTCCGACCTCTCCGGGAGAGTACATGCTGAGACCCGTCGCCGTCGCCGCCGCCATTTCGCTTGCTGTTGCACCGCTCCATGCACAGGATCTCGTGGCCATCTGCAAGCAGATGTCTCATCCCGCCGTCGGATCATGGTCCTCGTTCAAGGTCGTCGGAGGGAACGACGACGGCGCCACCCTGAAGATCTCGATCGTCGGCTCGGAGTCCCACGGTGATACCGCGTACCTCTGGGTCGAAATGGCCATGGCGGGCTTCGGGGCGGGCCGCGGGGAGAAGTTCTCCGGCACGTCCAAGATGCTGGTCCCGGGGTTCGGCCCCGGCATGCAGAACCCTCGAGCCATGATCCTGAAGCTCGGCACTGCCCCCGCGATGACCATGCCCATGGAGGGCCCGATGGGGCGGATGACGGGCGGGGACCGGACCGGGTTCTCGAAGTGCGGTGATGGGAAATCCCTTGGATATGCCGACGTCACCGTGCCGGCCGGCACGTTTCACGCCCTCCACATCCAGGACCAGGATGGCAGCGACATCTGGGTAATGCCCTCGATGGCCCTGGGCCTCATCAAGGTCACCAAGGTGAATGCGGCGAATGGGGCGCTGGTGATGACGGGACACGGCAGCGGCGCCAGGGATGAGCTGACGGAAAAGCCGGTCCCCTTCAACCCCGCGATTCTCATGCAAATGATGGGTGGTCAGAACAGCCACTAGGGAGCTTCTCCGATGAAACGACGTTCACTCGTGGTGGCCGCCGCGGGAGCCATGGCAGCGCTCCCGCTCCTGCCGCCCGATGTCCAGGCCTTCACCCGCGCCGTCCGCGCGCGGATGGGTTCCGGTCTTCGCACGCTCGATCCGCATCAGCACGCCACCGTCGCCACCGTCGCCGATCTGATTATCCCCGCCACCGACACGCCCCCCGCCAGCGCGGGGAACGTGGCCGGGTTCGTGGACGTGGTGCTGTCGGACTGGTATGCGGACGACGACAGGGCGGCGTTCCTGGCCGGCCTCGCCGATCTCGATTCGAGGTCACACACGGCGTTCGGCAAGGATTTCGTGGCAGGTTCGCCGGTCCAGCAGACGGCGCTCCTGCACGAGCTGGACGACGAGACGTCCCGGTGGAACGACTCACCGTCGAAGACGCGCGGGCCGGAGCCCTTCTTCCACCGGATCAAGTGGCTCACGGTCTACGGGTACTACAGCTCCGAAGCGGGCCTGGTGAAGGACCAGCGCTTCGAGATGATCCCCGGCAAGTACGTCCCCTGTGCGCCGGCCGACTCGACGGCCACGGGGGATTTCTGATGAAGACCTACGACGCGATCGTCGTCGGCTCGGGCATGACGGGCGGCTGGGCCGCCAAGGAGCTCACCGAGCACGGGCTCGAAACTCTGGTTCTCGAGGCCGGTCCGATGGTGACGCCCGCCGACTATGTGGAGCACGTCCCACCCTGGGAGAAGAAATTCCGGGGCCTGCGGGACCGGAAGCAGCAGCTCGAGCGGCAGCCGATCCAGAAGGAGTGCTACGCCTGCGACGAATGGTCCGGGAAGTTCTTCGTGGACGACATCGACAATCCCTACACGCAGGCCGAGGGGAAGCCCTTCCTCTGGCTGCGGGGGCGGCACGTGGCGGGGCGGTCGATCATGTGGGGGCGCCAGGTCTACCGCTGGAGCGACCTGGACTTCGAAGGCAACCTGCGCGACGGCATCGCGGTCGACTGGCCGATCCGGTACAAGGACATCGAGCCCTGGTACGATCACGTCGAGGAATTCATCGGCATCTCCGGCGAAAAGCTCGGCCTCTCACAGCTGCCGGACGGGAAGTTCCTGAAGCCGATGGATCTGAATTGCGGGGAGTCGATGATGCGGGACGTGATCGCCAAGCACTGGGGTGGGGAGCGAGTGCTCACCATCGGCCGGTGCGCGGTGCTCACGGAGAACCATAACGGACGCGCGGCCTGTCACTACTGCGGGTATTGCGAGCGCGGCTGCATCACGCTCTCCTACTTCAACTCGATCAATGCGACGCTGCCGGCGGCGCAGAAGACCGGGAAGATGACGCTGCGTCCCGACAGCGTGGTCCATTCCCTCATTTACGACAAGAAGAAGAACCGGATTTCGGGCGTCCGGGTGATCGACGGCACCACGATGCATGCGATCGAATTCCACGCCCGCGTGGTGTTCCTCTGCGCGTCGGCGCTCGAGTCCGCCCGCCTCCTGCTGAACTCGGCGACCCCGGACCTGCCCCACGGGCTCGCCAATTCGAGCGGCGAAGTCGGGCACAACATCATGGATCACATCATGGGGGGCGGGGCGTCCGGGCGCATCGACGCCCCCGCCGACCGGAACACCGTCGGCCGGCGTCCCAACGGCATCTACGTGCCGCGCTTCCGCAATCTGGCCGGAGGCCCGAAATCCAAGTTCCTCCGCGGGTACGGATTTCAGGGGGGCGCGGGGCGGGACGGGTGGTGGCGGGGCACGGATCTCCCCGGCTTCGGCGCCGACTGGAAGAAGCAGCTCGAGGGGCCGGGTGACTGGCACATGGGGTTCTCGGGGTTCGGGGAGTGCCTCCCCAACCACGACAACTACCTCGAGATCGACAAGACCAAGAACGACAAGTGGGGCGTTCCGGTCATCAGGATCAGCGTGGCGTACTCGGACAACGAGCGCCAGCTGATGGAGGACTCGTCCATTGCGGCGGCCGAAATGCTGGCGGCGGCGGGAGCGAGGGATATCTCGGTGGGGACCGAGAAGGACTTTTCCCCGCCGGGGAAGGCGATCCATGAGATGGGCACCTGCCGCATGGGCCGGGATCCCAAGACGTCGGTCTTGAACGCCAACAATCAGTCGTGGGACATCCCGAACCTGTTCATCACCGACGGCGCCTGCATGACGTCTTCGGCGTGCCAGAACCCGTCGATCACCTACATGGCGCTCACTGCGCGAGCCGCGAACTTCGCGGTGGACGCGATGAAAAGGAACGAGATATGACCATGCAAACGGGAAACGGGAATCGTGAAACGGGAAACGTGGGAAGACGGGAATTCCTTGGGGCGGCCGGAGCCGGCTTGGCAGCCGTGAGTCCCGCGCTGCGCTACGTTTCCCGTTTCCCGCTTCCCGTTTCCCGTATCTCGAAAGTCGGTCTCCAGCTCTATACGGTGAGAGATCTTCTCAAGACCGACTTCGAAGGCACGTTGAAGAAGGTCGCCGCGATCGGCTACAAGGAAGTCGAGCTCACGGACTTCTTCGGCCGCACGTCCTCGGAGGTGAAAGCGTTGCTGGACGGCCTGGGACTCTCGCCCGTGTCGATGCACTTCGACTACGCGAAGCTGCCGGCCGGCCTGGATGCGATGATCGCGGACGCCCACACCCTGGGTCTCTCCTACATCACGTTCGCCTGGATCGACGAGAAGCTGCGCCCGGACATCGACGGCTGGAAGCGCGTGGCCGAGTCGCTCAACAAGACCGGGGAGAAGGTAAAGGCTGCGGGATTGCAGTTGGCCTATCACAATCACAGCTACGAGTTCAAACCGCTCCAGGGCCAGCTGCCGTACGACGTCCTGCTCGCCAACACGGACCCCAAGCTGCTCCAGGGCGAGATGGACCTGTTCTGGATCACCGATGGGGGGCAGGACCCCCTCGCCTACTTCGCGAAGTATCCCGGCCGGTTCACCCAGGTCCACGTGAAGGACATGGGTCCCGGGCCCGGTCCCGATCACACCATGGTGGACGTGGGGAAGGGCGTCATCGATTGGAAGAAGATCTTCGCGCACTCGGAGCAGGCGGGGATCAAGCACTATTACGTGGAGCATGATAATCCGCCGCACCCGCTGGCGGATATTCAGGTCAGTTACGAGTACCTGAAGAATCTCGAATTCTAGGGGTCAGGGGTCAGGGTCCACGGATCACATCCCTCACCCCCGACCCCCGGCCCCTATTCTTCGGTACTTCCCCCCGCCGCCGTAATCTGATCGGCGCGGATCTTCCCGGCGTCGAACTTCTCCGCGGCCTCGATCAGCTTCTCGATCGTCTCGTCGAACTCCGCCGGCCCCTTCTTGAACCGCAAGTAATTGATGCGGGAGACGACGAACGCCTTGAGGTAGGGGCTCTGGAATCCCTTGGCCTTCAGGGCGGTCACGGCTTTGCCGACAGCGTCGTCGAGCTTCAGGACCCGGGCGGCCCGTTTGCGCCGCACCTGCACGGCCTTGGACAGCTTCATCGGAAGGAACTCGTCGATTCGCTTGAGGATCGACTGGTAGGCCCCGCCGGAGAACCGTCCATTCTGCTGATAGCACAGTCCCAGGGTGAGGAGGGACGGCTCTTCGAACTCCAGCTCGAACTCCGTCTCGTCCCGGTCATCCAGCTCGGCCAGCCCGTGCTCGAGCCGCATCACCTCGAGTGACCGCTCGCGAACGTTGTGCGCCTTTTCGGTATTGAGCACCAGAATCCGGTGCGCCACCTCCGCGTCGGGCACGACCAGGGCGAGGATGCTCCGTGCCCCCAGGGACTTGAGCGCGCCCAGCCGGTGATATCCGTTCGGAGTCCAGTAGCCCCCGTCCTCGGTCCGGACGGCGATCACCGGATCGAGGAACCGGTCGAGCTTGTCGATCGCCTTGGAGAGCCGGGCGACGTGGGTGGGGGACAGGTCTCGCTGGTAGGGAGTCGGCTCCACCTTGGCGAGCGGCAATCCGGCGAAGATCTGCCAGTTGGACCCCAGCGGCTCGCGATACATCCCGACGATCACGCCGCCATCCTCGACGATCGCGTCGGCGAGTTTCTTGATGGCGGCCGGCGGCGTTTCCTCGAGCAGCTCCTTGGCGGTGAGCCCGCGGGATTCCTTCGCTGCCTTCTTTCGTCGCGCGACCTTCTTCTTGGCGGGCATCTAGTTCGTCTTCTCGCTCGAGAGCCGCTGCAGAGCCGCGCGGGCCTCGTCGACGTAGGGTTTCAGGGACAGGTCGCCCGAGGACCAATGGGCGACCACGCTTGCGTATGCGTCCTTGGCCACGTCGTAGTTCTTGAGACGCTCATTGACGCGGCCGCGCTCGAGGGACCACAGCACATCGGACGGGAACGGATTCCGGTGATTGAAATCGGGCTCGACGGCGAGCTGGCGGGCCGCCTCCTGGTCACGCCCGCGGGCAGCGAGCAGCTCGGTGCGCACCAGCGGATCGAGCGGACAGAATCCGAAACAGGCGCTGTCCGGGAGGGACTCGAACAGATTCAGTGCCGTGGTGGTGTCACGCCGCGCCAGCGCCAGATAGGCCGGCCCGGACTTCATGAGATACGCGGACAGCTCGACCGCGATTTGCGGCCACTGGGGCGGCGGCGGCGGCCGGTGCCGGACCGAATCGATGTACTGAATGAACGTCTTGATGGACGCGGTGTCCCCGCGGGTGGCCCACCAGGCCAGCGCGGACCAGTTTCCCGTCCGGATGGTGTGCGTGTACGTCTTCATGGCCCGATCGGCCGAGTCGGGAGGGACGGCTCCGAGCATCAAGAATTCGATGGCGAGCTGGGGGGACGCCCCGCCGAGCTGGGTGTAGGCGTCGTGCAGATGGCCGCGGTTGGCGAGGAAGATCGCATCCACGGCCTTGGCGTTGATCGAGTCGCCCGAGCTTCTGGCGTTCTTCAGCATGCCCGCCGCCATCGCCCGGCCGAAGCGGACGTCGGACTCCTCCGTGTCGTTCAAGGCGAGCGTCGCCGCGGACCATTCCGACCCGATGAACACGGGCTGCTTGCCGTTCGCTCCGCTCGCGACCGCCGCAACGGAGTCCACCAGCCGCCCTCGCCGCGCAACGCCGGCGGTCGGGTCGAAGAGCGTGCCGATGGCGCGAGCCTCTCCCGCGTACCGGCCGCCGCCACCGGCGCGCAGATATCCCTGGGCGTACTTGAGCCCGCCTGCGGGGCCATCCAGCGTCGACCCGAGCTGCATGGGGTGGACGTACGCTGGTGAGAACGTCGAGTCCATCGCGATCGCCTTGTCGAAGGCCTCGAGACTCTGGCGCGACGTCTCGCCCGCCAGCATCCCGGCATGGAAGCGCGCGTCCCCCAGTGAGTACCAGAGCTCAGGGTCGTCGGGGTACCGGCGCACCGCCTCCTCGAGCGTCGCGACGGCCCGCTTGCCGTAGGTCCACCACTTTCCCCCGAGGTTCTGCGGGCCCTCGAAAACCATGGTCATGAGAGACTCGGACTGCACCAGGAAGGAGTCCCGCGGTGCCAGGGCGTGATTCAGTGACCCGGCCTTGAGCTGGTAGCGGGTGGTGAGTGAGTCCGAGCCGGAGCGTCCCCAGCCCGCCGCCAGTCCGGCGTGCGCGTAGGCGAGGGTGAAGTTCGAGTCGATGCCGAAGGCCTGCTGGTAGGCGACGAGCGCCGAATCCCACTCCGAACGGCGGAGGTATTGCTCGCCCGTCAGGAACGCCCGCACCGCGGGCAAGGACGCGGAGCCGATGCCCGTCGTCCGCGCCAGTCCCAGGCCGCGGATCCGTGTTCCGCCGATGGCCTGGAGCACATGCACGGCCACCGAGTCAGCCAGGCGGTCGATGCGGTCCCTGTGATCCCGGAGGTCTACCGCGCCCAGCTGATTGCCGGTCGACACGTCGAGGACATTGGCGCTGAGGCGGACCGAGTCGGGCCCGGAAGTGAGCAGCGCGCCGTACACCACGATCCGCGCTCCCGTGTTCTGCCCGAGCGCGCGCGCGGCGATCGGATCGGCGCGTCCCGACCACCGTTTCACGATCACGGTGGGGGAGACGGTGCGGAGCGGTCCGGCGCCGTCCAGCGAACGCGCCAGGATGTCCACCAGCCCTTCGCGCCAGAGCTGGAGTGACGGATCGAGAACGTCGAAGGGCGCCACCGCGACCTTGTCGTCGTCCAGCATGCTGCCACCGCTTCGTCCCACGATGCCCCAGACCAGCGCGATGCCGGCCAACGCCGCGACGGCCGTGACGATCCAGGGGGTCCGGGGCTGCAGGGCCGCGACCGTTCCGGTGCGCGTGCGGGGGGAATGCTTCGTCCCGCCACTCGTCAACGTCGCCGTGCCTTCGAGCACCCTCAGCACCTCGGCGGCGGTCTGCGGGCGGTCGGCGGCGTTCTTCTCGAGACACGCCATCACCAGGTCGGCGAGCTCCTGGGGGACCTGGGGCCGGCGCTTGCCGATGTCCTCGGGAGGTTCAGTCAGATGTGCGGCCAGCGTCTGCTGCGGGCTCATCCCCTCGAACAGCTGATGACCGGAGAGGGCTTCGTACGCCATGGCGCCGAACGAATAGATGTCGGCCCGGTGGTCCACCGTCGGATCACCGGCCGCCTGCTCCGGCGCCATGTATGCCGGCGTGCCGATCGCCACGCCGACCGAGGTGAGCCCGCTCGAGCCGCCGGCGCTCGAGATCGCTTTCGCGATGCCGAAGTCGGCGACGAGCGCGTGGTTCCCCGACAGCAAGACGTTGTCGGGCTTGATGTCGCGGTGCACCACGCCGCGCCCATGCGCGTACGCCAGCGCGTCCGCGACGTCGTGGAGAATCCGCTGGGCGTCCCGGATGGGGAGGGCACCCTCGCGTTTCACGCGCGCCCGGAGGGACTCCCCGTCCACGAACGGCATCGTGAAGTAGAGGAGGTCGCCGGCCGTGCCCGCCGTGAGCAGGGGAACGATGTGCGGATGCTGGAGTGAGGCGGCGAGCTGGGTCTCGCGGCGGAACCGGTCGGCGTTGACGCCGGCCGACAGCTCGGGAGCCAGCACCTTCACGACGACCTTCCGGGCCAGGCCTACCTCTTCGGCGAGGTAGACCCGGCTCATCCCACCACCCCCCAGCTCCCGCTCGATCCGGAAGCGCCCGGAGAGCGCTGCTTCGAGTTGGGGGCGAAGGTCTGGCATGGGAGAATGAAGATAGACGCTAAGGAGCTAAGAGGCTAAGAGGCTTAGTGCCTCTTGTCCGGATACGCGGGCGGCGGCGGCACCGGCGTCGGATGCGCTTTCATCTCCGCCCTGAGATAGGGAGGAGAGCCAGATTTCCCCTCCCCACGTCCGGGTGCCGATCCCCTTGCCCAGGCCGAGCCGCCGGAATCCTTCACTGAAGGCTTCGCCGACCGAGGCCGTCCGTTGGTCGCAGAGCACTACGACGTGGCGGACATCGATGATGAGGCCCTGGCGGTCCAGGTTCGGATAGAAGTCACGCTCGAATGGGGCGATGTCCGTCTGCGTCATCGCCCGGAGATGGACGTACCCGATGGACGACCCGACGAAGGCAATGGTTCCACCCGCCGCGTCCACCATCCAGAGATCCCCCTCCGCGGGGAACACCAGGGAATCCCCATGCAGAGCGGGGAACCGGTAGTACCCGAGGCCCGGAGCCTACGCGACACGGGCGTGGAAACGGAAACAGGGGATGCACCAGGGAGGGCCGCGAAGGCGAGGGCCGCGGCGAGGAGGCGTCGCATGCTGTTCTCCGAAATCACGCTGTGACGGCCCGTTTGAGGCCGTGAAAATGCACCTCGCCGTCGTTGATTGCGAGCCCACGGCGTGCTACCTTCTTGGCGCCTTTTCGCGACCGACTAGGACGATCGCCTCCGTGCATAGACACTACCGCCTGATCCAGCGTTGGATTCCCGGCCTTCTGCTCCTGGCCGTTGTGGCCCTCGGAGCCTGTGCCGGGCCCTTTCCCCAAACCACCCTGCACCCCAAGTCTGACTTGGGGTTCGCGATCGACCATCTATTCACCGGAATTTTCGGGTGGGCGGTCGGCGTGTTCGTGGTGGTCGAGGGGCTTCTGGTCTACGCGCTCTTCCGGTTCCGGGCCAAGCCCGGGGCGGCGGCGCCGCACCCGACCCATGGGCACACGGCGCTCGAGATCGCCTGGACGCTCGCGCCGGTCCTGATCCTGGTGATGGTGGCGGTGCCGACCATCCGGACGATCTTCGCGACCCAGGCGCCCGCGCCGGCGGGATCGCTCAAGATCGAGGTGATCGGGCACCAGTGGTGGTGGGAGTACCGCTACCCCGACCAGGGCGTCGTCACGGCCAACGAGCTCCACCTCCCGGTGGGCCGGACCATCGCGCTGGACCTGACCTCGAATGACGTGATCCACAGCTTCTGGATCCCCGCCATTGCCGCCAAGCGTGATGTGGTGCCCGGCCATGTGAACCACATCGTGTTCAAGGCCGACACGGTCGGCGAATACATGGGCCAGTGCGCCGAGTTCTGCGGCGACTCCCACGCCAACATGCGGCTCCGCGCGTTCGTCGAGACCGACTCGGCGTTCAACGCCTGGGTGGCGAACCAGAAGCAGCCGCCGGTGGAGCCCCAGCCCAACACCTTGCAGGCGACCGGCAAGAACGCCTTCGCGCACGGCGCCTGCATCGCCTGTCACACCATCCAGGGCGTCTCGGCGGGGATGATCGGACCGAACCTGACCCATCTGGCCAGCCGGACTACCATCGCGGGTGCGACCTATCCTGACGACTCGCTCGACCTCGCGCTGTGGGTGAACCATGCCCCGCAGCGGAAGCCCGGCTCCGTGATGATGGACATGAACTTGCAGCCGGCCGACCTGCAGGCCATCGTCGCCTACCTGATGAGCCTCAAATGACCGAACCCACCGGACTGAAGAGCTGGATCACCACCGTCGATCACAAGCGGATCGGCAAGCTCTACTTCTGGACCGCGTTCTGCTTCTTCCTGGTGGGCGGCATCGAAGCGCTGCTCATCCGCTCGCAGCTGGCGCAGCCCAACGGCCACATCGTGGACGCTCGGACGTACAACGAGCTGTTCACGATGCACGGCACCACGATGATCTTCCTGGCGCTGATGCCGTTGTCGGTGGCGTTCTTCAATTTCATCGTGCCGCTGCAGATCGGCGCCCGCGACGTCGCGTTCCCGCGGCTCAACGCCTTCAGCTACTGGGTGTTCCTGCTGGGCGGGATCTTCATGAACGTGTCCTGGTTCGTGGGACCCCTCTTCCACGCGGGCCGGCTCTCGGTGGCGCCCAACGGTGGCTGGTTCGGTTACGCGAACCTCACGGAACGTCAGTACTCGATCGGCCCCAACATCGACTTCTGGCTGCTCGGCCTCCAGATCCTGGGCGTCTCGTCCCTCGCCGGCGGATTCAACTTCGTCATCACGATTCTGAACCTGCGGGCGCCCGGCATGAAGATGATGCGCCTGCCGGTATTCACCTGGATGACGCTGGTGACCTCCTTCCTGCTGATCACGGCGTTCCCCGTGATCACGGTGGCGCTGGCGTTCCTGATGTTCGACCGGTTCTTCGGGACGAACTTCTACCAGCTGTCGGCGGGCGGGGACCCGGTGCTCTGGCAGCACCTGTTCTGGATCTTCGGGCACCCCGAGGTCTACATCCTGATTCTGCCGGCCATGGGCGTGGTGTCCGAGGTCCTGCCCACGTTCTCGCGGAAGCCGCTCTTCGGCTACACGGTCGTGGTGTACTCGGGCATCCTGATCGCGTTCATGGGCTGGGGCGTGTGGAGCCACCACATGTTCTCGGTGGGCCTCGGGCCCATCGCGGACGCGGTGTTCTCCTCCACCACCATGCTCATCGCCATCCCGACCGGCGTGAAGATCTTCAACTGGATCGCCACGCTCTGGGGCGGCCAGATCCGGTTCGATACGCCGCTGCTCTTTGCGGTGGGCTTCATCGCGATGTTCATCATCGGGGGGCTTTCGGGCGTGACGCACGCGTCCCCCCCGGCGGATCTGCAGCAGACCGACACCTACTACGTGGTGGCGCACATCCACTACGTGCTCTTCGGCGGCACCGTTCTGGGGCTCTTCGCCGGGATGTACTACTGGTGGCCGAAGATGACGGGCCGGCTCCTGTCCGAGACGCTGGGCAAGATCCACTTCTGGGGCATGCTGATCGGGATGAACATCGCGTTCTTCCCGATGCACTTCATCGGCCTTCTGGGCATGCCGCGGCGCGTCTACACGTATTCGCCGGACCTCGGCGTGTCGACCATGAACCTGGTGTCGACGATCGGCGCGTTCCTGATCGCCGTCTCGATGCTGGTCTTCATCTGGAACGTGATCCGCACGCGCACGAAGGGAAAAATCGCGGGCGACAACCCCTGGCAGGGCGCCACGCTCGAGTGGGCGACGTCGTCTCCGCCGGCGGTTTACAACTTCGCCCAGATCCCGACCGTGCACTCGCGCCTGCCGCTGTGGAACGAGCCCGAGTCGGTGGCCCAGAAGGCGCCGAGCGGGCATATCCATGTGCCCGACGGTTCGTGGTGGCCTCTCGTCTCGGCGGCCGGTCTGCCGCTCCTCGCGACGTCACTCATTTCGGGCCAGCTCTGGCTGGCCTTCGTGGCGGCCGCGGTGCTCCTGGTGGGAATCTTCAAGTGGGGCTTCGAGCCCTTTGAGGTTTAGATGAGTCACGCCGCGGCGACGCACACCGAGGGCCACCATACCTCGATGGGGTTGGACAGCCGGAAGATGGCGTTCTGGGCCTTCATCGGCTCCGAGTGCCTCCTCTTCGCGACCCTGATTTCCACGTACCTCATCTACAGCCACCGAAGCATCCAGGGTCCCTACCCGCAGCAGATCCTCAATATTCCCTTTACGTCGTTCTCGACGTTCGACCTGCTGATGTCGTCGCTGTGGATGGTGCTGGCTCTGGCGGCGGTCCAGCGGAACGACATGAAGTGGGCCAAGGTCTGGCTCATGGGAACGGTGATCGGCGGCCTGATCTTCCTGTTGGGTCAGGTGTGGGAGTTCTCGCACTTCGTGGAGCACGGGCTGACGCTCCAGCGGAACCTGTTTGGCACGACCTTCTTCGTGCTTACGGGCACCCACGGGGCTCACGTGTTCGTCGGGGTGCTGTGGCTCTTCACCCTCTGGGTACGGGCGATGCAGGGCAAACTGACGTCCAAGAACGCGATGACGGTCGAGATCACTGGCCTCTACTGGCATTTCGTGGACGTGATCTGGATCATCATCTTTACCGTCGTGTACCTCATTCAACCGGTCTACCATGTCTGAGACCCACGCCAGCGAGCGCCCGCATCCGACCGCCGGCCTGTACCTCCGGGTGGCCACGGTACTGTTCATTCTCACGGTGCTGGAAGTGGGTGTGTTCTACGTGCCTACGTTCCACCCCATCCTGGTCCCGGCCTTGTTGATCCTGTCAGCGATCAAGTTCTGCCTGGTGGTGATGTTCTACATGCACCTGAAGATGGACAATCGGTTCTTCACCATGATCTTCGGCGGCCCGCTGCTCCTGGCCTTCGGGATGGCGATGGCGCTGATGTTCCTCTTCAAGGTGTTCGTATTGAAGTGACGCCGGCTCCCTGGGATCACTGGGACCTCCATCCGTCGGTGGTGATCGGGCTCGCGCTGTTCGGCGGGCTCTATCTCTTTTGGGGAGGGGCCAGGGCTTCAATCTGGCGCCAGGTTTCGTTCTGGGCGTCGGTGCTGGTGCTCTTCTTCTCGCTGAACGGGCCGCTGCACGACCTGTCGGACACGTACCTGTTCAGCGCCCACATGCTCCAGCACCTGATCCTCACGCTGGTTTTTCCGCCCCTTCTGCTGTTCGGCACGCCCGCGTGGGTGGTACGGCCGCTGCTCAAGCCGCGGTGGGTAATGGCCCTCGCCCGGGCGATCACGAAGCCCTTGTTGGGCGGGATCATCTTCTCAGGCGTAATCGTCTTCTGGCACTTCCCGCGGTTCTACGAACCGGCGATGCGCCATCACAACCTCCACATCGTTCAGCATCTCCTCTTCATCGCGACCAGCGTGGTGATGTGGTGGCCGGTGCTGTCCCCCGTGCCGGAGCTGCCGCGGGCGTCGTACCCCATCCAGATGGTCTACCTGTTCCTCCTGGGACTGCCGATGTCCCTGGTCGGCGCGATGATCACGCTGGCCGATTCGCCGATCTACCAGTTCTACGTGGAGGCGCCGGCCCGGGTCTGGGGGCTCTCACCCGTCGCGGATCAGCAGTACGGCGGCTTGATGATGTGGGTGCCGGGGACACTGTGGTTCTGGGGCGCGATGACGGTGATCTGGTTCCGGTGGGCGGCCCGGGACGAAAAAGGGGACGCCGAGTTGGCCGTCCCCCTGGCAGCTTACGCGGATTTACCGAAGGCGGCCCCGATCATTCCCCGTCCGCCGTCTCCCCCAAGGGATGCCGCCTGAGGTTCTCGGCCAGGGCCGGGTGCATCCGCCAGAAGTAGCCGCCCATACCCAGCGCAGCGATCCCGTTTCCGACGGCTACGCTCCACCAGGCGAGCGCGCCAAGGAGGGGCGGAGCGAGGATCGCCAGGAAGATGTAGAAGCCGAACTCGAAAAAGCACGCCAGGACGATCACCAGGAACATGGCGTGCGGTACCTCTTCGGTCTTCATGACGAGCCAGGCCGCAAGGACTCCGATCACGACAAACGCGCTGACATGGATCATGGTGTAGCCGACGATCCGTGAGAACTCGATCACGACGTTAGCGGGATCGTGCACGCCCCAGAATACGGCGCTGCCGAGCATGGCGGGGGTGAAGAAGGGGCGGCCGTCGATGGTGTCCACGAGCAGGAACCAGATGGCGACCGCCGCGGCCCCGATGCAGCCGCCAATGAACCCTTCGCGCAAAATGCGGTTGAACCGGTTCGACATCAGCGCTCCTTCGGGCGTTTCGCGCAATATATCCGCCGCCGTAGTAACAGCTAGATTGGGCATTGTGAGGTCTCCGCGATGGTCCGCCGTCAGCCTGCTGGTCGGCGCGCTCGCGTTCGGCGTGGCCGGGCTCAATCATCCCATGCTGAGCGGAGATGCCGCCCCGCAGCTCGCGACTATCGCTCATACCCCGCATTGGCGGCTGATTCACTGGACGCTGCTTTTTGCCTTCCCGCTCATGCAGGCGGGGATCCTGGGACTGGTGGCTCGCCACCTCGACACGCCCGGAGCGTCGCTCCTGCGCACCGGTGCCATGCTCGCGACCTTCGGGTTCGGCATCTGGGCGTTGAACGTCCTCGTGATGGTGGGGACAGGGTGGACGCTCGCGCAGACTCCCGCGGATCCGGTGGCGCAGGGCCTGTACGCCGCCATCCACCCTTTCGGCCTCGCGGCCGAGCGGCTGGCGACGTTCACGATGGGAATGGCGCTGGTGGTCTTGGGGCGGGGGATCCGGGTCGGGAAGGTCTTCGGACGCTGGCTCGCGGAAACGGGAACCGCCACGGGACTGATCAACGTCGCCGTGGCGGTTCTCTTTTCCGAAACCTCTCAGGTCATGTACGTCGGCCAGGGCGTCATCATCGCCTGGCTGACCGCCGTGGCCGTGATGATGCTGGCCTTCTAGATCTCGAGCCGGATGATCTTCTCGGCGCCTGCGTCCCGGCCCAGGATGAAGACCCGCAGCGTCACCACCTGGCCGTGCTTCAGGTCCTTGATCGCCGCACGATACTCTTCCCAGTTCCGCGTCGGCTTGCCGTTCACGTTCATGACGATGAACAGCTGACCACTCTCATCTTGCGGGAAGATCAGGCCGTAGGCCGGACCCTCGGGAGCCACACTGGTCACGGCCATCCCGCCGCCGAAATCCGATACCCGGGCGAGCCGGCTGTCCTGGCCCAGGTCGTCGGGTGTGAGGGGCTGGACACCGATCCCCAGCACCCGGCCACCGGTCCGCGGCGTCGCGGCCGGTTCGTCGGACCCCCCGGCGTCACCCTTGGTGCTCCGCGCCAGCTGCTTGTCCATATCGGAGCTGGCACTGATCACCTTCACGGAGATGGTCTTCTGTCCGACACCTTGACGCCAGAGCGTGACCGCCACCCGGTCGCCCGGCTTCTTGAACCCGATGATCTGCTGCAGCTGCGCCGTGTAGTTGACCGGCTGGCCGTCGAGCGCGGTGATCACGTCACCCTGCTCGATGCCGGCGTCCTTGGCCGGGGATTCACCGCCCGGCGTGTAGTCGTCCACCACGACGCCGTGGATGTTGTCGTCCGGCATGCCGACCGCCTTGGCGTCCGCTTCGCCCGCATCCGTCACGGTGACGCCGATGACCGACCGGGTCACGTGCCCGGAGGCCACGAGCTGGTCGAAGACGGTGTGGACGAGGTTGATCGGAATGGCGAAGCCATAGCCCGTGTAGTAGCCGGTGCCGGAGGCGATGGCGGAATTGATGCCGATCACCTGACCCTTGATGTTCACGAGGGGGCCACCCGAATTCCCCGGATTGATCGCCGCGTCGGTCTGAATGAAGTCCTGAATCTGGAGCCCGCCGCGGGCCAGGCCGAGCAGCGGACGGCCCTTGGCGCTCACGATTCCGGCGGTGACGGTGAAGTCGAACTCCTCACCCAGCGGGTTGCCGATCGCCAATACCCACTCCCCGATGTTCGTCGAATCGGAGTTGCCGAGCGTGACGGTCGGCAGGTTCGCGGCGTCGATCTTGAGCACGGCGACGTCGGTCTGGGGATCGGTCCCCACGACGCGCACGTTCTTGAACTCGCGCTTGTCGAAGAGCTTCACGTTGACGCGGTCGGCGCCGGCGACGACGTGGTTGTTGGTGAGGATGTAGCCGTCCGCGCTGACGATGAAGCCGGTACCCGAGCCCTCCTCGACCTGGGGGCGCCGCGGCTGTCCCGGGATCTGGAAGAAGTCCCGGAACGGGGCGGGCACCTGCGAGTTGTCCTGCCGCTCGGTGCGCGCCGACGAGACGTACACCACCGCGGGACGGACGCGGTTCGAGATGGCGACGAAGGCGTCGCCGATCTGCGCGGCCGACCGGGCCTGCGGGACCTGAGTCTGCGCCGCGGTGGAGAGATGCGGCAACACGGCCGCGGTGCTCTTGGGCGTCAGGTTGAGAGCCGACGCGAACAGCAATCCGAACACGAATGCTACGCCGACCAGAGAAACGAACTTCAGCCAATCTCGTGTGCGTGCCGACATCGCCATCTCGCTTTGCGTTAAGGGTTCGTCACTTCTTGTTCTTGTCGTCGTCTACGATTTCGTAGTCCGCGTCGACGACGTTCTCCTGCTTGGCCTCGGTCCCCGCGTTCGGCTGGGCTTCCGGCCCGGCGCCCGGTGCCGAGCTGGGGTCTGCTCCACGCGACTGCGCGTAGAGTGACGCACCCGCGGCCGAATAGGCCTGCTGCAGCTCCTCGAGCGCCTTGCCGATCCCGGCGGCGTCACCGGCGCGCAAAGCCTGCTTCGCGCCGTCCACCGCCTGGTCCAACCGGGTCTTCAAGCCCTGTTCGAGCTTGTCGGTCCATTCCTTCGAATTCTTCTCGACTTCGTACACCATCGCGTCGAGCCGGTTGCGGCGCTCGATCTCCTCACGGCGATCCTTGTCTTCCGCCGCGTGGGCCTCCGCTTCCTTGACCATCTTGTCGATGTCTTTGTCACCGAGCCCGGACGACGCTTCGATCCGGATCTTCTGTTCCTTGCCGGTCGCCTTGTCCTTCGCCGACACGTGCAAGATGCCGTTCGCGTCGATGTCGAACGTGACCTCGATCTGCGGCACCCCGCGCGGAGCGGGCGGAATCCCCGTCAGCTGGAACTTGCCGATGGTGCGGTTGTCCCGCGCCATCTGCCGTTCGCCCTGCAATACGTGGATCTCCACCGTGGTCTGCGTATCCTCGGCCGTCGAGAACACCTCCGACTTCTTGGTCGGGATGGTGGTGTTCCGCGGAATCAGCACCGTGGTCACGCCGCCCAGCGTTTCGATCCCGAGCGAGAGGGGCGTGACGTCGAGCAGCAGGACGTCCTTGACCTCACCCGCCAGCACGCCACCCTGAATCGCGGCGCCGATCGCCACCACTTCGTCCGGGTTGACGCCCTTGTGGGGCTCCTTCCCGAAGAACTTCTGGACGACTTCCTGGACCTTGGGCATCCGGGTCTGACCGCCGACCAGGATGACCTCGTCGATCTCCGACGGCTTCAGCCCCGCGTCCTTCAGGGCCTGCTCCATCGGCGGGATGGTGCGCTGGACCAGGGTGTCCACCAGCTGCTCCAGCTTGGCCCGGGTCATCGACAGGTTCAGGTGCTTCGGTCCCGACTGGTCCGCCGTGATGAAGGGGAGGTTGATCTCCGTCTGCATCGCGGACGACAGCTCCATCTTGGCCTTCTCGGCGGCTTCCTTCAGGCGCTGGAGGGCCATCGGGTCCTTGGAGAGGTCGATGCCCTGGTCACGCTTGAACTCCGCCACCAGGAATTCGATGATCATCTGGTCGAAATCGTCGCCACCCAGGTGGGTGTCGCCGTTTGTGGACTTCACTTCGAACACACCTTCGGCGAGCTCGAGCACCGAGATGTCGTAGGTGCCGCCGCCCAGGTCGTAGACCGCGACCTTCTCTTCCTTCTTCTTGTCGAGGCCGTACGCCAGGGCCGACGCGGTCGGCTCGTTGATGATCCGGACCACGTCGAGACCGGCGATCTTGCCGGCATCTTTGGTGGCTTGCCGCTGCGCGTCGTTGAAGTAGGCCGGGACCGTGATGACGGCCTTCTCGACCTTGTGGCCGAGGTAGTCTTCGGCCGTCTGCTTCATCTTCTGGAGGATCATCGCCGAGATCTCAGGGGGCGTGTAGCGCTTGCCCTGGATGTCGACCGAGGCGAGGTCGTTGGTGCCCGCGGCGACCTTGTACGGGACGCGCTTCGTTTCCTCGGTCACCTCGTTCATCCGGCGACCCATGAACCGCTTGATGGAGAAGATCGTGTTCTGCGGATTGGTGACCGCCTGCCGCTTGGCCACCTGACCGACCAGCCGCTCTCCATCTTTCGTAAAGGCGACGACAGACGGAGTGGTCCGACCGCCTTCGGCGTTCGGAATGACGACGGGGTCTCCACCTTCCATCACGGCCACCACCGAGTTCGTGGTGCCCAGGTCGATGCCGATGATCTTCTCAGCCATAAAACGGCGACTCCTTACCCATGGTTATTGATGCCGAAGCGTTCCCTGGGGTCGCTAAGAGCAAGGGGTATGCCCTAGAAAAGCGCCAAAACGGCAGATTGACAAGCCCCAAGACTTGCATAGGGTTACGGCATGTTCTTCCCCTACAAGGACGACAATCCGACCGACCTTACCCCCACCGTTACGGTGGGCATCATCGTCCTGAATTTCGTCGTCTGGATCGTGTTTCAAGGGGCCGGGTCAGCCCACGCCCTGGCGCACTCCACGTGCGTGTGGGGGCTCACCCCCGGGGAAATCCTACGCAGTCTGCCGCCAGGAGTGTCGACCCCCCTGGGGCAGGGCTACGCGTGCGTCACGACGGGACATCCCAATTACCTGACGGTGTTCTCCTCGATGTTCCTGCACGGGTCCTGGTTCCACATCCTCGGCAACATGTGGTTCCTCTGGCTCTTCGGGAACAACATCGAGGATGCCATGGGCCACGGGCGTTACCTCGTGTTCTATCTGCTCTCCGGCGCCGCCGCCGCCCTCGCCCAAACCATCTCCGCCCCCCACTCGGCCATCCCCATGATCGGCGCCTCGGGCGCGATCTCCGGCGTGATGGGCGCGTACCTCGTGCTGTTTCCGCGCGTGAAGGTCCACACGTTCGTGTTCATCGTCATCTTCTTCACGACCATCACGGTGCCCGCCTATCTGATGCTGGTCTGGTGGTTTCTGCTCCAGTTCCTCGGCAGCTTGCCGGAGCTGGGCGGGAACTCGGATACGGGAGGGGTTGCCGTGTTCGCCCATATGGGGGGGTTTATCGCGGGCTTGGTACTGGTAAAAGCATTTCTGAGGGGGGATTTCAGGAGAGCCGAAGCATAGGGATTCGGGATTGGGGATTCGGGATTGGTGTGATCGACCAATCCCCAATCCCTTATCCCTAATCCCGCTTACTCTTCCGCGTGATGCTTGATCGTCTTCCCTTCGACGAGGAAGACCACGTCTTCCGCAATGTTCGTCGCCAAGTCCGCCACCCGCTCGAGATTCCGGCTCACCAGGAAGAGATCCATCCCCGCGCCG